>Ga0224510_10002527_pt1 | contig 10907 bp, 10 predicted proteins | sample SF_May12_sed_USG_FD_170161 | JGI IMG/M metagenome (GOLD analysis project Ga0224510, IMG submission 170161) | Sediment microbial communities from San Francisco Bay, California, United States - SF_May12_sed_USGS_4_1 | ecosystem: Environmental > Aquatic > Marine > Sediment | place: USA: California... | reverse complement strand
ACTTAGAAAGCCTCTTATAATTTCCAATAGTTTTATGTGCATACTTAAGAGGTCTTCAGGAACCTCCAGTACTTGCAATTGATCTTGAACTATTTCAAGTTTAGATCCTATTGTTCGGAAGTATTCATAATTCGGATTATCAGACCCAAGTTTTTCAATTTTCAACATAAGGTCGTCATAGAATCCAAAAACATCATCTGGGGTTTTTATTTCTGCAGGAATATTACCAATAAAAATATCAAGAAGTTCAACTAAATATATTTTAGCGCTTTCGTTTTTTTGTTGAATGCATTCAGATTCTGTTAGTTGTTGGCAAGTTTGTTTTTTTACTTTTATTTTCGCAATGTCATCTTCTGTTAAGATATAGTTTTGCTGAGAAGATTCAATTAGTGTGCCTATGTTTTCTTCAACAAAGCTATCCAGGCTACTCATTGAAATATCCTTTTCTCCATTTTCTGTAAGAAAGGCTTGAAGCTTTAAATCAAAGTTTTTAGTGAGATTTTGAGCGTTCAGGGAAGATTCTGTAGTGTTGCTAGCGGACGGTTGAATTGTTGTTGGCGTCAATATTTTATCTTCCGGAGCTGCTTTTAGAGGGTCATAGCCACTTTTTATTTCTGTTCCATCTGAATAACCATCCTCATCAGTATCTTTGTTGTGTGGATTCGTTCCATATAGTTGTTCTTCCGCATCACTTAGGCCATCCTGATCGGAATCATTGAAAACATCTTTATTAAAGGTGTCATTTGCATAAGCAAAAAAAGCAAAACTAGCAATAAAAATAATGGTAATAGCTATCGAAAGTTTTTGTTTCATTTTTGTGTTCATTATATTTTTATTATAACATTTTTAATTAAAAGATACAATATTTAAATAAAAATTTAAAGGTTAAGATAAATCTTTTTATTAAGAGACGATAAATAAAAGAAGAATATTGATATCACACAATAAAAAAGCATCTTTGTCAAATAATAATACTGTACAATTATTTTACTGTTTTGTCAAGTATGCAACATGGGCCACTGTTTGGTGATTGGTTCGGCGTTTTCATTAGTAATTGTTCCACGTGGAACAATGGTTTAGAGCAGCATGAGAAAGTATGATAAGAAAAAAAGAGTTTGAAAATAGTAATTGCTTCCTTATTTCCCTACTTTTCATTAGTAATTGTTCCACGTGGAACAATGTCGATGTATTTATTTGCGATAAAAAAGGCTTTAAAATGAGCATTTTTATCAGCAACTTGGATTTGGGAGATTATGTGGAATTAAAATGTTCCACGTGGAACATTTGTTTTGATTATTTATGGTTTTGCATATTTTTTATATATTTTTATAAATTGTTCCACGTGGAACAATTTTAGTGTTTCTATTCTTTATATTTTTTTGATCAGTTAAATGTTCCACGTGGAACAATTTTAGTGCGTTTTCTTGTTTTTTGAGTTTTTTGTATGATTGTGTGGGTTGTTTCCCTTGCCTACCGGCAGGCAGGTGTGAAATAAGAGGCATGTTTTTATTTTTATGTTATTTAGATTGTTTCACGTGGAACAATTGTATTAAAGGCATGTTTTTTATGTGAAATTATGAATTGTTCCACGTGGAACAATCGGAAGAGAAAATACATATATGCTTTCAGGTAAGACCTTAAATGTTCCACGTGGAACATTTAGCATTTCCTATATTTAGGTGTAAATATGAAAAATCTAAAAAAGGGCTTAGGATAAGGAATAATAGTTGTTAGCTGCTGTGGATAACTTGTGTGGATAGTTATAATTGTTCCACGTGGAACATTTGTTTTGATTATTTATGGTTTTGCATATTTTTTATATATTTTTATAAATTGTTCCACGTGGAACAATTGACAGTGAATATATTTGGGTATAAATGTGGAAAAGGTCAAAAAATGGCTTATAATAAAAGAGATAATAATTATTAGAGGTTGTGGATAACTTGTGTGGATAGTTATAATTGTTCTACGTGGAACAATCCGCAGGTGTTTTTAGTGTTGTTTTTTTGAGTTTATTTGTAATTGTTCCACGTGGAACAATTTGGCAAGAGACACAAAGACAGGTAGTGATATATTTGTAAATGTTCCACGTGGAACAATTTAAAGACGGTAATGGATATAATAGAGTTCTTATTTGACAAATAATAAATATTATTGTATAATATAAAAAATCATGTTTTTTCTTTATTTATGATAAAACATTGACCTATTCGTTTTAGATGGTATTATTAATTATGTATTTTGGGCTCATAGTAAAGCGGTATTACGGGACCATGGCATGGTTCAATTCAGGGTTCGACTCCCTGTGAGTCCACATTTCGATTTATTAAAAAATTGAAATTGTTTAACAAAAAAGGACTGATAATTTTCTTTAAATTTTTGCCCTTATAGCTCAATGGATAGAGCAAATCCGTCCTAAGGATGAGATGTAGGTTCGATTCCTACTGAGGGTACTATTGATAAATTCCATGATTACTAAAATTTCAAAACAAGTAATCGAAGTTTTAGAAAAAATTCAAAAGGCTGGATTTGAGGCGCATATCGTGGGTGGATGTGTGCGTGATTTGTTGTGCGGAAATGATCCAAAAGATTGGGATGTGGCAACTAATGCTAAACCAGAAGAAATTCTAGGTATTTTTGGAGAAGAAAATAGTTTTTATGAAAATGAATTTGGAACAGTGGGTGTGAAAACTGAACCTTTTTTAAAAAATGGAAAAGAAAATCGAGAGCATGATGTGGTTGAAGTGACAACATATCGCATCGAATCTAAATATTCAGACCGGCGTCGACCAGATAAAGTTAAATTTGCCGAGACATTAGAAGAAGATTTGAGCCGCAGAGATTTTACTATTAATGCAATAGCGTTACGCATAGCGCATAATGCAAAACGTGTAACGAATGAGGAAAAAAGTTTCACACCCAATGGTTCAAGATATGAACTTATTGATTTGTTTGGCGGACAAGAAGATTTGAAAGATAAAATTATTCGAGCAGTCGGAAAGGCTGAAGAGAGATTTGATGAAGACGCGCTTCGCATGATGCGCGCAGTGCGTTTTGCTGCTCAGCTTAGCAGTGGCAATGACCTAACATTTATAAAAGAACGATCAGGAGCGGAAAATGAAGAAGAAATCGAGGGGCTTTGGAGGATTGAAGAAAAAACTTTTGCTGCAATTAAAAAACATAAAGACTTATTAAAACATGTGTCTGCGGAAAGAATCAGGGATGAGCTGGAAAAAATTATTCTTTCTGAACGACCGGCCTGGGGAATCGAGCTTTTAGTTGAAACAGGACTCATGAAAAATATAATTGGCGAGATTTATGAAACAATTGGAGTGACGCAAAATCGCCATCATTATCACGGGCCTTTTAATACTGTCTATAAGCACATGCTGGCAGCGCTTAAAACTTGTCCTTCAAAAAAATTAGAAGTTCGGTTGGCAGCTTTTCTTCATGATATTGGAAAACCAAAATCAAAAAGAGGGGAAGGTGAGTTCGCAACTTTTTACGGACATGAATACGTTGGCGCTAAAATGACAAAAATAATTTTGGAGAGATTGAAATTTTCCAGAAAGACGATTGATAAAACAACGCTTCTTGTTAAAAATCATATGTTTTATTACGATGTGGATGAGGTGGGAGAAAAGGGTGTGCGCAAAGTTGTGACAAAAGTTGGATTGGATAATATTAATGATTTGATTGATGTGCGAATTGGTGATCGATTGGGAAGTGGAGTGGCTAAGGCTGTTCCATATAAGCTGCGTCATTTCAAATATATGGTGGAAAAAGTTTCAACCGATCCTCTTTCAGTAAGGCAATTGAAAATAAACGGCAATGACTTAATGAAAGATTTGGGAATAAAACCCGGACCAATGATTGGGGATATTTTGGAAGTACTTCTTGCGCAAGTGATTGATGATCCAAGTCTGAATGAAAAAGATGTGTTGTTGAAAATGGCAAAAGATCTCAAGGAAAAAAATAATTTAGAAAAGATGGATGAAGTAGCAAAGAAAAAAATAAAAGCCAAACAAAAAGAGGAGGATAAAAAAGTAAAGGGAAGGTATTGGGTGAAGTGATTTTTTAAATTATAAAACACATGCAAATTAAATTCGAAGCTATAAAAGAAAATCCGGTTTCGTTGCTGCGAAGGGCAGGGTATATTTTTCAAAGAAAAGAAAATGATGAAATGAGTTTTGTGCGGCCGTTGGCGCGTGCTGGTTTTCCGCGTTTTCATATGTATGTGAAAGTTGAAGGAATTGATATGTTGATCAATATTCATTTGGATCAAAAGAAGGAGACTTATGGAAATGACACGCGACATCATGGAGAATATGAAAATGACGGAGCATTAAAAGAGGAAATAGAAAGAATCAAATCTATTATAGGATAACCTATTGCCAAGAGCTTTTTATTAGGGTATTCTATATTAGAATTTAGAGTTGCAATATTTGCCCAGGTGGTGGAATTGGTATACACGCCAGTCTTAGGAACTGGTGGAGCAATCCGTGAAGGTTCGAGTCCTTTCCTGGGCACTCATGAAAAAAATTATTATTAAAACTGAAAATGCTGGCAAGCGTGTTGATAAATTCCTCTCCGAGGAATTTTTTTCAATGTCTCGAGGGGAAATTATTCGGCAGATTAAAAACGAGAAAGTATTAATTTGTGGAAAAAGTGTGAAGCCAAGCTATATTTTAGTTGAAAATGATGAATTGGAAATTAATTTTCAAATAGATGAAAAAAAATTAAAACCCAATTCTAATATTAAAATAGAAATATTATTCGAAGATGAAAATATGGTGGTTGTGAATAAGCCGGCAGGGATTCAGATGCACCCAAGCGCAGTTGAAAAAGAAAACACTGTTGCTAATTGGCTTTTGGCGAAATATCCACAAATTGAAAATGTGCACGATGAAGGTGTTGATGCAAAATTGCGTCCAGGGATTGTGCATCGTTTAGATATGGATACCTCAGGAATTTTTGTAGCTGCTAAAAATATGAAAAGCTTTTTAGCACTTAAAGAAATTTTTTCCAAAAGGAATGCTGAAAAAAAATATTGGGCATTGGTTTTTGGAAATATTAATCCCAAAGAAGGCGTGATTGAAAAAGCGCTTACGCGCGCAACTAATTTTAAAAAACAAAAAATAGCCCAAGGAAAAATTATTGGAAAAGTGCAGAGTGCTATAACTAAATATAGGGTTCTTGAAAGTTATGAAGGGTATGATCTGGTTGAAGCTTGGCCTAGGACTGGACGAATGCATCAAATTAGAGTTCATTTTTATTCAATTGGGCATCCGGTTGTGGGAGATAGAAAATATTTATTGAAAAAATATCAAGAAGCGCATATTGGTAGCGTGAAAAGGCAATTGCTTCATGCAAAAGAATTGAAGTTTGAACTTTTTGGAAAAAAACACGAATTCGTTTGTGATATTCCGGGTGATTTTGCTAAGACACTGGAGACTGTCAGGTCTGGGTTGACGAAATAGTATAAATAATCTATGATATAAAGGCTTTTTAATTTAGATAATTTTCCGCCTATTTACTTGCAGAAGCTTGCGGATACATAAAAATATGTTGCAAAAGATGATTGAATTTAATCAAACTCAAAGAAATGCTAATGTTCCCGAACTTCAAAGCGGGGATGTTGTTAAAGTTTTTCGAAAAATTGTTGAGGGTGAAAAAGAAAGAGTGCAGATGTTTCAAGGAATGATCATTGCTATTAAGGGAAAACAAAGCTCTTCTCAGACAATAACAGTCAGAAAAGTTTCTAATGGAGTAGGAGTGGAAATTGTTGTTCCTGTTCATTCTCCGATGATTGACAAGATAGAACTTGTTAAAAGAGCTAAAACAAGAAGATCGAAACTATATTATATTCGAGAAAAAACCGTTAAGTCTTTGAAGTTAAAGTATAAAGATATGTCTGAGGCTGCTTTAGCTAAAGAGGCTGGCGCTGTCCCGGAAGTTGCTATTGTCCCGGAAGTTGCTACAGAAGATGTTGCGGATGCTTCAGTTGAAAATAAGGAAGTTGTCATTGAAACAGAAGCAAAAATTGAGGAAACTAAATAAAACTTCTTTTTGATTGGTGAATTATCTGGTAAGATTAATTCGAGAGTGTCATGCTGTTTCGGCATGGCGAGTCCCAAGAGGCTTGCCCCGATGGTGGAATTGGTATACACACATGCTTGAGGTGCATGGCCTTAAACGGCGTGGGGGTTCAAGTCCCCCTTGGGGCACGAAAAAATATTTTGGGTGATTAGCTCAGTTGGCTAGAGCACTTCTCTTACAAAGAAGGGGTCACTGGTTCGAGTCCAGTATCACCCACTCAAAATTGAAATAGATGCCTGGGTAGCTCAGTGGTAGAGCAGTGGACTGAAAATCCACGTGTCGTGAGTTCAATTCTCTCCCCAGGCACTGTTGTGAAAAAATTTCCCGTAACTTGTAACTTGAAACCTGCAGCGTAATACGATAAAATAATATTGTTACGTTTCGCATCTCAGGTTGTGGGTTGCGGGATTTTTTCGGGACCATAGCTCAGCGGTAGAGCAGGCGACTCATAATCGCTTGGTCGCAGGTTCGAATCCTGCTGGTCCCACACAATATGCGAGTATCGTATAGTGGCTATTATACCTCCTTGCCAAGGAAGAGACACGGGTTCGATTCCCGTTACTCGCTCAAAATAAACCTAAAAACCATCCATAAGGGTGGTTTTTGGATTTACATATAAAGAAGAAATTAATTTTTTATTTATAGATATAACTTCTAGATCTTTTCCAAATAATCTCAAATAGCGCAGCCAGCGCTTTTTTTATTTTTAAATTTTCAATAACAAAACAAAGGTTGTCAGCGGGAATTATTATGATAACTTTATTTGAAAAAAGATAAAGCATAATTTTAAAATCATTAAGCATGGCACTGGTTCGTATTTGGATTTCATGGTCGCGAATAACGAATTCATCTTTTTCACTAGATGGAATAATGGTTCTTGATTTTATGCCTAATTTTTTCTTTTCAGCCAATAAATCTTTCCAAAAATCATAGCCCAACTTGAAAGATGAACGAATGTCACTTTCAATTGTTAAAAGCTCATCTTTTGGATCATTTAAGGAAATCAATTCCTTGAATGTTTCTTTCATTCCAGCGACAGTGTCATAGAATCTTATTTTGCTGGCTGCTGATTTTTGTTCGAAAATATCTTCCAGTTGTGGCATGAGGGCATCAAGAAGATAATATTGCTCTTTAATATGCGACAGGAGCGTTTTTGGATTTTTGATGTAGTATTGCTTTCTTTTTTGTTTTATTTCAATGCTGATTAAATTTTTTTCCAGCATCCGCTCAATGATCAGGTAGAGAGTAGTTCGCTTGATTCCTGTGTTTTTTGATATTTTTTGAATGAATTGGGGGCCATTTTTCAGTAATGAGAGATAAATCTCTGCTTGATTTTTTGGTAGGCCAATTTTTTCCAATTGTTCTTTTACTATCATATATTTGACGTCAAAAATGACACTAAAAATTGATTATTTTCTCAAAAAACCTGCTTTTATGCTACATTATATTTTTTGATATGTCAAACAAATTGACTTTATGCACAAATACAGCAAACTAAGGCTAACCAAGGCTGGATTAGATCTTTTAAAATTTGTGGTATGGAGGGAAAATCCATGGATAAAACAAAAACAACAAAAATATGGAAAAAAATGAAATTTAAAAATGGAAATATGATCAGGGTCAATATTGCCGATGACGCATGTAGCAAATTTTTCATAAAGGGGATTCCGCTAAGGTCTGGCCATCGGTTTTTCGACAAAAAACTCCGCAAGAAGGGAACTTTTGTCGGAGTATCATCTATTGGGGACCTGTGTTTGTCACTAGATCAAGATCATGGTAAAGTGCTCTCGCTCGATTTTTTAGAAGCACAAAGAGTTCTTGATGAGAACTTTGGCCTAATCGCTATTGAAGAAGGTCTGTGCCAAAAAGAAGACTTGCAGGACGGGAGGAAGATATTAGTAAAAGTAGATAACCTCATTCCAACATGTCAACTCCCAGATAGGACGTGGGCCGGCGCTGGAACCATATCCATCGTCGATAAAAAAGAAGGGAATTTTCACATCTTACTTTCTGAAGGGATAAAAAACAAGCTGCCTGATCGTTTTTTCAAAAAAGAGGAATTTCCTCGATGCACATTGCCGAATTACAATATTGTTGTCACAATGCATGTTTATACCGAAGAGCGCGAGAACGCTTGGCGAGATAAACAGGAAAAACGGGAAGCAACAAAAAAAATGTTGGTGAAAGCCATTAATGATACAGGAAAAAAGGAGGTGAAGAACAATGAGTAAACGAAATCCTTTTACGTTAATGACTGAACAAGAGGAGCGTTCTTGGCAAAAGCCAAGTTACTACGCAAAGATGAGCGCAGAGGAAATTGCGTGCAATGAAGCGGTAGCGCGTGCTTATGCGATTGATGGAATCAAAAAATCAAAGGAGAGGGATAAGATCAGGCGTGCGTAGGCCAGGGCTATGCAAGATTAAGCTATTATGTACTGCTCACTGAGCCACATTAATAAACTCAACGTGGCTCTTTTTAAAAAATGCTTAATTAAAAGCTTTTATGTATAAACCCAGTTCTAACCCCAGTAGCAGAGCGAAGCTCGCTACGGGGCAGGTCGTCCGCCAAAGGCGGATAAATATTAACTAAGTAGCTCAGATAAAAACAAGGCCATGAAGAGCCTTGTTTTGGCATAGGTAGGAATGAGGGCATTCAAATTAAATAAATGTCCTTATTTCTGCCATAAGGGCATTGAATGCCGACATAGCTATGAAGCGGGTAATAAATTGACTAATTTACCCGTATATGTTATTTTTGATACAAGAAAATCTAAAAATTAGAGTTAAAAATTATGTCATTTGATAAAGAAAAACCATACAATGATTTGCCATTAATCCCTCCAATGACAGATTTGGAAACAAAGGCAATTTTAAAAAAGACAATTTCTGCTAGGGCAGCACTCGCATCGTTAGATGCTTCAAATAAAAGACTCCCCAATGAATCCTTACTTGCAAACGCCGTTATTCTTCAGGAAGCAAAACTAAGTTCAGAAATTGAAAATATTGTAACGACTAATGATGAGCTTTATCAATCATTAGCCTTGGAAAACGTAACTGATCCAAGCTTAAAGGAGGTTATTTCATATCCAAAGGCTCTTTGGCTTGGCTATAAATTTATTAGAGAAAAGGGCTTTATAAGTGTGAGAATAATAATTGAAATGATGCAAGTCATAAAAGGAACCGAGGGCAGCATTAGAAAAATTCCCGGGACTAAAATTGCTAATCCAGCTACGGGCGAAATTGTTTATACTCCGCCAGAAGGAGAATTCGTCATTCTTGAAAAATTAAAAAATCTTGAGAATTACATGAATGACAAAAGTGACATGACTGATCCATTAGTGAAAATGGCTGTTTTGCATTATCAATTTGAGTCAATTCACCCGTTTCATGATGGCAATGGTAGGACAGGACGAATATTAAACATATTATTTCTTGTTTTGTCTGGACTCTTGCAAAAACCGATACTTTATCTTAGTAAGTATATTTTAGAAAATAAAAATGATTATTATGTTAAGTTGCGGGGTGTTACCGAAAAAGAAGAGTGGGAGCAATGGGTTTTGTATGTGCTTGATGCTGTTGAAGAGACTGCGAAATATACAGAAAAGAAGATTCAAGACATCTGTGCATTAATGGAGGCCACCGCTCAAACCATAAAAAGAGAGTCACCCAATCTTTATTCCAAAGAGCTTATAGAGATATTGTTTAAACTGCCTTATTCTAAGAGAAAGTTTTTGGTTGATGCTGGGATTGTGAAAGAAAAGACAGCGGGGAGATATTTGGTGGAACTTGAAAGAATAGGAATTTTAAAAGGTGAGAAAATGGGCAGGGAAAGACTTTATTTCAATAAGGCATTCTTTGATTTGCTTCGAAAATAGGAAGCTCAAATTGTAAACGATCTTCCCATGAATCCAGTTCTCACGGCATTAACTAAATTGCGAGCAATCTGAGAGTGTTGAACCAGAGCTTAAGTAAAATTTTTTTGGTTCTAGTTTTTTGAGAAAAACTGCATATTTTTCAATCTTGGCTCTCTCGAGCTTTTTTTCATGAGAAAATTTATATACAAAATTTTTAGCTACATAAAAAGCCATTGTTTCTTTTTTTGGCAGTGTTGTCTTGTGAGTTTAACTTGACTTGTATATTTTTTATTGATAGTGTTTATTAAAATATATGAAAACATTAGACTTAAATATTACGAGTAATTGTAACTATGCATGCGAATTTTGCTTTGGTGAATCCGACATGGGTGGTGACATGGGTAAAGAGGTATTTCTTAAGTCTTTAGATTTGGCAAAAAAATTAGATGTTAGTCATATAGAATTTTGTGGAGGAGAGCCATTATTGCATCAAAAATTTGAAGAGTTTGTCAGTATTGCCAGAAGGCAGGGATTTTCTTTGATATTAAGAACAAATGGAATTTATCTAAATAATCATATTGATTTCATTGCAGATCATTTTGAATGGGTAGCGATATCTTTAGATGGTGCGGAAGAGGGTAATGATTTAATGAGGGTATCAAGAAACACTATTTCAGTTAAAGATAAATTTAATCTTCCTATTGATGCCTTGTTTAAATTAAATGAGTTAAACCCAAAAATAAAGTTGCTTGTAGCTACAGTTGTAAGCAGTATAAATTTTTCTGATGTGATTAAGTTGGGAGAATATATTTATAATAATAATCTTCCTATTGAAAGATGGAAAATAAATTTATTTAGAGCAAAAGAGAGAAGAGCCTTAGAATTTAAAAATAAATATTTCTTATCAGAAAGTAAATTTGATGAGCTTTCTAAGATGCCAGTATTTGAAAATAT
>Ga0224510_10002526_pt1 | contig 10911 bp, 9 predicted proteins | sample SF_May12_sed_USG_FD_170161 | JGI IMG/M metagenome (GOLD analysis project Ga0224510, IMG submission 170161) | Sediment microbial communities from San Francisco Bay, California, United States - SF_May12_sed_USGS_4_1 | ecosystem: Environmental > Aquatic > Marine > Sediment | place: USA: California... | reverse complement strand
GGGACACTATTGGCGAGGCAATTGCGTAGAATGGTGGTGTGTCGCAGTAAGTGCTCTTCAATTTGAGCCGCTCTTACAGGTGGATAGAGCGGGACCGGCACTGCCCCGCACAATAGTGTCCCCATGAAGCAACAAAAATATTCCAATCCGGTTGGCAACATGATGGCCACGCTGCGGCCGGGTGCCACCCCCAAGTCGCTCAAGGCCGCCGCTACCGAAAGTGAACCATGCCACAACTCCTCATAACTCAATTCTTCGGAGCGGTCATTCTCATCGAGAAAAATGATGTGGGTCCGAGCCGGATGCTGTTTGAGATGGCAGGTGAGCACATCGATTAACGTTTCGGCCGAATCCACTTCGGCAAACTTCATTTCCCCGGACGGTGTTGCTTCATACAACACTTTTTCGCTTTCAACCGGTTGGAGGCCATTCTCGGCCGCATACACATAACGCAAAAAATCGCGCGGCGTCTCGCATTCAACCAGTGCGCGTTCGGGCAGATTCACCCCAAACGCTTGTCCGATCCTGGCCAGCAACTCCACCCGAGCAAGACTATCAAAGCCTAAATCCTTCTCCAATGAGCTATCAAGGGTGACATGAGAAAAATCTCCCCCGGTGGCACGCAACTCCCGAGCCAAATCTTTTACCAATTTGAGTATAATACCGGTGGGATTCTTTATTTGATCACTCGTAGTGTTACTTGGCATAATCACCTTATGTTGACGAACTATCTCAATGCACGGCCTCGTTTACAAATTTGCGTATTCCATCCGTATACCGGGTACCGGAAAGCAAAAAGCCATTATTGTGATCACCGACAATCTCCAAAAACATTCCCTTCTCCCCGGAAGCATCAAACAACTCCCGTCCATGCTCAAAAGGGATGATCTCATCTTCCCGGCTATGAATAATTAAAACGGGACACCGGACCATGCCCGTTCGCAGAAGTCTTAAAGTATCATATTGCATTCGACAAAAGAAAGCGCTTGGATAAATGGGATAGTAATGGAAGGCCAACTCGGGAAGAGAGGTGAAGGTTGATTCGAGAATACATGCCAGAGGGGTTTTCTCGGCGGATAAACGAGCCGCTACGGCTCCTCCCAAAGAGCGTCCGAAAACCACTATATTATCGGCATGAAGCTCCATTTTGTTAATCAGATAATCCCATGCGCCGCACGCGTCAAGGTATATACCTTCTTCACTCGGTACCCCTTCACTCTCTCCATAGCCACGATAATCAAATATGAACACCCCATAACCGGGACGATGAAAAATACGTATCGATTCGAGACGATGGGAAATATTTCCAGCATTTCCATGGCAAAAAAGAATCACCTCTCGGTTTATTTCTCCGGGAATGAACCAGCCGGAGAGTTCAAGATTATCCGAAGTTCTAAACCGTATGGGAGTATAGTCCAAGCCGATATGCTCGGGAGTGGCGGCAATATCCTTCATGGGATAGTAGAGTAAACGGTGCTGGATCAAATACAAAACCATCCCGACTCCCATATAAATCGTAACAATGAAAGTGATTGCGGAAACAATGGTTGCCATTGCCATTACGCTCGGTGCTTTGTTAAGCATATGGGAGTCAAAGACCCTGACGGAAATCTCACCACAGCATGATAAAAAGAGAGATTGTTAATCACTCCCTTCTATTTTACCATATCTCAACAGATTGTAAGCGGTTTTTTGAGAATAATACATCATCTCACTCTGATTTCAGGGTTGTGCCAGAAAATAACTATTCCTAACTCGCGCTTACCTCTAGGTTTCCTTTTAAAAGATAATTCTGAAGATAGCTACGCTAGCCAACCGCGGACGCGAAAAAAAACGACCATTAAAAAAGCGGAATAAAAAATTTTAAATCGAGATGTTAAACGATTGTTTTGTAGAATAATGGAAGCAGGGCAAGGTGGGATCTAATATCGGGAGATTTATAATACTGAAATAACAATTATTTTGTTATTAACATTCAGACCGGCAATCGACCGGCTTTAGCTTTCCATTCTCGAGTTGGAATTGCCGGAACTGGACTCGTACTATTCAAGCACACAATATGCAGCACACCTACGCTGCGCCAATGCACTATATATCGCGCTTTTTTTTGTTACCTTGGAACAGTGCGAGCCAAATACAGGGCTGCAGGGAATAAAATAATTAATACTTATTGCTGGATACTCCATGGCGGAGGGCAACGGCTAAAAACAGTTAATCGAATGCAAAAAATATGTGACAAAAATAGAAACCTATCAGCTGCGTCCATTGATGTCGTTCATGGCAATGGCAATGCCTTTATCGATAAAAAGATCAATGGCTTCGATGATGAGAACCAAACGCTCATTGATAACTTTTGTTTCAGCTGGGGAAAATTGAGAGAGAACATAACGATCCACGGGAATGGAGCTGCAGTTGTCAGAGGCTTGGGGACGCCCGATGCCTATTTTAAGACGTGGAAAATCTTTTGTACCCAGATGCTGAATAATGGATTTGATTCCGTTGTGTCCGCCGGGGCCGCCGTTACGGACCAATTTGATCTTTCCAAGAGGCAGATCAAGATCGTCATGAACCACCAGTACCTGCGAAGGGATAATTTTGAAATAATCGCAAAACCGGAGCACACACTCGCCGGAACGATTCATATAAGTTTGGGGCTGTAGGAGAAAAAGAGAGGTACTCCCTACCCGTTCCCGACAGTAAAGACCCTTCCATTTCTCAGAATCGATTCGCAATCCTTTTTCATCGGCAAAATGATCAAGGACTACAAAACCGATGTTGTGGCGTGTTGTTACATAGTCGGGCCCCGGATTACCCAACCCGACCACAAGAGTTGTTTGAGAAGACATACAGTACCATAAATAAAAAAAACCGGAAAAGAGCCCTTTTCCGGTTTAAAGTATGAACTATTGTTTCAAGGTGTTGTTATTTCCGCAATGCGTTCTCCAATCCTTAGGAAACGCTGACACAGACAACGGTTTTCTTATCGAGAACCTCTACGGATTCAGGCAACTGAAGATCACCGTAAGTGATTCCTGTTTCGCCTCTTTTCAGAGGTGTTACATCAATAGTTATATCATCGGGGATATCAAGCGGGCGTCCCTTGAGCCGCACTTTGGTTTTGGAGATCATCAAGTCGCCACCAAGGTCAACACCCTTTGCAGTGCCAGTATATTTGATTGGGACTACGAACTCGCGAGCGGTGTCGAGTGAAATCTCATGGAAATCAACGTGGATGGGCCGGTCGGTAATTGGATCCATCTGAACATCCTTGATTAGTACATGACGAGCTTTTTTGTCGTCACCATCAATGTTCAAGGTAACAACGGCGTTGCGTCCATGGATATCAAAGAGTTTTTTATAAAGCTGAGCGGCCTCGAATTTCAGGGAGAGCGCGTTGTCACCACCACCATATACCACGGCGGGAGTTTTATCGTCCATTCTCAAACGGCGTGACGCCCCCTTACCAAAATCGGTACGGACCGAAGCCGGAATATCTACCTGTAGCATGGGGTAACCCTCCTTACCTCTTAAAATACAAATGTATTGTAACTATATTTAGACGAAAAGATAACTGACGGAATCCTCGGAGTGAATCCGGCGAATAGCCTCACCGAGCAGTTCACTAACCGAGAGAACCTTTATTTTTTTGCATTGCTGTGCTTCGCCCCGCAGAGGAATCGAATTGGTGACCACCAACGATTTCAGGCAGGAGTTTTCAATACGCTCTATGGCGGGCCCGGACAGCACAGGATGGGAGCAGCAAGCATGCACTTCCTTGGCACCCATTTCCTTGAGTTTATCTGCCGCTCCGCACAGCGTTCCGGCAGTATCGACCATATCATCGAGCAAGATCGCCGTTTTATTTTTCACATCACCGATAACATGCATGGCCTGACACTCGTTGGCCCGCTCGCGTCTCTTGTCGATAATGGCCAGACCAGCATTGAGCCGTTTGGCAAAAGCTCTGGTCCGCTCCACACCACCGGCATCGGGGGAAACCATCACCACGTCGTCAAAGGTAGCGCGTATATATTTCAAAATAATGGGTGCTGCGTAGAGATGATCAACTGGGATATTAAAAAAGCCCTGAATCTGGCCAGCATGAAGATCCATACAGAGAACCCGTCGGGTTCCCACAGCCATGAGCATTTCGGCGACCACCTTGGAAGTGATTGGTACCCGAGGTCTCACCTTACGATCTTGCCGCGCATAACCGTAATAAGGAATAACAGCAGTTATCCGTCTGGCAGAAGCACGACGAAGTGCGTCTACCATTATGGAGAGCTCCATCAAATGGTCGTTAACCGGAGGGCAAGTTGGCTGAATAACAAAAACATCGGTTCCACGGACGTTTTCGCCTATCTCAACTGATATTTCGCCGTCACTGAACTTTTTAACCTCGGCGGATGCCAGCGGTACATCCAAGTATTGGCATATCTCACGGGCCATAGCCGGATTGGCATTCCCTGTGAATATTTTCATTTTATTGGGCATTTCTCGTGTCTCGTAAAACACTGGCTGGGGCGGAAGGATTCGAACCTACGAATGCAAGAGTCAAAGTCTTGTGTCTTACCGCTTGACGACGCCCCATTCCAAGATGAGTTGTTGAATTCCTTAACAGTTTACACTAAATGATAATCATTCCCTGTAAACACTGAGGGGATCAACGAGATATACCTTGCCGTAGTCGCCACGCAACTGAGCAAGGCATTCTTTTGCACCCTTTTCATTTTCACGAGAAAAGAGCCCAAAGATCGTTGGTCCGCTTCCAGACATCATAGCACAAGCAGCGCCGAGTTGCACAAGTCGCTTTTTAAGCGATCGTAACTCTTTGTGCCGGGCAAGCGTGACCAGCTCAAGGTCGTTATACAACTCCGCGGGCAGAATTGCACGGCTTAAAAAATCACAACCCGATACCGTGACCCTACTGCTTGCTGAGTCATTAATTATATCATCTTGCTTATTATCCGTCAACCTAAAATTTTTATAGACCCATTGTGTGGACACAGAAAACCCGGGATTGACCAAAAGCACGAAATAATCACTAATTGCTACTGCGGCCTGCAATTGATCCCCTATACCCGTTGCCCAAGCTGCGGGGACCGGAGAGATAAAAAGCGGAACATCCGCTCCCAAACGAGAACCGAGCTCCAACAACTCATCAAGGGTGCAATCAACATCCAGCAACTTTCGAAGACCTATCAGAACCGAGGCAGCGTCGCTTGACCCACCGCCAAGTCCGGCAGCCACCGGGATATTCTTTTTCAAAACAATCCGTAGCCCGCTCGGCTCCGAAATTCGATCTTCAAAACGATCCAGAAAAAAACGAGCGGCTCGAACAACCAGATTTTCCCCATTTTCCGGCAAATCGGAGCCTGGACAACGAAGAGTTATACCTGCAGGAATTTTTTCCAGATGAATTTCATCGTAAAGCCCAACTTTCTGCATCAATGTGGCCAGCTCATGATATCCATCGGGTCGACGGCGGATAACCTTCAGATACAAGTTGACCTTGGCCGGTGCTAGAACATCGATACTCTCCATTGCTGTTTGGATCTCAATCAGCTTTTTTTAGTTGCAGCCGCAACATAATGCATCTTCAGCTCATAGAGAATCGACGAGAGCAACTTGTCCTCATCTTCGTCCAAGTTGCCCTTAGTCTTCTTTTGAAGCAGGTTGAGGATATCAATACTATGCTTGGCCAAATCCAACTCCATTACCTTTTCCCCGGTTTCCGGATGGGCCAATTCTCCGAGATGAAACAGGGCCGAGGTGTTTAACGACATTATAAAGCTTGAAAAAGTCACTTCCGGCAAAACACACTTACCGCGAGCATTACGCACTTGCCCCTCGGGGCAGCCGCAATTTTTTGATTCATCACTCATCGTCGTATCCCCCCTGGTCCTTAAAAATTACATTTCAGAGTTTCAACCGCTCAGGGCAGTTCAAGCACCATGGCATCTTCGATATTCTGCAAATCTCGCACTTTTTGCAGCTGCTCCTTGGTGATCATAGCATCGGTATTGAGCAAAATCACGTTCTGCTTGCTCGTCTCCTCGATACCCACAGTCATCCGGGAGATATTCACACCTTCCGAACCGAGTGCGGTACCAAGGGCGCCGATAACTCCGGGCACGTCCTTATTGTAGACGAGCAGCATGGGACCGGTGGGCAGCGCCTCCAAGCGGAAGGAGTTCAAACGCACCAAGCGAGGCTCTTTTTTGCCGAAGACGGTGCCGGCGAGCATATTCTCCCCTTCCCCGGTTTTTACCCGTACTGTCAACAAATTCGTGAAATCGGAAGATTGCTGGGTTTTGGATTCGATCAGCTTAATTCCGCGCTCCTTGGCGATCAAGGGAGCGTTAACAAAGTTAACCGCATCTTTTAATATGGGGGTGAAAAGGCCCTTGAGGAAGCCTACGGTAACCGGGTTGGTATTGGTGTCGGCCAAGTCTCCGCTGAACTCCAGACTGACCTCTTCCACGCCACCTTTAGCGATTTGCATGTGCAGGGAGCCGAGCATTTCACCAAGAGTGATGTAGGGTCCGACCTTAGCGATAACCTCGTCTGAAACAGAAGGAACGTTTACCGCATTACGTACCGCGCCCTTGAGTAGATAGTCGGCAATTTGTTCGGCGATAACCGAGGCCACGTTTTCCTGGGCCTCGCTGGTGGATGCTCCGAGATGCGGGGTGCAGATGAAGTTTTTCAACCCCAAAAGCGGAGTGGTCTCCAGGGTGGTGGGCTCTTTTTCAAAAACGTCGAGAGCGGCACCGGCGATCTGCCCTTCTTTGAGCGCCGTATAGAGTGCTTCTTCATCACATACGCCACCACGGGCACAATCGATGAACATGGCATCGTTTTTCATATTGGTGAAAAACTCGGTGGAAAGCAAATGATGGGTTTCCTTGGTCAGCGGCACATGGACGGAAACAAAATCGGAACGCTTGGCCAACTCCTCCAGACTCACCCGCTCAACCCCGATTTTTTCAATCAATTCCTGCGGCATATGGGGGTCATAGGCGATAACCTTCATCTTGAGCCCTTGGGCGCGGTTTGCGAAAATGGAACCGATACGACCGATACCCACAATACCCACGGTCTTACCGGTAACCTCTCTACCCATGAAGCTCTTTTTCTCCCATTTGCCTTCTTTCATGGACATGGTGGCTTGGGGGATATTTCTGGCCAGCGACATCATCATGGAGATGGCATGTTCGGCAGCAGTAGTGGCGTTGCCGTCGGGTGCGTTCATGACCACGATACCTTTTTGGCTGGCGGCGGGGATATCCACGTTATCGAGCCCTATACCGGCACGTCCGACAACTTTGAGCTTAGTGGCCGCCTCAATGATATCGGGACGCACCTTGGTGGCGCTACGAATTACCAAACCGTCATAATCGGAGATAATGGCTTTCAATTCCTCGGGGGGCAAACCGGTTTTCACATCCACTTCGAGCCCGGCTTCCCTGAGAATTTTTTCCCCAATGGGAGCCAGGTTATCACTGATCAAGACCTTCATATTTTCTCCTTAAAAAGGTTTACTAATATCATAATAGCGTTTTAAGCGCAAATAGAGGACTATACCGTCAAACAATATTCACTACAATAAGAAATTCTCACTCTCCCCGCTAGAGTTGAATATTTTTTTGGATACAACGCTCTTTATTATTCCTTCTTCTTGAAGAATCTACCGCGACGAGCTATAAAAGCGTCATCGTTAACTCTTTTCCGATCTTTTTTTTGCCCAAAATCGTAAAAAAAGGCGTCATGAGCCGCTTCACCAAACGGCTCATCATCATTTTTCATGTCAAAACATTATGATAAATTACAACTATTCCATAATAACAGTTTACGGCTCGACCGTATTGCCCAATAATAAAGGAAAAAATCACCATGACTGAAGTTCGCGTACGTTTCCCTCCCAGCCCCACCGGTTACCTCCACATCGGCGGTGCTCGCACAGCCCTACTCAACTGGCTGTTTGCCAAGAAAAACGGGGGTAAACTCATCCTGCGTATCGAGGATACCGATGCGGAAAGATCCACCGCCGAATCCATTGAAGGAATCATTGACGGCCTCAACTGGCTCGGTCTGGATTGGGACGAGGGACCATACTTTCAAACCGAATTCTCTCACGATCACATGGCGGCGACCCAACGATTGCTCGACTCCGGCCAAGCCTATAAATGTTTTTGCACCAAGGAAGAACTCGAACTGAAACGGGAAGCTGCCATGGCTGCCAAGGGTGATCTGCGTTATGACCGTACCTGCCTTCGACTGAGCCCTGAGGAGGTTGCCCGCAAGGAGCAGGAGGGGCAGCCTTACGTCATCCGCTTCAAGGTCCCGGATCGTGAAGGAACCGTGGTCTACGAAGACAAGGTGCTGGGTAACATCGAACGGAGCTATAGCGATATAGAAGATTTCGTCATCGTCCGCTCAAATGGCAAGCCACTCTATCTGCTCTGCAACGTGGTGGACGATATCCGCGATCGAATCAGCCATGTCATTCGCGGGCAAGACCACATGAGCAACACCAGCCGCCAGGTTTTGCTTTATGAGGCTTTGGATGCGCCGGTTCCGGTTTTTGCCCATATGCCTTTAACCCTGGACCTGCAAAAACGCAAAATCTCCAAAAGAAGTCACGGTGAAGTGGTGGCGGTTCAATATTACCGCGAAAAAGGTTTCATCCCCTGGGGACTGTGCAACTTTCTCGTCTTACTCGGCTGGAACCCAGGCACCGACCAGGAAATCTTCAGCCGCGAGGAGTTGATCGAGGCCTTCAGCCTGGAGCGAATCAGTAAGGTGAACTCGGTTTTCAACTACCGCAAGGAAGACCCGAAATTTTTCACCGATCCCAAGGCGATCAGCATTAACAGCCACTACATCCGAACCATGGCTATCGAGGAACTCGCCACGTTTGTGGAAAAAGAGCTTCGAGCCGAAAAATTATGGGATGATGCATACAACAACGAGCGCCGCCAGTGGTATCTCGACACCCTCAACATGATCCGTGAACGTTTTCATACAGTTAAAGATTTCACCACCACCGGGCGGGCCTATTTCGCCGACGATTACGAGATCGATGAAAAACCGCTCAGCAAAAACGTGCTCAAAAACCCCGAACTCAAAACCTGGTTCCCCATGCTCTCAGAGCGGTTCGCGGCCATGGACAATTTCGACAAGGAAGAAAGCGAGCGAGTCACCCGGGAACTGGCCGAGGAACTTGATATCAAACCAGGCATCCTGATCAACGGAATGCGTACGGTGTTGACCGGCCAACTTGCCGGCCCCGGTATGTTTGATGTGTTAGCCGCCCTGGGACGCGATACCGTTGTGGCACGACTGAAAAATATCGATCATCTTTTTGAAACCCAGTAATCCTCACTCGTGGAGAGAGTTATGAGCAGTAATGAAATAACCAAGAATGAGGAACGGCCCAAGGATTTTATCCGGCAGATCATTGCCGAGGATCTGGCAAGCGGCAAGCACGAACGGATCATCACCCGCTTCCCGCCCGAACCCAACGGCTTTCTTCATATCGGCCATGCCAAATCGATTTGCCTTAATTTCGGACTGGCCCTGGAGAACAACTCCAAATGCCATCTGCGCTTTGACGACACCAATCCGAGCAAAGAGTCGGTGGAGTATGTGGAAGCCATTAAAAAAGATGTCCGCTGGCTGGGATTTGATTGGGGTGATAACCTCTTTTACGCCTCGGATTATTTCGATAAGCTGTGCGGATTCGCCATTGAGCTCATCAAAAAAGGCAAGGCCTACGTATGTCACTTAAACGGCGAGGAGATGCGCGCCTATCGCGGCACCTTGACCGAACCCGGCAAAAACAGCCCCTATCGTGACCGCGCGGTGGAGGAAAATCTGGCCCTTTTCGAACAAATGAAAAACGGCGAGCTGGCAGAAGGCACTTGTGTCTTGCGGGCGAAGATCGATATGGCCTCGCCCAATATCATCATGCGCGATCCGGTTATTTACCGGATCCTCAAGAGTCACCATCACCGGACCGGTGATAAATGGTGCATCTACCCGATGTACGATTTTACGCACTGTTTATCCGACATGCTCGAGGGGATCACCCACTCGCTGTGTACCCTGGAGTTCGAAAACAACCGGCCGCTCTATGATTGGGTGCTCGATACCCTGGCGACTCCGTGTCATCCCCGGCAAATCGAGTTCGCCCGCCTCAACATCAACTACACGGTCACCAGCAAACGCAAACTGCTGCAGTTGGTGGACGAAGGTCGGGTCTCGGGCTGGAATGACCCGCGCATGCTCACCGTGTCCGGTCTCCGGCGCCGGGGTTACACGCCGGCTTCCATCCGCAACTTTTGCGATACCATAGGAATCGGCAAACGCGAATCCTGGATCGACATGAGTATTCTGGAAGATGCGGCTCGCAATGATCTCAATGAGCACGCTCCAAGGGTGATGGGCGTCCTGCGACCGCTCAAGGTGGTGATCACCAACTACCCGGAAGATCAGGTCGAGGAATTCGAGGCCCAAAACCATCCCCAAAAACCGGAGATGGGCAGCAGAAAAGTCCCCTTTTGCCGGGAACTCTATGTGGAAGCCGACGACTTCATGGAGGATGCACCCAAGAAATTCTTCCGCCTCAGCCAGGGCCGGGAAGTACGCTTCCGCTATGCCTATTTGGTGACCTGCCAAGAGGTGATCAAGGATGAAAACGGCGAGATCGTGGAGCTGCGTTGCACCTATGATCCGGAGAGCAAGGGTGGCTCCGCCCCGGACGGCCGCAAGGTCAAGGGCACCATCCACTGGGTTTCCTCCCGCCACGCCTTGCAGTGCGAAGTACGCCTTTACGACCGACTCTTCACCGTGGAACATCCCGATGCGGACAAGGAAAAAGATTTCAAGGATTTTCTCAACCCAAAC
>Ga0224510_10002525_pt1 | contig 10913 bp, 8 predicted proteins | sample SF_May12_sed_USG_FD_170161 | JGI IMG/M metagenome (GOLD analysis project Ga0224510, IMG submission 170161) | Sediment microbial communities from San Francisco Bay, California, United States - SF_May12_sed_USGS_4_1 | ecosystem: Environmental > Aquatic > Marine > Sediment | place: USA: California... | reverse complement strand
CCTCCATACCGTGCGCGCCAAAAAGGTGGCTCACCGACGCCACTGAGAAGTAGAAGGCATGCTCGTCGTAGATCTGGTCGTACGAGGTCTTCTCGACGATGTCCCCGAGGTAGGGGTCCTCGTAAATGAGGACGCCGGTCGGTTTCAAGAGCAGGCGAATGCCTGCCGCCACCGAATGCAGATAAGGAATGTGGCACATCACGTTCGCACCGAGGAACGCGTCCGCCTGGCCGTGTTCGGACACAATTTCCCTCGCAAGCGCCTCATCGAAGAATCGGCATACTGTCTGCACGCCTTTTCCGCGCGCGACCTCCGCAACATTGGCCGAAGGCTCGATGCCCAGGTGCCTGATGCCGGCCCCAGCGAAATGCTGCAGCGTGATGCCGTCGTTGCTGCCGATCTCTACGACAAACGGATCTTTCCCGCCCAGATGCCGCGTGCGCACGTCCTCGGCGAGTTGCTCGAAATGCTCCGCCATGCGCTTTGAAGTCGAGGAATAAAAAGCGTAATTCTCATGGAACATCTTTTCGCGATCTACGTGCTCGGTCAGCTGGACCATGCCGCATGCCGGGCAGTGAGCGACCTTCAGCTCGAAGAAGTATTCCGAGGCGAACTGCTCGGGCAGCAGAAAGCCGTTGGCGATCGGCATGCGGCCGAAGGAATGGAACGGCTCGATGGGGGTAGAACAGACGAGGCATTGGTTTGGCATGGCACCAGCCGTCTAGCCGTTGTGGCGTGAAAGACGAAATACCCTTCGGAGCAGGGTCTTGACGAGCCGAGGCGTGTTTTTCCGCGCGAACTTCACGAGCGACGCGCGATAGTCCTTGGGACGTCGACCCAGGCATTCGATGATCGACTCCGCCCGGATATCGGCCTCCTTCCTCACGATCACCCAGCCACACAGGTCGCCACGGTAGTTCTTCTGTATTCGGTTTACGTAATATGGCAACCGGAACCGATTGATCACTTCATCACAACCTTTCTTCACCGATTCGTAACTCAAGTAATCGTGCGCCAAAAAATAGCCACCAACGGGCAGCAGGCTCAGTGCCAGGTAGCAGTCTTCGCGCACATTGAGAAACTCGTGGCTGCCATCGACGAACACGAAATCGAAACTCCTGCCGACCGATGGCAGGATTCGTCCGGAGGTCGAGATGAGGAGATCGATCCCGTCCTTCATACCGGTGCTCAATATGTTCTCGTACCACTCCGCGAGCGAGGCCAGTCCGTCATTGTCACCGGTGCGCAGAAAAGGATCTACGCACGTCACGTCCACGGGCGTGCCGTTGTCGCGCATGGCCAAGGCCATCGTCATCGCAGATCCCCCGACCTGTGTCCCGATTTCGAGCACTGAACGCGGCCTCAGATGACGTACGAGGCGATAAAGCGTGTACTGAGGCGCCGAGGAAACCGGGATCGGACGGGATCCGTCCGGCAGCTCCAGGGCCTGCTCGTGGTTATCGTCGTCAAGCAGGTTCGAGGACAGTTCTATAGGCATGGGTACAGTTAACGGGAACGGAGCTACACCAAATCAGCGATCTTCCTCGGTAGCCGGGTCATCAGCGCTTCGCCGACGGAGAGCGCTCGGACGTAGCAGGAATGATGCCGCATCGCGTGCAGGTAACCGGTTTCGGCAATCGACTCTCTCTCCTCCGCGTGGCGAAGGTAATGGTCGATCTTGTCCATGATGTCCGACTGCGAGACTTTAACGCAATTTACGCCGTCCTTTAGCCCCAGGGCATCGGCTCCCACGACGTCGTCCGTCATGAGAAGTGTCCTGGAAGCCAGTGCCTCGAAGATCTTGGGTTGAGCGTTGCGCAAGCGCCCCCCTGTCGTGACAAAGATCTTGCAACTGTTTATCGCCTTGGAGAAGTTCGACCCGACGAACGGATGCTGCTTCTTCCGCAATTGCCATCCTGGATGATCTGCCCAGAGATACCTGAGGTCGCGTCTCTGCAGCAGGAGCTTGTGAATAGCATGCCGCTCCGGATACCAGTCGCTGTAGTCGACCGTCCCGCTCGCCAGGAATCCGACGTCATGAACCTTCGGCTGTTGCCAGTCATTGAATATCGCGGGGTCGAAACAGGGAGGGCAATAGACGAAGCGGTCCGCTATGGCGGAGCCGGCGAAGAAATCGAGCGGTTGCAGAAAATACGACAGGATGAAATCCGCCCGATTGCCGACGACGAACTCGACGAACTCCCGCGGGTCGCTGCTCTCCGTCACATCCCAGTAGTCGCCCAGAACAAAGCCCTTCAGGCAATCAAGCGAGCCGAACCCTGAATAACGAAAGCCCGTCTTGTCATGAGGAAAGTAGCTGTCCGCCAGCAATACGTCGGGCGCTTCGCCGAACGTGCGGCGAATGACCTGATCGTAGCTGCGCAGGAACGGCCGGTACCCGGGATAGCCCTTTCCGAAGCATCTTGTATCGAACAGCCGCCTCAGCCCCGTTCGCAGCGCTTCGTGACATTTCGCCAGATACAGCTCGTAGCTCGCGCTCGCGATGAGTATGCGCATCTACCTGGCCGAAACGGTCCATGGAATCAATGGAGCGAGTTTTACCCCAACCTCACCGCCGTGCGCGTAAGCGTTCTTTTGCTGGCCGGAATCCTCGACGCGCAGAGTCATGACGCCTTCGTCGGGATAGCATCGCCTGACATTGTGAACCGTGGCCGAGATACCTATTCGGTACGTGATGGGCGCCAGCAAATCGGCCGGCAGCCGAGCGATCGCCCGATATCTCCCCGCTCGGGCCACCGGAATGGGGTCCACTTCGCTGTTCAGGAACGATCTGAACAGCGCCGTCCCCATGATGTCGTAAAGGATGAAATAGACGCGCAGGCCCTCGGTGTCCTGAAAGACGCTGTAGTCGATTAAGAGCTCCAAGTCCTTTCCGTTGACGACATTCTGGCGCTCCTCCCCGTCCTGGCGTATCGAGACGCGCTCGAAGCGCAGAGCGGGATCGGGAGGCAGTCGAGAAAGGTATTCGGTGAATTCGGCGCTGGAATCGGCATGCGGACCTTGTTGCAGATATGACGCAATCGCCGCGTCCACCGTGTCGTCAGATGCGATCGTTCCTGCGTCCAGCACGATGCACCGACTGCAAAGCTGCCGTATAGCCTGCATGTTGTGGCTAACGAAGAGCACGGTGCGGCCTTGCCTTCCGATGTCCTTCATCTTGCCGAGGCACTTGCGCTGGAACTCGGCATCGCCCACGGCGAGAACCTCGTCGACAACGAGTATGTCGGGCTCGAGATGCGCCGCCACCGCGAACGCGAGCCGCACGTACATTCCGCTCGAGTACCGCTTGACCGGCGTGTCGAGGAACCGCTCGATCTCGGCAAACGCCACGATTTCGTCGAACTTGCGCCGGATTTCCGTCCTGGGCATTCCCAGAATGGCGCCGTTCAGAAAAATATTCTCGCGCCCCGAGAGTTCGGGGTGAAAGCCGGTCCCGACCTCGAGCAGGCTCGCAATGCGCCCCTGCAGGACGATGCGACCGGTGGTCGGCTCGGTAATCCGTGATAGCAATTTGAGCAGCGTCGATTTTCCTGCGCCGTTCCGGCCGATCACGCCCACGCGCTCGCCTTCGGCGATGTCGAAGCTCACGTCCCGGAGCGCCCAGAACTCCTCGCGCGAGCGCGCTTCACGGGCGCCGAGCAGCTTCCGGCCTAGGCCGCGCGTGCCGTGCGCGAGCGCTTCGCGCAGCGTCGCGTAGGGCGCTTTCGCCTCGTGGTCGAGGAAATAGCGCTTGCCGAGCCTGGTTGCCGAGATGGCGGCGGTCACGGGTCTAGATGACGTCGGCGAAGGTGCGCTCGGTGCGGCGGAAATACCAGATCCCGGACGCGAGCAGCGCTACCACCAGGACAGCGGACAGCAAGAAGCCCGGCCAGTAGAGCGTCGCATTGCCGCCGAGGGTCGCCCAGCGGAAGCCGTCGATAACGCCCACTAGTGGGTTCAGCGAATACGCAAGCCGCCAGCGCTCGGGCACTATTGAACTGCTGAACCCGACCGGGGAGATGAACAGCCCGAACTGCACGATGAACGGGATCACGAAGCGGAAGTCGCGGTAGCGGACGTTCAGCGCGCCGATCCACAAGCCTGCGCCCAGTGCCGCGGCGAAGGCAATCAGGACGAACAGCGGCAAGGTGGCTACGCGCCAGCTCGGCGCGTAGCCGTACCAGACCATGAGGCCGGCGAGGATCGCCAGGGAGATGGCGAAGTCGACCAGCCCAACGATCACGGCACTCGCGGGAATGACCAGCCGAGGGAAATATACCTTTGAGATGATGCCGGCATTGCCGACGAGGCTGCCGCCCGCCTCGGAAAACGCGCTGGCGAAGAACTGCCACGGCAGCAGGCCAGCGCAGACCATGATCGCGTACGGCGCTCCGTCGGAGGGCAATCCCGCGAGCTTGCCGAAGACGATGGTAAACACGACGATCGCCAGCAGAGGCCGCAACAGCGCCCAGGCCACGCCTATCACGGTCTGCTTGTATCGCACCAGAATGTCGCGCCACACGAGAAAACCGAAGAGCTCGCGGTAACGCCACAGGTCGGCCCAATAGTGCCGCTCAGAACGGCCTGCCTCGATCACGTACGTGGGAGTATCGCGCTTGTCCATCAGCAGAATGTCGGCGAAATCGTGGTCCTTGCGCCAGTCATGAGTGCGCATGCGCATCAGCGCGCCGGGCAAGGTCCGATACCTCCTGTCCCTCGACGAATAGGCGCATCCAGACCTCGAGCAGGGTCGCGCGGTACGCAAAGCCGGCAGGGTTCCGTTGCTGCATCATGCGTGCAACGTTATCGCGGAATATGCCCCGGTTTACCAGGCTGCCGTTTTCGAGCAAGGGCCCGTACCGATCCTGTATTGCGCCCATCCATTCCTCGAAGGGGGGTGTAAATCCACGCTTGATGCGGTTCAGGATTTCGGCAGGAAGCAGGTCGCGCACGGCATCTGTAAGGAGCCGTTTATGCCCACTTTCCCAATCCTTGAGGCCCCCGCGGCGCAATCCGGTGACCAGGTCGGCAAGGTTCGAGTCGAGAAACGGAAGACGGGACTCGACCGAATGCGCCATGCTCACGCGATCGGCGAGGGCCAGGCAGTTCGACGTCAACCAGGTGCGATTCAACACGTCGAGCAGCCAGATCGGGACGCAGCCCCAATCGTCCGCCTCGAAATAACTCGTCCAGAGATTGCCGGAGACGGCTTCGGAAGCTGCGGGGGTCATCAGCTTCTTCGTGCTCGGGACTGCGGCACGCATCCACGGGAGGCTGTCGTAGAACACCGCTCTCCGGGGATTGCGGTCCAACAGTCTCTTGAAAAGACCGCGCGGACCTGCAGCGCGCTTCGCAATGCTTGCCTTGACGGCGTCTCGCACCCACGGGTAGCCCCAGAACAGTTCATCGGCACCGAGACCCGACAGAAGGACTGGAACGTCGTGTTCACGCGCCAGACGAGCCACGGCATGATAGCCATACGCCGCGATGTCCCCTATTGGATCGTCCATGTCGTGGACGATCTGGGGAAAGGACGAGGCAAACCCATCCGTGGAAAGCTCGATGTCGAAAAAGGGCATGTCGAGCCGTTTCGCGAATGCCTCCGCATGAAGTCGTTCGTCGCTTGCCGGCCGTCCCGGGTAGCCGACACTGAACGCTTTCATCTCCCCCGAGTGAAACTTCCGGCAAAGCGCCGCAATGATGCTCGAGTCGATGCCGCCGCTCAATGAGATTCCCACGGGCACATCGGAGCGGAGTGTCAGCCGCACAGCATCCTCGATGGATTCCCGTACCAGTGCCGCTGCATTGCCGGCGCGCGACGGCGCGTTCGCGTAAGTCCAGTAGGGATGGCTCGCAGGCATGCCGGATGTCGAGGCGAGTTGACCCGGGGAAATCTCCATGACATGTCCGGCCGGAAGCTTGCTCACGCCGGCAAACATGGTCCCCGGCTCCGGGATGAACTGGTAGATCATGAAGAGGTGGACTGCCTCCGGCGACAGTGCCAGGCTGTCCCCGCCACCGATGCCGGCAAGCAGCGCTTTCATCTCGCTGGCAAACCACAGTCGACCGGCCGCATCGCGGTGAAGATAAAGGGGCTTCTCCCCGAAACGGTCTCGCGCCAGAATCAATCGCTCGTCACGCGCGTCCCAGAGCGCGAAGGCGAACATGCCGCGCATATCCTCGAGACATCGAAGGCCCTTGGCGCGATATAGCGGAAGTATGGTTTCGACATCGCTGTTGGTGCGGAACGCGTAATCGTTCCCGCCGAGGCCCGCCCTCAGTTCCAGGTAGTTGTAGATCTCACCATTACAGACGATGACCAGATCCTGGTCCTTGTCTTGAATTGGCTGGTGGCCCCCCACGATGTCGATAATGCTCAGCCGGCGCATCGCAAGAGCGACCCGCGTGCCGATGAAATAGCCTTCGTCGTCCGGCCCGCGACGGGTCATGGCCCGGTTCATTCGCCGCAGCGCCACGAGCTGCTGCTCTTCCAGGGGCGTTGGGGAGACGATTCCCGCGATTCCACACATGATGGCGATTCCCACTACACCTTGCAGCACGTCAAAGGAGTTGATTCGTAGCGCCTAGAAACGAGTCCTGCGCCACTGCACCACGGATTCCAGGAAATGCTCTAAGCGAGGTTGCAGATCTCGCTCACCTCGACGTAGAGCGGAAAGGTGAAGTCGCGGCGCATCAGATCGAAGCTCGAATTCGAGACAGCAACCGCTTTCTGCTTGATACCCTCATCTCGCGCCCATCTTCTGCGACATTGACGCCAGTTTCCCCTGCGCCTGCTTCCGCCGGAACTCGAGTTCCCACCGGTAGGCGGTCGCACAGATTCTCCCGAGCTCTCCATGCCGCGGGATCCAATCAAGCCTCTCCGCGATCTTTGCGGGCTCAGAGATCAACTCGACTGAATCACCAGCCCTCCGGGAACCATACTCAATCCTGAGCCTGACACCGGACGCTTCTTCTACCGCCTTCAGCACCTCCCGCACACTGTACCCCCGCCCATACCCCGCGTTGAACGTATCCGACGCTCCGCCGTTCTCGAGATACCGCAGCGCATCGAGATGCGCGCTGGCAAGGTCCTCCACGTGAATGTAGTCACGGATGCACGTACCGTCCGGCGTCGGGTAGTCCGTGCCATAAATGACGACTTTCTCCCGAACTCCGCACGCCGCCTCGCACGCGACCTTGATGAGGTGCGTGGCGTTCTCCGTCGCCTGCCCGAGGGCGCCGTCCACGCTCGCGCCCGCCACGTTGAAGTAGCGCAGGATCACGTGCCGGAAGGCGCCCGCCGCGCCGCTCGCGGCGACGTCTTCCAGCATCCACTCGGTGATGAGCTTCGACTTGCCGTACGGATTTACCGGCTTCGTGGGCGCCGTCTCCGCGACCGGCACCTTGTCGGGCGTGCCGTACACCGCCGCAGTGGAGGAAAAAATGAAACGCGCGATATTCTTTCGCAGACAAACCTCGATGAGGTTGCGCGAGGCGGCGCTGTTGTTGCCGTAGTACTTGAGCGGATCCGCCACAGACTCGGGCACGACGATGCTGCCGGCGAAATGCACCACCGCCTCTACGCCATGCTCTTCGATCAGCGCGCCCGCGAGCGCGGCGTCGCCCGCATTGCCGACGACTAGCGTCGCCTGCGGCGCCACCGCCCAGCGATGGCCAGTGGAAAGATCGTCGAGCACGACGACGCGATAGCCCGCGGCGACGAGCTGCCGCACGGTATGCGAGCCGATGTAGCCCGCGCCGCCAGTGACGAGTACCGTGCCAGTCATATTAAGTCCGTGATTGTATGGGAAAATCGACGCCCTGCCGATGCCGACGTTCTCCCTCCTGGTGCCGACGTGGAACAACCTCGCGCACCTGCGCCTGTTCGTCGAAAGCCTGCGCCGGCACTCCGTGCGCGAGCACCAGCTCGTGGTGCACGTGAACGAGGGCCGCGACGGCACGCGCGAGTGGCTGCGGGCGGAAGGCATCGAGCACACGGCGAGCGACGTCAACGTCGGCATCTGCCACGCGGTGAACCTCGCCGGCGCGCGGGCGCGCGGCGACTACGTGCTGTATTTCAACGACGACATGGTGGTCGCGCCGGGCTGGGACACGGCGCTCGAGCGCGCCATCGCGCGCGTGGCGCGCCACGGCGCGTTCATGCTCTCCGGCACCATGATCGAGCCTGTTGCGAGCGGCAACGCCTGCGTGGTGATTCGTGACTTCGGCCGAGACCCGGCGCGCTTCGACCTCGAGCGGTTCGCGCACGAGGCGCCGGCGCTCGCGCGCCCCGACTGGCTCGGCGCCACGTGGCCGCCGACGCTCGTGTCGCGCGAGCTCTGGCACCAGGTGGGCGGCTACAGCGTCGAGTTCTCCCCGGGTATGGGCAGCGACAACGATTTCTCCATGAAGCTCTGGCACGCGGGCTGCCGCGTGTTCCTCGGCGTGGGCGACAGCCTCGTTTACCACTTCTCCGAGACTTCGACTAAGCGCATCCGCAAGAACGACGGCCGCCGCCAGTTCCTCATGAAGTGGGGGCTCGTGCAGTCCGTGTTCGACCGCTACTACCTGCGCCGCAGCCTGCCCGCGGGCGCCGACGTCGTCCTCCCCGAGCCCGCGCCCACCCTCGGGCTGCGCTGGCACAGGCTCAGGAGCGCGCTGAAGCGCCGCTTCGGCTGAGCGCCTCGCGCGCCGCCGCGATCACCCGCTCGGCGCTCATGCGCTCGAGGCAATCGGCGCGGCTGTCGCGACGGCGCTCGCAACCCTCCTGCTGGCAGGGCACGCAGTCGAGCGACGGCTCCTGCAGCAGCGCGACATTGCCGCGCCGCTGCAGGGCTTCGACCTTCGCGTACGGCGCGCTCAGGCCACTGCGCGGCAGCGGACCCCAGAGGCGCGGGTCGGTCGGCCCGAAGAGCGCGAGCGTCGGCGTGCCGCAGGCGGCGGCGACGTGCGTGGTGGCGGTGTCGGGCCCGACGTAGAGCGAAGCAAGGCGCAACAGGTCTGCGGTCTGCGCGAAGCGCAGGCGACCGCAGGCGTCGTGCACAGGGACATCGGCGCCGGCAAGCACCTCGCGCACGTAGGCGCGCTCCTCCTCGCCCGGCCCGCCGGTGATCACGATGCGCAGTCCCTCGCCCGCAAGCCAGCGCATCAGCGCGTGCCAGCCCGGCCCGTTCCACCGCTTGTACGAAAAGCGCGGCGCAAGATGCAGCACCGCGAAACGCTCGCTCCCGGGATCGAAGCCGAGCAGATCGCGCCACGCGGCAAGCGGCGTGTGCGCGCTCGGCGCCACCATCTCCGGCCTCCAGGCGATGCCAAGCGCGAGCGCCAGATGCTGGTAGGCGAGCGGGCGCGCGAGATCGGGCGGCGCATCCACGCCGCGCTCCAGTGAAAGGCGCTTCCACCACGACTTGCTGCGCCCGGGTGGCAGCAGGCCCGCGCGGCGCCTCGCCGCCAGCCAGCCGATGAAGTGCGGCCGGTCGGCGGTCTCGGCGATGACCGCCAGGTCGTAGTGGCGCCGCAGCGACTTCCAGCGCGACCACGGCTCGCCGCGCTCGCTGGCGTGCACCTGCCGCAAGTCCGGATTGCCCTCGAGCACACCCTCGGTACCGGCGAACACCAGCGCATCGATCGCCGCCTCTGGATACGCCACGCGCAGCGAGCGGATGAGCGGCGTGGTGAGCAGCACGTCGCCCATGAACCGGAGCGAGATGACGAGGATCGACCGGGGCTCAGTCAACCCTGAATTCCGCGGTGAAGCTCAGCGTCCGCCCCGGCAGGGGATACACGTTGTACCGGTCGGGCGTGAAATTGCTGCGCACCGCGTAAGTGTAGTACTGCTCGTCGAAGGCGTTGTTGACCGCCGCAGCGAGCCTCCCCCAGCCGAAGTCGCGCGTGAGCTTGAGGTCGAGCACGGCGTAGGCCGGGATCTGCGTGCCGAGCGTGTTGGGCTCGTCGTTGTCCATGTACTGCTCGCTGAGCGCGGTGAGCGCGGCGGCGAGCCGCGTGCGCGCGTCGATGTTCCAGGCCACGGCAAGGTTCAGCTTGTGCTCGGGAACGAGCGGCACGCGCGTGCCGTCGATCGAGAGGTTTGTGCCGATGAAGGCGTTGCCGGGCAGCACGCCTTCGAGGAAGCGCGCGTCGGTGTAGGCATAGGCGCCGAAGAGCTGCAGCGCGCCGATGCGCATTTCTCCGTCCAGCTCCAGGCCGCGGCGGCGCGAGGGCGGCAGGTTGGTGTTGCCCACGCCCGTCGTGAACGGGTCCAGGTGGATCTCGTCCTCGACGTCGGTGCGGAATAGCGTGCCGCGCAGCCGCGCGCCGCGCGCGCGCCACTCCGCGCCGAGCTCCAGCGTCTCGGCGGTCTGCGGCCGCAGGATCTGGAACTGCGCCGAGAAGAGCGCATCGTTCTCGTAGATCTCGTCCGCGCCTACGAACCGGAAGCTCCTGCCGGCGCGCGCCATGAGCGCCCAGGCAGCCGACAGCTCCTGCCGCAGGCCGAGCTCCCAGGCATTCGCACGCTGGCGCGCGCTCGCGGGCGCCGCCTCCGTGCCGAACGCGCCGCCCGGGGCCGCAGGATCCAGTTTGTCGGTGGCATCGTACTCGACGCGCTCTTCACGCCAGCCGGCATCGAGCCGCGTGCCGGGGGCGAGGTCGATCGCGTCCTTGATATAGAACGCCTCGGTGTCGCGGTCGATACGAACGCGGTTGACCGGCTGGCCGATGTTCTCCGGCCGGTCGCTGCGGCTCGAGTCGTAGCGCCAGCGGATCCAGTCCGCGCCCACCGTCAGGCGATGGCGCGTGCCGAGCAGCTCGAACGGCACGCGCACGCGCGGCGTGAGCGCCGTCATCTCCAGCCGGTCGTCGCGGTAGGAGGGGAAGCCGCCGAAATCGAAGTACGAGCGCTGGTCCTTGTCGCG
>Ga0224510_10002524_pt1 | contig 10916 bp, 8 predicted proteins | sample SF_May12_sed_USG_FD_170161 | JGI IMG/M metagenome (GOLD analysis project Ga0224510, IMG submission 170161) | Sediment microbial communities from San Francisco Bay, California, United States - SF_May12_sed_USGS_4_1 | ecosystem: Environmental > Aquatic > Marine > Sediment | place: USA: California... | reverse complement strand
ATGACCCGTACTCACGGGTCGTCTTCCACCTCGCCGACGGGCGTCAGCTGCGATTCCGCGACGTGCGCAAGTTCGGCCGGATCGGGCTCTGGGAGGGGGGCGGCCTGCGCAGCGGCACCGCCGCACCACGTGCCGGCGCGCGGGCAATTCGCGAGTCACGCGACCCGTACCGGGTCGGCGACGTGTTCGCGCGGCACGGACCGGAGCCACTCGCCCGGTCGTTCACCGCCGGCCGATTCGGGGCACGCCTGCGCCGGCGCACCGGTCGCCTGAAGAGCCTGCTGCTCGACCAGTCATTCGTTGCGGGGGTGGGCAACATCTACGCCGACGAGGCGCTCTGGCGGGCACGCCTCCATCCGCTGCGCACCGCGGACAGCCTGTCCGAGACGGAGGTGCGACGACTCCATCGGGCCGTCCGTGCCGTTCTCCGCCAGGGGATCGCGAACCGTGGATCGAGCATCTCCGACTACGTCGGCGCCGACGGAGAACCGGGCGACAACGCCGAGCAACTGGCGGTCTATCGTCGGACCGGCGAGCCCTGCCTGCGCTGCGGTCGCGAGATCAGGCGAATCGTGATCGGTCAGCGGAGCACGCATTTCTGTCCACGCTGCCAGCGAGAGCCGCTCGCTGCCGGGAAGGCGTTGTCATGAAGGTGATCGGCCTGACCGGCAACATCGGCTGTGGCAAGAGCACCGTCAGCGGCATGCTCCGCGACCTGGGCGTGGCCACCATCGACGCCGATGCGGTGGCGCGGCAAGTGCGCCAGACCGATGCCGGCGTTCGACGCGCCATCGAGCGGCGCTTCGGCACCGTTGAGCCCGCCGGGCTCGCCGCGATCGTCTTCACGGATCGAGACGCCCTGGCCGATCTCGAGGCGATCATCCATCCGCCGGTACGCGGTGAGATCCGGGCCAGGCTGGCCGAGCTCGGCGAGGCGGGCGCCGAGGTGGCCTGCATCGAGATGATCAAGCTGCTCGAATCGCCGCTCCTCGATCGGTGCGACGAGACGTGGGTCGTGCGCTGCGACCTCGACGACGCGCTGGCGCGCCTCGCTGCCCGCGGACTGGATGCGGACGCCGTCCGTGCCCGGCTCGCCAACCAGACGAGCCAGGATTCGAAGATCGCGGCTGCAGACGTGGTGATCGACGGGTCGGCCACGCTCGCCGAGACGTGGCGGCAGGTGCAGCAGGCCCTTACCGCGCTGCTTGCGCGGGACGAGGGCTGAGGTCCGGACCGTCGGCTACGGGGCGGGACTCTCGAAGACGGGCGGCCGTGGAACCGGGAAGTCAAACTCGCCGAGCAGCGTGTCGATGGTCGATCCATCGGTACGTGCCGTCCGCCCGTCCTCCTCTGGCCGCAACACCATCGTGAACTGGCCACCGGCAGCAGTCAGCTCGGCGATCTTCTCGGCCGTGGCCAGGTCCGCGCGCAGGATGTAGATCGGCCCGTTGCGCGACAGGATGCTCAGCATCTGCAGCGTCACCTTGGTCGATGGACCGGGGATGAACTCGACCGTCGTCACCGCGGCCTCCTCGGCGGTCTGCCCGATCTCCGGGTTGATCGCCATCGTCACGATCAGGTCCACCCGCTGGCCGGCCACCAGGGTTCCGGCCACCGCGCGCTCGTCGGGGACGCTCACGCTCACCGCGCGGAGGTCCGGGCCGTTCGGGTCGTATTCCTGCCCCGGCTCCAGAATCGAGAAGGTCTGCCCTGAAACGTTCGAGGCGAGCATGGTACGGGTGAGCATCTGCCCGGTCGAAACCGGGACGCCGGTGAGGCGGCCGAGGACCTCATCGATGCGCGTGAAGGCAGCGTCGTTGGTCGGGTCGGCCGGGACGCTGCGCGTGGCGACGTCACCCTCCTCGATCGGCTTGCGTGCCGGAATCTCGCGCACGGCGACCACGACCTGCCGCATCACCGTCGGACCCTGGGCGGAGAGGGTGCCGAAGCGCAGCGCCGCGAAGACGAGCCCTCCAACGATCACCGCTACTACGAGGCCCACGCCGATGTAGAGCTTTGATCGCCTGTTGTGCCTGTCGGAGTATTCCAATTCCACGGCGGAGGTCTCCTTCGCTCAGTTCCAGGGAATGAGCCGTGCGCGCTGGGCGCGGCGCAGGGCCTGGTCGTTGGCGTCGGCGTACACGCCGCTCACTGCCCGACCCGAAATCTCGTTCGCGTTGATATCGGTCACTTCGAAGACCGCGAAACCGATGACGTCCACGTAGCTGCCGGAACTGGAGGTGGTCGCCACGGTGAAGCTGATCGGCTGAAGGTGGGTCACCGGCTGTCCGTCGCCGTTGGTGCCCGTGCCGCGGATGTCGAATCGATAGCAGCCGGGCGCCAGTCCCACGGAGCTGACGGTCAGCGTCGACAGCGCGCCTGATCCGCTGGAGGTGGGGGTCACGTTGCCGGCGCTGAAGGTGATCTGCCCGGCACCGATCGTCGCCGGCGCGAGGGCGCAATCGGTGAAGCTGCCAGGGTCAAAGGTGAGCGCGACGGCACTACCGGCCGCGCCCCACTTGGTGGAGCTGGCGTTCGTGGTGGAGACGTAGATCGGCAGGCTGATCGACCCGCCCAGGGTCGCGATCGCGCCGCTGGTGGTGGAGTTGGCGAAGCTGAAATCGCGCGCGGCCCCGCCGACCTTGACCGGGACCGGGAAGCGGCGGGTCTGGAAGTACGGGTTTCCCGAGTGGCCCTCCAGCCAGACGGTGTAGATCCCGGCCGCAACGGCGTTGGTCTGGATCCCGCTCATGCCGACGGTGGTGCCGCTTTTGGCGGGGATGAAGACGTCGGTCGACCAGGTCGGCTGGTTCATCTTGCCGCCGGCCGGTGGCGTGACCGGCGGGGTCGGGACGATGTCATGGGTCGGGTATCCGGCCGCCACCGCGTTTGCGTCGCCGTGCAGGTGCAGTGTCACCGTGCTGTTGAAGGCGTCGTTGCGCGAGACGCTGAAGTTTGGCCCGTTCAGCGGAGATGAGGTCGTGGACGGGACGCTGATCGCCGATGGCGGGCTGATGGCGAAGTCGGGGATCTGCATGACCGTCCCGTTGTAGAGGGCGAGCATGATCCGGTCGCCCACGGCGAACACGTCCTCGAAGTTGCCGACCACCATGGCGGTGTCGTTGCCCAACAGGGCGGCCACCTGGTCGTTCGGATCGGCCGGCTGCACCACCGAGGGAAACATCGGCCCCGGATAGCCGGTGAGCAGGTAGGTGCCCTCGCGATCCTTGAGCGTGTTCTCGGTGATGCCTGCCTGGACACCGTTGTAGTAGACCCGGGATGTGGTGGTCTGGAAGTTGCGAACGTCGAGCGCCACGAAGCCCCGGAACGATGCGTCGTTGGCCGCCTTGCTGCTTGGCCCATACAGGGCCAAGGCCGGTCCCGGCGCCCCTTCGCTGGCGGGCGTCCGGCCGTCGTACCCGAGCACGCTGAAAGCGTCCAGCCCGCCATTGCCGCTCGTGGCGGCCGTGGCGACGAAGTCCACGAAGCCGCCTCCGGGTCCCGGGGCGTTCGCGTAGCGACGAGCGACGATCGGGATGGCCGGCCCGCCCTGCAGTTGACAGCGTGCCCGGCCGCCGGTGTCGAGCGTGGGGACGCCCACCACCCGGGCCAGCGCCGTATCGATGGTCGACGCGATGGAGATGCGTACGCTGGTCGACGAGACGATGATTCCGGAGACCAGGAAGGCGGGGTCACCGGCGTGCCCGTCGGCGTAGATGCGGGCGTTGTCGGGCGCGATCGTCGCGACGCTGCCAGCCGGCGACCCAACGAGGTTCACCTGCGCGATGGTCCGCGCGACCGCTGCGGCGGCGTTATCGGTCTCCCCGTCGATGAGCGCTCGACAGGCGCCAAGGGCCGCGGCGTCAGCGGCCGTCTGGACGTGCCGCTGCTCGGCGTTCTGCCGCCCGAAATCGATTGCGATACCGGCGAACGCAAGCAGCACGACGATGACCAGGGCGACAAGCACCAGCACCTGGCCGCGGGGCGTGCGGGGCATCAGTTGACGACCATCGTGGCGGTCACGCGCTGCGCAAAACGGCCGTTCCCGTCAATGGACAGGACGCTGCCGATCAGCGGAACAACGATGTCGGAGTGGTAGACGAGCTCAACCCGGACGAGGCACCCCTCGCGTGTGTCGGGTGCACAGGTCGTGGTGAGATCCCCGCCGTCGGGGCATGGATCGTCGGGGTCGGCCATGGACGCGCAGTACGAGACGGTCACGTCGCCATTGACCTGCGTATCGCCGACCGGGGTGGGACAGGATCCGCCGCTCAGGGTGGCCGTGAAATGGGGCGTTGAGACCGCGAGCATCCCGAAGGCGTTCGTGGCGGCCTCCACGATTGCCCCGCAGCGCGCCGCATCATTCCAGGCCTTCGTGTGGCTTCGGTCGTAGACGTGGATCGTCCCGGCTCGGGCGCCCTCGCGGGCAGCATTGGTGAGCGTCACGTTCGCGCCAAACAGGAGGCCAAACTGGATGACGCCGACGAGGATCAGCAGGACCGGCAGGAGCACGAAGGCGAACTCGACGAGCGCCTGGCCGCGAATTGCGGGCGCGGGCGGCGGCTCGGCCGTCGAAGCGGCCGTAGGCATTTGCAGCTGACGCGGTGTTGCCCCGGACATCGGTACGGTCCAGCCTAGGAAGGAGCCGTACCGTCGGATATAGGCCGGTCGACTAGTCCCCGATCGGTACCGATGGGGGTTTCGCTAGAATCGATGGGTCCCTCCGTTCCTCATCGAGGTCAGCCCCACTCCCATGCCCGATCTCGTCGCGCACGCCCCGTTCGAGCCGACCGGCGACCAACCGCAGGCGATCGAGGCGCTGGTCCGCGGCGTACAAGAGGGACTGCGCCACCAGGTCCTGCTGGGCGCGACCGGGACCGGCAAGACCTTCACCGCGGCCAAGGTGATCGAGGCGGTCGGCAAGCCGACGCTGGTGATGGCCCACAACAAGACGCTCGCCGCGCAGCTCTACCAGGAGTTCCGTGAGTTCTTCCCCGACAATGCGGTCGAGTACTTCGTGAGCTATTACGACTACTTCCAGCCCGAGGCGTACCTGCCGCGATCCGATACGTACATCGAGAAGGACTCGTCGCGGAACGACGAGATCGACCGGCTCCGCCACAACGCGACGCGCGCCCTGTTCGAGCGCCGCGACGTGATCATCGTGGCGTCGGTCTCATGCATCTACGGCCTCGGCGCTCCGATCGACTACGGCGCAACGGTGATCAACCTCAAGGTCGGCGGGCACTACCGTCGCGACGGGATCCTGCGACACCTTGTCGATCTGCAGTACCAGCGCAACGACACCGCGATGGCGCGCTCCCGGTTCCGTGTGCGCGGCGACGTCCTGGAGGTCCAGCCGCCGCACGGCGAGTACCTGGTGCGGGTCGATCTGTTCGGTGACGAGGTCGAGCGGATCGTGGAGGTCGATGCCCTCACCGGCGAGGTGCTGGCTGAGCGGCGCGAGGTGAACTTCTACCCGGCCAGCCACTACGTCACGCCCCGCGACAAGCTGCTGGCGGCCGCTGCCGACATCGAGGTCGAGATGGGGGAGCGGGTCGGCTGGCTCTCCGCACAGGGACGCGAGCTTGAGGCGGCGCGCCTGCGCCAGCGGACCGAGTTCGACCTGGAGATGATGCGCGAAGTCGGGTACTGCTCCGGAATCGAGAACTACTCGCGGCACCTGGCTCGCCGCGAGGCGGGGAGCCGGCCATGGACCCTGATCGACTATTTCCCGACCGACTTCCTGCTGATCGTGGACGAGAGCCACATGAGCGTCCCGCAGGTGCATGGCATGTACAAGAACGATCGGACCCGCAAGGAGATCCTGGTCGATTTCGGATTCCGCCTGCCGTCCGCCCTGGACAACCGGCCACTCACGTTCGAGGAGTGGGAGGATCACCTCAACCAGGTGATCTACATGAGCGCCACGCCGGGGCCGTACGAGACCGAGCGGGCGCAGCGCGTCGCCGAGCAATTCATCCGCCCAACCGGCGTGGTAGATCCGCAGATCAGTGTCCGGCCGACGGCAGGGCAGATCGACGACCTGATCGCCGAGATTCGCGAGACGGTGAACCGGGGAGAGCGCGTCCTGGTCACCACCCTCACCAAGAAGATGGCCGAGGATCTGGCCGACTACCTCGCCGAGCTCGGGATCAAGGTGCAGTGGCTGCACAGCGAGGTGGACACGCTGGAGCGGGTCGAGATCCTGCGCGACCTGCGCCTCGGGGTGTACGACGTGCTCGTTGGGATCAACCTGCTGCGCGAGGGGCTCGACCTCCCCGAGGTGACCCTGGTGGCCATCCTGGACGCCGACAAGGAGGGCTTCCTGCGCTCGGGCGGCTCGCTCATCCAGGTGATCGGCCGCGCGGCGCGCAACATCGGCGGGCGGGTGGTCATGTACGCCGACCGCGTGACCGACTCCATGCGAGCAGCCATGGATGAGACCGATCGGCGTCGTGCCCGACAGGTCGCCTACAACACCGAGCACGGCATCGTCCCGGAGACGATCATCAAGGCGATCCGCGACGTCCACCAGGGACTGCGCAAGATCGCCGAGGAGCGCGCCGAACTGCAGGTCGATGGCCGCGAGCCGGAGGAGCTGGCCCGCATGATGGGGCGCCTCGAGGCGCAGATGAAGGAGGCGGCGCGGAACCTCGAGTTCGAGCGGGCCGCCGCCCTCCGGGACGAGATCCTGCAACTTCGCCGCCTCCGCGACGAGTTGGCCGCCGAGCCGGGCACCATCCCTGCCGACGTGTATGCGGACGCCGCGCAGGTTGGCGACTCGGGTGGCCAGGGTCGTAGTCGTTCGCGCGAGGTCTTCAGCACCGCGGCCCGGCCGAACATCATCGCTGCAGGCAGCCGACGACGGCCGCCTCGCCGCCGGCGACCCTGAGGCTCGGCGAATGGCCGGAACCATGCCCCACGCGATCTTCGTCGAGACCGGCCTCGACGGAGGGGCGACGGTTGCCGCCTACGCGGCCGAAATGCCAGGCTGTGCCGTCTTCGCACCGACCGACGAGGAGGCGACCGCGGGCATGCCCCGTCGCGTCGAGTGGTTCACCGCATGGCTGCGTGACGCCGGTGAGCGCGCGCCCGATTTCGTCGGCGACAACTGGTACGAGGTCGAGCGCGCCGACGCGGCGCCGGGGCCCGATGGCATCGGTCGCGCCGCCTTCAGCCTGGACGAGCTTCCTCCTTCTCCGGCCGAGTTCAGCGCGTTCCTGACCTGGCTCGAGCTGGCGCGCGAGGAACTGGCGGCTGCCCTGGATACCGCGGCCGATCGGGCGCCCGACCTGGTTCATGCGCTCGACGCGCTCGCGCGCCAGGATCTCGCCTCGTCGGCGATCCTCGGGGCGTCGGCGACGGTGGCAGGGGATGACCCGATCGACCGCCTGTATGCCGCCCGCGAGGTGCTGACCGCCGCTCTCGAAGCGGCCGGACCAGGGGCTGACGGCGTTCGCCGCCTGATCCGGTTGGCGATCGCCGACGACCTGCGCCTGGCAGGGCGGCTGCGGGGCGAATGACGGCAACCGACGTCCTCTCTCCCGCCGGCACTGCAGTCCGCCCGAAACGGGTGCGCTACGCAGGTCCGTGGCCCATTCCGACGCCACGCCGCGCGCCGGCGGGAACCGGGCTTCGGGCGCTGCAGGACCGAATGCCCCGCTGCGGCGATGCCGGCGCGGCGGCCCCCGTCCTTTCCGGCGATGGCAGCGAGCGCGCCATGCTGATCGGACAGGCGCCCGGCTGGCGAGAGATCGAGACCGGACTCCCATTCGCCCATGACGCCGGGCGCCGCCTTGTCGGCTGGCTCGGTCTCGCCGCGGTCACGGTCACCGACTTCCGCGAGCGCTGGTACGTGACCTCGGTCGGCAAGTGCTACCCGGGACGGCGGCCGGGCGCGTCGGTCGATTCACCGCCGTCGACGGCCGACGTGCGGCGCTGGGCACCGATCCTTGACGAAGAGGTGCGCCTGCTCGGCCCGCGGCTGGTCGTGCTGGTGGGGGGCCTCGCCCAGCGACACGCGTTCGGCACGGAGGCGCGTCTCGACGATCTGGTGGGACGTGAGCTCGCGTGGGAGCGAGCACCCGGGGCGATCACCCTGGTGCTGCCGCACCCGTCGGGCGCCTCGACCTGGCTGAACCGGCCCGAGCACGTCGAGCTGTGGCGGCGGGGGATCGGGCTGCTCGGGAGCCACTGGGCCGCGCTGGCGGAGCAGGTCGCGTGAACCGCGAGACCCGCATCGGGGTGGGCCTCATCGTGGCCCTCGGCGCGTTCGTGGCGTTCATGCTCACTGTCGGCTCGCTGGGCGATCCCAACGTGGAATTCGGGCTCCTGCCGGTGAGCGTCGTGCTCAACGATGCGCAGCCGGCGAACCGGCATGGCGACACCGAGCTGCGGATCTCCGGGTGGTTCGCGGAGCTCGACGGGGATTGCACCGGCGACGACGGGGGCGCCGATGCGAGGGTGGCATGGCTCCAGCGCGACTGCCCACTTCGCGTCCTGCTGGTCGAGCAGCCGCCCGACGATGTCACCCAGGCGGACCTGGCACGGATGGGCCTGCGGCTCGCCGCTCCGAGCGGTCGCCCGTTTCCGTCGCGTGCCGAGCCGGGAGGGCCGAACCTGCGTCTTCAGCAGCTGGTTTTCATCGGTCATTTTGACGACGCAGCCGCGGACCGATGCGTACCGGAGCGGACCGAGCGGTGCCGGAACACGTTCGTGGTGAGCAACTACGACGGGCTCGTGCGCTGACCGAGAGTGCTGCGTTCGGGCAACGCGGAACCGAACAGACGTTCGTTTCGCTCTGATAGAATTCGGCAGATGCCCTCCGATCGGATCGTCGTGCGTGGCGCGCGCGAGCACAACCTCAAGAACATCGACGTGGAGATGCCACGCGATCGGCTGATCGTGATCACCGGCCTGTCCGGGAGCGGAAAGAGCAGCCTCGCGTTCGACACGATCTACGCCGAGGGGCAGCGTCGCTACGTCGAGTCGCTCTCCGCCTACGCGCGCCAGTTCCTGGGCCAGATGGAGAAGCCCGATGTCGACCAGATCGACGGCCTCAGCCCGGCCATCAGCATCGACCAGAAGGGCTCCAGCCGAAACCCGCGCTCGACCGTTGGCACGGTCACCGAGATCTACGACTACCTCCGTCTCCTCTTTGCGCGCATCGGTCGGATGCACTGCCCTGTCTGCGGCCGGGAGATCGCGCGGCAGACGGTCGAGCAGATCGTCGACCAGCTCTACGAGATGCCGGAGGGGACGCGTCTGATGCTCCTCGCTCCGCTCGTCCGGGATCGCAAGGGGGAGCACGAGAAGCTGCTGGCCGGGGCGAAGCAGGGGGGCTTTGTGCGGGTGCGTGTGGACGGCGAGATCCGCGATCTCGACGAGGAGATCACGCTCGACAAGAAGTTCAAGCACAGCATCGAGGTGGTCGTGGACCGGCTCGTCGTCCGCCACGGCTCGACCGAAGAGGCCGATGGACTTCGGCCCGATGTCTCCCGCATGGCCGACTCCATCGAGACCGCCCTGCGCCTGGCCGACGGCCTGCTGCTGGTCAACCTGCCGGATGCGCCGAAGCGCGAGCAGGATCGCCTCTACAGCGAGCGGTACGCCTGCCCGGAGCATGGCGGGGCGTTCGAGGAGCCGGCGCCCCGCAACTTCAGCTTCAACTCGCCGCACGGCGCGTGCCCGGACTGCACCGGGCTCGGCAGCCGCCTGGAGATCGATCCGCAGATGGTGGTGCCCGACGAGGGGCTCGCACTGGGCGCTGGGGCGGTCCTGCCCTGGCGGCGGATGGTGGTCAGCGAGTCGTGGACGAGCAAGATCCTTGAGGCAGTGGCCGAGCACTACGGCTTCTCGATGGAGGTGCCGTTCCGCGACCTGTCGGCCGAGGCGCGCGAGATCGTCCTGAACGGGAACAAGGGCGAGCGGATCGAGGTGAGATACCGGGCCCGCAACGGGAACATGCACACCTTCCGCACCACGTTCGAGGGTGCCGTACCGAACCTCTCGCGGCGCTATCGCGAGACCGGATCGGAGATGATCAAGACCGAGATCGAGCGCTACATGACCACCAGCCCGTGCCCCACCTGTCATGGGCTCCGCCTCAAGCCCGAGTCGATCTCGGTGACGGTGGGCGACCGCAACATCATCGACACGACGCGGCTCTCGGTGACCGATGCGCTGGCCTGGTACGGCGCACTCGCAAAGCGCCTGACCGAGCGCGAAAACCAGATCGCGCGCCAGGTGCTCAAGGAGATCCGCAGCCGCCTCGGCTTCCTCGTCGATGTCGGGCTCGACTACCTCACGCTCGACCGTGCTTCCGGCACGCTATCGGGCGGGGAGGCGCAGCGGATCCGCCTCGCGACCCAGATCGGATCGTCGCTGATGGGCGTGCTGTACATCCTCGACGAGCCGTCGATCGGACTGCATCAGCGCGACAACGCCCGGCTGATCGCCACGCTCGTGCGTCTGCGCGACCTCGGCAACACGCTCATCGTGGTCGAGCACGACGAGGAGACGATCCGCTCCGCGGATTGGGTGATCGATGTCGGCCCGCGCGCCGGTGAGCACGGTGGCGAACTGATCCATTCGGGACCGCTGGGGGAACTCCTCGCCAATGACCGCTCGATCACTGCGGCCTACCTGCGCGGAGACCGGTCGGTGGCGGTCCCGTCGCGGCGCCGCCCGGGGAGCGGCAAGTGGCTCACCGTTCGCGGCGCCCGCGAGAACAACCTGCGCGGGATCTCGGTGGCATTCCCGCTCGGTCGTTTCGTGGCCGTGACCGGGGTGAGCGGGTCCGGGAAGTCGAGCCTGGTGAGCCAGATCCTCTACCCGGCGCTCGCGGCGGCGATCTGGGGGGCGCGCGAGCGACCCGGCGCGCACGACGAGATCGAGGGGATCGGCTTCATCGA
>Ga0224510_10002523_pt1 | contig 10926 bp, 10 predicted proteins | sample SF_May12_sed_USG_FD_170161 | JGI IMG/M metagenome (GOLD analysis project Ga0224510, IMG submission 170161) | Sediment microbial communities from San Francisco Bay, California, United States - SF_May12_sed_USGS_4_1 | ecosystem: Environmental > Aquatic > Marine > Sediment | place: USA: California... | reverse complement strand
GGCCTCCGACACGCAGCCGCCAGGCGGCAAGAGTCACTTCCGGCACGCCGCTGTGCCAGCGCACGTAGAAGGCATCGTTTGGCGTGTAGTCAGCGCGAAAAACCGATCCCGGTGTCTCGTAGTTCGGGGGCCGGAAACTGCGCTTGATGAGCGGCCGCTTGCCGGGCAGCGCATCCATGATTTCGGAGGCAATGGCGCCCGCCGGCAGCGAGTCGGCGGCAGCCGGCCATGAGAAGCGCGGAATCAACAACCCGCCGACGATCGAGCACGATGAATCCAACAGGAATTTGCGTCGATCCATGCCAGAGCTTTCCGGCAACGGGCACAGTCCCGATTTGAAGCCAATCGGCGGGTGATCGCAAGCGCAGCGGATCCTGGCAGGAACCGGAAAGAAACACACATGAAATCATGAGCTTGTCCTTTCACTTCACACTTTTGCGGTCGGCCGAGCGTTCAAGGAAGCGATGGTGGCGCGATCCGGCTAGAGTGCCGGCGATGGAGGAGCGGGATGCCGACGCGCAATTGATGCTGCGCTACGCTGCGGGCGATGCGCGCGCATTCGAGGAACTGTACGAACGCAACCGCGCGGGCCTGTGGCGATTCATCCGGCGCCTGGTGCGCGATGCGGCAGCGACGGATGACGTGTTCCAGGAATGCTGGTCGCGCGTAATCGGCAGCCGCGAACGCTACCGGCCCACGGCGCGGTTCACGACATGGCTCTACCGCATCGCGCACAACTGCTGCATGGACCATTGGCGAAAGAGCGGCCGGCGTGCGATGCATGAAACGACTGATGACGACGCGATCGCGGCGGCCGCGGACGTGCCCGCCAGCGGTCCGTTCGCGATAGCCGTGACGGACGAAGCGCGCGGAAGGCTCGGCCTTGCGCTCGCCCGGCTGCCGGATGAACAGCGCATCGCATTCCTTTTATATGTCGAGGGCGGACTGTCGGTGGCCGAGATCGCAGAACAGACCGGCGCGGGCGCGGAGACGGCGAAGAGCCGGTTGCGCTACGCGGTTGCGCGGCTGAAAGAGGCGCTCGGCGACGACGCGCCCGTGGAATGAGGTAATGGATCCGAGAGAAAACGAACCATTTGATCGCGAACCCTGGCGCAGGCTGCTGGGCACGGATTCCGGCATGCCCCCCGGGAGCCTTGACCGGCGGATCCTGTCCGAGGCGCGCCGCGCGCTGACGCCACCTGTCGCGCGCTGGTGGCTGCCTGCCTCGCTGGCAGCGAGCGTCCTGCTCGCGGTCCTGATCGTGCAATGGCAATTCGCGGACGGCGGGGCGCCGGCACACGTGACCGAGTCCGACGTGCTCGTGTCGCCAGCGCCCGACGCCGCCCACGAGGTGGCACCCGCCGCAGCGATGGAAGTCCCCGCGCAGCGGCGGGACGAATCGCTGGCGCCTCCCGCAGGTGTTGCGCCGCCATCGATTGACCTGCCGGCCTTTGAGGGGCGGCCATTGCCGGCCGCAGCTGAGCCCGACAAGACAGCGGCCGCGCCGGCAAAGCAGGAACGTGAACTTGCGCGTGAGCCATCGTTCGATTCCGGATTCGTCGCCGATGCGGATACTGCTGTGTCGTCGCCATCGCCACCACCGGCGTCGGTGCAGGCGGAACCTTCGCGTGCGCTTGGCAATCTGCGCTCGAGTGAATCCAACGCAAAGCCGCGCACGCCGGAGGACTGGTACGCGGAAATCGAGGCGCTGCGTGCGGCGGGGCGCATCCAGGAAGCCGACGAGGAACTCTCTCGACTCGAAGCCGCTTATCCGGGCTGGCTCGAACGCCGCCGCCAGCAGAACCCATAACCCGCCTTACTGCGGAAGCCGCGCGCCGACAGCGCCTACCGCTGCCACCAAGCCTTCATGGCCCGTTTTGCACGCCGGATATTGCTCCGCATCAGGGCCTCGGCCTTGTTGTCGCCATAGCGCCCTTTGTGCTCATGGCGGATCCGGTGCACGCCCGGCACTTCCAGAGGCGTCCCGAGTGTGCGCATCAGCCAGCGAAATGTGCGGTCCTCGAATGTCTTCGCCCAGCGCGTGACCGGACGCTGGAACACGGATACCTGCTCGCAATAACCGCAGGCGCGCGCGATGTCGCCATGGACGATCTGATAGGCGCCGGTCGCCTGGGGAACGGCCAGCAACGAGAACTCGCTCGTGTCGATATCGACCATGCGCGGACGGTCGCGCTCGGTCGCGAGCAGCGGATCGGCCTCGGCGAGCATGGCGGTCACGCGTTCCTCGCGCGGATAGACCAGGCGGTCAGTCCGCCCCTGCAGTTGTTCAACCAGCGTGTCCAGGCACAGACGGTGAAAGATGATGTCGCAGTCAGTGAACCACACCCAGTCGGCTTTCGTGCTGCGGGCGATCAGATTGCGCCCGATCGAGCGCCGGAAGAGGCGGCCCGGCTCGATCGCCTGCCAGTTCCAGGTCACATTGGGCACATCGATGCCACCGAAGAATTCGAGCATCGCGCGGGTTCGCAGGTCTTCCAGGGCATGAAACACCGTTACGCGAACCGTTGCTCGCGTCGGCGGAAAATTGACGATCGAGCTCAGTTGATACGCGAGGAGGTGGCCGTACTGCCAGCAATGGCTGACGATTTCGATCGCAAGCTTGCCCCTGCGTGCCGTGATGGTGGCGGGATCAGGCAGGGAAAGAAACCAGCTGGCCGGCAGGAAACCGCTCGCGGCCACGCGAATGAACAAGTCCTCAACCGTGTTTCGCACTGACAAGATCAGACCCTGCGGCGCTCGCCGCTCCAGGGTTGACGATCCACGGTTGCCCCGCAGTCACGCCAGTAGACGTAGTTCGGGTCAGGGGTTCGCCAGTCGCCGTACAGGGCTTTCAGGCAGGCGTCGGCATTGTCGGGCTTTAACCAGCGGCGCCCGTACAGTTCGAACTCGTCGAGTCCGTGGGCAGGAATCTCGTTGATGATTTCGAGGCGCGGTTCGCGGCTGTGGTGGTAGTACCAGCGCAACCGGTCCCCACGCTGTTCGAACAGGAAGAACTCGAACTTGACCCCCTCGCAGCGCACGGCCCACTTGGTGATCTTGCCGTCATTGTTGACCTGCAGCCTGCAAGGGCTGAAACCTTTCTTTCTTAGTTCTCCGAGCGCATCCATGAAGGCCGGCAGGTCCTGCTCGAGAAAGCCGAAATCGGCGTCCCTGTCCCAGGGAATGGGACCGCCGTCCCGCATGCAACCGAGCAACAGGCCCATGACCATCCAGTACTTGCGGTGAAAGCCGGTCCCGGCGAGAACATCGTGCAGCTGGACGAGACCGCGCGCGCGACGCTCCGGTAACGGCCCCCACCTCCATTCCGCAATGGTCAGCTTCAACTTGCGCACGGCCGGGGAGTGTAGCCGAAGCGCCCCAGGGGCGCGGCAGGTGAATTGCAGACCGTCGCTGCCTATACTTAATCGTCATGAAGCAGGTTGAATCTCCGCCAGACGAGGCAGCAATTGAGGCCAAGCTGAAGGACGACCTTCGGCGAGAGTCGGCGACATTCCGCAAGAAATCCTCCCGCCATCGGCTGCGAACCCGCAATGCCATTTATTGCGCGTTCCAGACACCGCGCTTCTCCGTCGGCAGGGAGGAGGCGCAGCGCGATGCGGGCCGGCGACTGCGTCGCTTTGGAATCGCAGAGAATCACGTGCGCGGGAAGCGCATCCTCGATCTCGGCTGCAACAACGGCGCGATGCTGTTCCAGTTGTCAAACTACGGCCCCGCTCTCGGCCTTGGCATCGAGTACGATGTGGAAAAGGTGCAACTCGCGCAACGCATCGCCGAATTTGCCGCAATCGAAAATCTGGAATTCCGGATCGGCGATCTCGATCGTATTCGCGCGGCCGAGCTGAACGGTCCCTTTGATGTGGTGTTGTGCCTGGCGCTGGAAGCTCACGTGAAAGATCCTGCACATCTCTACGATCTGCTGGCAGCAGTAACCCGCGGCAGTCTCTATTTCGAGGCGAATGCGTCGACGCCTCCTGACTTAGTGCAGGCGAATCTGCAGCGGGTCGGGTTTTCGGAGATCGAGCACATCGGCGCCTGTGACGACGACATCGTTCCCAAGAACAACCGCAGGCCGTTATTTTCGGCTGTCAGAGCCTGACTTGAGCGCGCACGCCTGGAGTCCTGAATGAAAAAGCCCGTTACCGTCACCATCACCGGAGCCGCCGGCCACATCGGTTATGCGCTCGCATTTCGCGTGGCTTCAGGCCAGATGCTTGGCGAGGACCAGCCGGTCAATTTGCAGTTGCTGGAGATCACGCCCGCCCTGCCTGCGCTTGGCGGTGTCGTCATGGAATTGTCGGACTGCGCCTTCCCGACACTGAATCGTCTGGTGGCAACGGACGACGCCATTGTCGCATTCCGCGACTGCGACTACGCACTGCTGGTCGGCGCGCGGCCACGCGGGCCGGGCATGGAACGCAAGGACCTGCTGCTCGCGAATGCGCAGATCTTTTCGGCGCAGGGCAAGGCGATCAATGAGGCCGCGAGCCGCGGGGTGCACGTGCTGGTGGTCGGCAATCCCGCCAACACCAATGCCCTGATCGCCGCATCCAATGCCCCCGACATCGAGCGGCAGAACTTCACCGCGATGATGCGACTCGATCACAACCGCGCGCTTGCGCAACTCGCCGAAAAGACCGGCACGCACACGACCGCGATCCGCCGCATGATCGTTTGGGGCAATCACAGCGCAACCCAGTACCCGGACATCGGCCACTGCACGGTGACCGGCAAGCCCGCGCGCGCGCTGGTGGACCAGCAGTGGTACCGCGAGCAGTTCATCCCGATCATCCAGCAGCGCGGTGCAGCGATCATCAAGGCGCGCGGCGCATCGTCGGCGGCTTCCGCGGCGTCGGCCGCCATCGACCACATGCGCGACTGGTCGCTCGGCACGCGCGCAGGCGACTGGGTTAGCATGGCGATTGCCGCCGATGGCAGCTATGGCATCCCGGAAGGTGTCATGTATTCGTACCCGGTGACCTGCAAGGCCGGCCGCTACGCGATCGTGCAGGGACTCGCGGTCGATGAATTCAGCCGCAGCCGCATGGATGCGACGCACAAGGAACTGCTCGAGGAACGCGAAGGCGTGCAGGACCTGCTCTCTGCGAGGTGACGCGATGTTCCATCTGAGGCGCGCCGTATCGACCGCGGCGTCGGTCCTGCTGGCGCTGGGCCTGCTGCAAGGCAGCGCAACCGCGCAGGAGAAAACTCAGAAACCGCCCTTGCACGGATCCCACTGGATGGCGATCACCGGCAAGCCGCTGGCCGCGACCGCGGGGGCCAGCATATTCGAACGCGGTGGTAACGCCGTGGACTCCGCCTGCGCAATGCTCGCCGCGACCGCGACCATGTGGGACACGCTGTCCTGGGGCGGTGAGACGCAGGCGCTGATCTACAATCCGGAGACCGGTCGCATCATCGCCATCAACGGACTGGGCATGGCGCCCACCGGCGCAACGGTCGATTTCTACCGCAAGAAAGGACTCCGCTATCCCCCCGAGCAGGGGCCGCTCGCCGCGGTGACGCCCGGGACACCCGGAGCCCTGCTGACAATGCTCGCCGAATATGGCCGCCTGTCGCTCGCCGAAGTGCTTGCGCCCGCGATCACGCTCGCCGACGGATACCCGATCGAAGCGGAGACCGCCAACCGCATCGAGACCGAGAAAGAGAAGATCAAGCAGTGGCCCTACGCGAAGGCCGTGATGCTGCCGCACCTGGGCTCCGCGCGCGAAGCGCCGCAGGCCGGCGAGATGTTCCGGCAGCCGGATCTTGCGGCGACGCTGCGCAAGCTGGTTGAAGCCGAGACGAAGGCGCTGGCCGGTGGCAAGTCGCGCAAGGAGGCGATCATGGCCGCATATGAGCGCTTCTACCGCGGCGACATCACGGACGAGTTCGTGCGCAGCGTGCAGGAGCAGGGCGGTTTGATCACGAAGAAGGACCTCGCCAACTGGCGCGTCGAATTCGAGGAACCGGTGCACGCGAATTATCGCGGCATCGACGTCTACAAGCTCGACCGCTGGGTGCAGGGCCCGGTGATGCTGCAGACCCTCAACATCCTCGAGAATTTCGATCTCAATGCGATGGGCTACAACAGCACGCACTATATCCACACCGTCTACCAGGCGATGAATCTCGCTTTCGCCGATCGCGACTTCTACTACGGCGATCCGTATTTTCCGCCTGATGAGCCGATCAAGGGACTGCTGTCCACGGATTACGCAAAGGCGCGCGCTGCGCTCGTGAATGCCGATGCCAATGACCCGGCCGTCGGTCCGGGCGACCCCTATCCGTATCAGGGCGAGATCAATCCCTATATCAAAGCGCCATCGCAGCCGGCGGCCGCCGCGAAAGACTTTGGTGCCACCAGCTACGCGGCCGCGACCGACCCTGATACGGGCTCCTTTTATCGCGGCACGACTTCGGTCGTGTCCGCCGACAAGGAAGGCTGGATCGTCGCGATGACGCCGAGCGGCGGCTGGCTGCCGGCCGTCATCGCCGGCCACACAGGCATCGGCCTCAGCCAGCGCATGCAGTCCTTCGTGCTGGATGCAGCGGAGAATCCGTTCAACCTGCCCGAGCCCGGCAAGCGGCCGCGTGCGACGCTCACGCCGTCGCTCGCTTTCAGGGACGGCAAGCCGTGGATGGCATTCGCTGTGCAGGGCGGCGACACGCAGGACCAGAACCTGCTGCAGTTCTTCCTGAATGTCGCCGAGTTCGGCATGACGCCGCAGCAGGCGGCCGAAGCGCCGAATTTCATCAGCTACCAGATGCACGATTCATTCGACCAGCACGAAATTTTTCCGGGACGCCTGCTGCTCAACAATTCGATTCCGGACTGGGTGCGGCGTGAATTGCGCGCGCGCGGCTACACGCTCGAGTACGGCTCGCGCACGTCGGGCCCGATCAATGCGATTCAGTTCGATCAGGAGCACGGCACTCTGTGGGGCGCATCGAGCAATCACGGCGAGGATTACGGAATCGCGTGGTAATTCGCGTATGATGAACGCCACGTCTGCGCTAGTCGCAGACCACTATAATCGCTGACTGAAGGGGTTACTTATGAAGTCGAGGATATTCAGCCTTCTGGCTGCCTGCGCGCTATTGACGCCGGCACTCTCACAGGCCCAGGAACACTGGATCGAGGGCCCGGTCTGGGAATGCAGTTCGTACCGGACCGCTCCCGGCATGTTCGATACCTACATGAAGTGGATCCGTGCCCACTCGGAGCCGATCAATGCCGAAGCCAAGAAGCAGGGCCTGATCGTCGATTTCAAGACCTTCGTGCAGGCACCGCGTGATCCGAACGACTACGACGTTCTGTTCTGCACGCTGTATTCGAGCTACGGAAAGGCACTCGACTACAACAAGGGCGACGACGACAAGTTCGAGGCGATTTCAGCCAAGCATTGGGCGACGCCCGATGACGACAAGCAGCGTGAAATGGCAAGTCCGCGTCTGGAGATGCGCAAGTATCTCGGCACTGCCTACGTTCGCGAAGTGATGCTGAGACCTGCCTCATAAGCCGGTAATTCAGCCGATGAGCACGGAAGCCGGCGATCGCGCCGGCTTTCTCTTATCCGGATGCCATACACTGTCCGCGCATGGTATTCGCGTCGCACGCGTTCATCGCCTTCCTTGCCGCCGTGGTCGGCTTCTTCTGGTTGCTGAGCAGGTTCCATCCGCGCGCAGGAATGGCCTGGATCATCCTTGCGTCGCTGCTTTTCTACGCATACTGGTCGCCGGTCTACCTGCTGCTGCTGGCCGCCTCGATCGTCGGTACATTTGCCGCGGTGCGGGGGATGCTTGCGACCAGGAATCCCAGGCTGCACACGATGCTGCTGGTGTCGGGCATCACGTTCAATATCGGTCTGCTCGCCTATTTCAAGTATTTCGCCTTCCTCATCGAGTCGCTGAACATCGTGGCCGCCACGGACCTGCGGGTGCCGGAGATCGTCCTGCCGATCGGCCTGTCCTTCTGGACATTTCAGCAGATTGGCCTGCTCGTGGACACGGGCCATGGCCGCCTCACGAAGCTGCGCTTCTGGGATCACGTGTTCCTGATCGCATTTTTTCCGCACCAGATCGCCGGACCGATCCTGTCGCAGCACGAGCTGCTTCCGCAACTTGCCGCGATCCGGCGCTGGTTCCCGGAACCCCGCAAGGTTGCGGCGGGAGCTGCTCTGTTCGCGGCCGGTCTGTTCAAGAAGACGGTGCTGATCGACCCGTTTTCGCGCCACGTGGACGCGATCTACGCCGTCGCGCAGCAGGGCGATTCGCTCGGGATGCTTGACGGCTGGGCGGCCGCCTTTGGCTACGGATTCCAGATCTACTTCGATTTCTCCGCCTACTCCGACATGGCGATCGGCCTCGCTTACATCTTCGGCATCCGCCTGCCACTGAATTTTTTCTCGCCCTACAAGGCCGCCAGCATCCGCGAGTTCTGGCGCCGCTGGCACGTGACGCTGTCCCGCATGCTCCAGCGCCTGCTGTACATACCGATGGGCGGCAGCCGGCACGGGCTCGCGCGGACGGTCGCCGCGCTGCTCGGAACCATGGCCATCGGCGGGCTGTGGCACGGCGCAGGATGGAACTTCGTTATCTGGGGACTGCTGCACGGCCTGTTCCTGTCGCTCAATCATCTCTGGATCCACTTCGTCGGAGCTTACGCCGCGGCGCTGCGCGACAAGCTGCGTGCATCGCCAGTCCTGGCACCCGTTGTGCACGCAGCCAGCGTGTTGCTGACTTTCGTAGCCGTGTCATTCGCCTGGGTGTTCTTCCGCGCGCCCGATTTCGACACGGCGATCAGGATAACCGGCGCAATGCTCGGCCTGTCGGATGGATCCGGCCTGGCCTGGATTACCGACGACATGCTGCCCAGGCTGCTGCCGTATTTCCTGATCGTCTGGTGCCTGCCGAACACGATGCAGCTTTTCAGGGGGTCGGGCGCCATCTTACACATAGAGGACTACGGGTCGCCCGGTGACTCGAACCTGCTCGAGCGCCGCTTTTCGTTCCGGCAGACCACCGGCTGGGCGGTGGGCTCAGCGCTGATATTCCTGTCGGCCTGGTATGCGATGTCGGACCTGAGTCCGTTCATCTACTTCCAGTTCTGAGCCACGCACTGATGAAGTCATCGATCCCAGTCAAGTCGTCGCAAGTAATTCCGGGCCACCGGTTTCTGCTCGCCTTCATGCTGATCGTGGTGTCGGTTGCGATGCTGATTGGCGCGTTCAACCACATGGTATGGCGAATGATGCTGCTTCCGCAGAACCAGACCATCGTGCAGCTGCTGAGCGGCTGGTCCCGCGAATTCAAGCCGATCCTGTTCGACCGCCTGGACCCGCAGGTAGCAGTGTTCGGCGCTTCGTGGGCGCGCGATGCATTCGATCCGCAGACTGCCGGCGGACTGACCGGACAGCGCTGGTTCAATCATGCTGTTTCCGCTGCAACGCCTTATGAGGCGCGACGATTCGTCGAGTCGTCGCTCGACGCTCCGCATCTCGACGCTGTCATTCTGAATCTCGACACCTTCCTGAGGCCCGGCACTGCCGTGCGCAGGAAACAGGGATTCGACGAAACGCTGCTCGACCAGGATTCCGATGGTCACCCCACGCGCTGGCTCCGGCTGCGCCGCGAATTCATGATCGCGCTGTCGGGGGCTGCATTGGGCAACAGCATCGACGTGCTGCGCGCGACCCGCGCGCGCGATGCCGGTGCAGATCCTGCAGAATACTTAGAGTCGTACCAGCGCTTCGACTATGACGGGCATGAAGCCGACATCGAAAAGCTGCGCCGCCTGCTGCCTCGAATCGTTCCTGCGCTCCCGTCAGATGCAGAGCCGCCGCTGTCGGAGCTGCCCGCGCCGCCCGGCGCGGAGGACTTCGAGCGCACGCTGGCCGCATTGTGCCGCCTTGACATCGAGGTCTACGGTTATTTCACGCCGAGCCTGATCCTCGTGGAGAAGCGCAATCGCGGCCTGGCCGCGAAGCTGTACGGGCTCGGCCTGATGCGAAAGCACGTGTCGGGCTGCCGGGCGCGACTCCACTTGTTCGACTTCAACTATGTCAATGGCGTAACGCTCGATGGCCTCGAGCGTGGCGGACGCTTCAGCGAGTATTTCCGGCCCGACGGACACCCGCGACCGTCCATCGGGCTGCTGATGATCGCCAGCATGTTCGGGAAACCGTTTCCCGCCGGCACGCCGCCCCGGATCAGCCGGGAATTCGGAGTGGATCTGCTGCCGGTCGCGGACGCCGAAATGCGCCTGCGGACCCAGTCGCGCCAGCTGGAACAGCTGTATGCGGCCCTGGGGCCCGCCTAGGGTGCATGCCCTAATCGCGCATCGCATCCTAATCGTTGTATAAAGGAGGCGTGATGGTGTCAGCCCTCTGGTTGCTGCTGTTCGTCAGCCTGGTCTTGTGGCTCGCCTACCAGCGCGCGAGTTTCGCGAAGGCGACCATCGTGCTCGGCGTGCTGCTCGCAGGCTATACGCTGTTAGGCGCCGGGCCGCTCTGGTGGAAAGCGGTGCTGTGGGTGCTGTTCACACCGCAGCTGCTACTGAATGTCCTCCCGCTGCGGCGCTCGCTGATCTCCCGTCGGTTCCTGCGCGTGTACAAGCGCATGTTGCCGTCGATGTCCACGACCGAGCGGGAGGCGCTCGAGGCCGGCACCGTCTGGTGGGACGGCGAGCTGTTCACCGGCGGTCCCGACTGGAACAAGCTTCTCTCCGCCAAGGCGCCGGTGCTGACGGCCGAGGAACAGGCGTTCATCGACGGGCCCTGTGAAGATCTCTGCCGGATGATCGACGACTGGGACATCACCCACCGTCGCGCCGACCTGCCGCCCGAAGTCTTCGACTTCATCAAGAAGAAAGGCTTCTGGGCGATGATCATCCCGAAGAAGTTCGGG
>Ga0224510_10002522_pt1 | contig 10928 bp, 11 predicted proteins | sample SF_May12_sed_USG_FD_170161 | JGI IMG/M metagenome (GOLD analysis project Ga0224510, IMG submission 170161) | Sediment microbial communities from San Francisco Bay, California, United States - SF_May12_sed_USGS_4_1 | ecosystem: Environmental > Aquatic > Marine > Sediment | place: USA: California... | reverse complement strand
AGGCCAGCCTCGGCCAGGGTGGTCCGGGCGTTGTCGAGGTAGAAGCCGAGGTTGGAGACCAGATGGAGGGCCACCCGGGACGGTGCCGGCAGGATGATCGGCTTCACGCCGGCCAACCGGACATACAGCTCCCACAGCCCGAACAGGCCCCCCAGCCCAGCGACCGAGGCCAACCGCCGGGGCCGCAGCACGGCCCGTGCCGCCTGGCCCAGACGGCCCGACCCGGCGTGGTCGGGTGCTTCCATCACCCCGGCGGCCGACGCCTCGGCCGGAGCCGGATCGACCGGCGACTCATCAGCGGCGGGCGCCGCCTCCACCAGCGACTCGGCCGTCACGAGCGTGCGCTCCGCAGCGCCGCCCGGAGCCAGGCCGTGTGGTGCCGGAACTCCGGCGTGTCCTCGATGCCGGGCATCCGGGGCCGCGGCAGGTCGATCGAGTGGTCGGCCACCACCTGGCCGGGCTGGCCCGCCATCACGACCACCCGGTCCGAGAGCACGACGGCCTCGTCGATGTCGTGGGTGACGAAGACGACGGTGGCGTTGGTGTCGAGCCACAGCTTCATCAGCAGATAGCGCATGTCGGTGCGGCGGATCTCGTCGAGCGAGACGAACGGCTCGTCCATCAGCAGCAGCGGTGCCCGCAGGGCGAAGGCGCGGGCCAGGCTCACCCGCTGCTGCATGCCACCCGAGAGCTGGGTGGGATGGGCGTCGGCCACGTCGCCCAGGCCAACGCTGGCCAGCAGATCATCCACCCCGGCATGATCGGCCCGGCCGGCCACCTCGGTGAGCAGGGTCACGTTGCGGCGCACCGTCTTCCACGGCAGCAGCGCCGGGTTCTGGGGCACCAGGCCCACATGGCGGGCCTGGCGGGCCTGGTGGGGTGTCTCGCCCCCGATCATCACCTGGCCGGCGTCGGGATCGAGCAGGCCGGCCACGATGGCCAGCAGGGTCGACTTGCCGCACCCGCTCGGCCCCAGCACGCTCACGAACCCGCCCCGGGGGATGTCGAGGTCCACCGCTTCCAGCGCCACCACCGGCCTGCGGCCGCGACGGAACCGCTTGGTGACACCGCGCAGCGACACGTAGGCCGATGTCGGGGTGGGGGGGGCAGGGGCCGGGGCCCGTTCAGCTGTGGTCACTGGACGACCATGATGGCGAACATCGGGTCAGGGCGGCCAACTGCGTGGCGAAACCACCGGAGTTCGTCGAAAACGTGACGCAGAACCGTCGGTTGGTGCTGCATCATAGATGCAGCACCTTCAGGGGCTGCGCCCCGCCGCCGGCGGTGGCTCCCCGTCCCCGGTGGGCCCCACCCCCACCGGGGCTGCATCTACGATGCAGCGTCGTGAGACCGTGCACCCCAGGGGTCGATGGCCATGTCGTGGGGTTCGTGGGAATCGGCGGCCGGGGCCGCGCTCTCGAGCACGGTGACGATCCCCGTCACCCCGTCCACCTCGACCCGCGATCCGTCGACGATGCGGCTGACGGCGTCGGCCGCGGCCACCACCGCCGGTACGTCGAGCTCGCGGGCCGCCACCACCAGGTGGCTGAGGGCCGAGCCCCGCTCCAGCACCACGCCACCCGCCCCCACCAAGAGAGGCACCCAGGACGGCGATGACGAGGCGATCACCAGGATGTCGCCGGGCTGGGTGGCGGCCGCCTCGGCCGGGTTGGACACCACCCGGGCCCGGCCCCGGCCCAAGCCGTGGGCCCCCGGCCGGCCGAACAGCACCTCGCCCGACTCGAGCTGGCGGGCCAGCGCGGCCACCGGCCGCACCAATCGGGAGGCGGCCGACGGGCCGGGAGCGGCCCGGACCACCGGGGGTGGGGCGAAGCGGGCCAGCTCGTCGAAGTGGGTCCGCCGCTCGTCGGTGATCGACCGGATGTCGGCCAGGCCGCCGTCGGCGTAGTAGGCCAGCTCGTCGGCGAACAGCATCTGCAGGTTGCGGGCCTCGGCGATGTCGCCGTGGTGGAGGGCCCGAACCGACAGCTCCGTGAGCGCGGCCCGCATCTCGTCCACCACCCGGGTCACGTTGGCCTTGGCCCGGTCCCGCCCCCGGACGAACACCTTGGTGGCGGCCACCGCCGCCCCGAAATGGTCCCGGGTCTTGGGGTTCGCCGCCACCAGCTCGCCGATCTCGGTAGTCAGCAGCTCGCGCTCGGCCGCCCGCCGATTGAAGGCGGCGGTGGGATCGGCCGAGTCGTCACATCGCCGCATCCGCTCGATGGCGGCCAGCGCCGTCTGCGGGTCTTGGCGCCAGGTGACCGAGCCCAGGTCCCAGTCGCTCCCACCCCGGTAGCCCACCTCGCTGAGCAGGGTGTCGAAGCCGGCGAGGAAGCCGACCACCTCGAGGGTGTCGGACGACTTGAGCCGCCGGTAGAGGCTGGCCAGGCCGGCGTCGAAGTAGCCGGTGAGCACCACCGAGGCCCGGACCTGGCGGGACAGGGTCCACAGGACCCGGGCCGGCGCCACCGATTCGATCTCGCCCAGGCCCGAGATCAGCTTGGTGGCGTTGGTGGGCAGGCCGATCTCGTCGCAGATGGCGGCCACGATGCTGGGCCCGATGGAAGCTGACAGCATCTGATTGAGGTGGAGCGAAGCCAGCACCCGGCACAGGGGCTGGAGTGACAGGGCGTGCTCCACCAGCTCCATGTCGGTCATGCGGGCCAGCTGGGGCCGATGCCCGGTGGCCTCCAGGGCCAGGAGACGGCCCGCCTCCAGCTCCGACTGGTTCTGGTCCACCAGAACCCAGGTGAGCCACCGGGTGAGGAGCTCGGTGGTGGCCTCGCCGGCCCGGTGCCAGGCCGCCGCCACGTACGGCGGCAGATCGACCTGGCTCGACAGGTAGGCGGTGTCGATGTGGTGCGGCGCCAGGGCCGGCACCCGGGCCGACCACACCCGTAGGGCTGAGGCGTTGAGGTAGGCGTGGCCGCCGAAGCAGCCGATCAGCTCGGGCCTGGTGTCGCTGATCTCGCTGGCCCGGAAACCCATCCGGTCCACCAGGGCGTCGCGCCAGCCCTGCACGACCGGCCCACCCCAGAACAGATCCCAGCTGAGGGGAGTGAGCGGCCCCGGGGCCAACTCGGAAATGTAGGCTCGGGTCCAGACGGGCAGGTCCGGGTTGAAGGGATTGTCCGCCAACCACTTCAGGCTCATGCCGCTGCCTCCGGCCGAACCTGGTCGTGCATCGCCACCACCGCCACCTCCGCACCGCAGTGTGCCCGCTGGCACCTCCGCTTCCTCCCGGGCCGGTACCGTCCCCCAAGCCCGCCGACCCCCTTCCGGAACGACATGTTCCCAGCTGGTGGCCGCCGCAGCGAAGTGCTGAGCGAGCAGGGACCGCCGGACCCGGGTACGGTTGCCCAGAGGTGTTGCCGCAGGCAAAACTCGAGGTCCCGCTGGGACACCTAGCCGCCCCGGCGCACCCCCTCCCACGCCAGCTCAGGAGAACATCACGATGAAAGCCGCAGTGCTGAACCAGATTCCCGGTGACCTGATGATCGAGGACATCAGCATCGACAAGCCCGGACCGGGCGAGGTCCTGGTCCAGACGGTGAACGCCGGGCTCTGCCACAGCGACCTGCACTTCATGGACGGCCAATGGAGCCGCCTGCCCCTGCCGGCGGTCATGGGCCACGAGTCGGCCGGGATCGTGCAGGCTGTGGGCCCCGACGTCACCTACGTCAAGCCCGGTGACCACGTGATCACCTGCCTCAGCATCTTCTGCGGCAACTGCGAGCACTGCCTCACCGGGCATCCCAACCGGTGCCAGAACTCCGAGGCCACCTCCCGGGCCAAGGGCTCCGCCCCCCGCCTCAGCCGGGGCGACACCCCCGTCGGCCAGTTCGCCCGCCTGGGGGGCTTCGCCGAGGAGATGCTGGTGCACCAGAACGGGGTGGTGAAGATCCGGCCCGACATGCCCCTCGACGCCGCCGCCCTGATCGGTTGCGGTGTCACCACCGGCGTGGGGGCCGTGTTCAAGACGGCCCGGATCGAGCCCGGCTCCACGGTTTGCGTGGTGGGCGCCGGCGGCATCGGCCTGTCGGCCATCCAGGGCGCCCGGATCGCCGGAGCCGGCCGGGTGATCGCGGTGGACATGACGCCGGCCAAGCTGGAGACGGCCCAGGTGTGCGGAGCCACCGACGTGATCAACGCCGCCGAGGTGGACGACGTAGTGAACGCCGTGCGGGAGATGACCGGCGGCGGGGTCGACTACTCCTTCGAGGCCATCGGCCGCAAGGAGACCGTGGAGCAGGTGTGGAAGATGGCCCGCATGGGCGGCACCGCGGTGGTCATCGGCATGATGCCCTTCGGCCAGAAGATCGAGATCACGGGCTATGAGATCTTCATGCTGGAAAAGACCCTCAAAGGCTCGATGATGGGCTCCAACGCCTTCCGGGTGGACATGCCCCGCTATTGCGACATGTACCTCGACGGCCGGCTCAAGCTCGACGAGATGATCTCCCACCGGATCCCGCTGGAGCAGATAAACGACGGCTACGAGCTGATGCGCAAGGGCGTGGCCAACCGAACGGTCATCGAGTTCGGCAAGTAGCCGTCCCGCCGCCATCGGGTCCCTTCGCTCCGGCCCGGCGCCTCCACCTCAGCGCCGCCTGTCGGCCTGGGGCAGGGTCGGCGGGCCGGCGAACGCCTGGGCCAGCGACATCCACTCCTCGGCCAGCGGGCCCTCGGTCACGATCGCCGTATCCTGCGGGTGCCGGCGCTGGGTGACCACCAGGCAGAAGTCGAGGGCCGGGCCGCTCACCTTGTCGGCCGCCCCCTCCGGACCCCAGGTCCACACCGCTGCCGACGGCGCCGCCAGCTCCACCCGCACATCGCCCGGCGGAACCTCCCGGCCCCGGTTCACATAGCTCCAACCCCGGGTGGTTACCCCGATGTGGGCCACGTGGCGGAGGCGATCGGTTGGCGGGATAGTGACACCCAGCGTGTCGGCCACGTCGAGCCCGTGCGACCACGTCTCCATGAGGCGGGCGGTAGCGAACGACAGCGCGCTCATGTCGGGCCCGAACCACGGGATCCGGTCCTTCGGACCGCGGGACCGGAAGGCGGCCAGCATGCCGGCCCGCTCCTCCCGCCACCAGGCGAGGACCTCGGCCCCGGTGCGGGAGCCCCGACGGCCGAACACCCCGTCGAAGCCCTGCGCTGCCATATTGGCCTTCGCCTCCTGGAATCGTTCGGCGTCGGCCACCGCCAGATGGGCCGCCATGTCGGCCTGCACCAGGTGGATGATCGTGTCCTTCACATCCCAGCCGGCGGCGGGGGTGGGCAGCAGCCACTGCTCTTCGGCCAGGCCCGCCACCACGGCGTCGAGGGCCTGTTGTTCCTGATCGAGGTCGTTGCAGATGTCCTCCATTGGTCGGGCAGCCTAGATCACGCGTCCCCACCCGGTCATAGTTGTCGGCCTGGAGGCAACGACTCGCGGGCGACCAGCTCGTCATAGCGGGCGATCACGAACGGCTCGGGCTGGGACCCGCTGTCTTCGAACAGGCGGCCGTCGTCGAGCACCACCAGCGCCGGCAGATCGAACCGGCGGGCCAGATCCTCCCCCTCCGGCTTGAGGTACCAACCGTGATCGAAGCGGGTGCCCCGCCAGGTGCGGGGTCCGAGGTGGGCCAGCAGCCGCCCGCCGTAGGTCGCGGCCAACGCCGCCGCCTCGTGGTGGGGCCGGGGCGACGGGGCCGGCCGGGGCGGGAACGGGGCCGAGTACCGGCCCACCAGCTCCTCCCGGGGCGTGCTGGCGTTATCGGTGAAGATGCGGCCGTCGTCGAGGACGATGAGGCAGACGACGCCGCTCCAGCCCTCCAGATCCTCCCCGAGGGGATGGACGATCCAACCCCCGTCGAACGGGTCGCCCCGCCACCGGCGGGGCTCCAGCAGCCGGTGGTGCTGGCTGTAGGCCTCTGCTAGCCGCGCCGCCTCCTGCTCGGTCCTCACGGCGTTGCTCCTCCTACCGGGCGTCCCCCGGCGTCGATAAAGATGGCGTGCAGCTCGTTGAAATGCGAGGCGTAGGGCGGCGGCCACCGCGAGGTGGAGCCCAACTGGGCATCGACCCATTTGACCACGCCCCTGTCGTTCACGGCGTTGAACGCATGGGCCCCTGAGCTGTCCCAGGTGGTGACAACCATGGCCGACGAGCCCGGACCCAGTTGCTCCAGGCGGTGCTCGATGCCCTGTGAGGTGGTGGGCCCGAGCCGCCCGCCACTCCAGTCCTCCAGCCGCCGGGCGGTGGTGCCGCCGTTCTGGGGCCGCCCGAGGGGGGCGGCCACGGCGTCCTGGCCCCGCCAGTTGGCCTCGGCCGCCCGGGTGGTGTCGATGCAGTTCACCCGGCGCCCCGGAGCGCAGGTCGGGCCGCCTCCGTTGAGGTCGCTCACCCAGGTCTCGGGCGGCTCGAACGGACCGGCCCGATGGGACACGATCGGGCCGGGAGCGGCCCACTCCGGCTCCTGCAGACGGAACTGGGCCAGATCGGGCAGGGGGCGGGGTGGCGGGTCGGCCGCCATCGGACCGCCCACCACCCCACGCCGCCCCGCCCGGCCCGGCGCTCCGTTGAGCCGGGCCGGGGCCTCCACCGCCTCCAACGCCTCCACCGCCTCGGCTGCCTGCACCGCCCGGGTGCCGCCCCGGGCGGCGACGGCACCCCGGCTGAGCACCACCGCGCCCAGCGCCTCGAGCACCACGTCGGGGGCGAAGCCGCCCAGCCAGTGGTACGGGTCCGCCTGCAGGTCGTCCCAGCCCAGGGCTGCGGTGCCGAAGGCATCGGGATCGGCGCCCAGGACCCCGACCCCCTCCCGGATCTGGTCGAGCAGCTCGCGCCCCGGCCGGCGGCCGATGGTGCGCCCGGCCAGCTCGTCGAGCCATGGGGCGGTGGTCACGCTCTGGGTGCCGGCCGCCACCAGGGCCGTGGCCGCCAGGGCCTCACCGGCACCCCGGCCGGCCCGCAGCCAGTTGGCCACGAACCGCTCCGGGTCGGTGGCCGCCAGCATCATCTGGGGCAGCGGCTGGAGCTCGAACGAGGTGCGGAGCAGGGAGGCGGCCACGCCAGGTCGCCGGCGGATGATCCGGCGGCCCAGCGCCGGGGTGGGCGGCACCCCGAGCGGGGCCCGGGCGAGGTTGACCACCCACGAGTCGGTGCCGGGATCCAACCACGGATTGAGCCGGCCGGTGGCGGCGGGCGCCCGGAGGTTGACCACCCCCGACGCCCGGGCCGCGCCGCCACCGGTCAGCGACCGTGACCCCTCCTCGTCGGCCGCCAGCACCCGGGTCCGGGTGCCGGCCACCTCGTCCTCGTGGGCCTCGAACCGGACAAGCAGCCGGGCCAGGCCGTCGAGCGCGGAGCCGGCCGGCGCCGGCGGCCCGGCCCAGGCGGCTCGCACGTCGTCGTCGATGGTGCGGAGGTTGGCCAGGGCCGGTGCCAGCTCCCGGCGCACCGCCCCGCTTTCGACCACGAACCGGTCGGCGGCGTCGAGGTCGATCCGGCCCTCCACCCCGCCGGCGGGCGGTGGCGGGCTCACCACGGCCCGCCGACGAGCCAGCCATCCTCGGCCCGGGCGGCCGCCGTGAGCCAACCGGCCGCCTCCGCCCGCAACTCGGCCACGATCGCCCGGCCATCCTCGGCCTCCGCCGCCGTTCGCCGGGCCAGCTCCAGGCCTAGCGGCCCGGTCCAGCTCCGGACGGCGGCCGCCGCCGCCCGGTCCCTCCGTTCGAAGGCGGCCTCGACCGCCGCCGCCAGCGAGCTCAGCCCCCGGGCAAGCGCCCGGGCACCTTCCACATCCACCATGTCGTCGACTGCTCCCCGTGCACACGCGCCGGGGCAGAGGCCGCCTGGCGCTGTCGGTGATTTCCGGGTCTGCCGCGCGCCCTCGGGATGAGAGGGGAACCACCCGGTGCCGGCCGCCGAGGCCCGGGTGACGCTCACGGCCAGGTTAGGCCGATCCGATCCGGTCGCAACCCTGTCACCGGATACTGTCGGAGGATGATCGATGCGGGGGTGCTGGGCCAGCGGTTGGCCGATCTGACCGACGGGGAACTGATCCGGCTGTTCTGGGGAGCGGTGGTGCTGAGCCTGGTGCTGCCCCGGATCCCGTACGGCCGCCTCCTGCTGTACCCGTTCGCCCTCCTCGGCACGTGGGCCCACGAGATGGGCCACGGGCTCACCGCCCTGCTCACCGGCGGCCGGTTCCGCCGGCTCGTCATCTACCGGAACCTCGACGGACTGGCCTACTTCGAGACGGGGAGCCTGCGCCGGGCACTGGTGGCGGCCGGCGGCCTGCTGGCACCGGCGGTGGTGGGCGGCGCCTTCATCATCGCCGGGTCGCGGGAGGCCACCGCCCCGTTCATCCTGACCGGACTGGCGGCGGCTCTGGTCATCTCGCTCGTGCTGTTCGTGCGCAACGCCTTCGGCTGGCTGGCCCTGGCCCTGGTGGCCGCCGCGCTGGTGCCGGTGGCCCACTACGCCCCCGAGACGGTGCGCATCTTCGTGGCCCAGATGGTGGGCATCCAGCTGTGCGTAGCCAGCTGGGGCAGCCTCGACTACATGTTCACTCCCCACTTCCACCGAAGCGACGGCACCTACACCGAGTCCGACACCCAGATGATCGCCAACGTGCTCCTGCTGCCCTACTGGTTCTGGGGCGCCCTCATCGCGGCGGCGTCGATCACCATCCTGGCCGTCTCGTTCTACCTGGCCTGGATCGCCCCCTCGGTCTGAGAGCTGCCACCGGCGCAGGGCCGCCAACTCGGGCGCAGGTGGACGGTGGGGCTGGTAAGCATGGATCCATGCTGATCGAAACCATCCGTCAGGATCTGACCACCGCCATGAAGGCCCGGGACCAGCTCCGCACCCGGACGCTGCGGGCCGTCATCGCCGCCGTCCAGGAGGCCCAGGTAGCCGGGGCCGAGGCCAGGACCCTGACCGACGACGAGGTGGTGGCGGTGATCACGGCCCAGGTGAAGCGGCGGGTCGAGGCGGCCGAGGCCTTCGAGCAGGGTGGTCGGGCCGAGAAGGCGGCCGACGAACGGGCCGAGAAGGAGGTGTTGGAGGCCTACCTGCCGGCCGCCCTCACCGCCGACGAGCTCGACTCCCTCATCGCCGCCACCCTGGCTGAGGGGGGCTGGGCTGCGCCGTCCGACATGGGGCCGGCCATGAAAGCGGTCAACGCCAAGGTGGCCGGTCGGGCCGACGGCCGCCTCGTTGCCGACCGGGTGAAGGCCCGCCTCGCCGCCGGCTCCTGAACTCTGCCGGCCGCGCGCCGCCCGGCCGCTGCCGCTCCCGTGGCCCGAAACGGTGTATTTCGGGCCGAGGGTCGTGCTCTGTATTCCCATCGAAGGCCGAAGCAGATCGGACGAGAGGATCGGGAGCGACGATGACGGCAGTGGAACTACGGCTTCTCGGTGGCTTCGGCCTGGAGGTCGACGGGCGGCGGATCGAGATGACCCCGGCCGCCCAACGGCTGCTGGCGTTCGTGGCCCTCACTCCCCGGGGGGCCGAGCGTTCCTACACCGCCTTCCAGCTGTGGCCCGAGCAGAGCGAGGAGCGGGCCAAGGCCAACCTCCGCTCCACCCTCTGGCGGCTGAGCAAGGCCCCTGCCGATCTGATCGTGGCCACCAAGACCCACCTGCGCCTGTGCCCCTGGGTGTGGCTGGACGTCCGCCATGGCCTGGCCGAGCTGGCCGCCGCCGGCAGTGAGGCGATCGTGGCCGCTGCCCTCCCCTTCCAGGCCCTCGACTCCGACCTCCTGCCCGACTGGTACGACGACTGGCTCACGATCGAGCGGGAGCGGCTGCGCCAGCTCCGGCTAGGCTCGCTGGAAGAGGCGGCCCGGTCCGCCACCGCCGCCGGCCAGTTCGGCCAGGCCGTCCAGCTGGCGCTGGCAACCGTCTCTATCGACCCCCTGCGCGAGAGCGGCCACCGGCTGGCCATCGAGGCCCACCTGGCCAACGGCAACCGGTTCGACGCCCGCCGCCAGTACGACACCTATGCCCGCCTGCTGCGCACGCTGGCCGCCGCCACGCCGAGCCGGCAGCTCACCCGCCTCGTCGAGCCGTTCGCCGAGCCGGCAACGCTCGTTTCCGTCGCCCCCCATGCGGTCGTCGAGCCGGCGGCGGCCTGAGCATCGGCTCTGATCCTCAGGCCGAACCCTCGGCCAGACCGTCGGGGCCCAGCGCGGCCAGCAGGGGGGCCACCACGGCGGCCGAGTCGGGGCACACGGGCCGGCCGGCCAGCCACCGGTCGAGGTCGGCCAGCGGAATCCGGTCGACCGCCACGACCTCCCCGTCGGGGCACGTCACCGGCCCGCTCCAGTGCGCCAGGTAGGCCCGCCCCACGATGTGGCCGTCGTCGGCGTCGTAGGCCACGGGGCCGAGCAGCCGCAGCGCCGCCCCCGCGATCCCCGCTTCCTCGGCCAGCTCCCGGGCCGCCGACTCCGCCCATTCCTCCCCCACCCCGCAGACCCCGCCGAAGCACAGGTCCCAGTAGCCGGGATAGACGTCCTTCCAGTCGGCCCGCTGGTGGACCACCAGCCGGCCGTCGCCGTCGACCACGGCGATGTAGGTGCAGCGGTGGCGGAGGTTCCCGGCCCGCACGTCGGTCCGGGTGGCCACCCGGACCACCGACCCCGCCTCGTCGACGACCTCCACCAGCTCCTCGCCCGGCGACCCGGCGAAACCCCCCACCGGGCTCAGCCCAGCACCCGGAGTGCCTCGTCGATCGGGGCCTCCCGTCCCACCAGGTCCCGGGCCTGGATGGCCTGGCGGGGCCGGTTCCAGCACAGGGCCCCCACCACCACCCCGTCGCGGTGGTAGACGCGCACGAAGCGCTGCTCGGCCAGTGTGCCCTGGGCCATGGCCACCTCGGGGCCGGGCACACCGGCCAGCTGGATCTTGCGGTCGTACTGGTCGGACCAGAACCA
>Ga0224510_10002521_pt1 | contig 10928 bp, 8 predicted proteins | sample SF_May12_sed_USG_FD_170161 | JGI IMG/M metagenome (GOLD analysis project Ga0224510, IMG submission 170161) | Sediment microbial communities from San Francisco Bay, California, United States - SF_May12_sed_USGS_4_1 | ecosystem: Environmental > Aquatic > Marine > Sediment | place: USA: California... | reverse complement strand
GACATCGGCGAGCAGATCGGCGTCATGGGGGGCTGGCTGCTCGACGCTGCCAAGGGCAAGTCGCGCGGCGAGCCGCCGCCCGGGCTGCGCGCCGACCTGAGCGAGCGCATCGGCGCCATGCAACTGCGCGCGCAGGTCGCGCGCGAGATCGTGGCCAACCTGCAGCACGTCGAGCAGGTGCTGGACGGATTTGCGCGCGACCCGGGAAGACGCGGTGCGCTGCGCGGCCTGTCGCCCTATCTGCGGCAGATTCACGGCGCGCTCAACGTGCTCGAGTTCACGCGCGCCGCGGAAATCGTGCCGGTGTGCGAAAAACTGATTGCCGCCTGCGCCGACAGCGACCACGACGACGACGGGCACGACATGGACTGGATCGCCGAAGGGCTGTCCAGCGTCGGTTTCTACCTCGACCCCTGCCTGCAGGGGCGCGAGCCCGCGGAGCAGGCCGTGGAGCTGTTCTTCCGCCGTTACGACAAGGCGCATGCGCCAGCCGAGGAGCGCGTCTTCGATTCCACGGTCGTGCTGCCCGGGGCGCTGCACAGGGAATCGCCGCCGCCGTCGCCCGAGGGCGTGGGCGCGGCGCCCGCGGCACCGCGGCCGCAGGTGAACGAGGAGCTGCTGGCGATCTTCCTGGAAGAGGCGAGCGAAGTGCTCGCCGCGGTGAACGGCGCGCTGCCGCTGTGCCGCGCGCAGCCGCTGGACAAGGACGCACTGACCGTCATCCGCCGCGGCTTTCACACGCTGAAGGGCAGCGGTCGCATGGTCGGGCTGATGGATCTGGGCGAGGTGGCCTGGGAGATCGAGCAGGTCATGAACAAGTGGCTCGAGCAGCAGTACCCGGCGACGCCCGCCCTGCTGGATCTCATCGACTCGGCGAGCAGGTCCTTTGCGGAGTGGGTGGCTCAGCTCACCGCGGGCGGCCTGCACGGCGAGATCGACGGCGCCGAGATCGTGGCGCGCGCAAGGGAGCTCAAGAGCGAGACGCCGCAGGCCGCGAGTGCCGCGCCGCCAGCGGTGCCCGCGTTCGCGCCGGCAGACGCGCCGTCGCCCGGACCCGAACCCGAGCCCGAACCCGAGCCCGCCCGCGAGTCCGCCGGCGCCGAGCCGCTGATCGACCTGCTGCCCGAAGGCGTGCTCGCGGTGCACGAACCCGAGCCGCCGCTCACGCCCGCCGCCGCGCCGGCGCCGCACCCCGAACCCGAGGAGGTGAACATCGCCGGCGTGCGCCTCGCGCGCAGCTTCTTCGAGATCTACATGCGCGAAGCAGCGCAGCACGCGGCCACGCTGGAAGCGCAATGCGCGCAGTGGCGCAGGAATTTCGGCAGCGAAGCGCCGCAGGAATTCGTGCGCGCCGCGCACACGCTGGCGAGCAGCTCGCGTACTGCCGGCTTCGAGCAGGTCGCCGCGCTCGCCGAGGCGCTCGAGCAGTGGATGCCGCACGCGCGCCATACCGCCGCTGCCGACGCCGGCATGGTGCAGGTCGCGGTGGCCAACCTGCGCGCCATGGCCGAAGCGCTCGCGCGGCGCGAGGCGCCGCAGGCGGCGCCGGCCCTGGTGCAGGGCTTGCATGAGCTGATGGCGCGCTTGCGCGCGCCGGCGCCCAGGCCGGTCGCCGTGCCGGCCAGGCCGCAGCCCGCGGCGCAGGCCAGCGGTCGCGAGAAGCGCGTCATGCGGGACGACATCGACCCGCAGCTGCTGCCGATCTTTCTCGACGAAGCCCAGCAGCTGCTGCCGTTGATCGGCAGCGACCTGCGCGACTGGAAGGCGAGCCCGGCGGATGCCAGGATCCAGCAGTCGCTGCAGCGCGCGCTGCACACCCTGAAGGGCAGCGCGCGCATGGCGGGCGCGATCCGGCTGGGCGAGCTGACGCACATCATGGAGGGCCGCGTCGAGGAGGCGATCGAGGCCGACGCGCTCGGCCCGGCGCTGTTCGTCGAGCTGGAAGAAAAGATGGACCGCCTGAGCCTCGATCTGGAGCGCATGGCGGCCGGACCGGAGGCGCCGCTGGAGCCGGCACCGGCGGCGGGCGCTGCCGAACCGCCGCTGCCCAGCCCGGCGTCCATGCTGCGCATCAACGCCGATACGCTCGATCACCTCATCAACGAAGCGGGAGAAGTGAGCATCGCACGCTCGCGCATCGAGGGCGAGCTGCGCACCGTCAAGCAGTCGATCGGCGATCTCAGCGACAGCATCTCGCGGCTGCGGGGTCAGCTGCGCGAGGTCGAGATCCAGGCCGACAGCCAGATGCAGTCGCGCCTGTCGGTGCTCGAAGAGCGCGACCGCGATTTCGACCCTCTCGAATTCGACCGCTACACGCGCCTGCAGGAGCTCACGCGCCTGATGGCGGAAAGCCTGCACGACGCAACGTCGATTCAGCAGTCGCTGCTCAAGGGCCTGGGCGAGACCGACGCGGCGCTCTCGCACCAGTCGCGCATCAGCCGCGACGTGCAGCAGGCGCTGATGCGCATGCGCGCAGTGCCGTTCTCGATTCTCGACGAGCGTCTGTATCGCATCGTGCGCCAGACGACGCGCGAGCTGGAGAAGGCGGCCGAGCTCGAGATCCAGGGCAGCCAGGTCGAGCTCGACCGCGGCGTGCTGGAGCGCATCGGCGCGCCGCTCGAGCATCTGCTGCGCAACGCCCTGGCGCACGGCCTGGAGTCGCCCGCGGAGCGGGCCGCCGCGGGCAAGCCGCAGAGCGGGCGCATTGCGGTCACGCTGCGCCAGGAAAGCAACGAGATCGTGGTGAGCGTCAGCGACGACGGCGCCGGCCTCGACCTGGAGCGGCTGCGGCGCAAGGCGCAGGAGCGCGGTCTGCTGCCGCCCGGCGCCGCGCCCGATGTCGCCGAGCTGACCCAGCTGATCTTCGTATCCGGGCTGTCCACGGCCGACACGGTGACCGAGCTCGCCGGACGCGGCATCGGCATGGATGTGGTGAAGAACGAAGTCACCGCCATCGGCGGGCGCATCGAAGTGGCGAGCGAGCGCGGCCGGGGCACGACGTTCACGCTCTACCTGCCGCTGACCCTGGCGGTCACGCAGGCAGTGCTGGTGCGCGCGGGCGGCAACGTGCTGGCCGTGCCCTCGGCGATGGTGGTGCAGGTGCTGCGACTCCGGTCCGAGGCGCTTGCCCAGCAGGTCGTCGCCGGTGAAATCGAATTCCAGGAGCGCAGCTACCCGCTGTACGGGCTGGCGCAGCTGCTGGGTGGCGCCGCGTCGGCCGCGGCGGCGGGCTACCACTCGGTGCTGCTGGTGCGCAGCGGCATGCAGCGCGTCGCTCTGCACGTGGACGAGCTCGTCGGCAACCAGGAAATCGTGGTGAAGAGCATCGGCCCGCAGCTCGCGCGCGTGCCCGGCGTTTCGGGCGCGACCGTCCTCGCCGACGGCAGCATCGTGCTAATCGTCAATCCGGTCGCGCTGGCGCAGCGCGCGCGGCAATTGCCGCAGCGCGCCGCCGCGCCGGCGCCGGTGCCGCAGGCGGCGCGGGCGCTGGTGATGGTGGTGGACGATTCGCTCACCGTGCGCAAGATCACCGGCCGCCTGCTGGAGCGCGAGGGCTACCAGGTGCTCACGGCCAAGGACGGCGTGGACGCGCTCGAGCAGATCAAGGACGTGCTTCCCGCCGTCATGCTGGTGGACATCGAGATGCCGCGCATGGACGGCTTCGACCTGACGCGGCAGGTGCGCGCGGACCCGCGCACGCGCCACGTTCCGATCATCGTCATTTCCTCGCGCACCGCCGAGAAGCACCGCAGCCAGGCAACGCAGCTGGGCGTGAACGCGTTCCTCGGCAAGCCCTATCCGGAGGTCGAGTTGCTGCAGTACATCCGCGATTTCGTCGCCGCGCGCCCCGATGCCGCCCTCGCAGCCTAGCGAACGCGACCGCGCGGTGCTGCAGTTCGAGCCGCAGGTGCAGCTCGGCAAGTACCCGATCCTGCGCGAGATCGGCCGCGGCGCCACCAGCCACGTCTACCTGGCGCGCGATCCTTTCGCCGACCGCGAAGTGGCGATCAAGGTGTTCCTGTTCGACCAGAACGCCGATCCGCAGACCGAGCGCATGATGCACAAGGCGTTCCTCGCCGAGGCGTCGCTGGCCGGCAAGCTGAATCACCCGCACATCGTCGATATCCTCGATGCCGTGGCCGAGCCCGACCACAGCTATCTGGTGATGGAGTACGTCGCCGGCACGGCGCTGGACGCGCATGCGGACGTGTCGTCCCTGCTGCCGCTCGACAAGGTGGTGGAGATCATCTTCAAGTGCATCCGCGCGCTGGAGTACGCATTCCAGCACGGCGTCATCCACCGCGACATCAAGCCGGCCAACATCCTGCTGTCGGCTGCGGGCGAGACCAAGGTGAGCGACTTCGGCGCCTCGTTCCAGCAGCGCCTGGGTCACGAGACCACGCAGATCTCGGGCGTGGGCTCGCCGGCCTACATGTCGCCCGAGCAGATGCGCCTGGAGCCGCTCACCCACCAGACCGACATCTACTCGCTGGGCGTGACCATGTATCGCCTGCTCACCGGTCGCCTGCCGTACCAGGCGTCGACGCAGGCGGCGCTCACCTACGCGATCCTCAATACGCCGCCGATGCGACCCGCCCTGCTGCGGCCGGAGCTGCCGCCGCTGCTCGACAAGATCGTGATGAATGCCATCCACAAGGAGGCGGCCGGGCGCTACCGGTCGTGGCTCGATTTCGGCAAGGATCTGAGCCAGGCCTTCACCACCTTGCGCCTGGTGGGCGACACCCTGTCGGACTCGGCGAAATTCAACGAGCTGCGGCAGATGGCGTTCTTCGAGGGCTTCGGCGACGTCGCGCTCTGGGAAGTGGTGCGCATCGGCGCGTGGAAGAAGATCGCGCCCGGCACGGTGATCATCCGCGAAGGCGATCATGGCGACAGCTTCTACCTGCTGATCGCCGGCGAGGTGAGTGTCACGCTCTCGGGCAAGGACCTGAATACCGTCAAGCCCGGCGGCTGCTTCGGCGAAATCCTGTACTTCACCGACCATATCGAGCGGCGCACCACCACCATCACCGCCAAGGGCGAGGTGACGGTGATCGAGATCAAGGCGGAGGCGCTGCGCGCCGCCACAGACGCCTGCCAGGTGAGTCTCAACAAGGCGTTCATGCGCGTGCTCATCGAACGGCTGATGCAGGCCAACATGCAGCTCGCCGAGCGCGGCTAGGCGCAACAGTGAGACCCTGGATTCTTGTATTGCTCGTGGCGGCGCTGCCGGTGCAGGCCGCCGACAACGCCGTGGAGCGCGGACTGGGCAAGGCGGGCAAGGCGATCGAGCGCGGCGCCAAGGCTGCCGGCCGCGGCGTGGACCGCGCCGCCACCACGGTGAACCGCGCCCTGGAAAAAGGGCACAAGAAGGTCGACGAGCGGGTCAGGCCCGAGAAGAAGTAGCGATTTGCGCGAGCGCCGCGATCCAGCGCGGCGATTCGTTGAGGCAGGGCAGGGCGCGGAATTCGCCACCGCCCGCGTCGAGGAAGATCTTGCGTCCCTCGATCGCGATCTCCTCCAGCGTTTCCAGGCAATCGGCGACGAACCCCGGGCAGATGACGTGCACGCGGCGCGTACGCGCCGCGCCGAGCTCGGCGAGCACTTCCGAGGTGTAGGGCTGCAGCCACCGTGCCGGGCCGAAGCGCGACTGGAAGGTGACCCGGTAGCCCTCCGGCGGCAGGCGCAGCGCTTCGGCGAGCAGCCGTGCAGTGCGCAGGCACTGGTCCTGGTAGGGATCGCCGCGCTCGACCGCGCGCTGCGGCAGGCCGTGAAAGCTCATCACCAGCACCTCGGGCCGCTCCTCGACGAGCCCGGCGAGCGCGGCGATGTAGCCCGGATGCTCGTGGAACTGTTCGACGAAGTCCGCGTCCGGGCCGATCAAGTCCCGTATCGACTCGGTCGTGCTGCGGGCGTACTGCGGGTACATCGAAACGATGCGTGGATTGCCGGGTAACGTGCGCAAGGCCGACGCGATGCTCGGCTCGCCGTAGCGCATGGCGTACGCCACAGGCAGTCCGGTGGCCGCGCGCAGCAGTTGCGCCTGGCGCGCGGTGTGCACCGCCAGGGGGGAGCCCTCGGCGGTCCAGACCTTCGCGTACTTCTTCGCGGACTCGGCCGGGCGCTTGCGCAAAACCACGCCGTGCAGGATCGGCAGCCACAGCCAGCGCGGCAACTCGACGACGCGCGGGTCCGACAGGAACTCGGCCAGATAGTCGCGCACCGCCTGCGGTGTAGGCGCCGCGGGCGTGCCCAGATTGACGAGAAGGATGCCGTTCAGGACTTGGAGAGCGCGCTCGACAGGAGTTTGGCGGTGACGTCGACGACCGGCACCACGCGGTCATAGGCCATGCGCGAAGGGCCGATGACGCCGACGGTGCCGACCACCTCGCCGTCCACCCTGTAGGGCGCAGTGACCACGCTCACGTCCTCGGGCGCGTACACGCCCGACTCGCCGCCGATGAACACCTGCACGCCCTGGCCGCGCAGCGACAGGTCGAGGATCTGCAGCAGCGTGGTCTTGTGCTCGAACAGCTCGAACAGCTGGCGCAGCCGCCGCATGTCGTGCGACAGGTCCTGCGCCGTCAGCAGGTTGCGCTCGCCGGAGATCACGTAGGGCTCGCTGCCTTCCTCGAGGGCCCGGTTGCCGGCCTCGAGCGCCGCGTTCATCAGCTGCATCATGTCCTGCTTGATCTCGTGCAGTTCCTGCCGCAGGCGCTGGCGCACGTCCTCGAAATTGTTCCCGGCATAGTTCTGGTTGATGTAGTTGGCCGCCGACACCAGCTCGGCGGGCGAGTAGTCCCGCTCGGTGAACAGCACGCGGTTCTGCACGTCGCCGTCCGGCGTCACGACGATCAGCAGGACGCGCTTCTCCGACAGGCGCAGGAACTCGATCTGGCGGAACGCGAGCGCGCGGCGCCGCGGCGTCATGACCACGCCGGCGAACTGGGTCAGCTGCGACAGCAGCTGCGAGGCCGACTGAATGGCGCGCTGCGGGTTGTCGGGGTGCAGCTGGTCCTCGAGCTGACGCTGCTCGCCCGAGCCGAGCGGCTTCACCACCAGCAGGGTGTCGACGAAGAAACGATAGCCCGCTGGCGTCGGGATGCGCCCGGCCGAGGTATGCGGGCTGGAGATGAAGCCCAGCTCCTCGAGGTCGGACATGACGTTGCGGATGGTGGCCGGCGACAGGTCGAGGCCGGAATGCCGGGACAGCGTGCGCGAGCCGACCGGCTGCCCCTCGGCGATGTAGCGCTCAATCAGCGTCTTCAGCAGGATCTGCGCGCGCTTGTCGAGCATGCGCTGCATTCTACACATGCGGTTAGAATGCGGCGATGCCCAAGCCGGCGTTCTCCCGCGTTGCGCTGATCGGCAAGCACACGCCGGAAATCGCCGATTCGCTGCGCGCCCTGCGCCAGTTCCTGCGCGAGCGCGGCTGCGAGGTGCGCGTGGAGCGCGAGACCGCGGCGCGCATCGGCGACGGCGAGGACGCGGCGGGCTACGACGAGATCGGCGCCTTCGCCGACCTGGCCATGGTGCTGGGCGGCGACGGCACCATGCTGGCGGCGGCGAGGAGCCTCGCGCGCCACAAGGTGCCGCTCGCCGGCATCAACCAGGGGCGCGTCGGCTTCATGACCGATATCGCGCTGCAGGACGTGCGGGCGTCGGTCGGGGCGATCCTCGACGGCCGCTACAGCATCGAGGAGCGCGCGCTGCTCGATGCGCGGATCATGCGCGGCGCGACCTGCGTGCTGCATACGGTGGCGCTCAACGAGGCGGTGGTCGGCAAGGGTTCGCAAGGGCGCCTGATCGAAGTCGAGGTGCGCATCGACGGCGAGTACGTGTACGCGCTGCGCGCCGACGGCCTGATCGTGGCGACCCCCACCGGCTCCACCGCCTACGCGTTGTCGGCGCAGGGTCCGATCCTGCAGCCCGGCGTTTCCGCCTTTGCGCTGGTGCCGCTCAACCCGCACGTGCTTTCGGCGCGGCCGGTGAGCGTAAGCGACGCGAGCGCGATCGAGATCGTCCTGCTGCGCGCGCTCGATGCCCGCGCGCATTTCGACGGCTTCGCCCTCACCGAGCTGGCGCAGGGCGACCGGCTGCTGCTCAAGCGCTCGGCCGACTCGATCCGCTTCGTGCACCCGCCGGGCTACAGCTACTTCGCCATGCTGCGCGAGAAGCTGTCCTGGAGCGAGGCCGCCGAAAGGGGCGCGGAGCAGGACTGAATCGCCATGCTGCGGGTACTGTCGGTCCGCGACTACGTCATCGCCGAGCGCGTCGAGCTGGAGCCGGGCCCCGGCTACACCGTGCTCACCGGGGAAACCGGCGCCGGCAAATCGATCCTGGTGGACGCGCTCGAGCTGCTGGTCGGCGGCCGCGCCGACAGCGCGCTGGTGCGCGAGGGCGCCGAGCGCGCCGAGCTCACCGCGGAGTTCGACGTGGCGCCGCGCTCGGCGCTCGCCGCGTGGCTCGCCGAGCTCGAGCTGCAGGGCGACCCCGGCAGCCTGATCCTGCGACGCACGCTGGAGCGCGGCGGGCGCTCGCGCTGCTTCATCAACGGCCACGTGGCGACGCTTGCGCAATTGCGCGAGGCGGGCGAGCACCTGGTGGACATCCACGGCCAGCACGAGCATCAGTCGCTGCTGCGGCCCGCCGCGCAGCGCGAGCTCCTGGACGCGCACGGCGGCGGCGAGGCGCTGGCGCGCGACTGCGCCGTCGCCTACCGGGACTGGCAGCGCCTGCGCGCGCTCGCCGCGGACGCGGAGAAGCAGTTCGCGCAGCACGAAGCCGAGCGCGCCGAGCTCGAGGAAAAGCGCGGCCTGCTCGACAAGCTGGCGCCGCAGGCGGGGGAGTGGGAGGAGCTCGCCGCCGAGCATCGGCGCCTGCAGCACGGCTCGAGCCTGCTCGCCGGCGCGCAATCCGCGCTCGAGGCGCTGTCGGAGGCCGAAGGCGCGATCCTGCCGCAGCTTGCCGCCGTGACCGCGCGCCTGCGCGCCCTCGGCGAGCACGACGCGCGGCTCGCGCCGATCCTCGAGCTGCTTTCCTCAGCGGACGCGCAGGCCGGGGAGGCGATGCGCGCGCTGCGCCAGTACGCCTCGCGCGTGGAGCTCGATCCGCGGGCGCTGCGCGACATTGAATCGCGCATCGAGGCGCTGCACGGGGCCGGGCGGCGGTTTCGCGTCCGCCCGGAAGCCTTGCCGGAGCTGGGCGAAGCCACGCGCGCGCGGCTGGCGGACCTGGCGCTCGCGGCGAGCCCCGAGGCCCTGAAACAGGAAACGGCGGCTGCCGCCGAACGATACGCGGCCGCGGCAAGGAAACTCACGGCGAAGCGCAAAGCCACGGCGAAGGCGCTCGCCGAAGCCGTGACGCAGGCCATGCAGCAGCTGGCGATGAAGGGCGGGCGCTTCGGCGTGACGCTGCAACCGCTCGAGGCGCCCGGCGCCGCGGGCATGGAATCGATCGAGTTCGAGGTGTCGTCGCATCCGAGCCTGCCGATGCGGCCGCTCGCCAAGGTGGCCTCGGGCGGCGAGCTGTCGCGGCTCAGCCTCGCCATCCAGCTGGTCGCGGCGCGCGTTTCGCCGGTGGGAACGCTGGTGTTCGACGAGGTGGACGCCGGCATCGGCGGCGCGGTCGCCGAGACAGTGGGCCGCTCGCTGCGCCAGCTCGGCAAGGCGCGGCAGGTGCTGTGCGTGACCCATCTGCCGCAGGTGGCGGCGCAGGGCGATGCGCAGTGGAGCGTGCTGCGCTCGGGCACACGCGGCAAGGTGGCGACGAGCGTGGCGCGCCTGGACCGCGCGGCGCGCGTGGAAGAGCTGGCGCGCATGCTCGGCGGCGCCGAGATCACCGCCACGACGCGCAAGCACGCGGCGGAACTCCTCGACGCGGGCTAGAGGGCGGCGTCCTTGCGGTTGGGGCAGTCCTGCTTGGTGCAGTCGGCGTACAGGGCGAGCGAATGGCCATGCAGCTCGAAGCCGCGCTTGCGCGCGACCTCGCTCTGGCGTTGCTCGATCTCGGCGTCGTAGAACTCCTCGACGCGCCCGCACTGCAGGCACACCAGGTGGTCGTGGTGCCCGCCCTGGTTCAGCTCGAACACCGCCTTCCCGGTCTCGAAATGCTGGCGCGACAGAAGCCCGGCCTGCTCGAACTGCGTCAATACGCGATACACGGTGGCCAGGCCGATGTCGATGCCTTCGGCGAGCAGGCTGCGGTACACGTCCTCCGCCGACAGGTGGCGCACCTTGCTGTTCTCGAAAAGCTCCAGCACCCTGCGCCGGGGCAAGGTGGCCTTGAGGCCGATGTCCTTGAGGCTTTGCGCCGAGCTCATAACGATTATCATTATATGCTGATGATTCGCGCGCTCACCTTGCTCCTGGCGCTGCAGCTCGCGGGCTGCGGCTGGCTCGCGCCGTATCGCATCGACATCCAGCAAGGCAATTTCGTGTCGCAGGAGATGGTGGCGCAGTTGAAGCGCGGCATGACGAAGGAGCAGGTGCGCTTCGTGCTCGGCACGCCGCTGGTCACGGACATCTTCCATGCCGGGCGCTGGGACTACGTGTATTTGCTCGAGCGGCCGGGCCAGCCGAGCGTGCAGCGCCGGCTGGCCGTGTACTTCGAGGACGACAAGCTCGTGCGCCTGGACGGCGATGTCGTCGCGCAGGCGCAAGACCCGGAGCCGGCGCGATGAAAGTCGCCGTCGCCGGGGCGGGTGGGCGCATGGGGCGCGCGCTGGTCGAGGCGGTGCTCGCCGACCGCGAGCTCGCGCTCGCCGCCGCGCTCGATGCCACGGGCAGTCCGGCGCTCGGCCAGCCCGCGGGCGGCCTGAAAATCGTCTCGGACCTGGGCGCGCTGGCCGGCGCCGACGTGCTGATCGACTTCACGCGGCCCGAGGGCACGCTCGCGCATCTCGAGGCGTGCCTGAAGTTCGGCAGGCC
>Ga0224510_10002518_pt1 | contig 10946 bp, 12 predicted proteins | sample SF_May12_sed_USG_FD_170161 | JGI IMG/M metagenome (GOLD analysis project Ga0224510, IMG submission 170161) | Sediment microbial communities from San Francisco Bay, California, United States - SF_May12_sed_USGS_4_1 | ecosystem: Environmental > Aquatic > Marine > Sediment | place: USA: California... | reverse complement strand
CGAGTGCCCGCCGAGCGTAGTAGCAGCGCACGATTTGCCTGTTATCTGAGTTCGCCGGAGAGGCCTGCTTCGTTGCCTATTCTGAGATCGCGTCGCGGCTGCTCGCGGATGACGCGGACCAGCGACCGCGCGTGAGGAACCCTTCACTGCGCCCGGCTCTCTCGACCGACGTCGAGTTCGACGCTCTCCAGCAGCACACCTTGGGCGCCGGGCTCGCTCGGATCCGTCGCCGCCTCTGCCTCAACCGCCGCGCCCTCGGCGAGCGTGCCTCGCGTGGCGTCCTCGAAGTGCTCACGGAAGTGCTTGGGCGTGAAGTGCGAGAGCGCCCCGAGCCGTACACGAACGCCCGTGACTCGGCGCGCCCGCTCCGCGCGCGCGACGGACTCGATCTCCCGTACGAGATCGTCCATCACCGCCTTCTCGTGCATCGTTCGACCTCCTCTCGAACCGCGCGAGCCACCGCCTCCGCGGCCAGATCGACCTCCGGCGTGAGCTCGTCTCCTGCTCCGAAGTTCGCCCCCTCGATGCCGTAGACGACGAGCTGCTGCGGCAGGCGGCCGAGGGCGCGCCCGAGTTCGACGGCTTCTGCGAGCCCGAAGTGGTGCGTCGACGTGCGAAAGAGCGCGGCCGGAAGCGGCTGCTCGCTCGCATCCAGGCGGTGAACCGTCCCCGGGGATGCACCCGAGGAGAGGGCGTCCACGAGCCAGACGGCGTCGGCGCCCTCCCATGCGTCGATCAGACCGGTCGGCTCGCCCGCGCGCTCGAGCACCTCCACCTCTGCGGGCAGCACCTCCCGCAACCGCCGCGCGACCACGAGCCCGACCGCGTCGTCGCTCCGCCAGGGGTTGCCGACTCCGACGACCCTCAGGAGCGCTCCACATCGAGCTTCAGGAAGTGTGTCGCGCACGAGATGCACGGGTCGTAGTTGCGGATCGTCTGCTCGCACAGGAGCGTGAGCTCGTCGTCGGGGACGTCGAGGGAGCGCTCGACCACTCCTCTCAAGTCCTCCTCGATCGCGCGCTGGTTTTGCGAGGTCGGCGGCACGATGTTGGCGTCGAGGATCGTGCCCTCACCGTCGAGCTCGTAGCGGTGGTAGAGGATCCCGCGCGGGGCCTCCGTGCAGCCGTAGCCGACGCCGGGGCGCGGCTCGAGCTCGACCGCCGGGGCGTCCGGCTCCTCGTAGGCCGCGATCAGCCGGAGCGCCTCGTCGGCCGCGTACACCAACTCCACAGAGCGGACGACGATGCTCCGGAACGGATTGCGCTCGGACGCGTCCAGACCGGCCTCGGTCGCCGCCTCCCGGGCGAGCGGCGAGAGCCGCTCGGCGTTGAGCGCGAAGCGGGCGAGCGGGCCGCAGAGGTACGAGCCGCGCTCGCTGAGCCGCGAGTGGAGCGCGTTCGACCAGGGGACGTGCTCCTCGACGAAGTGCCGGTCGTACTCGGAGACGGCGATGTCGAGCCCGCGGTTCGAGACGATGCGCCCACGCTCGATCGGATACTCACCCGGCTCGCTCAGCGCGACCAGCTCGTAGTCCTGGCCGTAGTCGGGGAAGTCGAGCCCGGACGTGAAGCGAACCGCCTCGAGCGCGAGCTCCCGCGCACCTTTCAGCCTCTCGACCAGCGTCTCGAGCTCGCGCCTGCGCGGGGCGCGGTAGAAGCCGCCCACGCGCACGTTGACGGGGTGCACCTCGCGCCCACCGACGACCGTCATGACCTCGTTCCCCGTCCTCTTCAGCTCCAGTGCCCGCTGCACGAGATCGCCGTGCTCGCGCGCCATGTGGATGGCGCTCTCGTAGCCGAGGAAGTCCGGCAGATGCAGCATGAACACGTGCAGTGCGTGGCTCTCGATCCACTCGCCGCAGTAGAGGAGACGACGGAGCGCGCGCAGCTGGCCGCCCACCTCGACTCCGCAGATCTGCTCCATCGCCTGCACAGCGCTCATCTGGTACGCGACGGGGCAGATCCCGCAGATCCGTGCAGTGATGTCGGGAGCCTCGGTGAACGCCCGCCCGCGCAGGAATGCCTCGAAGAAGCGCGGCGGCTCGTAGATCTTCAGCTTGACGTCCTCGACGTGGCCGTCCCTGATCTTGACGAGCATCGCCCCCTCGCCCTCCACCCGGGCCAGGTAGTCGGTCTTGATCGTCTTCGTCCGGCGCTCAGCCATGGGAGTCGCTCGCCGCGCTGAAGGCTTCTGCGCCCGCCTGGAACGTACGGAAGACGCGCTGGATCCCGCGGTCGCCCATACCGAGCACCCTGAGCTGTCGCGTCATCGAGACGGTGTTCGGCGTCTCCATCGGCCCGAAGCAGCCGTAGCAGCCGCGGTTGTAGGACGGGCAGATCGCGCCGCAGCCCGCGTGCGTGACGGGGCCGAGGCAGGGCGTCCCGTGCGCAACCATCACACACACCATCCCCAGTCGCTTGCACTCCAGGCAGACGCTGGCCGAGGAGATGTCCGGCCGCCGTCCGTTGAGGAACGCGGAGATCACCTCGAGCAGCTGGCGCTTGTCGACCGGGCAGCCCTGGAGCTCGAAGTCGACCTGGACGTGGGCCGAGATCGGCGTGGAGGTGTCGAGCGTCGAGACGACCTCGGGAGAGGCGTACACGATCGAGAGGAAGTCCTTCACGTCGGCGAAGTTGCGCAGGGCCTGAATGCCGCCCGACGTCGCACAGGCGCCGATCGTGACGAGGTGCTTCGAGTCCCGGCGCACCTTCCGGATGCGTTCGGCGTCGTGTGGGGTCGTGATCGACCCCTCGACGAGCGAGAGGTCGTACGGGCCGCGGACGGTCGCGCTCGACGCCTCGACGAAGTAGGCGATCTCGACCTCGCCCGCGAGCGCGAGCAGCTCCTCCTCGCAGTCGAGGAGCGAGAGCTGGCAGCCGTCGCAGGAGGCGAACTTCCAGACGGCGAGCTTGGGCTTGCGTGCGCTCACAGCTCCGGCACCTCCGCGAACGCCGCGACCTCGTCGTAGCGGTAGACGGGGCCGTCACGGCAGATCAGGGTCGGCCCGAGCTGGCAGTGGCCGCAGTGGCCGGCCCCGCACCGCATGTTCCGCTCGAGCGAGACGTAGATTCGGTCCGCTGGGACTCCCCGTTCGAGCAGAGACCGGGCGGTGAAGCGCATCATCAGCTCAGGCCCGCAGACGAGCGCGATCGTAGAGGCGGGGTCGAAGCTGGCGCCGGCGACGAGCTTCGGGACGACCCCCACCCTGCCGCGCCAGCCCGCGGTCGCCGAATCCACGGTGACCCCGACGTGGAGATCGAAGCGACCCCGCCAGCGCTCCAGCTCGCTGGCGTAGAGGATGTCCGCCGGCGTCCGCGTGCCGTACAGGAGCGCAACTCCGCCGTACTCGTCCCGCCGCGCGAGCACGTGGTAGAGGACGGGCCGCAGTGGCGCGAGCCCGATCCCGCCGGCGACGATGACGACATCCAAGCCGACGTCTATGCCCACCGGCCAGGGGTTGCCGAAGGGCCCGCGCACGCCGAGCACCGTGCCCGGCTTCGAGCGGCAGATCGCCTCGGTGACGGCACCGACGGCGCGCACCGTGTGCACGAGCGGACCGGTGCTGTCTCCCGAGACAGAGATCGGCACCTCCCCGACTCCGAAGGCGTAGAGCATCGTGAACTGCCCAGGGGCGGCCGCGAGCGGGTCGCCCTGCAGGGGCTCGAGCTCGAGCGTCCACGTGTCCTTCGTCTCGCGCCGGCGACGCGCGACCCGGAAGGGCCGGGGCGCAGTCGCGCCAGGAGCCGTGGGCGCCTCAGCCGACGGGCTCGTAGCCATAGACGTCCAGGAGCCTGATCCTCATCCACCGCATGCGCTCGATCAGCACCTGCGCGAAACGGGACATGAGGTCGTAGCCGAGCCTGGGGTCCGCCTCGCACTTTCCACGTAGGCAGGACCCGTCGAAGCCCGTGGCGCGCACGCGCGTGAGCGCAACGGCGTCGAAGTGCCTGCGGTACGGGGGGAAGAGCCACGACCAACCGAGCACCTCGCCGGACTCGATCGTCTCGATCGTCACCGGCCCGCGCGCCGGCACGAACGTCTCGAGCGCGACCGTCCCGTGCCGGATGACGTAGAACGCGTCGGCCTGCTCGCCGTCGCGAAAGATCCGCTCCCCCTCCTCGAAGCGGACGTTCGAAGCACACCCGGCGAGCAGCGCTAGATCTTCCGACGTCAGACCCCCGAAGAGGGGAACGTCGCGCAGCACCGCCTCAATCGTCTCCATCATTCGCCTCCTTGTTCGAACGGATCGCGGCCAGCTCCTCGGTGACGTCGATCCCCACCGGGCACCACGTGATGCAGCGTCCGCACCCGACGCAGCCCGAGGTGCCGAACTGGTCGTGCCAGGTTCCGAACTTGTGCGTGAGCCACTGGCGGTAGCGCGACCGGCCCGACCGGCGCACGCTGCCTCCGTGGATGTGCGAGTAGTCGAGCGAGAAGCACGAGTCCCACGCCCGGACGCGCTCAGCGGACTCGCCCGCCAGGTCGCTCACGTCCTCGATGGACGTGCAGAAGCACGTCGGACACACCATCGTGCAGTTCCCGCAGGTGAGGCAACGCTCGGCGACGTCGTCCCAGCGCTCGTGCTCGAGATTGCGCGCGAGCACGCCGTGCAGATCGGTGGCGTCGAGCGTGCGGCCCATTCGCGTCGCCGCGCCGGAGACGGCCCGCTCGGCGCCCTCGAGATCGGCGTCCTCGGGAGCGCTGCGCGGCAGCTCGTCGAGCACCTCTCCTCCGCGCTCGCTTCCGACCTCTACCAGGAGCCGGTGGCCACCCTCGAGGATCTCGGTCAGGGCGAGGTCGTAGCCGGCCCCGACCTTCGGCCCCGTCCCCATCGAGACGCAGAAGCACGCACCGCCGGGCTCGAAGCAGTTGACGGCGACGACGAAGGCGTCCTTGCGTCGAGCTGCGTAGTCGCGCTCGACGTGGCGGCCCTCGAGGAAGACCGTGTCCTGGATCGCGATCGCGTGCAGCTCGCACGAGCGCACCCCGAGGAAGGCGAGAGGCGCGTCGTCGAGCGGCTCCTCCTCGACCTCGAAGCCACCGTTTCGCCGCTTCGCCTGCCAGAGGCGCACGCGCGGCGGCAGGAGGAACTGCTTCCAGGAGTGCGGGCCGACGGCGTACCCGAAGCGCGCCTCGTCGTCCCTGCGCTCGAGTCGGTAGCTGCCCGCGTCCTGTGAGTCCGTCCAACCGACGGGGAGCTCGGCCGCGGAGCCGACGTCGTCGTAGACGATCGCACCTTCCCGCACCGTCGGCCCGAGCACCCGGTAGCCGCGATTCCTGAGTGCGACCACGAGCGCCTCCAGCGTCTCCGGCTCGATCACGCTGGTCTCGACGGGCGGCAGCGGCGACCTCCTTCTGCGAGCTGTCTCTCCTGCGCAGGCAGCGTACATCGCGGTCGGCGCGATCCGAATCAGGGTCTTCCGCACTCGACTCGCGGTGTTTCCGCTTGCGGCGCGGTGCGCGCTGGGCAAAGCTGACAGTGTGCTGACGAAGGAGCGTCGCCGGTTTCGCGTCCGCGGCGTCGTCCAGGGCGTCGGCTTCCGCCCGTTCGTCTACGGGCTCGCACAGCGTCACGGGCTCGGCGGGTTCGTCCTCAACGACGGCGAGGGGGTCTTCGTCGAGGCCGAGGGCGACAGCGCCGCGCTCGACGCGTTCGCCGCGGCGCTTGACAAGGAGGCGCCGCCGCTGGCTCGCGTCGAGACGGTGGCGGAGGAGCGCCTGCAACCGACCGGCGACAGCGGCTTCTCGATCGTCGCGAGCCGGCCGGCGGGAACGACCGCGCTCATCCCTCCGGACGTCGCCACCTGCGAGGACTGCCTGCGCGAGCTCTTCGACCCGCGTGACCGCCGGTACCGGTACCCGTTCCTCAACTGCACGCAGTGCGGACCGCGCTTCACGATCGTCCGCTCGGTGCCTTACGACCGGCCGTCGACGACGATGGCCGGCTTCGCCTTGTGCGCCGAGTGCCGCCGCGAGTACGAGGATCCGGCCGACCGGCGCTTCCATGCGGAGCCGATCGCGTGCCCCGCCTGCGGGCCGCGGCTCTCGCTGTCGCTCGAGGAGGCCGTCCGTCTCCTCCGGGAGGGAAGGGTTCTCGCCGTCAAGGGTCTCGGCGGCTACCACCTCGCCTGCGACGCCGGAGACGAGGACGCGGTCGCCACGCTCCGCTCCCGCAAGCGCCGCGAGGAGAAGCCGTTCGCGCTGATCACGGCCGAGCCGGAGGCGCTCGCGGTCGTGTCCGCCGAGGAGCAGGCGCTGCTTCACTCCCCGGAGCGCCCGATCGTGCTCGTGCGGAAGCGCGACGGGGCGCCCGTCGCCCCCTCCGTCGCTCCGGGAACAGCGTGGCTCGGCCTGATGCTGCCCTACACGCCCCTCCACCATCTGCTCGCAGCCGACTTCGGGGCACCGCTCGTGCTGACGAGCGGGAACCGCTCCGACGAGCCGATCGCCTTCGAGGACGACGAGGCTCGCGTCCGACTCGCCGGAATCGCCGACGCGTTCCTGTCGCACGACCGCCCGATCCACCGCCGCTGCGAGGACTCGGTCGTGCGGGCCGCGTTCCCCCTCCGCCGGTCGCGGGGATACGCGCCCGCAGGCCTGCCGCTCCCCGTCCCTGCGGAGCGCCCCATCGTCGCCGCGGGGGCCGAGCTGAAGAGCACCTTCTGCGTCGCACGCGGGGCGGCGGCGTTCCTCTCCCCGCACCTCGGCGATCTCGACTCCGAGAGCGCGTACCGAGCGTTCCGCACGGATCTCGAGCTCTACGTGGAGATGCTCGGCGTCGAGCCCGAGGTCGTGGCCTACGACCTCCACCCCGAGTACCTGGCGACGAAGTGGGCTCTCGACCAGGACGCGGAGCTCGTCGGCGTCCAGCACCACCACGCCCACGCCGCGGCCTGCCTCGCCGAGCACGGCGAGCGGGGCCCGGCGCTCGCGCTCGTCTTCGACGGCACCGGCTACGGGACGGACGGCACGCTCTGGGGCGGGGAGCTCCTGCGCTGCGACCTGGCCTCGTTCGAGCGCCTTGCACATCTCGAGCCGGTGCCGCTCCCGGGAGGCGAGGCGGCGATCCGGGAGCCGTGGCGGACGGCGGCCGTCTACCTCGAGCGAGCAGATCGTCCGGTCCCGTTCGAGCGCTGGCCGCTCGTGCGCGAGAGCCTGAAGCTCGGCCCACCCCTCTCCTCGGGCATGGGCCGCCTGTTCGACGCCGTCGCCGCGCTCCTGGGACTCCGCGAGGAGGTGACGTACGAGGGGCAGGCGGCGATCGAGCTCGAGCACCTCGCCGCCGACGTCGAGGCGGAGCCGTACCCGTGGCGCTTCGGCGACGGAGCTGCGCTCGTGCAGGCGGCTCACGACGACCTCGCTGCGGGTCGTGCGCGGGCCGAGATCGCTGCCGCCTTCCACGAGTCGGTCGCGGCGGGCGCGGCCGAGGCGTGCGCGGGGGCGGGCGAGCCCCGCGTCGCCGTCCTCTCGGGAGGAAGCTTCCAGAACGTGCGCCTGCTCACGTCGACGCAGCGCCGGCTCGAAGCAACCGGCTTCCGAGTCCTGAGCCACCGTCTCGTCCCCCCGAACGACGGCGGCATAAGCTACGGGCAAGCGGCCGTGGCAGCGAGGAGGACTGCACCGTGTGCCTAGCGATCCCCGCGCAGATCGTCGAGCTCGTCGACCCAGAGGTCGGGATCGCGAAGGCGGAGATCTCCGGCGTGCGGCGGAACGTCTCGGTCGCTCTCGTCCCCGAGGTGGAAGTCGGCGACTGGGTGCTCGTTCACGTCGGCTTCGCGCTGAACACGATCGACGAGGAACAGGCGCGCGAGACGCTCGCGTTGCTCGAGCAGATGGGCGAAGCGTACGACCAGGAGCTCGAGCAGCTCCGGGACGGAACGGTCGCGTGACGGCAGAGCCGGATCGGTGCATCACCTGCGGCGACACGGCAGTGCCTGCGCGGGTGGTCGAGGTGCGCGGGCGGACGGCGACGGTCGAGCTGGGCGACGACCGCGAGGAGGTCGGGATCGAGCTCGTCGAGCACGTCGCGCTCGGCGACATCCTCCTCTGCCACGCCGGCATCGCGCTCGAGAAGGTGACTCCGCAGCCATGAGGTTCGTGGACGAGTTCCGCTCGGGCGAGCTCGCTCGAAAGCTCGCGCGCGAGATCGACTCCCTCGTCGAGCCCGGTCGGATCGTGAAGATCATGGAGGTCTGCGGCGGCCACACGCACACGATCTACAAGCACGGTGTCGAGGACCTCGTGCCGGCGGAGGTCGACTTCGTGCACGGGCCCGGCTGCCCGGTCTGCGTGATCCCGATGGGCCGCGTGGACGACGCGATCTCGCTCGCAGAGCGGGCCGACGTGATCTTCACGACCTTCGGCGACATGCTGCGCGTGCCCGGCGGCCGCGGCTCGCTGCTCGAGGCGAAGGCGCGCGGCGCGGACGTGCGCATGGTCTACTCGCCGCTCGACGCGCTCGAGATCGCGCGTCGCAATCCCGATCGCGAGGTCGTGTTCTTCGCGATCGGCTTCGAGACGACGGCGCCCGCGACCGCGGTCACGCTGCTGCGGGCACGCGCAGAGGGCATCGGCAACTTCTCCGCGTTCTGCAACCACGTGACGATCGGTCCGCCACTCCGGGCGATCCTCGAGTCCCCGGGGCTGCGGCTGGACGCCTTCATCGCTCCGGGCCACGTCTCGACGGTGATCGGGACGCGGGCGTACGACTTCATCGTCCGCGAGTTCGCGCGGCCGGTCGTCGTCACCGCCTTCGAGCCGGTCGACATCCTGCAGGCCGTCGTCATGATCCTCCGCCAGCTCCGCGACGGCCGCTGCGAGGTCGAGAACCAGTACACGCGGGTCGTACGGCGCGACGGCAACCCCCGCGCCCTCGCCGCGATCGAGGAGACGATGGAGCTGCGCAACACCTTCGAGTGGCGCGGGCTCGGCTGGATCGAGCAGAGCGCGCTGCGACTGCGGCCGGAGTTCGCCGACTGGGACGCCGAGTCCCGGTTCGAGCTGCCGGGGGCGCAGATCGAGGACCCGAAGGTGTGCCAGTGCGGCGAAGTGCTGATCGGGGCGATAAAGCCGTGGGAATGCCGGGTGTTCGGCACCGCGTGCACCCCCGAGCGGCCCATCGGCACGTGCATGGTCTCGAGCGAGGGCGCCTGCGCCGCCTACTACAACTACGGACGGCTCGCGCGCGGGCGGGATCCCGTGTCCGTGTGAGGCCGAGGCGTCCGAAGCTTCGCGACGAGGTCGTCACGCTCGCCCACGGCGCGGGAGGCAAGTCGACCCGCGCCCTCGTCGAGGGCCTCTTCCTCGAGGAGCTCGGGAACCCCCTGCTTGAGCCGCTCGGCGACTCGGCGCTCCTCGAGCTGAACGGCGTCCGCATCGCCTTCACGACGGACTCCTACGTCGTCGCGCCGGTCTTCTTCCCGGGCGGAGACATCGGCGAGCTCGCCGTGAACGGCACGGTCAACGACCTGGCCGTGGCCGGTGCGCAGCCCCTCGCCCTCTCGGCGGGCTTCGTGATCGAGGAGGGCTTCTCCGTCGCCGACCTGCAGCGCATCGCCGCCTCGATGGCGAAGGCCGCGGCGGCCGCAGGCGTCGTGATCGCCGCGGGCGACACGAAGGTGGTCGAGCGCGGCAACGCCGACGGGCTCTACGTGAACACCGCCGGAGTCGGCCTCGTTCGCGCCGGGGTAGCCCTCGGCTCCGAGCGCGTGCGCCCCGGCGACCGCGTGCTCGTCTCCGGCACGCTCGGTGACCACGGCATCGCCGTGATGGTCGCGCGCGGCGGACTCGAGCTCGAGGTCTCACTCGACAGCGACACGGCGCCGGTGCACGAGCTCGCAGCGGCTCTGCTCGAGCTCGGTCACGCAGTCCGCTGGATGCGCGACCCGACCCGCGGCGGCCTCGCAACCGCGCTCAACGAGCTCGCTCGGCAGGCGAACGTCGCCGTCGTCCTCGACGAGAGCTCGCTGCCGCTCCGCCGTGAAGTGGTCGGGGCCTGCGAGATACTCGGCATCGATCCCCTCTACGTCGCCAACGAGGGCAAGCTCGTCGCCGTTGTGGCGGCCGAGGTAACCGCCGCTGCACTCGCCGCGCTGCGCGCCCATCCGCTGGGAGCGGAGGCGGCCGTCGTCGGCGAGGTGCGCGCCGAGCCGAAGGGCTTCGTCCTGCTCGACACCGCGTTCGGGGGCGGCCGCATCGTCGACATGCTGGTCGGCGACCCGCTTCCGCGAATCTGTTGACTCAGGCGCCCGCGACTCTGACGACCTTGACCCAGTCACGACAGCCCGGCACTCGCGGATCTCGGCTTCCAAGCCGTGTTGCGACTCCATGAGCGACTGACCGGACTCGAAGTCGAGGTCGAGGTCGAGGTCGAGGTCCAACCGATCGTCGAGCCCGACGTGCTGCGCCGACACAAACTCGTGCTCCTCAGCGCCACCTACTCGACCGAGAAGGCCGTGACCAGCAGTGTCGAGCTCCCCCGAGTGGCACCTCGCAGGCTACGCGGCGATCGTCGCATTCGCCTCCGGTTTGTGGCCGATTTATGAGCGGAGGGGCAGGGATTTGAACCCTGGAGGCGCTTGCACGCCTAACGGTTTTCGAGATCGGATAGAAACCGCCGCTCTGCAGGGAGTTTTCGACCCGTTCGCCAGTGCGTTCGCCAGTCTCAGAGCGGCAAGGCCCGCGCAGACCTCGGCAGTAAACGCGCGGCGGACGGCTACGGGCGACGAATTCCCAGAGGTTCACCACGATCAACCTCTCAGTTTTTCGGCGTCATCCGTCCGGCACCACGATGAGGGCCCCGCGACCTCTGGCGTGACAGGCCGGTACGGCGCAATCGGCTAAAGCCCGCTCCGACCCAGAAGGGGAGCGGTCGACCCCATCCGCGCGGTGCGTAAGCATGCACGCCTGCGCGGCTGCATCTCTTGACAGGGCGTAACGGTATAGCT
>Ga0224510_10002517_pt1 | contig 10946 bp, 6 predicted proteins | sample SF_May12_sed_USG_FD_170161 | JGI IMG/M metagenome (GOLD analysis project Ga0224510, IMG submission 170161) | Sediment microbial communities from San Francisco Bay, California, United States - SF_May12_sed_USGS_4_1 | ecosystem: Environmental > Aquatic > Marine > Sediment | place: USA: California... | reverse complement strand
GGTCGCGCCAATTCTGTGCGGAATGCCACAGGGAGATGCTCTACATCGATTTTCGACAGACCTCGCGTAGCAAGCGATTGCCTGTTAATCGAACGCCTGGCCTCGAGCATTGCCGCAGTCACCAGAACGACGCCTTTGTTCGTGACCGTGAAATGCAGTGCATCGGCTTGTGCATCGTGTCCGATGACGCTTCCATCGGGGATGCAGCAGTCGTTGTCGATTATTGCTCGTTGAATTCGGCAATCGCGTCCGATAGTCACGTCAGGCAATATCACACTGTCGACAATCTCACAGCCGGGTTCGACCGTTACATTGTTCGACAGGATTGAGCGGATAACGGCCGAGTCGGAAACCACACAGCCGTTCGACACCAGTGCATCGACAACACACCCATGCCGGTTGGTGCCCGAACCGACAAATTTCGCCGGCGGGTATTGTGCCTCGAAGGTCCGGATGGGCCAGGCAGGGTCGCACAGCGCCAATCCGTGACTCGGTTGCAATACCTGCATACTGGCTTCCCAGTACGCGTCGAGGGTCCCGATGTCATGCCAGAAGCCGCGATTCCCCCGCTTGTCGAGGAGTGCGTATGCCATGACATTGCCGCTCGACACCATTGATGGAAGGATATCCCGGCCGAAGTCGTGACTTGACGTTGTCGATGCAGCGTCCTGAAGGAGCCTGGCAACGAGTGTTTCGGTCGCGAACACGTAAATTCCCATCGATGCCAGGACAGTGGCGGGGTCCTGCGGCAGCCTTGTTGCGCATTTCGGCTTTTCCTCGAAGGCGATGACCCGGCCCGATCGATTCGTGGCCATTACGCCGAATTCGCTTGCGGCGGCTTTCGGCACTTCGATCGCACCGACAGTGACGTCGGCGCCGCTTTCCGCGTGGCGTCGCAGCATCTGTTCATAGTCCATTGTGTAGACATGGTCGCCGGCAAGGATGATTGTGTATTTCGGCGCATGGTCCATGATGATGTCGATGTTCTGATAAACCGCATCCGCGGTTCCCAAATACCAGTCCGCACCCGTGCGTTGCTGTGCTGGCCAGACTTCTATGAACTCGCCAAGCGCCGGATCCAGAAATTGCCATCCCCGCTGCAAGTGTTGAATGAGCGTGTGCGCCTTGTACTGAGTCAGTACCCCGATACGACGGATGCCGGAGTTAATGCAGTTCGATAAGGGGAAATCAATACTTCGGTATTTACCGCCAAACGGCAGGGCCGGTTTGGCGCGCCAGCGGGTCAGGTCACCCAGCCGGGTACCGTTGCCGCCAGCCATGATGATGGCGAGCGTATCCTGCCCGCGGGGAGTCTGTTCTGGAGGACGACCTGGAGGTGTCATATCTGAACTCCCATTTTGATGCAGGACCATTACACACACCGCCAAACTGCAGCGTATAGCACCGGCGGAGTCCGAAGTATTGTGGAAAATACGCAGCGACCGAAGTGCCGATCGCGGTGGTAGCTGTCGGCTCCGTTCAAACCATAGAGCTGCCCTTTGCATAAAGGTCGAATCGCCTGGGATCAAACTGACTGGATGGGCGGCAGGTTTCGCCGTCGCGCGCGCCGTTGAGAACGAGCATTGCCGGGCCGTACCAATAGGTGAAACTGCGCATGGCGCAAGCGGGCCTGGAGTCAGTAAGTTCTGGACAGTCGGCTGGTCGGTGTCGGGCCTGACTCGATATTAATGGACCAGAGCGATCGCGGTGAGCATTGTGGGACATGAACAACTACTTCAGAGCAATTGCAGTCGACTTCGATGGAACCCTGACGGCAGAGTCGGATATGGCGTCCGAATCGGCGCTTCTTGCCATTGCCGAGGTCCGTCGACGAGGCCTGCAGGCGCTGCTGGTAACCGGCAGAATCCTCACCGAGTTGCGCCAGGTTTTTCCGTCGGTCGATCAATGGTTCGATGGCATTGTCGCTGAGAACGGTGCGGTATTTTGTGCCGACGGCAACGAGACGTTGCTGTCATCTCCCGTAGAGCCTGAACTCGATCGAGCGCTGGTGGAGGCCGCTGTGCCGTTCCGCCGCGGTCGCATATTGCTTGCAAGCCAGGTCGCTTTCGAACCCGAGATCCAGGCGCAGATTCGACGTCTTGGATTGGAGTGCCAGCTGGTGCGCAATCGCGCCGAGTTGATGATACTGCCGCCCGGAGTCTCGAAAGGATTCGGCGTTTCTCGTGCACTCGAGTCGCTCGGAATCTCTCATCACAATACGATCGCCATCGGCGATGCGGAAAACGATCACTCGCTGCTGTCGATTTGCGAGATCGGTGTGGCGGTGGCAAACGCCGTCGATGGTCTCAAGCGGCACGCCGATGTTGTACTGCAGGAATCGAACGGCGAGGGCGTTGCGAATTTCATCCGGCATTCGGTGCTCGCAACCGACGTGCCCCTCCATCCATTGCATTGGCAAATCGAGCTGGGACAGCTCGACAGCGGTGAGCTCGTAAGCATTGCGGCGTCGCAGATCAATATACTGATTACCGGACGCAGCAAGTCCGGAAAATCCTATGTCGCCGGAGCACTTGCAGAGCGACTTATCGAACAGGGATATGCCGTTTGCATTATCGATCCTGAAGGAGACTATGCATCATTGGGAGAACTGCATGGCGTACAAAGACTGGGCGAACCGGGAAAGTGCCCGGACATCGCGCAAATCCGGCGCCTCATAACTCATCATTTCGGCAGCGTGATCGTCGACTTGTCTTTACTCGATTCCTGCGAGCATGCGACCTGTACGAAAGAACTTCTGGAACAACTGTCCGAAGACAGGGAGGCAACGGGGCTGCCGCACTGGATCGTAATCGATGAGGCGCATCACACGCTGGATTTGCCAGGCAAGATGGTAACGGCATTGGCGGGAGGGCAGAAAGGCTACTGCCTGATCACATACCAACCGACGGTATTTGCCAAACAACTCGACGGATCGATCGACATCATGCTGGCGCTGCCGGGCGGCAAGCGCACGCCCGGCGCAGATCCGCTTGAGGAGACAGGTCGCCTGTGTGGACTGGACGTGCCGAGCCTGTTGGATTCTGCGAGTCAGGGCCAGGCCGCAGTTATCCGTCCCGGCGCAACAAGCGCGTGCCAGTTGATTTCGCTTTCAGCGCGGCGCACTGCACATGTCCGGCACTGGCACAAATATCTTTCGGCCAGGTTGCCACCGAAGCACCGTTTTATTTTTCGCCTGTCAGGAGAGACAGGCGGGACCGTAGCGGCCAACGTTCAGGAATTTCGTGACGTACTTGGGTCCACCTCGAAAGAAGTAGTCTTCGGACACGCGCTACGGCGCGATTTCTCCCGATGGATTGCCGACGTGCTGCAGGATGCGACACTCGCCGATGCGCTGCGTCTACTCGAGGAAAAATTGATTGGCTCGAATCAAGCGGCTGAAGACATCCGTTCGTTTCGTGATAACGCCGTAAAGGCGATCGGCGAGCGCTATGTCGACTGAGGTCGATTCGCGAGTCGTGTGGGTCGTACGTCACGCGGACCGCCTCGATTTCGCAGATCCAGCCTGGGCTGCAAGCGCAACACATCCCTACGATCCGCCGCTGTCCCCCATGGGCACGCGCCAGGCAAGGGCACTGGCGGCACGATTGTCCACGGAAGCTATTGCACATTTGTTTTCGTCGCCGTTCCTGCGTTGTGTCGAATCGGCGCTTGCCATTGCCCGCACACATGGATTGTGCGTCAAGATCGAGGATGGCTTGTCGGAATGGCTGAATGTCGGCTGGTTTCGTAATCCGCCGGAACTCCAGCCGGTCGCGGATCTCGCAGCGCGTTACACGCATGTTGACACGGCATACTCCTCGCGCGGCCAGGCTCGTTTTGGCGAAAGCGGCGAGGAGGCTATACGGCGCTCCGCAACCACATGCCTGCGGCTCGCCAATGATTTCGAGGGCAATTTGTTGCTTGTTGGTCACGGCGCGTCGGTGCTTGGCTCGCTGACGGGCCTGATCGGCCAGTCCGCAGTCAAAGGAGCCTTTGCCGACGCTCCCTATTGCAGCCTCAGCAAAGTCATTCGCCCGGCCGGCGGCAACTGGCGCCTGGCCTATGCCGGTGACGTATCTCACCTGCCGCGTATATCCGGTCCGGGGCAGTTTCTCGGCTGGGCCGACAACGACGGCAAAGACAACATCCCGGACTGAGGGCGTGAAACCCCCGCCTGAATGTCGGGGGCCGGGCATGAGTGTCTTTATCGGCAGTATATGTCTTTACATTTGCATCGCCTGATCGGCTGCGCCCTGCTTCTCCGTATCCGGGACCTCAGTCATCGTGGCTTCGGTCAATAAAAGGAGGCTCGCAATCGACACCGCGTTCTCCAGTGCAATTCGAACGACCTTCGTGGGATCAACGATGCCGTTTTCAATCAGATCGACGTATTTGTTGTTGGCTGCGTCAAAGCCGAGTTTTCCGTCGCTTTCGAGCATGTGTTCGACAACGACACCGCCGTCCACTGAAGAATTCTCGGCGATCTGTCGCGCCGGTGCGCTGAGCGCGCGACGAAGTATCTGCAGGCCCGTCCGCTCGTCGCCCTCGGCGAGTTTTTCTTCATCTGCGATGGCTCGACTGCAACGAATCAAAGCCATTCCGCCACCGGGAACGATACCCTCCGCAACGGCCGCCTTGCTTGCGCTTATCGCATCATCGAGCGCTTCCTTCTTGCTTTTCAGCTCAACCTCGGACGGCGCGCCGACGCGAATGACGGCGACACCACTGGCAAGTTTTGCCAGCCTTTCCTCGAGTTTCTCTTTGTCATAACTACTCTGAGTTTTCGACAGTTCCGCGCGAATCTGCCGGACACGGCCTTCGATCTCGGCCTTGTCGCCCATCCCACCGATTATCGTGGTGTTGTCCTTGTCGCAGACGATGCGCTTGGCGCGTCCGAGCTGTTCGAGCTGGACGCTATCCAGTTTCACGCCCAGCTCGCCTGATATCAGTTGCGCGCCCGTGAGAGCCGCGATGTCACCCAACATCGCCTTACGTCGGTCGCCGAAGCCCGGCGCTTTGACAGCTACCGTCTGTAACACGCCGCGCAAACGATTCACAACCAGGGTCGCGAGCGCTTCTCCATCGATATCGTCGACGATAAATGCGATGGGCTTGCCGGTCTTTACGAGCTGCTCCAACAGCGGTATCAGGTCTTTGGGGTTGCTGATTTTCTTGTCACTGAGAACTATGTATGGCTCTTCGAGCGCGACTTCCATTTTCTCCGGGTTGGTGACGAAATACGGCGAGATGTATCCGCGGTCGAATTGCATGCCGTCGACGACATCCAGAATCGTCTCGGTGGTATTCGATTCCTCAACGGAAATGACGCCTTCGTCTCCAACTTTCTCCATGGCGTCGGCAACGAGTTCGCCGATTGCCAAATTGTTGTGTGCAGAAATACTGGCGACCTGAACCTTTTCCTGTCGTGTCTTTACCGGCATCGACATTTTCTCGAGTTCCCGGACGGCCACCGCCAGACCACGATCGAGTCCGCGCTTGATTTCAATGCCGCTTGCGCCGGCGACCGTGTTGCGGGTGCCGTCGGAAAATATCGCATAGGCAAGAACGGTCGAGGTGCTGGTGCCGTCGCCGACAGCCTCGCCGGTCTTCTCCGCGGCCTGGCGCAGCACCTGTGCGCCGAGGTTTTCTTCCGGGTCCTTCAGCTCGACTTCCTTGGCAATTGTCACACCGTCATTGCAGACAATTGGGTTGCCCCACTTTTTCTGAATGAGCACGGACTTCGACTTCGGACCTAAGGTGACACGAACGGCGTCCGCGAGAGAGCACGCGCCACGAAGAATCCTCTCCCGCGCGGCTGAGTGAAAGGACATTTGCTTATAGGCCATTTTCCACGCTCCTGGCTGGTCGTTTCAACTGCATGGCGATCATGATCGTGCGTGTGGCTTCGGCTCAATAAGTAGTTCCCCGGAATCGATAGCGCGCCGCGCAACAAGCGGCATTACGGTCTCATTCCTCACCGGCCGTTTGACGATGTGTCCCACAGATATGTCATGCATAACCGGGAAAGCACTACATCATCGTCTGACCCTTGCTGAAACTTGGCGCAAAGCTCGCGCGAGCGACAGCGGCCCGCTCCTGGCCAACAAAGGTCTGGTGTTCCGGACTCCGGCGGGGACTCTCTGCAGGCTCAGCCGACGCCCGCTGCATGAACCGAAGTCAGTGCAGGAGCAATTACAAGGGCAGCGAGTAAATAACCAGCCCGGATCTCTTCGGGCTTGCCAGTTGCGTAACATGGCTTCGGCTTCTACGAATGGGCCTGCCGGGTGTTGGTAATTTATAGTGGCTTTTCGTCAAAAGAGAAGTTTTCGCATGAGTTCGCAGAATTTTGTTGCCTCTATGTGGTTGCAGGCCTGCGACGCACTTGATCGCGCGGACCGGCTGCAGCGCCAGTTTTTTCGACTCGGGCGCAGCGGGCAGGTACATGCATGGGAGCCCCCGATAGATCTCTTCGAATCCGAGTGGGGGCTGGTCATTTATGCAGCCGTGCCGGACGCACAGGGAACCGATTTTCAGATCCAACTGGAGCCTGCCGCTCTGCGCCTGAGCGGACGCAGGGCGATTCCGGATGCGGCGAGCAAGTCCGTCATACATCGTCTTGAAATACCTTTTGGCCGAATCGAGCGCATTATCGCGCTGCCGGCGGGGCAGTTTGAGCTCTCTGATATCTGTTATGCGAACGGATGCCTGCAGATCAGGTTGCAACGAATCGATTCGGAATCCTGAGTTTGAAGAAAAATGAGCAATCAAGCATCGCAGGACCTTGAGTCGTCAGTATCCTCAACATTGTCGATTCCGGACGATGCGCTGGCCATTATTCCGGTGCGGAATGTCGTGCTCTTCCCGGGCATCATCGTGCCGATCAGTATTTCCCGCAAGTTGTCCGTCGCGGCAGCCCAGGCCGTCGGCTCCGGTACCGACAAGGTAGGACTGTTGCTGCAAAAAGACTCGTCTGTCGACGATCCGGGCGCGCAAGACTTGCACACAGTTGGCACCATTGCGGCAATCTTGCGTTACGTAACCGACGAAGACGGCACGCTGCATCTGATCTGCAATGGCGAGTCACGGTTTCGCGTGACAGAATTCCTGAGCGGTTTTCCTTTCCTGGTCGCGCACTTCGAATTGCCGGAGGAACCGGTCACAAGCGAGGATGCCTTGAAGGCCCACGCGCTTGTGCTGAAACAGCAGGCGTCACGCGCTGTCGAATTGCTGCCGTTTGTGCCGGCGGAACTCAAGGGCGCCCTGCAGTCGATTGAACAGCCGGCAGTCTTGTGTGATCTCGTCGCCAGTTTTCTGGATATCCCCGTCAGCGAGAAACAGCAGATCCTCGAAACCCTTGACGTCCAGAGCAGGCTGGAAAACGTCGTTGCCAGAATGGCAAAACACCTTGAAATCATTGAGCTGTCACATGAGATCGAAACAAAAACCCGTGAGTCGCTAAGCGAGCGTCAACGAGAGGCGATTTTGCGGGAGCAATTGCGGACCATCCAGCAACAGCTTGGTGAAGATGGCTCCACCCGCGCGGAATTCGAAGCGATCGAGAAGGCGATTTCCGACGCAGAGATGCCGGATAATGTCAGTGCGCACGCGAGGAAAGAGCTGGATCGCCTCAAACACATTCCCAGTCAATCCAGTGAGTACTCGCTACTGCGAACTTACCTGGACTGGTTAACCGAGCTTCCGTGGTCGGTCGTAGATGCCGAATCAATCGACATCACAAGGGCACGCGAAATTCTTGACGAAGATCACTTTGGACTCGTGAAAGTCAAGAAACGAATCATCGAGTATCTGGCCGTCCGCAAACTAAAGCCTGACGGCCGCAGCCCGATACTATGTTTCTCCGGACCGCCGGGTGTCGGAAAGACGTCTCTCGGCCGGAGCATTGCAAGGGCGATCGGACTGCGTTTCGTTCGCATAAGCCTCGGTGGCCTGCACGACGAAGCGGAAATCCGCGGACATCGCCGCACTTACGTTGGTGCGCTGCCTGGCAAAATCATTCAGGCTGTCAGGAAAGCCGGTTCGCGAAATCCGGTATTCATGATGGATGAAATGGACAAGCTCGGTGCCGGATTCCATGGTGATCCGTCCTCTGCGTTGCTTGAAGTCCTGGATCCGGAGCAGAATTCAACGTTTGAAGATAACTACATCGCCGTGCCGTTCGATCTTAGCAAGGTGCTCTTTATCGGGACGGCCAATCGGCTGGACACGATTCCGGCTCCCCTGCTGGATCGAATGGAAATAATCGAGCTGAGCGGTTACACGCTTGAAGAAAAGGTGCAGATTGCGAAGCGCTACCTGGTACGGCGCCAGTGCGAGGCGAACGGTATCGATGAGAGCCAAATCGAGATCACAGACGCGGCACTCGAGAGCATCATCGCGAGTTACACGAGGGAGGCGGGTTGCCGGGCGCTGGAAAAACAGATCGGCGCCGTGCTTCGCAACGTCGCTGTCGGATTCGCCGAAAAGGCAGAAATGGCCGAAGCCCGGGTTTGCATCGGTCCCGACGACGTCGGTCGCGTTCTCGGTGCACCGGTGTACGAAGACGAAGTCGCGTTGCGAATCGGCGTTCCTGGGGTCGCCACCGGGCTCGCCTGGACACCGGTTGGCGGGGACATCCTGTTCGTCGAATCCACGCTAATTCCCGGCGAAGGCCGGCTTATTCTTACCGGGCAGCTCGGTGACGTGATGAAAGAGAGCGCGCAGGCAGCGCTCAGTCTGCTGAAAAGCCGTGCCGATGCGCTGAAACTGGATAAGAGCGCGTTTGCCGACAAGGATATACATCTGCACGTTCCCGCCGGCGCGATTCCGAAGGACGGACCGAGTGCCGGTGTTGCGATGTTCGTTTCGCTTGCATCCATGTTGAGTAATCGCGCGGTACGCCACGACGCCGCGATGTCGGGGGAAATCAGTCTACGCGGGCTCGTGTTACCGGTCGGAGGCATCAAGGAAAAAGTGATTGCCGCGCATCGTGCCGGCATCGGGACTGTGTTGCTACCGTCGCGAAACAGGAAGGACTTCGACGATATCCCGCAATCGACTCGTGAAGGATTGCGCTTCGTCTGGCTGAATACGGTTGACGATGCACTACGGGAAGTACTCGAATTCGAATTGCTGCCGGCAAGCGCGCGACGGGCAAGCGGCTAAAAGAGACCTGTCCGGAACGGGGCCGTGTGAGACGACAAAAAATGGCGGATTCCGTATCAAATGAACGCATAGCGGAGATCTTTCGCGATTGTGCCGGCATCTTGCGCCAGCAGTTTGCGAATCCGTTTCGGGTCAACGCGTACCTTCGTGCCGCACAGACTGTGGAAGCGCTGCAGACCGATGTGCAATGCATAGCGCGCGAACACGGTGTCGAAGGACTAATGCAATTGCCTTTCATCGGGCGGGGTCTCGCCAGCGCAATCGAGGAAATCGTGCGCACCGGGCACCTGTCGCAACTGGATCGTCTGCGGGGTACGACCGATCCGGAGGAATTGTTTCGCGCCATACCGGGAGTCGGCCCGGCGCTTGCTCACGCCATTCACCAGGCACTTCACGTCGATACGCTGGAGGCATTGGAAATTGCGGCTCACGATGGGCGCCTTGCGCGCGTGCCCGGTATCGGTCCCCGGCGGGCGGACGCTATTCGCTCCGGCCTCGCGTCGATACTGGGTCCGGGTGCCGCTGCGCGAAACCATGAACAGGCATCGCCTGGTGTTGAACTGCTGCTCGGCGTCGACCGCGAGTATCGGCAAAAAGCCGAGTCCGGCAGTTTGCCAAAAATCGCTCCGAGACGTTTCAATCCGAAGGGCGAGCGGTGGCTGCCAGTTCTGCATACGCGCCGGGCGGGCTGGCACTTCACCGCGCTTTACTCAAACACGGCGCGCTCCCACGAGCTGCGCCGCACGCGGGACTGGGTTGTGCTCTACTTCTATGATGGAGATCACAAGGAAGGCCAGGCGACGGTCGTCACGGAAACACACGGCCCGCTACAGGGCAAGAGAGTGGTTCGCGGACGGGAAGCGGAGTGCCTGCGTCTCGCTGGCCGCGATTCCGCCGCCTGATGCAGCCGCGGGTCACATGTCTCCGCGTGGTATCTGATTATGCCGTATCGAACTTTGGCCGAACTGCCGACTGCCGTGCGCGAGCACTTGCCCGTTCACGCACAAGAAATTTACTTGCGGGCATTCAACAATGCCTGGGAGCAATACAAGGACCCGCGTAAACGTCGCAAAAAGGGCTCGCGCGAGGAAACCGCGCATCGGGTTGCCTGGGGCGCCGTGGAGCGGAATTACGAAAAAGGGGGGAGCGGCAAGTGGCGGCGCATATCGAGCTAATGCAAATGCACTTGAAATTGCGGGCCTGGCGATTCAGGCATGTGCGGCGCAGCGGTTTCAGCCTTTGGGCACTACTGCTTGGTGCGTCCGCGCTGGCACAGGAGCCCGGTGAGCCGTGGGAGTACGAAGATGCCTACGACGACGACATACTCTATGTGCATGCTTTGCTCAATTACTCGTACGATCTCGAATGGCAAACAGAGTGGGAGCGACGCCTGCTTGCGGGTAACGGTTTTCGCCTGAACGTCGGCAGCGTTACCTCCAGTGAACTGATGACATTGGCGGATCTCAACATCAATCAGGATCTGGATGAGAAATGGCGCTTCCAGGCGCGGGCCTTTCGGCACGAACCCCGGCAGCTGCCGGCCCGCGACGACCAGATATTTGTCGGTCTCGAACGATCGATTTTCGAGACGTCCTCGGTTTTTCTGATGGCAACGCCGCAATACGACAAGGAATTCATGGACGTGTATGGCGGATACACGTTTTATCGAAACGACAGGGAACAATACTTTTGCGTTGGCGTAATGCTCGAGGACATCGTGTACGACACCAAGAATGAACTGGGCGGCCAATACGATCGGGAGCCTGTCGCTCTGCAATGGGCAA
>Ga0224510_10002516_pt1 | contig 10948 bp, 8 predicted proteins | sample SF_May12_sed_USG_FD_170161 | JGI IMG/M metagenome (GOLD analysis project Ga0224510, IMG submission 170161) | Sediment microbial communities from San Francisco Bay, California, United States - SF_May12_sed_USGS_4_1 | ecosystem: Environmental > Aquatic > Marine > Sediment | place: USA: California... | reverse complement strand
TGTTGATAACCAATGTTATTTCTAGTTTTATCTTATTATTTAATAAATATGAATTAATTTATGACATACTCTATTTTTGGACAACGTCATTGGTGTAATTTGACTATATGTTTTACTTGTCCTGTTTTGTCATAACGTGGATGTCATCAAAAGAAAAGCGCACATGCGATCATTAATAACACTAATTATCAAAACACATTTAACTACATGATTTTATTGCTAAGAAGATAAATTGCATCAAACTTTGCATGCACTAGCAAAGGAACATAGCTATTTAAGATATTTTAACCCAAACTTCATATGATGGAGACATAACTAACCAAAGAGCGATTAATAAAAAATTATAACATTAACTCTAATATACCTTGTATTACATTAACGTGTATGACTGTATGTAGTTATTAGACATACAATGTCGTGTTATAGAATTGCTTACCACAAACACGCTCCATGCAAAATTAACTAATCGTTGTGTTATTTAAGGTTATAGTACTGTAAGGGGTTCACATGTTTGCAGATGAGTAGAAGTTTAAAACTACTTTTTTTATTGAAATATATGCCATTTAGATACAATGCATCACACTGCTTTTTTACAAGTTTATGTTTATTTGATATCATAAACAAGATAGCAATATTTAATTCTATTCATGTTAAAGGAAGGTAATAAGTTGTAAAATTGTTTAACTTTAATTTAATTAAAGCATATAAAGGTTACTTGCATTTTAAAAAGATTTTTTATGGTTGAAAAGTAAACGCAAAATAAAAAGCACATTTTAATGAAAAAAGCTTGTTTATGTTTAGATTAAAAATTACAAATACATATGTGTATCCCTCGAAGCCTATTACAGTGCTATTACCTTAATTGATGGACTTCAAATTAAAGTCAGGGGCCTTTTCAGATAGTGACAGTGCAGACATAGTATTTCTGATTCATGCGTCTAAGAACACAAACAACAAGGACTTCAAGAAGCTTATGAAATATCTCGGTGTCATTGCACAGCGACCTGATATAAAGAAGAACAAGATTGGTATAGTTTTCTACGGGCCCTCTGCGGAAACGGTACTCGAGCTGACAGAGTTCAAAAAGGTTAAGTTACTTGCAAAGGCATTCAGGAAAATCAAAGGAAACAAACGGTTCAAGACCGCTGATCTCGTGTCAGCACTATCGTTTGTCAGGGAGCACGTGTTTAACGGAAAGGACAATGACGACCCAGCAAGACCAAATGGCATCGTGTTAGTCAGAGATCAGGGAGCAAAGAAGGTCAACACAGACAACATGAGAAACGAACTAAGCTTACTGCACGCTAACGCAGTAAACATTTTTCAAATTGGTATTGGGGATAACACAGCTAACGATACGGAGTCAACTCTAGTCAAGGAACATTACGGGGATTCCTCATCCTCGACGGTCAGCAGTTATAACCAGCTGGTTGGATCACGCCATGTCGTCGACAATCTTAGCAGCAAATTTCGTTCATTCCGTGAGTTTATGTAACGACACGGTTAACTCTTTTTTATCAATATTTTATCTTCGAATCGATTATCCAGATCACCTGCAAGATGCACCAGAATGTTTGAGCCTTTGTAGTGTTTTTATAATCATATTTATTATATTCATATTTTTATATATTGACATTAGCTGCTTGACCATCACTCAATTAACACAACATTAAGAGTACCTCACCATGCAGTGCGATATATGTGCAATCATTGCTTCAACACAAACGGAATGCTTTTTTAAAACTCGAAAACCTATACACAAATGTCAATATATATATTCCGTACACATAACACACACATGCTCTTTTTCAGACAAGGAGGAGGTTGATCTAGTAATAGCCGTTCATAGTGACAAGAAAGCTAATGTCAAGCTTGTTAAGAAACACATACAGGGATTCTTGAAGGAAGTTTTGAAAGACGTCGATCTGGATTCTGGTGCCGTGAGAGTCTCGTTTGGAACGTTTGGAGAAACAACGGACATTCACTTCACCCTTAATGCATTTAACAAGGTTAAGCAAATGAACAAGGCATTTAAGAAGGTCAAACCGGGGGTATATCGTTCAAAGGGCCTAGACTATGTTACTCTTATAGAAACACTTAATAACGATGTCTTTACTGAATCAAAGGGAGATAGACCTGGTGTTGCAAACATCGTGCTTATCATTAGCGATTCCAAGTCTACTAACGATATCAATGAACTTAGATCGGCAGCAGATGAATTAAAGAGGAGAGCCACCGTTGTAGCGATAGGAATAGAAGGCGCCGACGAGGAGGAGGTAAAGGCGCTATCAAGTCAGCCCGTGGAGAGTTATGCCTTTATTGGTACAGAGTATGCTGACATGACGAAACTCCCGGAACTTCGGGAACAGTTGAAATCCAATATAAAAATATGTAAGTGTTTTGTACTAATAGCATGATTTAGGTTAATGCAATTTTGCGTTTATTGAGATTTTTAAAAAAAATTTATATGATGGGTAGCCTTCAAGTGTGCTGGTTTGTATGGTATCAATCTATTATTAAGTCGAGGGCCTGTCCGTTCCTCCACCACTAAAGAAGAAACCAACGAAGACAACAAAGCCTCCAAAAGTGAAACCGACAAAGGCTCCAAAAGAGAAACCGACAAAGGTTCCAAAAGAGAAATCGACGAAGGCAAAACCAAGAAAAACAACAGCAGCACCTACGAAACGATCGAACGAAATCGACACTACTACAATGAAAACGACTAAGAAATCTAACGTCATAGAGGAAATCATTACAACCCAGACCAGTATCCCTGAATATACAACCTACCCTGCAGCTACCAGAAGGCGTAAGTCGTGAATGGAAAACAGTTAATGGCATCTTGAGACATATAGTTTGCATTTAAACATTATAAAAATTATGCGACGGTTCGGGAAGATTTGCCCACCCTTTTCTTACTAAATGCACCTTTCATCAATCCGAAAGTAGTTCTGTGTATTTAGAATGGGTTCGTTTTGCAATGCATGACACCTCGCCTCTCCCTTTACTGGATTGGATTTATCTGTATGAAAATGTTACGCCAACCCTATGACGCATCGTGTTAAATTTTCCATTCAACTTTTATCTGGAAATATATGCGCAAAGGTCTTTCTGTCTGACCTGACACTACCAAAAATACGATGTCATATATCTAGTTCATTTCTATTTCAAGCTTGTTGTAATGTACGTGCATGTTGTTTCAGTTGTCTATGATACCACTAGGATATACATTTTTGTTACATGTTTGTGTATTTGTCTCTGGTATAATCGGTGTCCTGTAACATATTACCGTTATAAGCATTATATGATCACGCACTATAGACCCATTTACTGTTACGATGTAAAGGTTTATTACGTATTTGGCATGCTCAGTTGTTTTACTTTATGTTGTTCTTTTAAGTTTTTTTGTTATTAAACTGTTTTTTGCACAAACTGTTCATAAACATATTTTTTTCATTTTTCTGTTTTAATTAATTTAAAGAAATCTTTACATAAATATGTGTGTAAATGTCAATATTTTTGTTTTGTTCTGTCAGATGTTTAATTATGTTTGTAGAATTTTGTTTCTTAATGTGCGTTTTTCACATTTCAATTAAACTGATTGCTTGTGATATTAATGTGTTTCATAACATTTTAACTTTAATATATGTTTCACCTTTTCCAGGAAATCTTGTATCGATCTCAGGTAAGATGGTTTGTTCATTTTCCACATTAAAACATCCAACCATATTGTGGCATATTTAACAATCATTACAATATTGCATTGCATTAATATATAGACACACCAACAAAAGGAAATTATGTTTTAAAGTTATGAAGCTTTATTATACCCCCATAGCTTTAGAAATAACAGTTTTAACTCAACTTTTAATCCAAAGTTCGAATATGTTTAATGACAACATTCAGTATGAACGTGTGATTTCCGGCAAACATATTACATGTCAGCTTCTGCCATCGCTTTTAACGACTCAATGGCACGAACTTTGATAGCAATGGTGTTAACAGCTTGTTTCGACACTATCATCGACACCTAAACAAAGTCTCATACATTCCATAAATGTGACATTATCTATTCCAGAGAGCACGAGGGCAGACATCGTGTTCGCCGTACACCTGTCCGACCGTATGAAGACAGGTGAAATGCTGGCGATTGAGGAGTTTCTCCGCAACCTTGTCAATCAGGCGGACCTGGCCAGTGGCAACGTTCAAATCGGGCTGCTTATCTACGGTGCGGACCCACAGGTGGTCTTCCACATAAACAGGTAAGTCATCGACCGCACCAAGGTGGTAATTCAACGTTTCTTAGAGAAATCATTTAAGAAATCATAAATACTTCTTTTGGAAAAAATCATAAACACAAAAAGTAGTTTATTCTGAATGTCTGTTGCATCTTAGTGTTATGCGTGTATTTGTGCTGTTCTGTGTGTTTGTTTTTCTACGGACCATTTTGCCATGACGCCCTTAAACATGACATGTGTACATTGTTTACAACATTCTTTCTATGAATATATCTTTAATTTATATTATTTTAGTATCTTATATACTCAAGTACACAGTCTCAGTTAGCAACAGTTGTCCTTTATATCAATAGGTAAACGGCACATTGTTTGAAATATATTTTTCATATCAGCAGTTTGTTGTTACTGAATCAAACAGATACTGTTTGACATTAGTAGATAGTGAATATTTAAAACGGAAAGTACAATGTACGTTTTAAATCCAGACACATACATCGGTAAAGTCGCATTCTAAATCTAAAGTAGAGACATACTTGATATATGTGAAACGAATAAATAACGTTTTAGATAGGTATCTCGTATAAATACAGGCGTAACTTATTACGTACGCAAATTTTCGTATTATTAATTGAGACGTGACTGATTTAACTTATGTCAATGGTATATATGTGAAACTAATTAAAGAAAACCGGCAAATGTGCGTTGCAGATATAAAGACGTGGCACAGTTGCAGCGGGCTATCAGCTCAATAGAAAACTACAGCCGGACTCAGGAGGCGGACGCCTCAGCCGCCATCAGCATGGCCAAGCGGATGCTCTCTACCCATTACAACCGCCGGGACGATATTCCCGCCGCCATTATCATTGTCAGTGACGATCCAGCGAACACCAACAATGAATACTTGGTATGTTTACATTATAAACATTAATTGGCGTTGGTCGTTGGGAGAAAGTAGGTTAAAGGTTTACTGATATTTTTTTTAACTTAGTTATACAATTGTATAGAGTTGTAAGTTCATATTGACAGCTCCAAAAAATAAACTAATAGAGTCAGACTGCGACAATCGCACTTTGTCAACTTTATTTAATTATATCATTTTTACCACCAAAATTAGTTATAGCCTAAAACTAAGCTATAATATCACTAACATTTGCAAAACAAACATCAGCTTAAAAGTCTCAAATAACTTATTAGTCTTGATATTTCGACTGTCGAAAGTCACACATTAACTACATATTTTGACAATATCAATCAAAACAGAGGTTTAATTTATTTGGCAATTGGATTGGTTGATATTTCACTCATAAACATTTTTCGGCCAAACGCCCTATAACTTCTGTCTTATGCGCAGTTATGTCTAATAATTCAACTACAGTGTAGTATGCCGCTGTATGTTTATGCATTTACAATTCTATTACCTCAGCTTCAGTGTAGAATGCCGCTGTATGTTTATGCGTTTTCAAGTCTATTACCTCAACGACAGTGTAGTATGCGGCTGTATGTTTATGCGTTTACAAGTCTATTACCTCAACTACATTGTAGAATGCCGCTGTATGTTTATGCGTTTACAAGTCTTATTAACTCAACTTCAATGTAGTATGCTGCTGTATGTTTGTGCGTTTACAAGTCGATTACCTCAACTTCAATGTAGTATGCGACTGTATGTGTGTGCGTTTACAAGTCGATTACCTCAACTTCATTGTAGTATGCCGCTGTATGTTTATGCGTTTACAAGTCTATTACTTCAACTACATTGTATTATGCGACTGTATATTCCTTGTTCCAGGCGGAAGAGAAGCGGCAGGCAGAGGACGACGAGATCCTCATCTTCGCCGTCGGCGTCGGCGTTACAGACAAGGCGCCCCTGGTGCAGTTGGCGTCACGCCCCGAATACGTCATGAACGTAGACACGCCATGGAGACTGGTGGAAACGGAAAACGATCTAAGGCAGAAAATACTCGCTTGTAAGTTGAATTTTGCATCTATTTCGTGGACGGCTCTTTATACTTTTTTAGTTATATGATCCGAAAAACACAAAAATAGTCTTTTTCTAAATGTCTGTTGCGTCATGGTGTTCTACCTGTTTTAGTACCGTTCTGTGTGTTGGTTTTTGTACGAGCTATTTTGTCATGGTGCCCTTAAACTTGACATATCAACATTGTTAATAACATTCTTTCTTTGAACTTTACTTCAATTTATATTACCATATTATGCTACGTGTACGTGATCTCAACATGCGTGTAAATTATAACGCACAAGTGTGATACAAACACAGAGCTATACTTGCGTTAAGGTTCAGTTAACGCAAACCGTGTGTATCTATAACAGTGAGTTCCACAAGTGACCCTGAAGCACAAGTTCCAACGACGCCGACGCCGGTTCAACCGACACTATCGCCAGTGAATACTGTAGTAGTGCCAGACACTTATGTTACTACCGAAGAACCTACAGAGGTGGAAGGTACGTTTAAACGTTTATGTTGATTCTAGTATATGGTTAGTGATTTGTTTTGTTTGATGGATTGTGAGTGTTTATGTTTTAAAAAACGAATTATAATCACGGTGGTCAGTTTCCATAATACTATGCAATCCATGCACAAATGACTGTTATATGACGGAGTTCTTAAAACATTAATTAATTAAATATTTAGTATCACTTAATACGCACTACCTTTACCTCTCTCGGTAAGACTCGAGACCCAGACACTTCGATTTGCTCTTTCCCGCTCCAATGCCTAAGCTTCCTGAGCAGCAACTATTTTACAGCTTGAATATTCATGAACTCTAGTTTAGGAAAGGAAGTAAAACAATTGATGTTTTGTTGGTTTGGGTCGTATACTATAGTGCTCTGTAACTTGATTATGTCTATTTGGTCGACTTCATTTTTTATTTGGACAAATCTTCAGTCAATATTGTGGTCCATACCATAGAATATTATAGCATTATTGTTTGGTGCCCATGAGAAAAGAAACAATACATCAACAGTTCAAGTTATGTGTTTTATATTGTTTACACGCCTTTGGGTTTATGCTTCGGTTATGTTTCATTATCGATGTATAAATATTATGTAAATGGTTGTTTGATAGTAACATTGTATACTCATGTCATATACGGTTGCCTGTTTCAGAGGTCATCGAAAAGAAAACAGTCGACTTCGTGTATTCATTGACAGGTAAACGAAGAGTAAGGGTGTGTTTATACATTTAAATTAGCCTTCCATTAAAACATAACTCATTAGGTTAAATACCATCAAGTGCACTGGTTTAATAAATACGTAATAATAGTTTATATTCAAACGTTAGGTACCTACTTTGCCATTCTTTTTGATATCAATGAACTATCTATTTTCAATAACAGTAATTTTTATACAGAACAAACTTAGTCCACTGTTCATGGATATGTGTAAAACTAGGAAATTTTATGTGTTGTATTGTTTTGATATTGTTGTTTTACATATTATACTATTTTTGTGTCTAAGATACATATCATTATCAGTATTGATAATATACTTATGTTTATGTTATATATGTAACAAACTTACATAAATGAAAAAATCTTTTGTGTTTTTGTTTTCTCTCAATTCTTGTTTTGCCTCAAGTGTTCATATGAAGTATTAGATTGTTGATTGCTTCTTCATCAATCATACCTGTTCATGGAGTGTCATATTTCGTTGCCATTTAGCGCGGTTTTAGTAGACATGTTTAGCGAGCAACATCATGCTGTAATCTTGTTTACTGTTCTCTCCTCCCCTAACACTCCTTCTTTGTATTCGTGCAACGGCCAATGTTGACTTTGTTACATTTTGTACATTCATTGGCCAGCAAAATATAACTTCAACGTTGTTCGTCTCTATTATATCGTAGCTCAAAAGTGGCATGCTTCTGTTTTCTTTCTGCTCCTTTGAAATGTTTACAAACGTTCACAAAATAAATGATTTTACTTTAAAATTGCTAATATATTGATCATAGTTATGTAGATTGTATTTTATATAAACATAACATATTACACTATATATATTCATAGTTTCTACATAAACATTATACTTAGATTTGCAATTATATTTTACACACTTACAGTTCGCGATGGGATCAATTTCGCATTTAATCCATCAATGTACGAAGCAGGTAAGGTGTGCACCAATAGCCAGATTTGTCACTTTTTGTGCTGATAGCCCTGTTGATTGTCAATGTCCAGACATGTTAATGTTGACTCTTTCTGAGACATTAATGGGATCCAACTTGATTGCATAAATACTTTTTTTACAATTGTGTACGTAAATATATTATCACATGTTAGTACAAGACTTTGTAGTGGTATAGATAATGTGTTAGCATTTAAGTGACCTTTAAAGTTTATGACAGTAAAAGGCTTCGAAACCGGGTTTGCCTTAAACAGACAGGTTTTTTAACCTTTTTAAAATGTTATTTCAGTATGTTCCAAGATCCAGGTAGATATAATATTCTTACTTGATTCGTCCTCGAGTATGGGGTATGCCGATTTTAGAAACATGAAAGATTTTCTGAAGTACGTCGTAGGTCAGATACACATTACTGAAGGCACGGCAAGGGTGGGTGTTTACACTTTCAACAACGACGCAATTCTGGAGTTCAAGCTAAACGAATACGACACCAACCAGGAAGTTATTGACGCCATTGACAAAATCCCGCAAACGTTTGGTAACACGAACACGGCCGCCGCTCTGAGGGCCCTACAACGCGGTTTCACGGCCGACAATGGCGACCGTCCTAACGTCCCCAACGTCGGAGTTCTGGTAACAGACGGACAGGCTAATATGGAGACGTCCAGGACACTCACTGATGCCACGGCTTTTAAGGCAACGGGCGCCCACCTGTACACATTGGTGATGAAACAGAGAGATACTCAAGAGTTTAGGGATTTGGCCTCCACCCCCTCCGATGCTCTTTTTCTCTCAACATTCTCACAGCTGCTTGAGAATGGTCCCCATTTTGTTCGAAAACTTTGTCAAGGTATATTGTGTTTAATGGAATAAATGTTAAAACTAAATCTAAGCATACATTAGTAAAGAAAGGTTTGGCTCTTCCCATTCTAATGTATTATTTTAATTAACATCCAGTCCACCAAAATTACACCATTATCTTAAAACAAAGCATTTTGCAGATTGTCCCCCACCGTTACTGGACATTGTGTTTGTTCTGGACGCATCCACCAGTGTAGGAAACAGACAGTTCCGCCAGATGCTCGACTACGTAAAAGACATGGTTGCTGATGCCGTTGTCGATCCAAACGGGGTTCGGGTAGGTTTACTGACATTCAGTTCCACACCTCGGGTTATCTTCTACCTAAACGACATCACTAATATAGAGGATCTGATGAACAACATAGAGAGGGTACCCTACAACTACGGTAACTCAAACATGGCAGACGCTCTGCGGCTGGTTCGCACACAAATGTTCACCACTAGACACGGTGACCGCGTTGGCGTCAAGAACCTTGCGATCGTCATTACTGACGGAGATTCGAACATCAACGCTAGAATGGTTCCCACTGAGGCAAACGCCACACATGCAGCCGGAATCCAAATAATTGCCATCGGACTTGTCCAAAATACACTTCGTCAAATGGAGGATATTGCCAGTAAACCTGTGTCTGCAAACAGTTTTTTGTTCACTGATCGTGATAGACTCGCGGAAGTTAAGGGGAAACTATTTCCGAAAACCTGTAAAGGTATCAAATCACTTACCACAAAAAACTGTTGCCTTTTTAGTGAGATCACCTGTTCACAGCTTCTGTTTGTGTTTCTAGTCTGAACGTTATTGTGGCATTAATATCACCACATACTATACAGCCGTTTGTCGGAACACTGTTTTGTGTTAGCCGATACCACCTTAGTAGTTCCATGTGCAGCATAAATGTTCTTTAGTTAAAAAGGTAAGGCCTATGTAGCGCTATTTTTGTTATTGAACAAGCTGTTTCTGATCACGATATATGTTGATACACCGTACACCTAGTTGTGTTTGTACATCTGTGAGTGCAGTGTGTACACCGTACATGTGCACAGTAGTTTAATGTTGCGGTACGACGAAAACACCGTAGCTGGTAGACTTTTCACCATGTATTCGGACCTAAAATAATTTTTCTATATTGATTGTATTAATATCTTAAAAGATTGATTAAAAAACAAAGAGAGAACAAAGTAAACCTTATATTTAACATTAACACTTTTATTGTATTTTTCATTCATTGTTGAATATGGTGTAGTGTTATGTAAGAATTAAAGTCCATCATGTCATTTTGCTTAATAACAGGAAGGGCAGACGTATTCCTACCAGCGCCGATCATAGCGGGTACATATTCCACATGTTCACATGATATTTAACCTTATACATTGCAATGAACATCATTGCAATTTGTCGTGTGCGTCATTTGGATAACATTGAAACGATATTAAATTGTTTTAACGGTGATCATTCCCTATGGTCACCTATAAATACAACGGGAACTGTTTTACAATTTACTAATCTACTAATGATTGTCAACGTTTGATTGCATTATTCATATATAGCCCATATATTGTTTATCATTATATAACAACGCTACTAATTTAAAATTAACACATATATGTGTATACATGCCGTGCAAAACATTTCGTTTATTTTACTATTGCCCTGTATGAACTCTTCTCCTCTCTCTCTCTCTCTCTCTCTCTCTCTCTCTCTCTCTCTCTCTCTC
>Ga0224510_10002515_pt1 | contig 10948 bp, 10 predicted proteins | sample SF_May12_sed_USG_FD_170161 | JGI IMG/M metagenome (GOLD analysis project Ga0224510, IMG submission 170161) | Sediment microbial communities from San Francisco Bay, California, United States - SF_May12_sed_USGS_4_1 | ecosystem: Environmental > Aquatic > Marine > Sediment | place: USA: California... | reverse complement strand
ACAAATACAAATAGTATGAATTCATATGGTACTAGTGGTAAAAATACAGTAAGTGCTGTTAAGTCTATAACAGCACCAAATGATTTTTATACTACTCCTTTTCAGAAAACTACAATTGGTAATATAACTGTACCATCATATTTATGGAAAGATGTTAGTGGTAGTGATTTTGTTTGGAAATTATTTCAAAAAAAAAATAAAAATGACTATTGTATAAATAGACCAACTGATAATATATGTAAAGTAGAATATGAAAATAAATGTAAAAATCCAGATTATAGATTTAGTACTAATGATTATAATTGTAATAAATATTGTGCAAATAAAAGTGTAAATGAAGGTAAATGTAATACAGGTGCATTAGAATATTGTGCACAAACTGGTAAAGCAACTACAAATGAATGTAAGAATTTTTATTCATCATATTGTAGTAACCAAGAAAACTTTAATAATTCAGAAGTATGTAGGTCATGGTGTAAAAACCCAACAATTAGTCAAGGTGTTTGTGATACTGTTGCTACAAAATATTGTTCTGATAATTTAAATACCAATAATAATTCAATAAATTCATATTGTGCATGTTTTGATGACAACGCGGTAAAAAAATTATCAATACTAGAACAAAATTTATTATTTGGAAATAATGGTATAAAAAATTCTAATAATCCAGCACATTGTTGGAGTAAGGATTGTCGTGGTAGTTCATATAAAACAAATAATATGGATCCAGATTCATGTCCAGCATGTTTTCAAGTTGCTGTAAATAATTCAATAGAAGCTAGAAATATTGCAAATAGTGTAATAGATGCATCAACTACTCAAACTTGTACTGTTGATAAAAAAACAACAGTACAAAATACAAATGCAGAACAATCATCAGCACCGCAAAATTATTCACAAGAACAACCATCAGAACAAAATTATTCACAAGAACAACCATCAGAACAAAATTATTCACAAACACCACAAGCATCACGAAATCATTCACTAACTCAACAAGAAAAAGATTATAAATTATATGATACATTACCATTAACTGATAAAATATCATATCATATAAAATACAAAACTAATACATTTTATAATTTTATTTTAGTTATAATTATTATAATTGTATTAATTATAACAAATAGTAATAATAATAATAGTTATAATATTCCACCACAATTTAATAGTTATATAGATAGAAGACCACAACGTAGACAATTACAAGAATATTATCAACCACCAATTAATTATTAATATAATATTATGTTTATATTAATTAAATTAAAAGAATATATTGATAATTATATTAATAGAAAAATTAATGATAAATTTATTATTATCAATATATTCTTTTATATTATGTTAAAGACAAATTAGAAGAAAAAATAATAAGAATAATTAATAAGAATAATTAATATTTTTATATTTTTTTTTAATTATTTATTATTATATAGTAAAATAATTATTAAAAATGGTTAGACAAAACGTTTTATTACACTCAAGTAACAAAAGTAATGCCGACGAACTTGGTAATGATATAAATCTTAGGTTCCCTAATACATTATTCTATAAAGCACCAAATAGTTTAGAATTAATATATTTAAATATAGAATATGATATTACAACTTTTGGTAATACGAATAATGGATTTTTTATAGAATTTACAAATAATTTAGGACAGGAATTTAATAAAGAAGTTATTGTAGATTTTTATGCTGTACCTTTATTAAGTGAAACTTTAACTACATTAGTATATGATACAATGGTTGGTGTACTAGAACCATATTATACAGTAAACTTTGATATTATAAATAAAGTTGCACAAAATATTGTAACAACTGAATATGAATCATCTATATTTGTTAATACTTATTTAAATGCAAAAATTATTGAATTAATTACAGAAATATATTCATTAAATGAAGAGGTATTTGAAGATTATAAAATTTATTTTAAAGTTACAAATAATGGAATTATTGATTTAACTATTACAGATTTAAGTGCAATTCCAGTAACTAATATTTATATCGAAGATGAAATATATAATAGATTTAGTTTACCATTAGTAACTTCATATTATTATAGAGTTGCTATTGATATTAATATTACAAATAGTGAATTAGAAAATATATTAATTGGTCATTTTAATACTGGGGAAGTATTACAAAATGATATACTAAAATATCCAATAGAAGGGCCGAAAACTATAATATTAGAAAATATTATATTGACTGCTTTAAATACAATATCATCTGACTTATTTTCAACATTTTCGCCTTCTACTAATAAATATACTTTAGCTTTTGATATTACTAGTACTGATATTGTAAATATTAGATTTATTAATTATACTAATGTTGTTACTTTTGATACTGAATTACGTGATATGTTAGATATTGCATTTAATTCTCAAATTTTTCCTTATTATGATTTAAGTTTTGATATCGTTAATACAAATATTGAAAATATTATTACAAATTATGAAGTTGAACAAGATTTAAGTACAACATTATTAACAATTACAATTAATGGTAATTGTATTCTTAATTTTAATGTTAAAGAATCAATTGGTCCTATTCTTGGTTTAGGTAATGGTACTTATGAAAATAAAGAAATTATTTATGGTACTAGTACACAGTCTATTGAATCTTATAATTTAATTAATGTTTTTAATACTAGTGGTAATAAATTATATGCATATAGTATCGATCCTTTAACTGATTTAACTAATTTATATCCAGAATATAATGATATTAATTGTAAAATGGAATTATATGATTCTGATAATAATTTAATTCCTAATATTGATAATGCTGGATTAGATGTAACTATTAGTATTAATAGAAATTCTGGTAATCTTTATTATTCTAATATAGGTTTTATTATTAATATTATTCAAGATGAAATGAATAGATACTCTTCTAGTTTTTCACCAGCTGCTAATTTTTTACTTACGTTTGATTCTACTGAAAGAAAAGTAAATATAACTAATACAACTGGTGCTAAATTTGGTATAGGGTTTGATTTTTATAAATATAGTGGTGGTATTGTTTCTGGTGGATCTCTTCATAAAATTTTAGGTTTTAATCAAAAACAATATTTAAGTGTTACTTCTATTACTAGTGTTAAACCAATTAGAGCTTTCCAAGATTTATTTGCTGAAGATTATCTATTATTTTGTTCTGATATTGCTAATGGTAATACTGATATTAATGTTATAGGTATCGGGAATAATAATAATGTTAAATCTAATAATATTTTGTATGCTATTCCTATCTCTCAAGCTGAAAAATTTCAACCTGTTGATAGTACATATTATAGTATCAATATTAAAGCTTCCAATCTCGCAACTGGGTATGCTAATAAGATCTATAATGATGATAATCCCATTAGCGTAAATTTTTATTTGAGGTTACTAAGTGGGAGACACTTAAAAAGCAATATGGCATGGAGCGCGATTCTCGCACTTAATTACTCTGATACTTAAATTTAAACAGAGTTGTAATAAGAAAAAAAATATTAAAATTGATTTCCAATTAAAGATAAAAGTATATATAAATATAATTAAGAAGAAAAAATATTAAAATAAATTATGAGTTATAAAAAATGTGGAAAAATTATTAATAAAAATGATGTATTATGTAAAGAAGACTGTGATTTATGTTTTAATAAATCAATGGTTAGCCATGAGCAATATAAAAATTGGTCAGATAAGAATTGTATTTTACCAAGAAATGTTTTAAAATCAAGTAAAACTAAATATATATTTAATTGTGATAACTTAGAATGTTTACATGAATATATGAAAGCACCTACTAATATTTGTTTTAATAAACAAGGTTGTCCATACTGTGTTGATAATTATAAAAGACAATTATGTAAAGATAATAATTGTTTAAAATGTTATCAACATTCTTTTGCATCTTGTGAAAATTCTAAATATTGGTCAGAATTAAATGATATAACACCAAGAGAATGTACAAAAAATTCTGGAAAAAAGTTTAAATTTAAATGTCCAGTATGTTTTCATCATTTTGAAAATAGAATTACTGATATAAATAAAGAAAAATATACAAATGGTAAATTGCCTTGTGGATTTTGTAAAAAAGGTGGTAATTTACTTTGTGATGAATTAAATTGTAAAATGTGTTTTGATAATTCATTTGCATCAAGTAAAAGGAAGAACAACTGGTCTGACAAAAATAAAATTAAACCAAGATTTGTATATATTGGTAGTATTAAAAAATATTTATTTAATTGTGATGATTGTAACCATGAATTTGAAACATCACCACAAAATATTAAAAAAGGATCATGGTGTGGATATTGCAATAATGATTTACTATGTAATGATGTAAACTGTAATTGGTGTAATGAAAAATCATTTATATTACATCCTAAAGCTCAATATTGGTCAAAAAATAATAAAAAAACAGCAAGACAAACAAGAAAAAATTCACATGATATGATTTTATTTGATTGTAATAATTGTAAGCATGAATTTGAAATAAGATTAGAAGCAGTAACACGAGGACAATGGTGTTGATATTGTAATGGTCGAAAATTATGTGATAAATCTAATTGTGATTTATGTTCAAATAAAACATTTGCTTCACATAATAAATCAGAACATTGGGATTATGAAAAAAATGAAAAAAATCCAGAAGATGTACATAAACATTGTAATGATAAATTCTGGTTTAATTGTGAAAATTGTAATCATAGTTTTGATACTACTTTAAATCATATATCATCTAAACAAAAAAGTTGGTGTCCCTATTGTGTTAATAAAAAAATTTGTGATAATAAAAATAATTGTGAACATTGTTATAAAAATTCATTTATATCACATGAAAAAAAGTAAATATGTATCTAAATCATATGAAGGCTACCAATAGTTGTAATAATTATTAGTATTTTTATACATTAATATTTATTTTTTTTATTTTGATTTTTATATTAAATATAAGTTTATATAATGTATATAATTATTAAAAATATATAAAATTAATTAATTTTATTATGGACGATGAGTACATTCCAATTAGAGAATTGTGTAAAATTATTAAATTTAAATATAGATCAGCTAAAAAATTTGCTAAAGAAAGTAACATCAAATTTATTACTACTCCATCCGGACAAACATTATATTCTAAAAAAAGCATACATAAATACATTAATGATAATGTTAATATTCCAATTGCACCAGAAAAAATACAAAAATATAATATTGTCTATTGTAGAGTTAGTTCAACAAAACAAGAAAATGACTTACAAAGACAAGTTGAATTGGCAAGACAATTATACCCTAACCATACGATTATTAGTGATGTTGCATCTGGAATTAACTGGAAAAGAAAAGGTCTTAAAACCATTTTGGAATATGCAATGTCAGGAGTACTCGAATCAGTTACCATATTTCACAGAGACAGATTGGCACGATTCGCATATGAACTCATTGAATTTATTATCAAATCAAATGGAGCAAAGCTATATGTTATTAACGAAGATAAAGAAAAATCCTATGAATCTGAGCTCACAGAAGATTTGTTGTCAATCATTCATATCTACTCATGTAGACAAATGGGTAAAAGAAGATATTCCAAAAAATCAATTGATATTAAAGTCAAGAAAAATTAAATTATATTTAACTAATGAACAAAAACAAATATTTAATAAATGGTTTAATGATGCACGTTATACTTATAATTTAGGATTAAAAAACATTAAAGTTAATGGATTAAGATCATGGATGAGTATTAGAAATGATGTTGTAACTTTAAATCGTTATTATTGTAAATTATGTGATAAATTTATTGGTAAAGTAAGTTTATGTAAAATTTGTAATAATAAACCCATAATTAAAAAAAATATTGAATTAGATGACTTATCATTAACACCTAAGCATATTAGATTAAATTCAATAAAAACACTAGTAACTGCATATAAATCAGCAATAACTAATTTAAAAAGAAATAATATAAAAAAATTTAATATAAGTTATAAATCAAAAAAAAGAATAACAACAGAATCAATTGAATTAGAAGCATCTTCTTGTAAAATTCAAAATAATAGTATAAAAATTTATTCAAATAATATAAATTTTGTAAAAAATAATAAAAAAATAAAAAAAAAGACAAAAAAAAGTATACCAACAAAAATTAAACATAATCCAAAAATATGTTATAATAAAATATATAATGAATATTATTTAATAATACCAATAGAAGAAGAAATAAAACCATATAAATTTAAAAAAAATAATATATTATCATTAGATCCTGGTGTTAAAACATTATTAAGTGGTTATGATTCATTAACTGGAGATAGTATACAATTTAATAATAGAATAGAATTATTAAAGAAATTAAAAAAGAAAATAGCAGAAATACAATCAAAAAATAAACAATATAAAAAATATTATAAAAAATTTAATAATATAATAAAAGATAATCATATAAGAATATCAAATTATATAGTATCAAATTATGATGTTATACTTTTACCAAAATTTGAGAGCCAAAAATTAAAGTTAAAGAATAGACATTATAATAATAAATTATTAAATATGAATAAACACTATCAACTAAAAAATATATTACAGTGGATAAGTTTAAAAAGAAGTAAAAAGACATTAATAGTAGATGAGAGTTATACTTCAAAGACTTGTGGATTATGTGGTACAATAAATAATAATTTAACATTAAACGATAGATTATATAATTGTATAAAAGAAAATTGTAAATATAAAGAAGTTGATAGAGATTATAATGGGGCAAGAAATATTTTAATAAAAACAATAGTAAATGGACTGCGTTCTTGTCCAAAAGAGATAAATGTATATTAATGTAAATTAATGTATATAAATCAAGAACGGAACTTAAATTATTTAAAAAAATAAAATTATATAAAGATCATACTTTAATTTTTATTGATAATGATAATAATAGATTTGATGTGATTAAAAAATTACTTTAAATAGGTTATTCAGCTATATTATGATCTGAATTTAAAATTTTTTCTTTTAAAATAGTATTAGCATAACAATCTGCTTCTAAATGACCATCACGTTTACAATAATTACATTTTGGATTATTTATATTTTTTTAATTCTTTTTGCAATTATTTTTTTAATTTGACTATAAACTTTCTTTTAGATAATAAATTGGTAATTGGTTACAATAATTTTTTTGATGATTTATTATTTTCACTTTTATTATTAAATTTTTGATTACAATATTCACAATTAATATATTCTTTTTTTTCTTCAATAATTTCTTCAGAAAATACATTTGGATTTTTTTTACACTTTTTAATTAAATGATTAATTAAAAAATCTTTATTATGACAAAATTTATTACAATAATCACATCTATAATGTATTATATTATTATAATTATCTGGGCAATCTTTTACAAAATGTCCAGATTGACTACATATGTAACATATATCATTAGATGTATCAATACATCGTTGAATAAATTTTTTTGTTACTTTTGATAAATTAATTTGGGAGAATGATCCACCACGAACATTATCAATTCCAAATTTTTCCATATATATTTTAGTATATTTATCTTCATCATATTTATCACAATCAGGAATAATTTGATAAATATTAATTGGTTTATATTTTTTAGTCCAAATAGAACCAGTAGAATCAAAATGATTTTCTATTCTCATTTTTGGATTATTTGTTTTACCAACATAATATTTTTCTCGTTCAAGTTGTAAAATATAAATAAATACTATTTTATATAAATATAATATTCATTTTTTTAATATAAAAAATTAAAATAAAATATATAATGTATTATTTAATAATTCAGTATTTTCATATTTACGTTTTATAAATTCATAAATTAATTTAATTAATATTTGAGACATTAAATCATTATTTATTTTTTCTATAATTTTATTAATATATTCTGGAATTTTAATTAAATTAAAATTAATATAATATCTAATTTCATGAGTTTTTTCACAAGTGCAATTATTTTTATTTATTCTTTGTATAATATTATTAATATTAATTAATATATTCATTTTTAAATCATTAATATAATTATATAATACTTTATCTTTTTTTATTATTTTATCATCTAGTTTAAATATATTAATTAACATATCATATACATTTTTTTCAGTATTAATATTAATCACGTTTGTAACTTTTTTAAACATATTTATTATATTTATTATATTAATTATTTTATATAATCAAATTTTTTTAATATAAATATTAATATTTATTTTTAATATAAAATATATAATATATATTACAATAATATAAAAAATATGAATAGTGAAGTTAAATATACTGATAAACCTTCAGTTAAAGATACTATTAATAAAATAGAAACTAAACCAAAGCAAGTTGAAAAAAATGAAGATGATGATTCAATTCTTGTAAAAATTGATAAAATTTTAAATCCTCAAAAAAAAGTTAAAGATGTAAATCACCATGATGGTGATGAACTTATGGCATTATATTCTATTAACCAAGCAAAAAAGGCAAAAGATTCTTTAACTTATAGATCAAGAATGAATAGAAATATGCATACACATTTTAAATATTTGTATAATGAAATAGAAGAAAGTTCTAATAGAATGGGGTGGTGGGATCAACCAAATGCTACCATAGATGAATAAAAAAATAAAATTACTTATATATAATTATTTATTATTATATATTATTTTTCTATCCACCTCTAAGTCTCAAAACTAAATGAATTGTCGACTCTTTTTGAATATTATAGTCTGATAATGTTCTACCATCTTCTAATTGTTTCCCTGCAAATATAAGTCGTTGTTGATCTGGTGGAATACCTTCCTTATCTTGTATTTTTTGTTTAACATCATCAACTGTATTAGAAGGTTCTACTTCTAATGTAATTGTTTTTCCAGTTAATGTCTTTACAAAAATATTCATTTTTTTAATATATATATATAATATTATATATTATATATTTAAATTAATTTATTTTTTTAAAATTGATTTAAATATTAATTAATATTATTATAATATATCATGGAGTTCTTTAATAAAATGATTAATAAATTTGATGAAGTTAATATTAAAGATAGTGATTATGATAATATAAATGATTATGATAATATAAATATTGAATATGATAATGTTATTAATAATTTAATGAAAGAAAATAAAAAACTAAAAGAAGAAAATCAAGAGTTAACAAATAATAATAGTGAATATAGTAATATTATTTATAATTTAAAGAAAATAAATGAAAAATTAAAAGAATGTAATGAAATTTTAAAAAAAGAAAATACTGATGTGCATAATATGAATTTAAATTTAGATAATAGTATATTAAATTTAAAAAAAGAAAATGAAGATTTAATAAATATTAATAATGAGTTAATAGATAATAAAAAAAGTTTAAAAACAATTCATAAAGAAAAAGATAAATATGAAATTATTAAAACAAATATGAATATAATTACTACTAAATATAAATTAGTAAATTGGGAAAAAAATAGACCATCTTGTGATACAAGAGTTAATGATATAGCAAAATATTATGAAGATAATAATGTAAAAATTATTCCTGGTATTATATACGTTTGGTATAATAATAATAAATATCATATTACAGATGGACTCCATAGATATAGCGCAGCATTAAAGTTAAATAGAAATATTAAAGTAATTTTACATATTAATTATTCTACAAATGAACAAGAAATTATAGATGAATTTATTAATATTAATAAATCTATTGCTATTCCATCTATTTACTTAGAAGATAATCAAAATAAGAAAATTATTTGTGAAAGTGTTGTAAAAAAATTATGTAAACAATATCCAAATTTCAAATCACCATCGAGAAAACACTATGTTTATAATTTTAATAGAGATTTATTAATTGAATATTTTTCTACATTTGATTTAAATTATAATATAACAGATTTAGATAATAAAATTTATGATATTTTAATGACTTTAAATAAACAAGCAAAACATAATGTTATAACTGGTAAAATTATCCATCCCAAAAAATGTGATAATTCTGATTTCTATTTATTTTACTTAGAAAAATATCACATTAAAAATGAAGTAGAAAAAAATATTAAATTATTAAATTAAAAATTTTATATTAATTATTTTTTTCTAATTAAATATAATATATATTTAATATAATAAATATATAAAATGGATCAAATAGAATATTATTCTCCGTGTTTTATACAACCATCATTTAAAAATATGGAAGAATTATTATTTAAAAAAAAATTTAATTTAAAATATGAAGAATTAAAAAAAATAGAAAGTATTAGTAGTAAAAATATGTTTACATATGAACATTTTCCTACAAATAGAATGTTTATTTATAATACAATTTATAAAAATTGGGAAGAGTTAGATTAATCATTTTTAAAAATATTTCCTAATTAAATAAAAAATTAATTAGTTAAAAAACAATAAATAATTTATTTATTTTTAACTTTTTTTTTAAATTAAATTTTTTTCATGTATATCTAATTTAGATTTATCTTTATATTCTATCTTTAGAACATTATTATAAAATTTTTTATAAAATTTACTATGTTTTAATAAACCATAATCATTATCATTTATTTTATTAATTTTTATATCATAATCTTCACCTAAATAAAGTTGTAATTTTTTTAAATCTTTTTCATCTTTTAATGGTTGTTTATCTAGTAGTAATTGTTGAATCTTTTTAAATACTCTTTCAATTAATATATTTTGAGAATCCTTATCTACTATCACCCATTCATCATTTGAATAATAATAAAAATCATCACATTCTTCATCATATTTTATTGTATTATTTTCAGGGTAATCTTCATTCTTAAATATTAGTTTAATAAATAATCTAAATATATTTATATCTTTTATATCTGACCCATAATAACTTAAATTTTCTACTTTTAATTTTGTCTTATTTTCTATTTGTAATGGTAATGTTGT
>Ga0224510_10002514_pt1 | contig 10949 bp, 11 predicted proteins | sample SF_May12_sed_USG_FD_170161 | JGI IMG/M metagenome (GOLD analysis project Ga0224510, IMG submission 170161) | Sediment microbial communities from San Francisco Bay, California, United States - SF_May12_sed_USGS_4_1 | ecosystem: Environmental > Aquatic > Marine > Sediment | place: USA: California... | reverse complement strand
CCGGACCTCACGAAGAAGATCCTGTAGCCGGGTCAGGTTGTCGCCCGTGGCGGCCAGTCGCCGTTCGGCCCGTTCCCGGCGTTTGCGGTACTTGAGAACGCCGGCGGCCTCCTCGATGATGCCCCGACGATCCTCGGGGCGGGCGTTGAGCACGTCGTCGATGCGTCCCTGGGAGACGATGATGTGCTGTTGACGCCCGACGCCCGAGTCGGACAGGAGCTCCTGGATGTCGAGCAGGCGACAGGAGACACCGTTGATGGCGTAGTCGGATTCCCCGCTGCGGAACAGTGTCCGGGTGATCATGACCTCGTTGAACTCGATCGGCAAAAGGCCATCGCTGTTGTCGATGACGAGCGACACCTCGGCCCGGCCGAGTGCCTTCTTGGCCGAGGTTCCGGCGAAGATCACGTCTTCCATCTTCTGGGAACGGACGGCGGACGGTGCCTGAGCTCCGAGCACCCAGGCCATGGCGTCGACCACGTTCGACTTGCCCGAGCCGTTCGGCCCGATGACCACCGTGATGCCCGGTTCGAGCAGCAGGTCCGCCGACTCGGCGAACGACTTGAACCCTTTGATGGTCAGCTCTTTGAGAAACACACAGATCCCTTCAGGAGACCCTTCGTGGGGTTGAGGTAACGCGTTGAAGACTGCCCGACCCAACGCGAAGGCCCGCTAGACGATCACAACTCAGCCTCGATCCTAGCTGGCGGGTCGGGTGCGGTGGCGGTTGGTCACGGGCCGAGACGGGGTTCTCCGGTTGCCGGGGCTACGTTGACTCCATGAGCACGGAATTGGACGTTGACGACCTGGTGGCCATCGACATGCACGTTCATGTCGAGAAGGACTCGCACGGGTGTCTGGCCCTCGACCAGGAGCTGCTCGACGCCTCGGCGAAGTACTTCTCATCCGACGACGAGCGGACTCCGACCGTCGAGCATCTGGCCGACTACTACCGGCAGCGGAACATGGCGGCGGTCATTTTCACCGTGGACGCCTCCACGGGCCTCGGCCACCCCGGGTTGTCGAGCGCCGAGATCGCGGAGCTGGCCGCCGCGTATCCCGATGTCCTGATCCCGTTCGGGTCGGTCGACCCGCTGGCCAAGGATTCGGTGGCCACGGCCGAATCGCTGGCCCGCGATCATGGTGTCCGAGGTTTCAAGTTCCACCCGAGCCTGCAGGCGTTCGAACCGAACGATCGGCACGTCTACCCGCTGTGGGAGAAGCTGGAGGAGTTGGGGCTGCCGGTGGTGACCCACACCGGGCAGACCGGCATCGGCGCCGGGCTCCCCGGTGGACGGGGCATCAAGCTCCGCTACTCCGATCCCCTGCTGATGGACGACGTTGCCGCCGACTTTCCGGGCCTTCCGATCATCCTGGCCCATCCGTCGGTGCCGTGGCAGGATTCGGCCATCTCGATGGCCACCCACAAGGCCAACGTGTACATCGACCTGTCGGGGTGGCTGCCCAAGTACTTCCCGCCACAGCTGGTCCGGGCGGCCAACGGTTTGTTGAAACGGAAGGTGCTGTTCGGCTCGGACTACCCGGTCATCAGCCCCGACCGCTGGATCGCCTCGTTCGACGGCGATTTGGAGATCAAACCCGAGGTTCGCCCACTTATCATGAAGGAGAACGCGGTGAAGCTGCTCGGCCTGGGCGGCCGGTAGCGCATGTGCGACACTGCAGACATGATTGGAATCATTCGAAAATGTCGTGTTGGCGGTGCTGGCCGTCGTTGCCGGACTCGTGTCGGTCTTCCTGGTGGGGATGCGGCGGAAGTCGCCACCCGTGGTCGATGCCGTCCGGCGGTTCAACAAGGCGGTCTCGAACCCGAAGCAGATGGCGACCGCGGGTACGCCGGGCGCCTACGCCTCGATCATCGAACACGTCGGCCGCCGGTCCGGCGCCACCTATCGCACGCCGATCGGCACTCAGGCGGTACCTGACGGCTTCCTGGTCACCCTCCCCTACGGCACCAGAGCCGACTGGGTCCAGAACGTGCTCGCCGCCGGACAGGCTGTTGTCACCGCGGACGGGGAGACCGTGCCGGTCGACCACCCCGAGATCCTGTCGGCAGCCGATGTCGCCGATCAGCTTCCCCCGAACGAGCAGCGGCTCCTCAAGCTGTTCAACGTCGAACAGTTCCTGCGCCTGAGACGGGCGAACGCCGAGGTTTGACTCCGGCCGACGTGGCGTCGATTCGTTGGATCACCGGCCCACCTCGAGCACCACCTTGAGATGTCGTTGGGCCATCGCCGCCTCATAGGCGGTTGGGGCCTCCGCGAGGGTCGTCCGGCCGTCGATGACGAAGGTCGGATCAAGGGCACCGCCGATCACCATCCGCTGGAGTCGGTCGTTGGTCGAGATCGGGTTTCCGACCACGAACGAAAGCGTCAGCTCGTCGGAAAACGCCTTGGCGACCGGCACGGTCCAGGTGCCGGCGGACGGAACCCCGACCGACGCCACCCGCCCACCCCGACGGACGAGATCGACGGCGCTGTCGAGCGTGGCGATCAGCCCGACGGCCTCGATGACGACGTCGGCACCGTCACCGCCGGTGAGCCCGTCCACCGTGGCGCGGGCATTGTCGGGGTCGGTCGCCACGGCTCCCTGGGACGCGGCGACGGACCGCCGCGCTGGATTCGGTTCGACGACGACCACCGAACCGGCGCCGACCGCCAGGGCACAGTGAGCCGACAGCAGTCCCACCGGGCCACCCCCGATCACGGCTACCACCTCCCCCGGTTCGAGCCGGGCCCGCTCGACGGCCGACCAGGCGGTGGCCAGGTTGTCGCTCAGGAGGATGGCGGCCTCCGGCGGGCAACGCGGGTCGAGCAGGCTGAGCGTGGTTTCGGCGTTCGGTACGAGGACCCGCTCGGCCTGAGCCCCGGCCTGGGCCGGTCCGAACAGCTCGCCGGTGCCGAAGAAGCGACGCTCGTCGCAGTGCCAGTGCCCCGCTCGGCGACACCAGCGGCAGTGGCCGCAGGCGGTGTAGTCGGAATTGACCACCCGGTCCCCGGCCAACAGGCGGGTCACCCCGGAACCGACAGCGACGATACAACCCACGAATTCGTGGCCGAGAATCGTTCCGGGTGGCGCGGCACCGAAGTCGCCCCGGAGAACGTGTAGGTCGGTGCCGCAGATTCCGGCCAGCTCCACGGCCACCACGACCTCACCTGGTCCGGGAGGTCCGGGCTCGGCGACCTCGATCACCTCGGGCTTCCCATCGGAGGCGACCGCCACCGCCTTCATCAGCCCGGTCAACCCTCCGCCGCGGCGGCCACGCGAACGGCGATCCGTTCCGCCGCGGCCTGGAGGGCCTCGATCTCGCCAGGTTCGAGATCCAGCGTCACGATCTCGTCGACACCGTCGGGCCGCAGCCGTACCGGCAGCCCGACCCGGGTGTCGACCAGACCGTAGGCGCCGCCGGAACGTACGCAGGCCGTCAGCACATCGTTGCTGTCACGAGCCATGGCGCGAACCATTGACGCCGCCGACTCGGCCGGGGCGAAGTAGGCGCTCCCGGTCTTGAGCAGACCAACCACCTCGGCCCCGGAATCCCGGGTTCGTTCGACGATGGCCGCCAGGGTCGTCGGCTCGATAAGCTCCGACACCGGCCGCCCGTTGGCAGTGGCCTGGCTGAGGGGGATGACCATCTCGGGGCCGTGGCTGCCCATGGCGTAGGCGTGAACCCGCGACGGGGCGGCCACGCCGGTCAGGCCCACCAGGGCACGAAACCGGGCCGAGTCGAGTACGCCGGCCATGCCGATCACCCGCTCCGATGGAAACCCGGTGGCGTTCTGCATCACGTGGGTCATCTCCTCCAGCGGGTTGGTGACGACGACGACGACGGCATCGGGGGCGTGCTGGGCGATCGACGAACCGACGCTGCGCATCACGGCCGCGTTGACATCGGTAAGGTCGGTCCTGGTCATACCCGGCTTGCGGGGGCTGCCCGCCGTGACCACGATGTAGCGGCAGTCGCTGAGCACGGTCGGATCCTCGTCACCGACGACCCGGGTGTCGAAGCGGCACAGACCCGAGCCGTGCCACATGTCGAGGGCAAGCCCGGCCGCCAGACCGGGGGTGACGTCGACCATTGCCACCTGCCGGAAGAGATTGCACTCGGCGAGGCGAAGCGCCGTCATCGCCCCGACGTGCCCGGCTCCGACCACCCCGACCTTGACGCGATCGGCCGACGATCCAGCGGTTGCGGCCGGCGGTGAGGAACGCAGGACGTCGCGTCCCCGGTCGATACCGGCGGCCAGGGGTGTACCCCGGCGGTACATCGCTCCCGACGGCGGCAACGCCAGGTTCGATGACGAGATCGGAGCCGACGGGTCATCGAGGGCGACGGCGGGCACCGAGGCCAGGGCTTCAGCCCCAGGTTGACCCCGGCCCGGCACCCGTGCCCGGTTCCCCGCTCCGCCGGCTGGGCCGTTGACGTGGCGGATCTCCACGCCGAGTTCGTTGGCCAGGTCCCGGGCCAACGGAGTCAGCCGGGCCCCGGGCCCGACGAGCAGGAAGTCGTCGGCATTTCGAACGTCGTCGGCGGTGATGAAGCTCATTAACGGCCCTCGAGCTGCTCGAGGGCGTCGATCGCCGCGGTCGCCGCCGCCTGCACGTCACTCTCGGTGCCGCTGATGAACAGTCGCCCGAACCGACCGACGGCCCGCACCTCGACAAGCGTGATGGCGGCCGCCTTCTCGGCCTCGTTGGCCGCAAGCGTCACGTAGGCGGCCGGTGCGACCTCGAGAATGTAGAGGCTCGTGCCGGGGATCAGCAGGTTGCCCTTGCGCCACTTGTTGATCAGCTGGGCCTGGTAGGGATCGACATTGGTGATGAACTGGGATCCGGCCACGGCGGGTTTCACCCGATCGATCTCGGCCATACCGAGATGCTCCAACACCGCGGCTCCGGCGGCCACCACCTCGGCCTGCCCCTTGCCGTGGATCTCGAGCAGGCCGAACTCCCGCTCCACGATCTGCAGCGCCGGACGGACGTCAGCCGCTTTCAGCGCGATGTCGGCGCAGCGGAAGATCTCGTTGCCCGGAGCGGCCTCGATGAACAGCTCGGCCATTCCGGCGATCGGTACATCGCCCTGGCAGGTTGCAGCCACGTGGGCCGCGGCCTGGGGCTGCATCCGGTCGATGAACGCGTAGGTGCGCAATTGAAGGTCCATCAGCGGTCTCCGGTTCCGCCGTCGGCCGTCCCCGCGGCGAAGCTGCGGGCGATGCCAAACGGCGTGATCAGGTGGGCGTTCGGATAGGAAACCGTTCGCCAGCCCAGGCGATCGGCCACGATCTCGTCGGCGCCGGCAAGGAGCAGCGCGCCACCGGCAAGGTGTACGGGCCCGGGATCGACGCCGGAGCACTGCGACCGAATCGATTCGGCGATCCGCTCGACCCCGGCCTTGAGAACACCGAGGTGCGCGGCACCGTCGGTGCGTTTGGCCTCCTCGGCCTCCTCGATCGAGATACCGAGCGCCCCGGCCAGGATCAGATCGAGGTGGTGGCCGCCACCCGGTAGATCGGTCAACGACACCAGCTCCCGGTTCCGATACACGCCGACGCCCGTCGACCCCCCGCCGACGTCGACGATGGCACCGTCGACGACCCCGAGGATCTCCTGGGCGGCCGAGATCTCGTCGTTCACGCCCCGGCACTCGACGCCGGCCTGCTCGACGACGTAGTGGCAGGCTCGGCGGTCGGAAACCGGGACGCCGGGCGGAGCCGCCGTGGCGGCGTGGCTCACCCTGACACCGAGCGTCTCCTCCGCCTCGTCGACCAGTTCCCTGGTGGCGGCGACGGCACCGGCGAAGTCGACGACGACGCCGTCGCGGACCGCCTGCACCGAACGGCTGTCCCACCACGCCGGCTCGTTGTCGGCATCCACCGCGCACAAAACGATGGAGGCGGTCCCCAGATCGACACCGAATTGCAGGTCGCCGCTCCAGGATTCCGGGACCCGGCGATGACCGGCACCGGCACGATGGAGGAATCCGGCGATCCGCGCCGTCGAGCCGCCGTGCCCGTCTTGCACGTCACCTTGCACGGCGGCGGTCTCGGGGGCCATGACGATCACACTCCCATCCCCGGCTTGTAGAGGTCGCGCCAGGGTCGGTTCTCGTGGGCCACCCGCTTGATGTTGATCAGGTGCAGCGGCGTGACGTTGTCGGACACGATCGATCCGCTCCAGGTACCGGTGCCCAGCATGAACGAGGCGTCGGTACCCGCGCTGTAGCCCATGCCGCCGAACAGGCTCGGCGTGTTGACCACGATCCGGGACGCAGGCAGACCGGCGACCTGGGCCACCACCTGCGGATCGTCGGCGTGCAGGCCGACCGTGTGGCCCTCGCCGCCGAAGCGAAGGACCTCCAGACACTTGTCCACCCCGGCCCCCACATCGGCCGTCCGGTAGAACGACAGCACCGGACCGAGGATCTCCGCCGACAGGGGGGCATGGCGGCCGACGTCGGTCAGCTCAACGCCCAGCACCTTGATTTCGGCCGGCACGGTGAGGCCGATGCGACGGGCCAGCTCCACGGCGCTCTTGCCGACATGGTCGGGATGATTTGCCCCCGACGGGGTGAACAGCAGCTGCCCCAGACGCTCCTGCGCCGCCTGGTCGAGAAAGAACGTCCCATGATCGGCGAAGGCGGCCCGGGCGGCGTCGGCGATCGGTTCGTCGAGCACGACCGCCTGCTCGGCCACACACGCGGTTCCGTTGTCGAACGCCTTCGAGGTGACCACCATGAGGGCGGCCTCCGAGACATCGGCCACGGACCGGTGGATGTAGACGGGCACGTTGCCCGCGCCCACGGCCAGGGTCGGCTTGCCCGACGAGTAGGCGGCCCGAACCATGCCCGGACCGCCGGTGGCCATGACCAGCCCGATGGCGGGATGGGCCATCAGCTCGGCGGTTGCATCGAGCGTCACCTTGGACAGGCAGCTGAGAAGCCCGTTGGGAGCGCCCGCTCGTTCGGCGGCGGCCGCCATGACCTCGACGGTGCGGACGCAACAGCGGACCGCCCGGGGATGCGGGGCGCAGACGATCGCATTACCCGCCTTGACGGCGGCAAGGCACTTGAAGATCGTGGTCGACGTCGGGTTGGTGACGGGGATGATTCCGGCGATCACGCCCATGGGAGCACCGACGGCGGTGACCTTGCGAGCCTCGTCGACCCAGAGCACACCGATGGTCTTCATGGATTCCATCGACTTGGCCACCACCGTGGCGTTGTAGAGGTTCTTGAGGATCTTGTCCTCGTAGACGCCGTAGTCCGTCTCCTCGGCGGCCAGCTTGGCCAACTCATCGGAGGCGTCGGCTGCAGCCTTCGCCATCACCGCCACCAGGTGGTCGGCGGTCTCCTGGTTCACACCTTCGAACCGTTCGAACGCCGATCGAGCGCCACGAGCCAGGGCGCGGGCCTCGGCGATGGCGTCGAGCTCGGCGTCCAGGTACCCCGTACCGTTCGACTGCGTGCTCGTCATCGGATGTCCTTCCTCGGCTGTACCTCGCGGTTCATGACGGACCCCTGGAATCGTCGGCTACCGACCCGATTCCGCCGCTCAGGGCGTGTCCAGGACGACGCTCTCGACCTCCTCGTGAGGCCGCGGAATGACATGGACCGACACGATTTCGCCGACCTTGTTCGCGGCGGCCGTTCCCGCGTCGGTGGCGGCTTTGACCGCACCGACATCGCCTCGCACCATCACGGTGACAAGGCCGCCGCCGATCTGCTGACGACCGATGAGGTGGACGTTGGCGGCCTTGACCATGGCGTCGGCGGCCTCGATGGCGGCCACCAGTCCACGGGTTTCGATCAGGCCAAGCGCACCTTTGTTGCCCTCGGGCGTTGCTGCCATGGTCTCTCGTCTCCTTGCTTGGTTCTTCGATGATTTCGTCGTTGCGGTCTGCTTCTTCGCCGCCATTGGCGCCGGCCCCTGTGGTGATCAGCCCGTGTCCGTTCAGCTCTTGTAATACGCCGTCGCTCCGTCGAGGTTCACGGAGTCGACGATGCCGACGACGGCGGCGTCGGTAGGAACACCGCTGCCGCCGCGGTCGATCCGGGCCGCGCTCCCCGTGGTGACCACGACGATCTCGCTGATGCCGGCGCCGGCAAGATCGACGGCGATGTAGGGGTCGCCGCCGGACCCGACGTCGTCCGTGTCGTCGCCGAGGTGAGCGGGATGGAGGTCCTCCACCAGCAGGAGTTTGTGGCTTGACAAGCCGTCGGCCTTGACCGAACTGACGACATTGCCTCGAACTCGTGCCAGCTTCATTGCGACCCCCGGTTCACGTTCCGTCCTCAACGTACGGCAGTGGGGTCAGCAGGGTCATTATCCCGTGAAGACAACAAGACAGGAGTTTGTTGTCCGTCCGGGAGCTGGATCGCTCCGGCCGATCCTCCCTATCGTTGCCACTACGGAACCATCGGACGCCATCGATTCGATCGGTCGATTCGATTACTCGATTCGATTACTCGATTCGATTACTCGATTCGATGGCGAACACCGGTTCCGCTCTGTTCGCAACCCAGGGGGGTCTCACGTGATTCACGACGTGGACGCAGAATTCCATCCGGCCGAGGACGATCCTACCTGGGCCGAAACCAACTACTTCGGCTTCTTCAACGCGGAACACAACCTCAACGTCGGCGTCTACGGTCTCTTCCGACCCAACCTCGGAATCGTCGGGTCGACGATCTGCATCAACTCGGGTCGAGCAGTGACTCCCTGGGAAGCGGACTTCTGTGACCTTCGATCATCGCTGCCTATTCCCGACAGCCTGCTCGACTACGAACTCCTGAACAGCCTTCATGTGCGCTGCACGAAGCCGAACCAGACCTGGCTCATCAACTACGACGACGGCGAGGGGACGACGATCGACGTCACCTGGGACGCGCTCATGCCGGCGTTCGACATCCAGGATCCCGACATGGATCCCATGTGCGCTGCGGCCACGAACGCCGACGACGCCGGCAAGTTCGCCTGGGGGACGGCGTACAACGGTCACTTCGATCAGTCCGGCAAGGTCACCGGCACGGTGTCGGTGCGGGGCAAATCCTACGACATCGATTGCGTCTCCACGATGGATCATTCCTGGGGGCCCCGACCGGAGCGGGGCAAGCCGAACATGAGCTGGCTCCACGCCCACTTCTCCGAAGAGCTGGCGGTGCACGCCATCTTCGGCTTCGACGGCACCACCAACGGCACCGAGCTGTGGCTGGCCCATGGCTACATCCTCGAGAAGGGCGCGGTGTACGGACTCAAGGCGGGAACCGGCAGGACCGAGCGACCGCAGGAACGCTACCCCGAGTCCGTCGCTCTCGACATCACCGACTCGGCCGACCGCACCTTCACCCTTCACGGCCGGGCCCTGACCACCTTCCCGTGGCAGTGCTGGCCGAACATGGTGGCCTTCAATTCACTGGCCGAGTGGACCATCGAGGGAGGCGGCGGAGCCACCACGGAGGCCGGAACCGGCCACGGCGAGATCATGGACTTCTTCGAGGTGCCGATGCTCACCGCCCTCAACAGCGACCCGGCCACGGCCCGCCCGTCGCGACCGTTGGACTAGACGATGCCCCGAGGCGCCATCCTGTTCGACTTCGACGGAACGCTGGTCGACACCCGCCAGGCTTCCTGGGAGGTCTTTGCCGAGACCAACGAACGGTTCAGCCTCGGCGTCGACAGCCGTGATGCCTTCTTCCGTATCTTCCAGAGCAACTTCCACCAATCGTTTGACGCATTGAGCCCGGACAAGGAACACATACGGCGGGCCAAGGATCATTTCATGACGGCGTTGAACGACCGATACCGGCCGAGTCTCATTCCCGGGATCGTCGACGTCATCCGGTCGCTCACGCCGGCGTACACCCTGGCGGTCGTGTCGTCCAACGGCATGCCCGTCATCCGCCGGGTCTTGACCGAGGCCGGGGTCGCGACCTGCTTCTCCCACGTGTTCTCGGGCGACGTCCAGCCGAGCAAAAGCGCCGTCATCCGCCAGTTCATTGCCGACCAGAGCTACGCCTCGCTTCGCCACTGCACTCCGAGCTATGTCGAGACGACGGCAGCCGCCATTGTGCCGAACGATGCGACGTTCATGGTGACCGACACGGTGGGTGACATCGAGGAGGCAGGCCGCGTCGGCATCCGGGCCGTCGGCGTCTGCTGGGGCATGCACGACGAAGCGAGTCTGCTCGCGGCGGGAGCCGAGACCGTCATGGTGTGGCCCCAGGAGCTCGTCGCCTTCTTCGGTGCTGCCGCCGACGAGACTCCGGACTCCTGCCGTATCGAGCCCGTCGAGTCGACGCCTACTGCTCCAACCACGCCGGGGCCGTCCTCACACGACACGTGCTCGACCGAAGCGTGTCACTGCCCGCCGGGAGCCCAAACCGTCTCGACACCGACCGGCGTCCGTGCCAAGAACCGGCTTCGCGCAAGACGGGCCGCAACGGCAGCGCCCACACCGGTGGTGGTTTCCTCGGCCCCGCCCACCCGGACGGTCGGCCCCCGAGGTCGGCAGCCAATGATCGATCCCGAACTCGTCGAGGCGCTTCGGCTCACCGCCGTGCCGTGACCCGTAGCCGAGGCCCATAGCGTCGACAACGCACCAGACCATCCGAATCAGACCGCCGCCGAATCCGCAGACACAGGCAAGCCAGACATCAGCGTCACAGAAGGGGACACACCAATGACAACTTATGTAGCCGAAGGCTTCAACAGTTTCGAGACCGACAAGGTTCCGGAAGGCACGATCATCTTCCTGCCGGAACCGAAGTCGGTCATCGAACTCATCAACTCCGGCACGCTCGGTGAGCACATCGTGCTGGCCCAGGGCGGGACGACCACCTTCCTGTCGCCGGTGCTCAGCATGGGCTGCATCGGGGTGATCACACTGTCGGGGGCGCCCGAATCGCACCTGGGCATCCTCTCGCGGGAGTTCCA
>Ga0224510_10002512_pt1 | contig 10964 bp, 13 predicted proteins | sample SF_May12_sed_USG_FD_170161 | JGI IMG/M metagenome (GOLD analysis project Ga0224510, IMG submission 170161) | Sediment microbial communities from San Francisco Bay, California, United States - SF_May12_sed_USGS_4_1 | ecosystem: Environmental > Aquatic > Marine > Sediment | place: USA: California... | reverse complement strand
TCCGCTCGATACTCAATGAGCCTTGCCTCGACATCACGTCCCGGATGTGGGCGTAGATGCCTGCGCGCCAGCTGTGCCGTTCCGCTGGCGTCGCGCCTCGACGCTGGGCAAGGCCCCTTTGAAAAAATCTACTTCCAGCACCTTCTCAGCCAACACCCGCTTGAGTTGGCTGACCTCTTTCCGGAGAGTGGCCTCACGTGAATTCGCAGGTGGTCCGAGGCTCTCTCGTGGCTCAAGCTTCTCGCGCCACGTATACAACAGCCGCCGACTGATGCCGAGCTCCTTCGCCAGTGCTACGATGTTGTCGCACCGCGTCAGCCGATCGACGGCCATCTGCCGAAAGGCCTTTGGAAATTTTCCCACGCGTTTCTTTGCCACCTGCCACCCCCTTCTGGTGCCAAGTGTGCCAATTCACCGTGTCTCAATCTAGGGGGTCAGTCCACCGCTCTTCCGCAGCGAGTACCCCACCTGTGAGCAGCAGCCATCCGCAGAGCGTCGCGCTGATCAGTCGATACATATCTGTCTCCCGTCCTTCATTTGGTATCCAGTCAGAGCATTGTATACCCAGACACCGCCACATCTCTGCATTTCAGCGATCACGGTACTGATTGCTCCCGCTTCGCTTTCCGCCACTCCCACGGTGGGATAGGACTAGGATCGACCCATACCCCTCTCTTGCCCTCACGAGCTTCTGTCTCGAATGCTTCCAGAACACTATCCTCAGGGGCGTACTTCCGATACCGCCAGCAACAGCCTTCTTTGACCAGCTCCTGATTGACATTGGTTCCATCCGAGAGTAACACATCGGCAAGGATGCGTCCGCACTTGTCTTTATCGTGGATCTCAACCGTGACTTGGATTGCAAAGACCAAGGCTGAGGTTGCTTATTTCGCATTGTTGCCGTAGGGCTAGCCCCATGTCTCTTCTATATGTATGCGCGTTACGAGAATTGTGCTAAGGGTGGCCTGCGGCATCGGCGTACTATACCGGTCAGTATACTCAATAGTTGGGCATCAATTTGCTCTTGAAATAGGGAGGTGGCGTGAAGAAGAGGCAAAGATAGGACCCAATGAGGTGGTCTGCCATTAACGAGTTAATCTATGAGGAGCATGTCATGACAACACAAGACACGAGGAATTGGCGAAAGGTCGTGATCGCGGGTGCGGCCCTGCTGGCGGTTCTGTTTCCTCTGCTCGGTGAAGCGGCACCACTGGGAAAAGCAAAGCCGCTGATCCAACCACGGGTCAGCAAACAGTGCGTAAGTCGCTCCCTTTCCGACTTCCTGAATGCCCAGGGAACGTTGAACAACCCACCGCAGTTCTTCCCGCCCCTCCAGGACTATGTGGGTTGGGTCGATGGCAAGGGTATTACCTTCGCGCTTGTAGACTACGCCGGATTAGCGGATACGTACATCAAGGCTGCGACGGGACATTCTCTCGGCACCAAGGTGAGGGGCACGGTCATGCAATGTGAGCTGGCCGACGGCAGAGCGGAGATTACGGTTGCCCTTTCTACCACCAAGGCGTTGGGGTTTGCGCAGTCCATCGCGGATCTTACCGCACATAGCTTCGATTTTCTCAACACGCCCACAATCTTCGGCGTGAAGGCCCAAGACGTGGTCAACGGCGAGGCCCCTGCCACGGGGCCGGTTAGCCTCTTCACGATCTTTTCCATCTCGGCGCCCGGTGCCGCCCTGCCGGACTTTCTGGCTGTCGTCAATAATCCAGCTCCGTATGCGCCGGTCAAATATAGCTTCATGTCCACCACGTGTGGGAGGTCTTCCGACGGGAGGATAGCGCGGCTAGATGTGCACCAGATGGCCTCTACTAATAGAGACAAGGAGTTTGTTTATACGGTGGAGCATGTGAATGTTGTCGGCGCCCAGGGCGGCAACTGCGACGAGTAAAGATATTAATGGTCCATAAGCCACATAACCACGTAGCGAAGGAGGCCTTATGACATCGCGAGTGCGTCTGGTGCTCGTCACCTTGGCTCTCTCAGGAGGCCTATTGTCCCATGCTGCGGCCGCCAACGCGCAGGGACGAAGCGAAGCTGTCTTGTCAGCGCTGGAACGGACACCGCATGTTCCGAACCAGGTACTGGTGCAATTTCGCTACGGGACTTCATCCGACGCCCAAGAATCTCTCCGAGGTCGGGTTTCGGCACAAACCGAAGACGTAGTTGTGCCACAAGATCGCCGGTCTGATTTTAAAGGCGACCTGGAATTGTGGAATCTTCCGCCCGGGCTGGCAATTTCCCAGGCGGTTCGGGATCTTCAGCGAGAGCCCACCATCGAATTTGTTGAGCCAAACTGGATTTATCAGCACCAAGCCGATCCGTATAACCCGAATGACCCGTACTATACCAATGGCTCTCTCTGGGGGATGTATGGTGATTTCACCAGTCCGAGTAACCCCTTCGGTAGTCAGGCCGGCGAGGCGTGGGGGAACAAGACGGATTGTTCGAGCGTCTATGTCGGGATCATCGATGAAGGCATGATGTTCACGCATGAGGACCTCGCAGGCAATGTCTGGAGGAATCCGTTCGATCCCCTGGATGGGGTTGATAATGACGGCAATGGCTATATCGATGACATCCACGGCTGGGATTTCGCGGGCAATGATAACTCGGTCTTCGATGGCAAAGACGCTCATGGGACGCATGTGTCGGGAACTGTGGCTGCTCACGGGAACAACGGGAAAGGAGTGGCCGGTATGTGCTGGCAAGCGCAGCTGATTTCGCTCAAGTTCCTCAGCAATAGCGGGGGAACCACGGCAAATGCCATCAAAGCGGTGAATTACGTCACGGACCTTAAGACCAGACACGGTCTCAATATCGTAGCGACCAATAACTCATGGGGTGGAGGCGGATACTCCAATGGGCTGTATGATGCAATCACAAGCGCTGGCCGTGCTGAGATACTCTTTATCGCGGCCGCGGGCAATTCGGGAGTGAACACGGACGTCTCCCCGCACTATCCCTCAAGCTATGATATTGCCACTATTATCTCAGTGGCCGCCATTGACAAGGCCGGCAATTTGGCGAGCTGGTCGAATTACGGATTGACATCCGTGGACCTCGGTGCCCCAGGGGTGAGTATTTGGTCCACCGTACCCTACAAAAACAACCAGTCCCCCTACAGTTCGTATAGCGGCACCTCGATGGCGACGCCGCATGTCACAGGCGCGGCCGCACTGTATGCGGCGGCGCATAAAAAACCCACGGCAGCCGGCATCAAGTCGGCGATTCTGAATGCTGTCATCTCAACTGGATCGCTCTTCGGGAAGACAGTTACGGGGGGGCGCCTGAATATCTGTTCTTCCTCCTCATGCCCATGAAGGGCTGACGGAACGCGACACCCAAGATTCGATGATGCTAGGAGCCTGTCCGACATTAGGAATCGCGAAAAATCCGACGCACACATTTGGCTCAGGATCAACGATCGCCACGTGATGAAGGGGTCAGACACCCCTAAAATCGGGCCATTACGGCAATGTTGGACAGGCTCCTAGGCCGCTCTAAACGGAGAGGTGGCGAATAGAGCAGGGTGGAATGGAGGAGGAGCTCATTCTTCTTTTCCACCTTGCTTCCCCTTCCGCCATTCCCACAGCGGTATCGGGTGAGGATCAGCCCACAACCCTTTCCTCGCTTCGCGTGCTTCTTGCTCCAACCTCTCAAGGTCCGTATCCTCAGGCGCATACTTCCGATACCACCAGCACCAACCGTCTTTGACCAGCGCGTGATTGACGTTCGTGCCATCCGGGAGCAGCACGTCGGCCAAGGTTCGCTTGTACTTGTCCTTGCCGTGAGTCTGAAGTGTGACTTCCTTGCCAAACACCAAGGCCGAGGCGGCGTGCTTCGCCTTATTTCCGTAAGCTTGGCGTTTCTCTGGGCAGTCGATCCCTTGGAGCCGGATACGTTCAGCGCGTTGGTTGTGTAGGACTTCGATAGTGTCGCCGTCCAGAGTCCCAATGACTCGTTCTGAGAATTCAGCGCCTATGCAAGGAGTCGCACAGAAGAGGACGACGAAAAGAAAACACAATATGTTGATTCCAAAGCGAAAACTAGCAGCATTACCCTTGTAATGCGCTGTTGCGTTGACTCTATGGCCAGATACCAGAAAGGGCACTTCTAAAGCCTTGCTCAATTTGCCTTGTTAGATTGCCGAGATGCAAAGCATATTCGGGAACTTTATCGGTCGGGTGCTTGGAAACTGACCAAATGCTCGCAAGTCGTTGTAAGAATTCTGAATGCATTATCGTTTCCCTTGGAAGTGAGGTGGAGTCTGAATGATGAGGATGGTAGTACCGGTCTAGGTAGTAGAGACAAGTCAGTTTCGATTTCTCAAGATTATGGCTAAAGATTGCCTTTTCAAGGTGACTCATAAATCCGTGACAGGGAATCGTTCGCTTGGGCCAATCCACCGCCAATACTGTTACAAGTGCTGCCAGGTAAGGTAGCAGTTCATACCTTGTTGCTTTTCCTATTTCTTCCGTCATCCCTTTTGCTCGAAACAGCCCACCTCTAAGCGCAATCTTTTATACAGATCGTCGAGTGCAGTGTAAGCGGCTTCTGCCATAGTCCCAAGAGTTACTCCAAGAGCCAGAGCAATTCTTTTCTCAAGTTCTTCAGTGCTACCTGGTTCAAGATCCATAGCAATCTCACAAAGTGGTAGTGCGAACGCCTCTTTACTTCTGCTTCGCCACAATATGATCTTCGATCTTGTCGTTCGTCGCCAGACTGCGTTAAAACCACTTTTCCGCATGAGTTGTGAGTTCGAATATGGCTATGTTCGGATCAGCGTAGTACTTTTTTAGGTACGCGTCTGACATTTGCCATGCGGAGACCTTACGACCGCCTGGGAAGAGCTTTTGGAGATGGCGAAGCGACAAGAGGAATACACGCATACGGTCGCCCCCTACGATAACAAATGCGAAATACGGTGCACACCGAAACGCATCACAAGCTGTGTGAATCTTCGCGAACTCGTCGTGCCGAATGGCTAGGGAAGGTCTGATTTATTCCCCGTTGGTGATGTGCTATGAGGAATGCAGCACTGAACGGGAGACGGATCCATGCACCAACAGACCTTTGCAGAAATCCCATTCGAGCAATATCGCAAATCCACCCGCCGCGAGCGGTTCCTCGACGAAATGAATCGCGTGGTGCCCTGGGCGGAATTAGTCGCCGTGATCGAGCCGGTCTACCCCAAGGCCGACGGGCCGGGGCGTCCGCCGGTCGGGATCGAGCGGATGCTGCGCCTGCATTGTCTGCAACAGTGGTTCAACCTGTCAGATCCGGCGGTGGAGGAGGCCTTGTACGACTCACGGGCCATGCGGCAGTTCGTGGGGATTGATCTGGGCCGTGAGCCCGTGCCCGATGAGACGACGATCTGCAAGTTTCGCCATCTGCTGGAGGCGCACGAGTTGGGGAAACAGCTCTTTGCTCGGATTGGGGAGTATCTGACAAAGCAGGGGTTGCAGGTCAGTCGAGGAACCATTGTCGATGCCACGATCATCAGCGCGCCCAGTTCGACGAAGAATCGCACGAAGGAACGGGATCCCGAGATGCATCAGACGAAGAAGGGCAACCAGTGGTATTTCGGCATGAAGGCGCATATTGGTGTGGATAGCCAGACCAAGCTGATTCATTCGGTCGCGGCCACCGCAGCGAATGTGCATGACAGCCAAGTGTTACCGGAGTTGCTGCATGGGCAAGAGACGCGGGTGTGGGGTGACTCGGCCTACAGTGGGCAGCGTGACATGATTCGGCAACACGCACCCAAGGCCAAGAGTTTCATCCAGGCGAAAGCGCATCGGCATCGGCCACTGAGTGAGGAGGAGCGAACCCGGAATCGTACGAAGTCGAAGGTCCGGGCGAAGGTTGAACATGCGTTCTTGGTGATCAAGCGGATCTTCGGCTGGGCCAAAGTCCGGTATCGGGGGCTGGCAAAGAACACCCACTGGCTGCAGATCAGCTGCGGGTTGGCAAATCGGTACGTCGCGCGGCGGCGGCTCGTCGCGGGAACGTAGGGAATGTGTATCCGGAGGTGGGCGGCGGGCCATCGGAGGATGAGGGCGCCCCACAAAAAGCCTCCTGGACCAGCGGATGCGTACCGGATTTCCTCTGATGACTACCTCAAAAACAGATCCCCAAGTGGAAACGTGAATTAATCAGACCTTCCTTAGTTCATATAAAAAGGTTCCACAGCTCCGATGTATCTGATTGGATTCAGTATCGAAAGAGATTCACGTCATTTCCTTGAGTGAAAGAGCAGGGGTATTCCTCACAATTCCCGCTATATGTTGAAAGGTCCTCCTAGACTGTTTTTTTGCTTGTTGACATGTGCTATACGTGAACGCATTGTCTCAGGTGTGATACTGCCGATGAGGCAACCAGAAGCATACGGCTGGCTGACTGTGCCCGCGGCTCAGCGGGCGTTTTGTTTCAAGGCTAACCAAGGAGGATGGAAATGAGGAAGAGGAGGTTGGGTTTGTTGATGGTTGTTGGAGTGTTGGGGGTAGCGGGATTCCCGCTGATCGCAGAAGCAGGTGTGGATTGCTTCGTAGGCAAGAGCCGATGCGTTGTTGAGAATGCGGCTCCGCGGATCGACGATCGCGCCAGGGAGGAAGCAAGGAAGGAACTCGCGTCCACCCTTGCAGGAGACGTCGCTACGCAACACCTGATTGCCCCCATTAAGTCGAACCCTGTTGGGCAAAGCTACGGCAATTGGGCGGCAACGTGGTGGAAATGGGTGCTTGGGATTCCTTTGGCCGTAAACCCTCTCATGGAAACGACCGGCGAATTTTGCGCACAAGGACAAGTGGGCCAGGTCTGGTTCCTGGCTGGCTCAATCGTTGGGACGGCCGACCGTAGTTGTACAGTTCCGACCGGAAAAGCTTTGTTCTTTCCGCTCATCAATAACTTTTACGGAGCATTTCTGAACGATGATCCGGTTACCCGAACGGAGGAGTTTGTACGCGCCGCCGCGAGTTGCACCCTGCCGGCTTACATTTCTGCATCGATCGATGGGTCTCCAGTTCCCAATCCAACCGAGTTCTTCACAGACCCCTCGGGCAGTCAATCGCCACTCTTTACCGTACAATTGCCTCCAGGCAACCTATTTGGCCTAGACGAAGCCACCGCACCAAAGTTGCAGCTCAGCCCAAGTGCCGAGCAGGGATACTATCTCTTTGTTCGGCCACTGCCGCCTGGGAATCACACCATACGGTGGACTGCTTCGGGATGCACCTCCGGAAATTCACAAGACATTACCTATCATCTTACGGTGAAATAGAGAGGGCGCCCTGCGGTTTACAAATCAGTGATAAGGGGTTGCTCAAGTCCTTGAAGATTTGGGCAATCCCGCCTCTCGTCAATCACAGCGCCTGTTTCCGTGTTGTTTGACTTCGTACTACTTCACTTCACTTCGGCCCGTTCTGTTGCTCTCGCTAACACTCTAATAACACCTATCAGCCCTACCCCCCCGGCAGAATCGGCGGACCCTCCCCCGGGTATGGAGTTATACTGAAGTCCGTTGAACTTTGACGAGTGGCTCCGCCGTGGGATACTCCACGGTTCAGAACAGGAGGGAGCCACCGATGAGAAGAGACACGAGACAACGCAAGAGAGCTCTCGCGGGATGGAGGGCGCTCTCGGGCCAGGACGAGATGTTGGGAACGCTGGTCCGCGTGATCCGCTCGGGCAAGCAGGCACTGGATGCGGTGATGCTGGAGATGGGGCGCATGGTGGCGGAGAGCGTGATGCTGATGGAGCGCGAGGAGGTGGCGGGGCCGGATTATTATCCCACCGATCCGGCGTTCAAGAAGTGGGCGCATGAGGAGGGCTCCCTCTATCTCGGCGACCAGAAGGTCAAAGTGACACGCCCCCGGTTGCGACATGTGGAGCAGGGGGAGGTGACCCTCCAGTCCTATGCCAACATGCGCGCCCCTGGGGCATTCTCCGAGGAACTGCTGGAGAAGATTCTCACGGGGGTGTCCGCCCAGAAATACGCCGACACCGTGATCGATGCTGCCAGGGCATTCGGGGTGTCCCCCTCATCGGTCTCACGCCGGCTCGTGGAGCTGACCGCCACGAAGCTGAAGGAATTCCAAGCACGATCCCTGGCCGACTTCAAGCCGTTCGCGGTGTTCCTCGACACAATCCACCGGGGCGGCGAGGCGTTTCTCGTCGCGCTGGGCGTGGACGTGAGTGGCCAGAAGATGGCCCTGGGATTTTGGCAAGGTTCTTCGGAGACACGAGATCTGCGAGGCGCTGTTCAGGGATCTGGAGCGTCGCGGCCTGGCGCTCTCCCGGCGGATCCTGTTCGTGACGGATGGCGGGAGTGGCGGCGGAGGCCAAGGTGTCGCCAATGAAGCTCAAGACGCCTTGGACCGCGCACGACATCCGCTCACGCCTTCCAAGCGGCGGCGGGTTGGGCTTCCTCTTTCACGCCACCGACCCGGAAACTGTGTCCTTCGCCTTCGAAGGTGGGCCATTCAGCGACGAGGAGTTGTGGGCGCACGGGCCGTTCATCGGAAGTCCGATCTTCCATGAGAACCGCGTGGTCGGCTGCCACATCATCTCCCCGGTTCCGGCACAACTTTGGGCGGGCGGGCACACTGGCATCAGGCGGTTCAGGCAAGAGGGGTACGAACCGAGTCTGAAACTCGCCAAGGAATGCGGGCTGACACACGTCGGGCTAGGTGCCCTGATCCCGTTCGCTACCCAATTTGGCCGGTACGGTGAATGCCCGCCCGACTTACGACTCACTACAGGCCATGCGGCGACGGTGGCGAACCTCGGTCATATGGTGTCCGCGATTGCGGACGTGGGCGGCGTGAAACCGTCTGAACTGCGTTATGCGATTTTCGGCGCGGCCGGGTCGATCGGGTCCAACGTCTCGCGTTGGTTCGCCCGGCTCGGTTGGGGCGATCTCCGGCTGATCGACGTGGCGGATCGGGCGTCGCAAGTACGGACTTTGGCCGCCGAAATAAGGAACGAGTCCAGCCGGGGATCGGTCAGCATTCACTCGGCGGAAGAGTTATCCGCACTCGAACCGTTCGACATCGCGATCATCGCCACGAATAAGGCTGCGCCGTGGATCGACGCCGAACTGCTGCGGAAAGCCCCGCTCTGGATCGACGACTCTCACCCCCGAGCAGTCACGCCAGAGGCCGAGACCGAGCTACGTGGCGAGGTGCTGTACTTGGAGTGTTTCGCCCGCGGCCCGCAGGGCTTGTCTCAGACGTTCCCGTTTCGGCTCCCCACCGGCCGGGACTGCTACTCCTGCTTCGCAGAGGTGTTCGTCTGTTGGCGGGAGGGGATGCGGTCGGATTTCGTTGTCGGAGAGCCGTCTCTCGCCCAGATCGAGCAGATGCATTTGCTGCTCCCGAAGTACGGGTTTCAACCAGGGCCGCTGACGAGCAAGGGTGGTTGCAAGGTTGGGCAGTAGCTCGCCGAGAGCATCATCAGACGCCGAACCAGACGCTGCACCTGACCCGGCCCGCGACATCGGTTTCTGGGAGTGCATAGCTCACCTGCGCGGGCTCGGCAGGTGAGCTTGGTCGTTAATACGACAGGGCTGAAGACCGCTTTATGGCGGTGCGATCTCGGTCCCCTAGTACTACTTCAGAGAATCAAAACCCACCAGAAAACACAACTCAGGAAGTAGGCGAGATGGGCCGAGATGGGGGTGGTTTGTCCTGTCCTGGTAGCAGCGTGGTAGCAGGGAAAAACTGTGGAACCGATAAAAACTAGCTCAGTTCGAAGAAGATGTTAGCACAATTTTAACCCATCATTGATGCAGGCAAAGCCTAGCCTACCGAGTGAGATCCACTCTCCAAGGCCTTCGGTGAGTACCCTACGATCAACGCGATCAGCACTTGTTGCAACACACTAATAGTGAGTGTCCACTACTCTTCGTGAGAACAGCATGATGTTTTCCATTCCAGAAAACTCGCAGTCGCTGTTCCGTAGTGCGTCCCATGCCGATTGGTAGCGCTCTTCTATCAAGTTCTCGCATCGGTGAATGCTGTTGGTAGCCATAATCGCCTCCAATAAGTGCCTTGTCAGAGATTCAGGGCTCAGGGAGGAACTCAATACGCGCTGCGTCAGCACATGTCTTTCGTCGTCTGCCAAATGCTTCAGGGCGACGGCTACAGGTAACGTTATTTTGCCCTGATGCAGATCTTCACAATGCTGCTTATGGTTTTCGTGAGACCCCGCAATATTAATGATGTCGTCTCTCACTTGGAATAACGTTCCGATTTCCTCAAAAAAGTCTCCCAAAACCTGCGTTTGCTTGGCCGATCCATCACCCAGGATTGCCCCCATCCGCGCAAATGTGCCAAAGGCAACGCCAGACTTCCTCCTGTGAATGTCCATGATCGCCTCGATGGCCCAGTCAGGATTCGCATCAAAACCGATACGAGCCAGCTCCAATCCCTCGATATCCAATCCTTGGCCAATATGCGCTTCGAGCAACAATGAGACATATTCTTGATAGAGGGCTAATTTCCCGGCGTCGTTTAATGACGACTTCTCAATGAGGTTCCGTCCAACGAAATAAGCAAAGGTTCCAGCATTAATGGCTGGGCCTATGCCATACAGAAGGTGGCAGGCTTTTCCACCTCGACGAATCTCTGATGAATCCTGAATGTCATCGATGATGAGCGACCCGACATGCATAATCTCCGGCAATGCCAGCCAATCGAGAAAGTTAGAAAACTGTCCCCCAACTGCTTCACATGAAACCCGAAGAACATAGCTTCGCCATCCCTTTCTCGTACGACCTAAAATCTCCCATAATGGAACTGAGAATGCATGAAAGGTGCGTGTGTTCAGCGACAATTAGAATTGCGGGGTCACGACAACTAGATCTGCGGGGTGCCCGCACCTCCTCACCGCCGGTCCTGTACTCTCTTCGCTCTACCAATGGAGGGCGAATGATTACCGACCGGCAA
>Ga0224510_10002511_pt1 | contig 10974 bp, 5 predicted proteins | sample SF_May12_sed_USG_FD_170161 | JGI IMG/M metagenome (GOLD analysis project Ga0224510, IMG submission 170161) | Sediment microbial communities from San Francisco Bay, California, United States - SF_May12_sed_USGS_4_1 | ecosystem: Environmental > Aquatic > Marine > Sediment | place: USA: California... | reverse complement strand
ATTGCCCGACAACTGGCGGCGCCGCGCCTCGTTCGGGAAATTGATGGTGCCGACACGCTCGATGCGGCGTTTCCAGCTGTCCAGGTAGGTGGCGATGGCCGATTCACGCGTGTCTGCCAGCAATTTGTTGTCGAAAGAGCGCGGGCCGCGCAGGTTCAGTTCGCGGTCGGCCACGGCGGCGTTGAGGCCAACGGTCGGGACTGCCGGAGTCGGTACGGCCCAGAAGACGGGCGCCTCTTCCTGCGGCTCGGCACCGGTGGCCAGCCGCTCGGCATTCAACGCGCGGCTAGCCAGTACCGAGACGGCGCCCGAGGGTTCGTCCTGCCGCCGGCGCTTGTCGGGGTCGGGCAGGATCGAGTCCGGCGGCGCAATCTGCTCTTCGCGCGCCTCGGGGAGGGAGGCGCGCCTGGCGTCCGCGCCCAGGCCAAACCCACGCTGCGTGCGCTGCGCGATGTAGGCCGCGTCGGGGTTTTCGTTCGGCTCGTCCGGGCCGGGCGGCACCAGCAGCACCTCGAGCGTCGGCAGCGAATCATTGGTCGCCGGCAGCGCGGAGAATTTGAGGCCCAGGATGAAGAGCCCGTGCAGCAGCGCGGCCACGAACAGGGCGGTGGCCAGCCGGTCGCTGGCCGGGTCCTTCCGGCGCCGCAGGATGGCAGGCGTCGTCAATGCGGCCCTCCGCGCGCCTCGATGCGCCGGGCGATCACATCCATCAGCGAGCCCGCGATGTCGGTGCCGAACTGCTTGTCGATTTCGCGCACGCCGGTCGGGCTGGTCACGTTGATTTCGGTGACGAAGCCGCCGATCACGTCGAGCCCCACGAACAGCATGCCACGGCGGCTCAGTTCCGGCCCGATCTGCGCGGCCAGCCAGCGGTCACGGTCATTGAGCGGGCGGCCGACGCCCTTCGCACCCGCGGCCAGGTTGCCGCGGTTGTCGGCAGCGGTCGGGATGCGCGCCAGCGCGTAGGGCACGGGTTCGCCGTCCACGAGGATCACCCTGGAGTCTCCGGTCGTCACGATGTCGGGGATATAGCGTTGCACGATCGCATACCGCGTGCCGTACTCCGTGAGCGTTTCGAAGATCACGTTCGCATTCTTGTCGCCCGCGTCGACGACGAAGATCGAGCGTCCGCCCATGCCGTACAGGGGCTTGCAGACGGCCCGGCCGTGCTCGCGCAGGAACGCGTGCATGTCCGTCATGTCCCGCGTGATCAGCGTGGGCGCGCAGCACTGCGGGAACCAGGCCGTGTAGACCTTCTCGTTCATGTCGCGCAGGCCGTCGGGCTGGTTCACGACCAGGGCGCCCTGTGCTTCGGCCCGCTCCAGGATGTAAGTCGAGTAGATGTATTCGGTGTCGAATGGAGGGTCCTTGCGCATCAGGATCGCGTCGAACTCGCCGAGCCGCGTGACGACGGCTGCGCCGCGCGTAAACCAGTCCGTGTCGTGCTCACGCACGCTGATGGGGTGGGCGCGGCCCATCGCGACGCCATCGCGCAGCCAGATGCCGCCGAGTTCGAGGTAGTGCAGGTCCCAGCCGCGACGCGTAGCCGCAAGCATCATGGCCAGCGACGTGTCCTTGCGCGGCTTGATGTCCTCGATCGGATCCATGACGACGGCGATGCGCAGGGGCTGGCGGGTCATGCGGTCTCCACGCGGCGGGCGGCGGCCCGGAAATCGACTGTGATGGCGGTCATGGTATCGAAAGCAGCCAATGGCAGGGGGGTGACCAATATGTTAAAACGCCTTCGCGAGCGGAAGCCTCGCGCATAGCGTCGAAAGCGCACGCACGCACACTCGTTGCCGAGGGTTTGACCGCATGGAAAACATGGCTGCCAGCGACAGCCGGCCAAGGCTGGCCGGGCTCAAGGTGCTCGTCATCGACGACAGCAAGACCATCCGCCGCACGGCAGAAACGCTGCTGGCCCGCGAGGGGTGCGAGGTCTTTACGGCCGTGGATGGCTTCGACGCGCTTTCCAAGGTGGCCGACCACCAGCCCGACATCGTCTTCGTCGACATCATGATGCCGCGGCTCGACGGCTACCAGACCTGCTCGCTGATCAAGCACAACAAGGTCTTCAAGAGCATCCCTGTGATCATGCTGTCCAGCAAGGATGGCCTGTTCGACCGCGCCCGCGGCCGCATCGTGGGCTCGGAGCATTACCTCACCAAGCCGTTCACGCGCGAAGAGCTGCTGAGCGCGATCGAGACCCACGTTCATCGCGCCTGAGCGCGGCCCGCGGAGGATTCATCGTGGCACTGGTACTGATCGTGGACGACTCGCCGACCGACGTTCACGTCATGCAGAAGGCGCTCGAGCAGCACGGCTTCCGCACGGCGTCGGCGTCCGACGGCGGCGAAGGCCTGCGGCTTGCACGCGAACTGCACCCCGACCTGATCCTGATGGACATCGTGATGCCCGGCGTCAACGGCTTCCAGGCCACCCGCGAGCTGGCGAACGATCCTTCGACGCGCACCATCCCGGTGATCATGGTCACCTCCAAGGCGCAGGAATCCGACCGCGTCTGGGGCCTGCGCCAGGGCGCCGTGGACTACCTCGTGAAGCCGGTCGTAACGGAACAACTCGTGCTCAAGGCCCAGGCCGCCCTTTCATCCTGACATGCAGCCCGGCGTCACGCCCCTTCGTTCGCTGCGCGATCGCCCGTTCGAACTCCTGCGGGAGTTCGAACGGCGCGCGCGTATCGCCGCGCAGGGCCAGCCTGACGTAGTTGCGTCCGGTGCGGAGTGGGTGGGCGTCGCGTTCCGCCTGGGCGGCGAAGCTTTCCTGATCGCCCGCGAAGAAACGCGTGAAGTGCTGGCGTATCCGGCCTCCGTCACGCGCGTGCCCGGCGCACGGGGCTGGATCCGCGGCCTCTCGAACGTTCGCGGGCAGTTGCTGCCCGTCGTCGACCTGCGCTCGTTCCTCGGCGCGGGCGCCACGACGGTCTCGCGCTCCAGCCGTGTGCTGATCGCGAATCACCGCGAAATACCCGCGGGCCTCGTCGTCGACGAAGTCATGGGTTTCCGTCGTTTCTACGACAGCGAATTCTCCTCCGACCTGCCTCCCACGCTGCTGCGCTGCGAGCGTTACCTCGCCGGCGCGTTCCGGCGTGGCGCCGAGGTCTGGCCGGTGTTCTCCGTGCGGGCTCTGCTCGAAAGCCCGCAGTTCATGCAGGCCGCCGCGTCGTGACACGCGCGCCGAACCGACAAACGATGGTGACGAAATGAGCAATCGAATCGACGCCGCCCGGCTGCAGCCGCTGCTGCTCGGCGTGGCGATCGTCGCGGCGCTGCTGGCCGCGGTGGCGCTGGTGCTCTCCGGGCGCGCGCTGCAGCAGCAGTCGCAGCTGCGCGAGCACATGGCCTCGCTCACGGCCATCGCGCAGAACATTCCGCTGCAGGCGGGAGCCGCGGTGCGCGGCTCAGCCCCGGCGTTTGACGCGCTTGCGGCTTCGCGCGCGCGTCTCGAGCGCGTGATCGACGAAATCGACGCTGGCAAGTCCGCGGTCGGTCTGCTGTCTTCGACCAGTGCGCGCGTGCTCGGCGCCGAGCGTGGCTGGCCCGCGCTGCTCGAGCAGTCGCAGGCCGTGCTCGATGGCCGTGAAGCCGCGCTGCAGGCGCAGCAGGCGGCGGCCAGCGTGCGCGAAACGACGCCGCAACTGCTTTCGACGGCCGCTGGCGTGCTCAAGGCCATGGGTCCGGGCCGTCCCGACGTCGTCAACCGCACCTTCGAACGCTTCGAGCTGCGCGCCCAGGCCATCGACCAGGACCTCACGGCGCTGGCCGATGGCACGGCCTCGGTCGAAGCCGCCTCGCGCCGTCTCACCGACAGCCTCGATTTCATGGCGCAGGTGACCAACGGCATCAGCGGCAAAGAAAACACGTTGGGCGTACCGGCGGCGGTGGGTCCGGCCGCGGAAGCGGCAGCGGCTCTCGCGGTGGCTTTCAATGACGAAGCCGAAAAGGTGCGCTCGGTCATCAAGCTCGCCGACCAGCTCGAACAGATGCAGGCGGCGCGCAATGCGCTTACGGAAACCGGTGCCGGCCTGAGCAGCGGCCTCGCCGCGATCGAGGCGAAAGGCCCGATCGGCCGCGGCGGGCTGTTCGCGAGCCCGTGGCTGCCGCTCCTCTTTATCGTGATCACCGTGATCGCGCTCGGCGCGGCCTTCTGGCTGCAGCGCGAACTGGCGGTGCTGCGCCAGGCCGCGGAACTGCAGTCGCGCCAGAACGAACGCAACCAGCAGGCGATCCTGCGGCTGCTCGATGAACTGTCGAGCCTCGCCGACGGCGACCTCACCGTGCAGGCCACCGTCACCGAGGACATCACCGGCGCCATCGCCGACTCCATTAATTACGCGATCGAGGCACTGCGCGAACTGGTCGTCACCATCAACGATTCCGCGGTGAAGCTCGACGGCGCCACGCGGCAGACGCAGGCACTCTCGACGCACCTCGCGAAGGCGTCGGCGGCGCAGTCGAAGCAGATCGGCGCGGCGTCCGAATCGATCGCGGCCATGGCTTCGTCGACCGAGGAAGTGTCGGGCAACGCGGAACGTTCCGCGGATGTTGCGCGGCATTCGGTCGACATCGCGCACAAGGGTGGCGACGCGGTGCGCCGCACGATCGACGGCATGAACGCGATTCGCGAAAACATCCAGGAGACGTCGAAGCGCATCAAGCGCCTCGGCGAAAGCTCGCAGGAAATCGGCAACATCGTCGAACTGATCAACGACATCGCCGAGCAGACGAACATCCTCGCGCTCAACGCGTCGATCCAGGCGTCGATGGCCGGCGAGGCGGGGCGCGGCTTCGCGGTGGTTGCCGACGAAGTGCAGCGGCTGGCCGAACGCGCCGCCACGGCGACCAAGCAGATCGAGGCGCTGGTGCGCACGATCCAGGCCGACACCAACGAAGCCGTCGTCTCGATGGAGCGCACCACCACCGACGTCGTGGGCGGCGCGCTGCTGGCCGAGAACGCCGGTGCTGCGCTCGAAGAGATCGAGCAGGTGTCGAACCAGATCGCGAGCCTGGTGCAGAACATCTCCGCCAGCTCGCGGCAGCAGGCCGGCGTGTCGCAGAGCATCTCGCGCAACATGCAGGTGCTGCGTGAGATCAGCTCGCAGACCGCCGAGAGCACCACGGCCACCTCCGCCTCGATCGGCAAGCTGGCTGAGCTCGCGGCGCAGCTGCGCAAGTCCGTCGCGGGCTTCCGCCTGCCGGGCACCATGACGACCACGCTTTCCGGCGAGTTCCCCATGCTCAAGCCTGAAGAAGCGCCGCCGGAAGTACCGGAACAGCCGGGCAACAGCGCGGATCGCGTGCGTCGCATCGGCAGCCTGGCCGGCTGACGCACTTACCGGTACCAACTGCGTGACCCACGGTCCCATGCCGCTCGCCACCGTCGACGAGGCTCACGCTTCGTTGCAGGTGATCTCGCGCGAAATCGCGGGCGAGCTCAACGAAGCACGTATCGCGCTCGAGAATTTCGCCGAGCGGCCCGATGACCGCGGCGCGCTGCACCGCTTCGCGGCGCACATCCACCTTGCGCGCGGCGCGCTGCGGCTGGCCGAAGTCTACGGCGGCGCGCTGCTGGCCGAGGAAATGGAGTTCGTCGCGCGCTACGTCGACGCCCATTCCGGCGAAGGACGCGCCGATTCCGACGGCCTCGATGCGCTCGTGCGCGCGATGGAGCAACTGCCCGCCTATGTCGAGCGCGTGGCGACCGGCGCGCGTGACCTGCCGCTCGTCCTGCTGCCCTTGCTCAACGACCTGCGTGCCGTGCGCGGCGGCGCGCTGCTCTCCGAAGGCACGCTGCTGCTGCTCAACCTGCGTTCGGACGAGCAGCCGCGGCCGTCGTCACCCAATATGGGTGACCGCGAAGTGGCCGAACTGGCGAAGCGCCTGCGCCCGCGCTTCCAGATCGCGCTGCTTGGCTGGATCCGCGGCGAGCAGGTGCCGGACAACCTGCACAAGATGGCGGACATCGCCTCGCAGTTCGAGCACGCAGCGTCAACGCAGCCGCTGTTCCAGCTCTGGTGGGTGGTCGGTGCACTGCTCGAGGCGCTGCAGAACGGCGGCATCGAGCCGAACGTCTCGGTCAAGCGCGTGCTGGGCCACGTCGACCGCGAGCTGAAGCGGCTGCAGGACGGCGAGCAGCGCTATGCCGCGGCGCCGCCGGTCGAAGTGCTGAACAACCTCCTTTATTACGTTGCGCAGAGTTCCACGGCGGACGAGCGCGTGACCGCCGTGCGTCAGTCGTTCGGACTGCACGACATGGTCGCGAGCAGCGACGCTACGACGCACGATTCGTCCGAGATGCTGTCGGCACCCAGCGTGCGACTGATGCGCACGGTGGCCGCGGCGATCCGCGAGGACCTCACGCGCGTCAAGGACGTGCTGGACATCTTCGTGCGCAAGGGTGCAAACCAGGTGGACGACCTGGTGCCGCAGCTCGAGATGCTGCGCAAGATCTGCGACACGCTGGGGGTGCTGGGGCTCGGCGCATTGCGCACGCGGGTCGAAGGCGAGCTCGAATCGCTGCGTGCCATCGTCGAGCGGCGCGTGCCGCCGGATGACATGGCGCTGCTCAGCATCGCGGCGGCGCTGATTGCCGTCGAAGACAGTCTCGATGCGCAGCTGCTGCGACTGATCCTGCCCGACACCGCGCCGCCCGCCGATGGGGACGAGCCGACCGACGAGGAATTCCGCCTCGTCCAGGAAGCCGTGCTGCGCGAATGCATCGTCAACATGGCGCGCATCAAGGAAGCGGTGACGCATTCCTTGTCTGCGCCTGCGGAGGCGCAGGGGCTCGACCAGGTCCCGCAGCTGGTGCGCGGTATCACCGCGGGCCTGCTGATGCTGGGCAAGCAGCGCGCAGTCGACGTCATGGAACGTGTCGGCCGTGCCCTCGGCACGATCGTACGGCCGGACGTGGATTCGCTGAACCCGGCCCGGCTCGAACGCCTGGCCGACGCGGTCGTGGCGGTCGAGTACTACATGGAGACGCTGCAGGCCGGCCGCGCCGACCAGTGGCACATGCTCGACGCGGCCGAAGCGAGGCTCGCCGAGATGGAGCCCGCGGGCGCACGCGTCGTGCCGTTCCGCGAGACTAGGCCAGTCGAGCCTTCGCAGCCGGCTGACGTGGTTGCGCCGGAGCCGGGCACGCCGCCTGCTGCGGCGCCCGAAGTTGCGCCGCCGCCTGCAGCCGCACCTGTTGCGCCTGCAGCGAAGGCGGCGGCGATCGCGGCAACGACCGCGGCCGATCCCGAATTCCTGCAGCTCTTCGTCGAAGAAGCGCGCGAGAACGTCGCGCGGCTCGAGTCGCTGTTCCCGCAGTGGGAAGCCAATCCGCAGGACGCGGACGCTCTGCGCGACCTGCGTCGTGCCTTCCACACGCTGAAGGGCAGCGGCCGCATGGTCGGCGCGCAGCGCATCGGCGAATTCTCGTGGAGCATCGAATCGCTGCTGAACCGCGTGATCAGCCAGACACTGTCGCGCTCCCCCGACATCCTGTCCATCGTGCGCGACGCGGTCGCGGCGATGCCGAAACTGGTCGATGAGATCGACGGCGGCGCGATCACCGAGATCGATATCGCGGCAATCATGGCGCGCGCCGATGCCCTGTCGGGTCGCGAAGGACCTCCGTTGCCGGCCGCTGCCGTGCCGGCGCCGCCGGTGGCAGAGCCTGCCGCTGCGCCCACGACGTCAGCAGTCCCCGAGGCTCCGACCGACGAATCTGCGATGGATCCGGTGCTGCGCGAGATCTTCCGCAAGGAAACCGCCGGCCACATCCTCGTGGTGCGCCAGTTCCTCGAGCGCTGCGCCCGCGGCGTGGCACCGCATCCCGTTTCCGAAGCGCTGTATCGCGCCTGCCATACGTTGAGTGGCATCGCGAAGACCGCCGGGGCGCGGCAAGGCATCAAGGTTGCCGAGCCGATGGAACATTACATCCGCAAGCTGTTCGACAACGGCCATGGCATCGGTGCCGAAGGTGTCGAACTGCTGCGCGACACCGTGCGCCTGCTCGAGACGGTGTCGGAGCACGTCGACGAGAACACGGGTTTCTTCCCTGAGCAGAAGCGCCTCACCGCAGAGTGGCTGGTGCTCGACCGGCAACTGGACGTCGAACTGGCGCGCCTCGCGGAAGCGGCCGAACGGACGTTGGGCGACGCCTGGCGCGGCAATCGGTCCGCTGCGCCGACATCGCCGGTCATCATCGATCACGCCACGTCGATCCCGGCCGAGGAACTCACCGAGCCGTCGCTGCCCAAGCTGGGCGAGGACGTGCTGGCGCAGTTCGATGCCGATCCGGATCACACGGCCCCGCACGCCACGCTGAACGAACGCCCCGGCGTCGTGCCCGTGCCGCCGCCCGCGGAACCGCCAGCCGCGACATTCGAGCTGCGGCTGCCAGAGGAAGATTACGCGGGTGCGGACGAAGAATTCGACGCGGACATTGCCGCGATCTTCGGCGAGGAGGCGACCGAACTGCTCGAGCAGTCCGACGCGGCGTTCGGGCGCTGGCGCGCGGATAGCGCGGATCATGCGCAGGTCACCGAGCTCAAGCGACTGCTCCACACCCTGAAGGGCGGGGCGCGCATGGCGGGCATTCGCGCCATGGGTGACCTCAGCCACGAAGTCGAGACGTTCCTGTCGGTGATCGAGTCCGGCAACACGCGCGGCGACAGCGCGGCCTTCGACGTGCTGCAGGCGTCGATCGACGAACTGCATCGCATGCGCGAAATGGCCAACGCGGGGCAGCGCATTCCTGCTGCGCGCAGCCTGATTGAACGCCTGCGTGCCATGGCGGCGGGTGGCGTGATGCCGGCTGTGACGCCGGAAGCACCGGCGCCCCAGATCGAGGAGCCCGCGGCAGTCGAGCCGGCAGCGGAAGAAATCGTGGTGACCGCCGAAGAGCCGGCGGCTGAAGAGATCGTGCTCGAGACGCCCGTCGAAACTCCGGCCGTCGAAGAGTTCGTGTTCGAGACACCGGCCGAAGCCATCGTCATCGACGATGCGCACGCCGCGGCTGCCGAAGAAGACTTCGCCGCCGTGTTCGCAGCCGAGCCGGTAATTGAAGAGCACGTGATAGCAGTCGAAGTACCGGCCGTCGAAGAGCCACTCATCGAAGAGGCAGTGGCCGAGGAAGTGGTCGCGGCAGAGCCGCCGGCATATGTCGAGCCCGAGCGCGCCGAGCCTGCCCACATCGAGCCGGAACATGTCGCGCCGGCGCCGCAGCCTGCAATCCCGGCGGACGTCGTGCGCCAGCCGGATATCGCGATCGTGGCGCCCCCCGTCGAGCGTTTCGTCGTGCCGCCAATGCCTGCGTACGAGCCCGCGGGCCAGGAGATTGCTGCTTCGGCTCTCCCCGTGCTGCCTGGTCGCGAACCGGTGGCACCGGCCGAGCGCGCCGAACTTGCGCGCGTCGACGCCGAGTTGCTCGACGAACTGCTGAACAACGCGGGCGAAGTCAGCATCTTCCGCGCGCGCATCGAGCAGCAGATGACGTCGATCGAGTTCAACCTCGCCGAACTCGACCGCACCGTCACGCGCCTGCGCGACCAGCTGCGCAAACTGGAAATGGAAACCGAGGCGCAGATCCTCCACAAGCACCAGACCGAGGAGGCCGCGCCGCGCACCGACTTCGATCCGCTCGAGCTCGACCGCTACTCGAACATCCAGCAGCTCTCGCGCGCGCTGGCGGAATCGGTGAGCGACGTCGGCAGCATCGAAGACCTGCTCGCGCAGCTCAACCGCGAGACGCAGAATCTGCTGCAGCAGCAGGGGCGCGTCGTCACCGAAGTCCAGAACGGCCTCATGCGCACGCGCATGGTGCCGTTCCAGCGGCACGTGCAGCGTCTCACGCGCCTGCTGCGGCAGACCGCCACCGAAGCAGGCAAGAAGGCCGAACTCATCGTCGAGGGCGCATCCGGCGAACTTGATCGCCAGGTCCTCGAGCGCATGCTGCCGCCGTTCGAACACATGCTGCGCAACGCCGTCGTGCACGGGCTCGAGGCGCCGGCGACTCGCATCGCAGCGGGCAAGCCCGAGACCGGCCGCATCACGCTGAAGCTGCAGCGCGAAGGCGCCGAGGTCGTGATCACCGTCGAAGACGACGGCGCCGGGCTCGACGTTGCTGCGATCCACGCCAAGGCGCGCCAGATGGGCCTGCTGCAGCCGGGCATGGACCTGACGGACGAGGAGTCACTGCAGCTGATCCTCGAGCCGGGCTTCTCCACCGCGGACCGGCTGACGCAACAGGCAGGGCGGGGCGTCGGCATGGACGTCGTCGCCACCGAGATCAAGAAGCTGGGCGGCGCGCTGTTCATCGAGTCGACGCGGGGCGCAGGCGCCCGCTTCACGATCCGGCTGCCGTTCACGCTGGCCATCACGCAGGCGCTGATCGTGCGTGTGCACGACGAACTCTTCGCGTTGCCGATGGCAACCGTCGAAGGCGTGGCACGCCTCACGCGCACCGAGATCCAGCGCCACCTGGAAGAAGAGCCCTCGACGTTCAACTACGGCGGCACGGCGTACCGGTTCCAGCACCTCGGCGTGTTCGTGGGCAGCGGGCCTTCCGTGCTGCCCGAATCCGACGTGGCGCTGCCCGTGATCCTCGTGCGTGCAGGCGAGCACTCCACCGCACTGGTGACGGACGAGCTGATCGGCAGCCGCGAGATCGTCGTCAAGCCGGTCGGGCCGCAGATCGCGGGCATTCGTGGCATCTCCGGCGCGACCATCCTCGGTGACGGCCGCATCGTGATCATCCTGGACATGGGCACGCTGGTTCGTTCCGAATGGAGAACCCGCGCGGTCGAGCCGGAGCGTGCGGTGCGCGACGACCGAATTTTCGCGATGGTGGTCGACGATTCGATCACCGTGCGGCGCGTGACGCAGCGGCTGCTCGAGCGCAACGGCATGCGCGTGATCACGGCAAAGGACGGCGTCGAGGCGATGTCGTTGCTGCAGGAACACGTGC
>Ga0224510_10002510_pt1 | contig 10976 bp, 8 predicted proteins | sample SF_May12_sed_USG_FD_170161 | JGI IMG/M metagenome (GOLD analysis project Ga0224510, IMG submission 170161) | Sediment microbial communities from San Francisco Bay, California, United States - SF_May12_sed_USGS_4_1 | ecosystem: Environmental > Aquatic > Marine > Sediment | place: USA: California... | reverse complement strand
CCTAAACCATGGATTAATCATCTGCATATCACCGCTCCTTCTCGAAGTTGCACCATAAGAAACACGTATCAGTTAGTAGCAATGGGATGATTGCTGAGCAAATCCCAGACCATTCGTTGAACCTTCTGTGTGACTGAAAACGAAGAATGGCGGGAGAGGGTCTCTACATCGACTGCGTGCACATTCCTTCTACGGTGTTCAATTATGTAAATATCTTATGGTACTCGTCGATCTGTCGATTATTTTCGAAGAAAGAACGGGCTTGATACCCAGAGCGGGGTATCAAGCCCCGATCGTCAAAAGCGAGGTCTTGACTAAGCCCGGGATCCTCGGAGATTTCTAAGCCCCCCTGCACCCAAACCAACCAATGAAATGAGGCCGGCTCCGAACAGGAGCACTGCCGCCGGCAAGGGCACAGCAGTCAAGTGAGCCAATGAACCGATGACGTAGTTCCCGGTCCCACCGAAATCCAGCCGCCACTGATTTCTGGCAAACGAGCTTAAACTTGGTGGGGCGGTGGGAAGATTCACGTTACCGAATGCGTTGCCGCTTGGATCACTGAGCGACAACTGAAAACTAGAAGGCAGCACCCCGTTGATTGCTCCACCTGCTACGGTGGAGAAGGCGGTGAGACTGTCCACTCCTCCCAGCGGAGGACTGTTCAGCATCAACATGCCATTGGCACCGGAAGCGTACGAGAACATGCGGCCGCTAATGTTGAGGTTGAGTCCCGAGATCGAGTTCAGATAAATCCCCGTTCCAGGAACAGTCGGAGTAGCGCTTGTATTGAATGTGATGCTCCCTGACATGGGTCCGGAACCCATGGTTGGGAACAACACACCACCAACCTCACCAATTGATCCGCTGAACGAGAAGGTGACAAGGCTAGCCTCGGATGGTCCGGCAACCAGGAGCAATGCACTCAGTACGATCGCCGGCCGGGCGACTCCTTTACCAAACAGACGCTTCAAGATCGGCATAACACCACTCCTTCTAGAGGTTGACACATAAGGAACACATATCAGTCGGTAGCAACGGGGTGATTGCTGAGCAAATCCCAGACCACCGAGTGCATCGCGTATGTCGCTGAAAACTAAGGAACACGATGGAGGCTTGCGTCGGCAACTGTGTGCATGTCCCCACAACGGCGTTCAATTATGTCTGTACGAATCATCTACGGGGATCGCACAACAAAGCAGCATGCCTAGGCTGCTTTTTCACTTTGATGGGTATTTTTTTCCGAGTCAGACGGACCAGTAGGTGTCGAGGTAGCTTGAGGACCAAACATATGTCGTCGTAGCACTAACCAGATGAACTTTGGAGCGGATATAAAGTTTCGCCGCCACATACGGCGAGGTTCAAGGATGAACCGATAAGCCCACTCAAAGCCGCTATTACAGATCCACTTTGGAGCCCGCGAATAGGTCCCAGCGTAAAAGTCGAATACGGCACCGATCGAACCGATTACCGGAACATTAAGTTGCCGTCGGTTGGCCTCCACCCATTTTTCCTGCTTTGGTGCGGTCATACCAACCCAGAGAACATCCGGCTTGGCATCATTGATGGCCTTCACCATTCGAAGATTTTCCAGCTCGCTCCAATTTCCATACGGCGGAGACAGCGTACCGCAGAGTGTTAAAGATGGGAAATCACTGGCGAAACGTTTGGCAATCCGATCCAGAACATGCTGAGAGGATCCAAAGAAGAAGACACGCCCCCCGTTGCACTGCCGAAGTGCATGTAGAACTCCTTGGAAGTAGTCAGTACCTGTGATGCGCGATCCAATGTGAATCCCGGCCCAACGAGCAACTGCCGATGCACCAACACCATCGGCAACCACAAGATCGGCATGAGTCAACGCTGAATGAAAATCTGTGTCCTGTTGGGCAACCACCAATGAATGAGGGTTAGCGCAGGCAAACACTCGTTGAGAATTCCTGCACTGTATGGAGAGGAGGGAGTCTTGAACAATCTCCGAGAGAGACTTCGAATCGATTGGAACCCCAAGCAGTACCCCTGCGTTTCGACTCCCCACACCTGATGCTCGTTCAGCCCACACGGGAGTTCTCATGCGGCCTCCCCCCTGGCTGATACCGTGAATACATCGATCATTCGCTGGATGTGTTGTTCTTTTGTATACAATGTTTCGTATCGTTGACGAGATCTTGTTCCCATCGATTTCATCAGCTCGGGATGAGCTAAGCACCAGAGTATGCGCTCTGCTAGCTGATGGGCATCACCAATCGGCACCTCGAATCCTGTTATTCCGTCCACGACCGTGTCGCGCAAACAACCTCGATCGGTAAAAATCACGGGCATACCTGCCGCCATTGCCTCAATCACAACCAATGGTTGACCTTCCTGCTGCACTCCAGGAAAGACGAAAAGATCGGAAGAGTCAAACAAAGACTTTTTCTCTGCAGCATCAACCTGTCCAGTAAACGACACGTAGGTTTCGAGTTCGTGTTGATGAATAAAGTCCTCTGCCCACTGCCTGTCCTCCTCATGAGACCATGGCCCCGCCAATATGAACTCGACGTCCTTTCGCTGCTGTACGACTAACGGAACCGCTTGCAAGAGCACGAGAGCACCTTTGAGATGGCTCAATGTGCTGAGATGAAGGATGCGATATCGGCTCTGAGATCGAGATATGTTTCGATCTGAGGCACTACCCGGCCAATCAATGCCATTCGGCACAACCGCAATTCGATCTTTCTCAATTAGGCCATCAAACTGATTTTTCAAAGATTTGCCGAGAACAATAGCTCGGGTGACACATCGAAGGACTACTTTCACATAGGCCTTCATGCACCATGATCGCCCGAGAAACCATTCGCGGAAATTACCTCCATGTAGGTGAAGGACGATATGACTCCCTCTCAGATAAGCTGGCCAAATCAACAAGCTGTCCCGGAGAAAACCAATCGTTGACTGGGAGAGGACCAGGTAGCTCACCCTTGGGCAGGCGCTTATGAGCATGCCGACCAACTTCAGCCATTGCCGAATAAAGAGGACCACGTCGTGCAAATCCGGCTTGTTGACATGTTGAATACCCCGCCGGTCTGCAAGATCCAAGTGGTAGGTGTAAAACTGTTTCACAAGATCCGACTGCAGCAACGTTTGTACCGCCACCGCCACTCCATGGAATGGCGGTGGCGTGGGGCCAAGAATAAAAATCCGCGCTCTATCTTCCACGACGTCTTCCTGCCACACACAGGCATCGGGGTTGAGGTGACGGTACCGCACACCCATCCGATCAGAACTCACTGCCTAGGACTTCCTCAGCACAAATGCGGCAACCGTGGGTATGAATTTTTGAATGACCGACACAGGGTGATACCGGTAGTTCCATGCGAACAGCTCGGCGAGAAGCTGATCGATTCGAACGACGGTCGGCGAATTATAGAAATGCTTCCCGAACATTCCCCCAAGCCTGGAGGTCACAGAAAATCCGCACAGTGTTTCTTTCTCGATGCGAAATCCAGCATCAGAGATCAATGTTCTGAACACAGACAACGGGATCCCACGCTCGCGCCTCGTTAACCCTTTCCGGGGGCGCCGCCAGTCTCCCATGGAAATAATTGGCTCTCGAACCAACGCAAAGCCGTTGGGCTTCATACATCGATGTAGCTCGCGCAAGACGGTGCCCACATTTGGAATGTGATGAAGACAGCCAAAACACGTCGCCAAATCGAAGGTCTCATCGTCGAACGGCATGATGCCCGTGGGAAGAGGTTTGACATATTCGATAGGGACACCATCGAGGCTGGTGGCCCTGAATGCTCCAGAAGGCTCCAGTATCGTGATCGCCCTGATATTCGCCAGAAACGGCTTCACTTCTTCCCCATACGCCCCGCCCACACACAGCGTGCGGCCATACAACTTTGATGGGAGGTGACGGAATCCATGAAGGATGTTTAATCCGTGATACTCATAGCAATAGGACTCGTGATTCTTGGCCCCGAGATCCGCGAACCCTTCTTTTTCATCGTCAAACCATGCGTCGATCGCATCTTCAGAGAAATCGTCTCCGTACAGTTTCTGGCCTGACAAGCAGTCACGCATGTACGTCGCATTCATAGCCTCGGTTTCGCTGGTTATACGCATTGTCGTGGACCTCTGTGACGATAGACCGTCTCTTTCAAATGGTTCAGAACCTTTCGATCTTCCTCATGCAATCCCAAGAGGGTGGTGATGAGTACATAGATGCCTACCGATGTCGCAGCCAACATCCACCAGCTCACCGGCAGCCCGGAAAACTTAGAGGCATAGACGAGAGCAAACGTGATTGCTGCAGCAGCAACGGGCTTCCAGATCTCTCGCTCAATCATCTTCACTTTAAGCAGCAGAGAACATTCATAAAAACGGACAACGCTCACGAGAGTCAGGGCAGTGGCCGTCCCCACTGCTGCACCGGTCATTCCATAGAGAGGGACGAGCAGCACATTGAACACGATCTGGGCGACCCCCAGCCAAATACTGTTCCACATCACCATCTTTGAATATCCAGCCAATACCAATGCAGTGTTCGATGAGCCACTTGCGGCGTTGACCACCTGGCTCATTGCCAGGACGACGAGACAATAAGACGCATGCTGAAACTGATCTCCAAATATCGAAAGCAGTTCTGCAGGGAATAAGACAAGAACAAGAAACACCGGCAATGATATGGTGACGGACCATCGGAGAACGGATTGCAAGAGCGGCTGAAGGCCTGACTGCTTATCACCGGCAATAGCTCTGGAGATCAGTGGCGTTGCAACAGAGTCCAGACTGCCGAGGATTAACGCAATGATGGACGCAGTCTGAAAAGCAGCGCCATAGAATCCGACCTGCTCCGGCGGCAACCAATAGCCGACCATGAACACATCTGAACGAGTCGCGAGGCTGGCGACAATCAACGCCCCGAGTAATGGAGCCGCAAACCGCACCACCTTTTCATGGAACGCTCGGTGTTGAAAAGACGGGCAGCCTGAGGAAACATAGCGGCGAAGCGGGATGTACGCCAACACGATCGTGAGGCAGAGCGCGATTCCAAAAGCGGCGAGCGCACCGTATAGCCCCCACCCCAGCCAGACGAAAGCCAAGGTAAGCGAAAATTTGATAATTGGCTCGCAGCCATACTTCACAAATGATCTCCATCGGTTGTCTTGAAGCGCTTGCAACGTGGAGAGGAGCACCATGGAAAGGGAAAACAATGGGATTGCAAAGGAAAAGAAGATTAAGACATGTGTGAGTGCCGGCTTATCGAAGATCTTCGTAGAGAGGCTTGACGACAGTCCCAAGAGTGTGAATCCAGCCATACAACCGATGATGAGCGACATTCCGGCGATATGCTTGACCATAGGACCAACCAATGTGGTTGTATCGCCGTCATTCATCGCCGGAATAAATCGCAAAATCGCACGATCTAAACCAGCCACTGAAACCACGGAAAGTACACTGAACGCAGCCAAACCAAGCGTATACAGACCAAATACCTCTGCATCGAACATACGAGCGAGACAAATACTGTAGATATAGTTGAGCCCGAGCCCAAAGAACATGCTGATAAATATCAAGACGCCCCCACGAGCCACGCGAACCAACTGAGAGCCGTCTGTGGCACGCAGAGAAGCTGCTTGTGGGATTGAAGAAGCGGATGACACTTCCATCAGAGTTTCAGCGCTCCGTGAGATTCTGAAAGGCAACGGCTTGGCATGTACCATTCTCTGGCCATCGAAAAGCCTTTTGGACGACATTCAATACCAGAGACACGCTGCCCCCTGCGTCTGTCATCATCCGAAAATGATCGGTTTCCTGTACGGCTCAGAGACCAGCACTCCACCTTGAACCTGCGCCAACTTCTGCATGGGTCTGTTTTCTTGAAGAGAACACTCAGTTCTGTCATCGGTCTGAGGAACATCAAGTGGCGTGTGGAGGCCCACGGCCAACACCACGATGCCGATCATCTGCCATGAGTAGTACGCCGCTCCGGCCGTCGTCACTTCCGACACGATTACGACGGTACCGATCAGCAGTGCATCGAGTGACTCGATGGGATAGGACGTTGCGTTCACGGGAACGTTGTGAAACAATTTGACAAGCCGAGCCCCGAGCAACGCGAACAAAATGAGGATGGGAATGAGCCCTAGAAGCCCTGTTGTCACCGCCAATTCAATAAACATGTTATGGAAATGGCCTCCCCCCGTGATGTGCATCGGATATGTCGCGTAGCCTGATCCAAGGAGAGGGGACTGCTCAAACGCTTCCAACGCCTCTGTCCAAATACTCATCCGCCCATCAAGTGACTTAATATTCGCCTCGTTGTGACCACGCGTAAAGATAGACGCCACGGTATCAGCAAACTCGGGGCTCACCAAAAGAAGACCGACCATGAGAGCGCTTGACAGTATCCCAACAATCCCGGAGATCACACGCCTAGTCGGCATTTGCACGAGAACACTCGTCAATACACAGACCCCTAGAACCAAGACAATAAATCCTGTTCGAGACCTCGCTGCATAGCACAACGCGAGAGATATGCTGCCGACGATGAGATACCGCATTTTGACCAACACCATAAATCTGGAAAGAGCCGCCAAGCTCAGCAGCGCGGCAATCACGCCGATTGTGTTAGCTCCCATCAAGAATGTCGATGTCACATCCAGCCGCTCAACGTTACTTCCCTCCCGCATCCACGCATGTTGAGGGTCACTGATCACCGCTACAATGACTCCCACAAGCATCAGCGCACTCATGGCATAAAATGATGCAAACAGCTTGTGAGGGCTCTGATGTTCTCGCGCCTGCGCGAACACAAGAAGGCCCCAGAGAAGAACCCCGCACGTTTCCACGCTTCTCCAAAGTGAGTACATCGGCGCGCGTGAAACAGTCAGGACCGATGAAGCCGCGACCAGCACGAATAGTGTCAACGGCCAGAACGGCGGTGCACATGCAAGCTTTAGATGGCCTGGGTGTTTGACCAGGAACCACAGGCAGCATGCCCAAAGGATGTACACACCCAGAATTTGAGGATCTGTGAGCGAAGACTGAAATGTAATGGAATTTGTGTTTCTGACCACGGGGAAAAAAGACCGTCCCAAAATGGGAAGAAATATCACGGAATACAGAACGGTCATTTTCCAGTGCGTCTGATCGAGCATACCTCTCACAGCTCCTGCCTGCATGGACAGGTTGAAAACGGCGTGTTCAGAACACCCACTGCTTCTGATTGATCAATGCGTTGCTTGTAGAATGGAACGGGCTGCTTGCTACCGAGGCCACACATTTTGTAATGCCGCAATCTGTTCATCCGTGAGATATTTGTAGAAGTAGACGGCAATCCCCGCCTTCGGCCAACGCTTCCGAACGTTGGTAATCGTATCCGCGAGCCACTTGCCGTCCCGAGCGAAGTATGCTTGCCCGGAAACCATTTCGTCGGGATTCGACATATTCGAGATCAAAAGATTCTGTTTGTCGGGATAGTTCAGCTCTTGCCGGGTGCGATCCATGGCGGCGACATTGAGCTGCCTCCCATAATCCATCCGAAAAATCACGTCGACGAGTCCGTCGTTAACCCATGACGCGCTGTTCTGTCCTTGACTCAATGGAGCGTGACCGACAAACACATCGGCACTGAGCAAGAGATGCGGTTTTTTCGCTCTTACTGCCTCCGAAATCTCCCGCACCAACGTCGTGACAGCTGTCTCTTGGTAGTCGATGAGAGACGGAACCCGATTCGGTACCATCCTGAACAGCATTGTGTCCCCTCTTAGACTCCTCTTGTATGTCCGGCTGTACTCGTCTTCACATTTCACACTCGTACATAGCTCAATAGCCCGTACGTAATCCAAGTTGATGCCATCGATGTCGTAGCCGACCGTAACCTCCTCAATCAGTTTTACTAAGAGCTCCCTAAACTCCGGGTTGTGCACATCAAAGGCTTTCTGCGGCATGGATGGCAATGCAAATTCAGGGAAAATATTGCTTTGTCTTAGCGTCAGGGTGAACCATGGGTGCACCTCGATTCCCATCTCATGCGCTTTCTCAATGGCATACCGCAATGGATCAAAGTTTGATTTGGGACGATCCTCCAGCTTGGTATCCCAAGGAGCGTGTTTGGATGGCCATGCCGTGCCGCGTCCTTGCCAGACCGTCGGCATATAGACGTTAAAGCCTGCACGTTTGATCCGTGACAGTACTTCATCCACATGTTCCTTCTTCGTCCATGAAGGAATGTCACCGTCTAGAATGGCCCGTTTGCCCTCGAATGGTGATACGGGGGGTGGTGGAACACCCTCCCCTCGCACCATGCTACAAGGAAGGCACCAGAGTGCGATGATGGCGAATAGGCCTTGTACAACGTTTGTCGTCGTTCTCATTGTGCCTCACTCATCATGTCATTCCATCTCCTATACATTTCTGACTTTTTCGAAAGTTGGGTAATCCCGTTCACAAATCGGCGAACAGAATACTCGAGTTTCAGGGTATCACCTTGAGCCAGCGCTGAGCGTTTCATCGCCTCAAGCCGTGGAGGAGACGACAGCAGCATCCGAATGGCTTCTGCATAACGCGATGGATCGCGTCCGGTCATGACGCCATTGTTCTCAGTGAGATACTCAAGCTCAGGTCCATGTCCCGGTGAATCCGTCGTAATGAGCGGCAGCCCGAAGGCGAATCCATGCACGATGACAAGTCCGACCAGGCTCGGAATCACCATGAGATCAGCAAGCGAAAAGTATGCCGCCGTATCCTTAGGAGTCACGATTTCGCCCAAGAAATGTACATCCTGAAGTTCGAGGCGCTTCGCCGTTTGCTGCAGCCGGTTGCGCTCCTCCCCATCTCCGATGATCAACAACGATAAATCTGAGCGGGACTCCTTCAGAAGCGCAAATGCCCGTAAAAGAAAATCCACCTTCTTCTCAGCATAAAGACGGCCTGAAAACAGCAGCACCTGCTTCCCTTCCAATATCAGTTTTCGCCTGAGTTCCAAGCGTTGCGGTTCACCGATTTCTGCGGCAGCCCTTCGCAATTCATCGACGTCGATCGTGTTGTAATACGGCATCACCCGATCTTCAGGGAGTCCACGTTTTCGCCAATACTCTGCGCCCCGCTCTGTGTAGGTAATTAAACCGTCCGCCCGTCTTGTCATGAACCCTTTCGCAGCCTCTTTCATTTTTGTCGCGGGTGACGGTCGAACTGCTGCTTGAAAGTTATAACCGTGTCCCCACCAGATCCAGGTCTTACAAATCTGTTTTCGCCTCACCCACAGATAGGGAACGGTCAGGCACTGTAATTCTTGCGGTGCAACAACAACGTCGGATCCTGCGATCGCTTTGGCTAACCCATAGAGCCAATAAGAGCTTGATTTTTTCTTGCCGAAGTAACGCACCGGAAGCAGCTGCATCGGGAAGACCAAGGATGATGGTGTCTGCGCTGGAAGCTCTGCGCAATACACACGGATATCAAGACCCTGGTCTCTTCCCTGGCCATACAACTCTTCGAAGAATCTTATACGGTAGTGCGGAATTTCGCGTTGAATGACTGAAACTTTTCGCATGCTAGGACTTGGTTCCGAACGTAGAACTTCAGGTTCTGGCATTGTGGAAACATTAGGATGTTTCCACAAAGAGAGGCAGCCCGTTAGGAAGACCCTATCTCACTTTTCCTGGGTGGCAAACAGAAAAATGGTTTTGCAGACGCGCTCTCCGCTAGCCCGTCAATATGGGCCAACCCGTGCGTCCACTCACGTGTTGTTCCAAGGCGGAAATGGAGAAAGATTCAGCTACCGTTAGTTACGCTGATATTCGCTGCAGAAAGGAGGAGATGCTTCGACCCGATAAAAATGCACTTCCTGGATCGACTGACAGTAAAAGGACAAAATGAGATAGGAGTCAATGTTCTTGCCCACTCCATCGGGCTCAGCCCACGCTGCGTCAACCGAGCACTCTTTCAAGACACTCCACAATCCGTTCCGCCGCTTTGCCATCCCACAGCGGTGGGATCGCCCCTTTCTTCCATTGTCCTGCCATCAATCGCCCGAGTGCTGGAGGAAGCTTGCTAGGATCAGTCCCAATCAGTTCATTGGTGCCGATGGTGATGGTCTCCGGTCGTTCGGTGTTGTCACGAAGAGTCAGACACGGCACTCCGAGAACCGTCGTCTCCTCAGTAATCCCCCCCGAATCGGTAATCACGCCTTTGGCATGTTTGACGAGATAATTAAATTCCAAGTAGCCCAAGGGGTCGACGTAGTGCATTGACGGAAGCGTGTTCCCCGTGTCTCTCAGATTCTTAGCCGTCCTGGGATGGACCGGAAAGATAACGGGCAGGCCTCTGGTTCCATCGGCAATGGCGCGCAGCAGTCGGAGCAATTGTTGTTCTCCATCCACATTTGCCGGACGATGGAGCGTGATGACCATATATTGACTGGGTTGTAATGTGAGTGACTCCCAGCAGGCCGGCTGACGCAATCGAGGCAACTGTTTGAGCAACGTGTCGATCATGGTGTTGCCTACAAAAAAGATTCGATCGTCGGTGACACCGCTACGACGCAAATGGTCGTTGGCTGTTTCGCTCGTTGTAAAAAACCAATTGGTAATGGAGTCGGTTACCACCCGGTTGATTTCCTCCGGCATCGTCCAATCCCCGGACCGAATCCCGCCTTCGACATGAGCCACCGGCACACCCAGTTTTCGCGCTGCGATGGAACAGGCCATCGTGGATGTCACATCACCGACGACCAGACAGAGGTCACTCCTCTCCTTCAAGAGGACCTTCTCGTACCCGACCATAATCCCGGCAGTTTGCTCGGCGTGCGTCCCCGATCCCACCTCGAGATTGATGTCCGGATCAGGAATCCCGAGTTCTTCAAAGAAACTGCCTGACATAGCACGGTCATAATGCTGGCCCGTATGAATCAATCGGTACCGTAGAGGGCCACCGCGCTTCTCTGCCGTCTTCATGGCATCAATGATCGGCGCAATTTTCATAAAATT
>Ga0224510_10002509_pt1 | contig 10976 bp, 8 predicted proteins | sample SF_May12_sed_USG_FD_170161 | JGI IMG/M metagenome (GOLD analysis project Ga0224510, IMG submission 170161) | Sediment microbial communities from San Francisco Bay, California, United States - SF_May12_sed_USGS_4_1 | ecosystem: Environmental > Aquatic > Marine > Sediment | place: USA: California... | reverse complement strand
AGCGGCGTTGGTCTGGTTCTTCCTGTGTGGCCTGGCATTGGGTCAGGCGTGGCTGTTGGAAGCATCAGCAGCAACCGTCTATTCGTATGTCGATGATGGGGGAAATCCTGTCTATACCGACAAGCCGGAAACGATTCCTGAAAAGTATCGGGCGAAGGTGAAGGCGCACGAGCTATCCGACTCGGGCTCGAAAGGGTCTTCAATGCTCCAATCGCTTCAGCAGTCGATCAAGAACCGGGTGAAGGCGATTGGGTCCAAGGCCTCCTCAAACACATCCGGAACGGATGTGCGTAATTGGGATCAGGAGACTATCCTCAACTATGCCGCAGCAGCGGCTGTGTTCTTGCTCGTCATCATGTATTTCAGCAAAAACAGTCCCATGCTACGGTTGCTGGCACTGGGTCTCTTGATCGTCCTTGGGATGGGCACGCCTGTGCTCATCTATACGAGCGAGGGTGGCGCGCTCAATATTATGAAAGAGAAGGCGACCGCCACCGGTCAAGCCCAGCAGGACCGCCTCCAGCAAGTTCCATAGTCACTCTCTTTCGACTCCTGATTCCCGGTAGCCGGCTTGCTACGGGGACTTTCACCGCATCTTCTATTCTGCGTACTTCGGCACAGGGATGGTCTTGACCGGCGATGTCGGAACGGCGGGTTGGCGGATGAATTCGACCGAGTAAGGATTGAGGATGGGTTCATGGGTGTGCCGCTGCCGTTGGGTGACCAGTTGCAGGCTTTGCGCGCCGATTTCAATCCGGTCGATCAAGACGGACCGCGTCAGACGCTCGGGCAGCCCTTGCATCGAAAATAACTGGTAGCTCAACGTCCAATCCAGCCGGTGTTTTTCCTTCTCCCTGACAATGAAACGGGCTCCCGGTGACGGCGCTCCTTTGAAGAGCAATACCCAGATATTGGAGCGGAAGGCGGGGCCAGCTTGGTCCGCCGACGGGCGAAACTCCGGAATCAACGACGGCAGCTTGTCGATCGCTGTGGGCGGGGATAATTCGATGTCCACCAGCCGCACGAACAGCGGCCGGTTCTCGCGCTCATCGTTCGGGTCGGCTGCATAGCTGAACGAGTAGCGGATATCGATGCCGTGGCGTGTGAACGTATAGACGTCTTCTCCGTTTTCCGGAGACACCAATTTGCTGAAGTAGCTCGACCAGTCGGTGATCGGGTAATAGGTGAAGACGCGAAGGGCCGATTTGCGGTCGCGCACCGCCTGCGGCCTGCCCATCTTTTCATGCAATTCCGCCTGAGTCAGGCCGAGAAAACCGTCTTCAAAGTAGGGAGCAGCGTCAAGATTCAACGGAAGGAGGCAGGACGGTACTGTCAGGAACACGGCGGCTAGAACGGCTGCTCCAGCCATGTGAAGGCAGATCAGTCTAGTGGTCACGATAGGAGGGGATGGTATCGGCGGGTCCAAATCGATGTCAAGGAGACTGCGGCTGCCGGCTTGCTGGTCTATCATGCTTCCAGTATGATCTCGATTCTGTTTTTCATTCGCGGGAGGATCGGACGTTGGCTACACAGATCACGCAACAGGCTCAGATCGAATCGCTACTCAAGAAGCGCATTCTGATTCTCGACGGGGCAATGGGGACCATGATCCAGCAGCGCAAGCTGGACGAGGCTGGGTTTCGCGGCGAACGGTTCAAAGATTGGAAGAAGGACCTCAAAGGCCATAACGATCTCTTGAATATTACCCAGCCGGCCATTATCGAAGATATTCATCGGCAATATCTGGATGCCGGCGCCGATATCGTTGAAACCAATACATTTAATTCTCAGGCGATCTCGCTTGTGGACTACCACATGGAGACCCTTGGCTATGAACTGTCCAAGGCGGGAGCGGAATGCGCCAAACGGGCGGTCGAGAAGATTCAAGCGGCGCAACCGGGGCGGAAGTGTTTTGTGGCCGGAGCCATCGGGCCGACCACCAAGACGTCGTCGATTTCAACCGACGTCAACAATCCGGCGGCGCGTGGGACGGTCTACGAAGAACTCGTGGCTGCCTACGGTGAGCAGGTGCGCGGGCTTCTGGACGGCGGGGCCGATATTCTGCTGGTAGAGACCATCTTCGATACGCTGAATGCCAAGGCCGCGTTCTTTGCGATTCAGCAGGTCTTTGCATCCGACGTCCAGCCTGTGCCGATCATGGCATCGGTCACGTTTATCCAAGCCGGGAGCAATCGAGGCGTTACGGGGCAGACAGTTGAAGCCTTCTGGAATTCGATTTCCCATGTGCCATTGTTGAGCGTGGGCATGAATTGCGCGCTTGGGCCCAAAGAAATGCGGCCGCTGATCGAAGAGTTGTCGCGTATTGCGCCGGTCTATCTGAGCGCCCATCCGAACGCCGGATTGCCGAATCCATTGCTGCCGACCGGCTTCCCCGAAACGCCGGACAGTTTGGCACCCCAGCTGCGTGAGTGGGCGCAGAACGGGTGGCTCAATATCGTCGGCGGCTGTTGCGGAACCACGCCGGCCCATATCAAGTTGATCGCCGAAGCGGTGCGGGGTATCAAGCCGCGGACGATTCCAGCCGTGGAACCCTATACGCGCTTGAGTGGACTGGAAGCGGTCACAATCCGCCCTGATTCCAACTTCGTCAACATCGGCGAGCGGACCAATGTCACCGGTTCGCCGGCCTTTTCCAAACTGATCTTGGCCGGCGACTATGAAGCGGCGCTTTCCGTGGCGCGCCAGCAAGTCGAGGGCGGCGCCCAGATCATCGATATCAATATGGACGAGGGCATGCTGGACTCCAAGGCGGCAATGGAGAAGTTTCTGCGCCTCGTCTCGTCGGAGCCGGATATTTGCAAAGTGCCCATCATGGTCGACAGTTCCAAATGGGAAGTGCTGGAAACGGGGCTGCGGAATATCCAGGGCAAAGGCATCGTCAACAGCATCAGCTTGAAGGAGGGTGAGCAGAAGTTTGTCGAACAGGCCCAGCTTGTGCGCCGATATGGCGCGGCGGTGGTGGTGATGGCGTTCGATGAAAAGGGGCAGGCCGATACGCTGGAGCGAAAGAAGGAGATCTGCGCGCGATCCTATCGCATCCTGACCGAGCTGGTTGGGTTTCCGCCCGAGGACATCATCTTCGACCCCAACGTTTTGACCGTGGCAACCGGGATCGAAGAGCACAACGGGTACGCGCTGAATTTCATCGAGGCGGCGCGTTGGATCAAGCAGCACTTGCCCGGCGCCAAGATCAGCGGAGGCATCAGCAACATCTCCTTTTCGTTCCGCGGTAACAATGTCGTGCGCGAAGCGATGCATTCGGCGTTTCTCTACCATGCAATCAAAGCCGGCCTGGATATGGGCATCGTGAATGCCGGGCAGCTCGCTGTCTACGAGGAGATCCCGAAAGACTTGCTCGAACTGGTGGAGGATGTGCTGCTCAACCGGAGGCCGGATGCCACGGAACGGCTGGTGACCTTTGCCGAGACGGTGAAGCAAAAGGGAAAAGCCGCCGTCAAGGACGATGAATGGCGTCAGGGCACGGTCGAAGATCGTCTGTCCCATGCGCTGGTGAAGGGCATCACGGACTACATCGACCAGGATGCGGAGGAGGCCCGCCAGAAGTACCAGAAGCCGTTGTTGGTCATCGAAGGGCCGCTGATGGCGGGCATGAATGTCGTCGGCGATTTGTTCGGGTCTGGCAAGATGTTCTTGCCTCAAGTGGTCAAGAGCGCGCGCGTGATGAAGAAGGCCGTCGCCTATCTCATGCCGTTCATGGAGGAAGAGAAACAACGCCTCGGCAACTATCGATCGCAGGGCAAGGTCTTGCTCGCCACGGTGAAGGGCGACGTGCACGACATCGGGAAAAATATCGTCGGGGTTGTCCTGGGCTGCAACAACTATGACGTGATCGATCTCGGCGTGATGGTGCCGTGCGAAAAGATTCTGGCCGCGGCGCGCGAACAGAAGGCCGACATCGTCGGCTTAAGCGGTTTGATTACGCCGTCGCTGGATGAAATGGCGCATGTGGCCAAAGAAATGACGCGCGAGGGTTTCGCCGTGCCGTTGCTCATCGGCGGCGCGACGACGAGCAAAGCCCATACGGCGGTCAAGATCGCGCCGTCCTATGAGCCGGCCGTGGTGCATGTGCTGGACGCCTCACGGGCCGTCGGTGTCGTCGGCAGCTTGCTGAACGAAGCGAAGAAACCAGGGTTTGTGAGCCAGATCCGGGAAGACTATGCGCGGATGCGCCAAGCTCATCAGGACCGGGGCGCCAAGCCGGTGTTGCCGATTGTCCGCGCCCGCGCCAATCGTTATGCCACCGACTGGGCTGCGCTGGATATTGCGACGCCCTCTTTTTTAGGCGTTCGGACGATCGCCGACCAGTCGTTGGTTGAGTTGATTCCCTTCATCGACTGGTCGCCGTTCTTCCATACCTGGGAGTTGAGGGGGCGCTATCCGACGATTTTCGACGATGCCACGGTCGGCATAAAGGCCAAGGAACTGTACGATGACGCTCGGCGGCTCTTGGATGAAATTATCCAGAAGAAGCTGCTTCAAGCCAAAGGAGTCTATGGGTTCTTCGCGGCAGCCGCTGTGGGCGATGACATCGAGTTGTATCAGGATGCGTCCCGGACGTCTGTGCTCACGACCATCCATACGCTGCGGCAGCAATCAGAAAAGCCGGAGGGACAGCCGAACCTTGCGCTGTCCGACTACATCGCGCCAAAGGATGCAGGGCGAACCGATTTTATCGGGGTCTTTGCCGTCACGGCGGGAATTGGCTTGGACGATCTGTGCAAACGCTTCGACAAGGATCACGACGACTATAATTCCATCATGGCCAAGGCATTGGCTGATCGGCTGGCCGAAGCGTTTGCCGAGTATCTGCACAAGCGGGTGCGGGAAGAGTGGGGCTATGGCAAGAGCGAACGGTTGACGAATGACGAGTTAATACATGAACGGTATCGCGGCATCCGCCCTGCGCCGGGGTATCCGGCTTGTCCGGACCACACGGAGAAGCGGCTGTTGTTCGATCTGTTATCGGTTGAACAGCGCGCCAATATCACACTGACGGAGAGTTTTGCCATGTTGCCGGCTGCGGCCGTAAGTGGATTCTACTTCGCCCATCCTGAGGCGAAATACTTTGCCGTAGGCAAGATCGGCAAGGACCAAGTTGAAGATTACGCCCGCCGCAAAGATATGGACCTGCGCACTGTCGAGCGCTGGCTCTCGCCCAATCTCAATTACGAGCCAGACTCAACGAGCTAAACGTGAACAGTGAACGGTACGGGGTGAAGAGTGAGACGTGAAAGGTAAAACATGAACGGGTGGAGCGCTTGCTTGGTCGGAAGAGCCGATGGTAAATGGGGGATGGCGTACCCTGAGCGCAGGCGAAGGGTCGCTCGTCATTGGCCTGTCCGCCGAAGCCTCGACGCAGGCGGATCACTCGTCATTGGTCATTCCTCAATCGCCATTCGATCCGGACAACTCACAACTCAACACGCCTGATTTGGTTTCTCTACCTCGCACAGTACACTCTGGTCGATCTGACCATCAGCGATCGTTATCTGCCATCAGCTCTTGTCCTCAGCGAAATAGGGGATATGCTTTATGAGAAACGCTCGGAGTCAGGCCGCTGGTGAGAGGAAATCGTCCTGGAGATCGATCAGAGCGCCGCGAAGCGCATGCAGGATCCGTCGGTACCGTTCGTCCGCCCAGCCATTGAACGACTCGGCATCCGGGAAGACGAGGTCCCAGGCTTTGGCTGGATCGAATAGGACCAGTTGCTGGGGCCTGTTGTGTCCAGGAAAGAGGACGACGAGTACGGCGGAATTTCCGGTGAGGCTGATGTCGGTAAAAATATGCAGCGTCGCAGAGGAAGGCAGGGTTACTTGGCGCGCTGCCGCCTCAACGAGAGGTTGGTAGAGACGCCGGAGAAACTGCGACGTCGCTTCATGCGGATTTATAGGAGTCAGCAAGCGGAGGTTCGGTTTCTCGCCGAAGAGGTTTTCGGTCAAGTACGTGGCGGCTTCCCAGGTCGGCATGTTGTCCGATGTCACAAGGGCTTCACAGAGAGAGGCGATCCAGTTTCTGTCTCCCACCAGCTTTCGAGCCGCAGTCGTTTTCTTTGCCATTATCGGCGATCCTTTCTTCTTCCGGACTTCCCGTTGTCGTGGAGCGCCAAGGCCCTGTGCGAGGCTCTATCGGAGAGTGAAAAAAAGTATATCGGCCAGAGGGAAAGCGGTCAACGAATTCCAAAGAAAAGAGCCGCCAAAACAAGTACGGTTAGGGTTCGAGGATTGTGCCTGGGAGCGCGCAATCAGCGTATTGATCATGGATTCGCGTGAGTTCGTCCGTGGAGGCGAAAAAGATGTCGAGCAGTTCAGGGTCGAAGTGTTCGCCGCGGTGTTTGAGCATGAGCTCGATCGTGTGGCTGATCTCGAACGCCGGCTTGTAGACGCGCTTGGTGGTGAGCGCATCGAATGCGTCGGCGATCGAAGCGATCCGGCCTTCGAGGGGGATGGCTTCTCCTTTGAGGCCGCGTGGGTAGCCGGTGCCGTCGAATCGCTCATGGTGCGTGTAGGCGATCAGCGCCGCGACTTTGAGCAGTTCCGCGTCCGATCCGCTGAGGATGCGATAGCCGATCTCCGCATGCTGCGCGATCACACCGAATTCTTCCTGGGTGAATTTTCCTGGTTTCAGCAGCACATGGTCCGGGGTGCCGATTTTGCCGATGTCGTGCATGGGGCTGGCCGTGCGGATCAGATCGCATCGATCGGACGACAGTCCACATCGGCGCGCGAGCAACTCGCAGTAGTGGCTCATCCGGTGAATGTGCCGGGCTGTCGAGCTGTCGCGAAACTCGGCGGCGATGGCCAAGCGTTGAATGGTTTCTTCACGCGACAGACGCAATTCTTTCTCGCTGCGCTCCAGCCAGTCCAACGCCTGCTGTAACGCTACGGTGCGGGCCTGTACGATGTTTTCCAGATTCTCCCGATGGAAGCGGTTTTCCAACTCGAGCCGGCGGCGGCGGAGGGCGTTGGCCACGTTGATCAGCACTTCGTTTGACTCGAACGGCTTGACGATATAGCCGAACGCGCCCACTTCGATGGCCGCGTTGGCCAGGACCGAGCTGTCGAGTCCTGTGACCATGATGGCGGCGGTATCCGGATGTTCCGCGAGAATATTCCGGACGAGATCCATGCCGGACTCTCCCGGCATGTTTACGTCGCAGAGCATCAAAGCGAAGGGCTGCGCCTCCAGTTTTTTGCGGGCCTCGCGGGCATCGGAAGCGAAATCGACGAGGTACCCACGGGAGGTAAGGAGATAGCCGATCACCCGCCTGATCGGCTCTTCATCATCGACAATCAGGATGCTGCGGTTGTCGAGCAAGGCTTGGTGCGCGTTTCGATTCAGGGGTGCTTGCATGGGCGCCGGTGGTGAAATGAATTCGACGGTTGCTGTTATCGGTCCACTGGTGTATCGGTTGATTTGGTCCTACCTGAAGGACTAAAAAGAATCTCCAAGCAGAATGCACATTGTGTGCCATTGGAGAATCTCAGGGCATGGCTATGTGTGTGACAGTAAATCATTTGTGAAAAAGTTTCCATCCGCGATGAATCACTACATCCATGGCGCTGTTTACTGTTTTGTCCCGCTCTATCTGAAACGATACGGCAACCGGCTGAAACGACACGGCAACCGGCAATGCCACAGATCTAAGAGGGTATGTGTACAGTTTTAGTCAAGACTGCTTTCAGGTTTTGTACAAGTCCAGGGGGCTGTATCTCGTGAAAGGTATCTTGTATCTCGCAAACAAAGATTACAACGCGCCCTCTTTTCCGTCCAGCGCTCGCCTCGCATCGTCGGCGAAGCGGGCTTCAGCCTTCATGAGATACGTGCGACGAAGCACGAAGGAGTCGCGTGTTTGCGCTTTCTCCGGGCCTTCACTATAATCGCCGCGGCAGTGAACAAAGGGAGTTGGAATGAGTGGAATCACGGGCTTAGTTCGATCTGATGGACGACGAAGAGAGCAGGTACGGCCGGTCAAGGTGACCAAGAATTTCACCAAACATGCGGAAGGATCCGTATTGATTGAGATGGGCGACACCAAGGTGATTTGTACGGCGTCGGTTGAGGAAAAGGTGCCCCCATTTCTCAAGGGAAAAGGGACCGGATGGGTGACGGCGGAATATTCGATGTTGCCCCGCGCGACTCATGATCGATCGCCGAGAGAAGCTGCGAAGGGGAAACAAAGCGGAAGGACGTTGGAAATACAGCGGCTCGTCGGGCGCACACTGCGCGCCGTGACCGATATGACTCTCATGGGAGAACGGTCGATCTGGCTCGATTGCGATGTGATCCAGGCAGACGGTGGAACCAGAACCGCTTCGATTACCGGCGCCTTCATCGCCTTGGCTGATGCCTTTGCCAAGCTGAAAAAGAAAAACCTGATCAAGAAGATCCCCTTGACCGATTATCTTGCGGCGGTGAGTGTCGGCAAGGTCGGCGGCGAGGTCATGGTGGATTTGGCCTACACGGAAGATTCGATGGCTGAAGTGGACATGAATTTGGTGATGACCGGCCGAGGCCAATATGTCGAAGTGCAGGGGACCGCAGAACGAACGCCATTTGCCAAGCAAGACATGGATGAATTTCTGGCGCTGGGGTGGCAGGCAATCCAACGGTTGACGGCCATTCAAAAAGACCTGATCGGCGAACTCGATTGAGGGTAGGGTGCTGAAAGAAATCGTCCTCGCAACCCGCAATCGGCACAAGGGTGAGGAGCTGATGGCGTTGCTCGGAGATCTGGGAATCACGATCCGTACACTGGCGGATTTTCCCGACGCGCCGGACGTTGATGAAGACGGAGCGACCTGCGCGGCCAATGCCGTGAAGAAGGCCCGAGAGATAGCCCATGCGACCGGAATGGTTGCGGTGGCCGATGATACAGGATTGGAAGTCGAGGCCTTGGGGGGGCGGCCTGGGGTCTATGCTGCCCGCTATGCTGGCGAACAGGCGACCTATGAAGATAATTGCCGAAAACTGTTGCAGGAATTAGCCGGCGTGCCCACCCAGAAGCGGACAGCAAAATTTTTGACGGTTGCCGCGATAGCCGATCCTACTGGCCAGGTTCAGGTCACGCAGGGTATTCTGGAAGGGCGGATCACTGACGAGCCGATCGGCGATCGCGGGTTTGGCTATGACCCGGTTTTTTTCCTGCCTGAACTGGGCAAGACGCTGGCAGAATTGACGCCGGAAGAGAAGAATGGTCTCAGTCATCGGGCGAAAGCCTTTGCGAATATGCGAGTAATTTTGAAAACGTTGAGTGCGGCGTGAGTGCGGCGATTCAGCATCGTGTCGGTGCTCTCGCATCAGGGACTCAGGATCGGGTACTATCGTATGAAGCGATGTCGGGGCGTAGCGCAGCCCGGTAGCGCGCCTGCTTTGGGAGCAGGATGTCGGAGGTTCAAATCCTCTCGCCCCGACCAAACCTCGCTTGCGCGTTCCGCCGGCTCACCAGGCGAAGCCTTTCTTTCTCGTCGCCGGCGGATAGACACCGTCGGTGTTGCGCCCGTAGCTCAGTCGGATAGAGCATCAGCCTTCTAAGCAGACCAAAGGGGATTGGTCAAGTCATTGACGACATGGCCAATCCCATTGTCACGAGCGGCGATTCGTATTTTCTTCATCCCTCTCTCTTTGTCTCTGCTTGTCGGAAATCTGGCCGATTTGTCCGAATTGTTTAACACCGTATTAACACTTGATCGGGCTGGCAGATTTTAGTGGAGAGACAGGGGTTATGACAAAAATGCATTCCTGCAGGATAGGGCTTTAAAAGGCTGATTGATCAGTTGATCCAAACCGTGGCAGCTGGGAGCTCGAATCTTCACGGGTTAACTTCCTCTAACACGCGCAAGAGGTTCGATTGAGCCACCCACGGTCTTCTTTGGTCTAACGCAGATGAGGCGTGGTATTGGAAACCGTCGTCAGCTCAGTGGGGGACTGAGGGCTCAAGGCCGATAAGAACTGAAGCGTCATTACATGTGCCAACCGCACAACGCTGCCTACGCGAAGGGGACTCTCTTGTCCCTTGGTAAGTTGTTTCCCATCTACTTCGGTCACACTTTCTGATAATGATCGAACCACCAGGCCGTCGGGATGTGTTCGGACCTCAAGATGATACCGACTGATTTTTTGAGTCAATTCGGGATCCGTGAATTGAAGCACGATGTCATTTACATGTACACCATGCACCTCTCTGGACCGACCGAAGGAAATGACGGGCTGGTTAGGGAGAGGAATCCGTTGTCCTGTTTCCTCGATAAAAACCAGTGTCGGAAGGCGGACGGCATCGAGCCAGGAGAGTCTCGTGAGTTCCAGTGGTTGATTGGTTGAAGCGATTGGGATGAGGCCAAGAGGCTGGCAGAGAAAACGATAGCGATTCGGGAACTCAGCGAACGCGGATTTCGTGACACGTACTTCACTAGGCTGAGCCGTCGCCGTGACCTTGGCGCAGAGGTTCACCGTGTCACCTGCCACAGTCGTTCCATCAACAAGGACAGGCCCCCAGTGAATGGCTGCCCGAGTCGTCCATTGTTGTTCCGGGGCCAGTCGGCAGGTCAGCTGGCGCAAACTTTGATGGAATCGGACCAGGGCATCTGCTGCCGGTTCAACTGTGGGAAAACCGAGCAACGCGCCGTCTCCAGCCGTGTGGAAGAATTGTCCCTGGGTTCCAATCATGGCGTCGGCCAGCAAGTCAAGGTGTTGCTGCTGAAGTCGTCCTCCCGCCTCGTCGCCGTAGCGGGAAAAATACGCGGTACTTCCGACAATGTCGCTGAAGACGAGCGCGTAAGGACGTTCGAATCGACGTGTCAATGCGGCAGAAAGCTGGTTCTGAAGTCGAACGATCTCAGTGAGCGTGAGTGAGTCAAAGTCGAATGGTGCGGAATCACCCATCGATTCCCTCGGTAAGGGGAGTGCAGCCCCTGTGTATAGACTATGCGGTTCATGTG
>Ga0224510_10002507_pt1 | contig 10978 bp, 8 predicted proteins | sample SF_May12_sed_USG_FD_170161 | JGI IMG/M metagenome (GOLD analysis project Ga0224510, IMG submission 170161) | Sediment microbial communities from San Francisco Bay, California, United States - SF_May12_sed_USGS_4_1 | ecosystem: Environmental > Aquatic > Marine > Sediment | place: USA: California... | reverse complement strand
ACGTTCTCCGACGAGCTGCTGGCCGAGTGGAACTGGAGCGAGCACTTCGCCCCCCGGGGCGAGACCCTGCGCTACCTCAACCACGTGGCCGACAAGTTCGACCTGCGGCCCCACATGCGGTTCGGCTCCCGGGTCGACCGCTGCGTGTGGGACGAGGACACCCGCACCTGGCGGGTGGAGCTGACCGACGGCACCGCCTACACCACCCGCTACGTGATCCCGGCCGTCGGGGTGCTGTCGAGCCCGGTGATGCCCACCATCGAGGGCATCGACAGCTTCGGTGGCCCGTGGTGGCACACCTACAACTGGCCCCACGAGCCGGTGGACCTGGCGGGCAAGCGGGTGGCCGTGATCGGCACCGGGGCCACCGCCGTACAGCTCATTCCCGAGCTGGCCAAGGTGGTGGGCGAGCTGTATGTCTTCCAGCGCCGACCCAACTGGTGCGCCCCCCTCCACAACCGGGAGATCACCCCGGAGGAGATGGCCGACATCAAGAGCCGCTACGACGAGATCTTCGCCCAGTGCCGGATCACGCCCGGCGGGTTCATCCACAACCCGGTGCGCCAGCCCATGTTCGACGTGCCCGAGGAGGAGCGCTTCGCCTTCTTCGAAGAGCTGTACGCCTCGTCGGGCTTCCGGATCTGGCAGGGCAACTACCGCGACATCCTGATGGACGAGAAGGCCAACGAGGAATTCACGGCCTTCGTGGCCAACAAGATCCGGGAGCGGGTGAACGACCCGGCGGTGGCCGAGAAGCTGATCCCCACCGACCACGGGTTCGGCACCCGGCGGGTGCCGATGGAGACCGGCTACTACGAGGCCTACAACCAGCCCAACGTCCATCTCGTCGACATCAACGACACCCCGATCGAGCGGGTGGTGCCCACGGGCATCCAGACGGCCGACCAGACCTACGAGGTCGACCTGATCGTGTACGCCACCGGCTTCGACGCCATGACCGGCACGCTCGACAAGATCGACTTCCTCGGCGTCGACGGGGCCAAGCTGCGCGACGCCTGGGCCTACGAGCCGGCCACCTACCTCGGGCTGCAGAGCGTCGGCTTCCCCAACCTGATCGTGATCGCCGGGCCCCAGTCGGGCTCCGGCTTCACCAACTTCGGGCGGGGCGTCGAGGAGACCGTCGACTGGGTGGCCGCCCTCATCGGGCACATGCGGGCCAACGGTCACACGCGGATCGAGCCCGACCCCGACGCCCAGGAGGAGTGGGTGCGCCACGTGGCCGACATGTACGACCTGCTGCTGCTGGGCAAGGTCCGCTCCTGGTTCACCGGGTTCAACCCCAACATCGAGGGCCGCGACCATGTGCGCCATGTGGTCTACAACGGCGGAGCGCCCCGGTACCGTAAGAAGCTCACCGAGGTGGTGGAGCAAGGTTACGCCGGCTTCCGGTTGAGCTGACCCGCCCCGGGGCCCCCACCCCGTGGCGCCCGGCCGACGGCGAGATCAGTGGGCCGTGAGGTAGTGGCGGGCCTCCCCCTTTCGGGGGCTCGCGCCCCCGGCGCCCTCCGGGCTCCCCCATCCGCCCCGGGGCCCCCACCCCGTGGCGCCCGGCCGACGGCGAGATCAGTGGGCCGTGAGGTAGTGGCGGGCCAGGGGGTCACCGCCGAAGTCGCGGTGGAGGTCGCGCCACACGGTGTGGACGTGGTTGGCGTCACGCTGGGTGTTGTCGTACTCGATCAGCAGGTCGTCGCCCTGCAGCCGGTAGTAGTGGGGCTGGCCCGGCTCCCGCCCGCCGGCCCAGGCCAGATGGAGGGCGCCGCTGTCGACAGAGGCGGTGGCCCGGGCCCGCTCCTCGGCCGCGAGCTCATCGGGGAGCCGGTCCACATAAACCGCCAGCAGGGCGTGGAGCACGTCGAGCTGATCGGCCCGCAGGTCGGACGCTGGCACGCCCTTGGGGCGGGCGGTGAGCGACAGGGCGGCCAGGTGGTCGTCGGTGAGCCCCAGCGCCGCCTCGGCGTTGGCCTGGGCCGTGGCCATCAGCTGATGGACGTCGTCAGGCAGCTGACCCCGCCAGACGTCGACCAGGGGCAGGGGCCGGTCGCCCTCGGCCAGCCGACTGCGGTTCACGCCGACGATGTCCACCGGGGCCACAGGGCTGATCAGGGCCCGGGCCAGCTGGGCATCGTCGAGCGAGCGCACCAGCTCGCGGCCGAGGTCTTCGGCCCCGGCCAGGGGGCGGTGGGGGTGGGGGCCGAGCAGGGGGGCCGATGCCGGGTCGGCCCCGAAGAAGCTCGGCGTCGACCCCACCACCTCGCCGGCCTCGATCGTCACGTTGAGCGACACGTGGTGCCCGCCGAAACGCCAACCCCAGTTGCCGTGGGGATCGGGGTCGCCGAACAGGGCCACCCAGTACAAGCCGGGGTCGCGGCCCCGCTCCCGGCCGAAGGCGACCGTCCAGCCCTCGGTGTGGTCGAGGATGTTCTCCAGGCCGATTATGGCGGCCACCGTCACGTACCCCGGGCGGGACAGACCGGACGCCACCAGCTGGTGGGTCCGACGCTGCTGGTCGGGGGTCATGGCGGCCAGAGCCAGGCCGCCATGGTCGGTCGGGGTGTAGAACCAGCGGGTCCGCTCGCCGTTGTCGGGGCGACTCCAGCAGGCGGCGGCCCGCTGGGCCGGGTCGAGGGAGTCGAGCAGGTGCCGGGCGGCCTCAGCCATCCGGCGGGCCAGCTCCTGTCTCGGTGTCATCCGACGTCGGCTCGCAGCGGTCGGCCGCTCAGGGCTGGCCGAACGTGGCCAGCTTGTCGACCCGGCACTCGAACAGCACCCGGCGCTCCTCGAACGACGGATCCCGTAGCCCGTACTCGTCGCCCTGGCCCACGTACTTCTGCCAGATCTTGTTGAGCTGGGCCGTCACCCGGGGCCCCTCGGTGGGGTCGTCCTCGCTGATCTCCCGCTCCACCGTGACCTTCATGCTCAGCCAGTGGTACATGTTCTGGGGGTTCATGATCAGGATCGTGATTTGCGGGTTCTTGCGGATCCAGCCCGCCTTGGGGCGGTGCTGGGCCACGTTCACCAGCACCTTGTCGCCCTCGTAGTCGAACCACATCGGGGTGAGGCTGGGGCGGCCGTCGGGCCCCTCGATGGCCATCACGCAGGCGTAGGGCTCGTCCATGAGCTGGCGGTAGGTGGGGTCGAGGTCGCTGATCGAGTTGATCTGCTCCCTGGAGCCGACCGAGAACTGGTTGGGCTGCAGACCGGAGGCGACGTCGAGGAACTTGGCGACGGTGACCATGGGCGCTCCCTTTGAGGTGGGGTTGATGGGCGGTGTCGGGTGCCGACGCTAGCTGATCCCCGGTGGCAGGGCCTCAACTCATCACTAACCCCGGGTGGCCGAGATCAGGTGGCGGTACGGGGAAGGGTCGATCCGTGCGTCGATCAGGCGGGGATGCCGCCAGGCGTCGGGATCGGACACGGCGACCGCCAGCTCGCTCGGCGTCCTCACCGTGCAGGCGCCCAGCCCACTGGCCCGGGCGATGGCAGCGAAGTCGGTGGGTCGGTAGCGCACGGCGCCGGGCCCGCCGTGGTGGGCCTGCTGCTTGATCTCGATCAGCGACAGTGCGGCGTCGTTGAACACCACCACCGTGACCGGGAGGCCGAGGCGGGCCACGGTCTCCAGCTCGGCCAGCACCATCGACAGGCCCCCGTCGCCGGTGAGGGCGAGCACCGGCTCTCCCGGCCGGGCCAAGGCGGCGCCGATGGCGGCGGGGAGGGCGAAGCCCATGGTGGCCAGGCCGTTGGAGATCAGGACCCGGTGGGGCGCCGCGGCCGGCCACAGCGGCATGACGGCCAGGAAATGGGCCCCGGCGTCGACGGTGACCGTGAGCGGGTCGGGGGCGCCGTGCACCAGCGTGTCGACCAGCTCGATTGGACCGAACCGGCCTGCCCCGCCGGCGCCACCGGGCGGCCGGTCGGTGGGGCCGCCCTCGGCGGCTCCCGGTTCGGTGCGCAGCCGGCGTCGGGCGTCGTCCCGGAATCGGACGGCGGCCCCGGCCGGCCAGTCGGCGGCGGGGGACGTGGTCCGCAGCCCGGCCACCACTGCTCGCAGCGAAGCGCCGAGGTCGCCCACCGCGTCGACGGCGGCCGGCAGGTAGCCGTCGGTCTGGTCCACGGCCGACAGGCGCACCACCGGGGCCAGGTGGAGCCACGGGGCCGGGATCGGCTCCACCAGGTCGAGCCCGACGGTGACGATCAGGTCGGCGGCGGCCAGCACCGGCGCCTCGAGCGCCCCGTTGGTGAACAGCCCGGCGTTGGCCGGACCCTCGGTCGGTACCACGCCCAGCGCCTGGTAGGTGGTGAGCACCGGGCAGCCCAGGGCGGCGGCCAGGGCCGCAACCAGCTCGGGTCCGTCGGGACGGGCCGCCGCCTCCATTCCCACCACCAGCACGGGCCTGCGGGCAGCGGCCACCAGGGCCAGTGCCTCGGCCCCGACACCGCCGTCGTGGCCCCGCGCTCCGTCCGCAACCACCGGCCCCGGCGGCGGTTGCCGGCACGGCTCCTCTCCTGAGCCGGCCGTAGGGTCATAATCGAGGTGGACGCCCCCGTAGGGCCACCGGGCGGCGGCGGCCACCAGGACTCGCAGCTCGTCGTCGGTGGTGGCGTCGGAGACGGTGGCCGACACCTTCGCCGCCGGGCCCAACAGGGCCGGCTGGTCGAGGCGCTGGTGGGCCACGCGCTGCGCCAGCGCTCGGGGCACCGTGTCGGCCACCACCACTAGGGGGAACCGGTCGAGCGTGGCCTGGGCCAGGCCGTTGGCCACCGATGCCGCCCCCGGGCCGCGGGTCACCACCACCGGCGCCGGGGCCCCGGTGAGCAGCCCGAACGTGCCGGCCATGATGGCGGCCGGCGTCTCGGCGTGGGCCAGGACAAACGTGAGGCCCCGACGCTCGGCCGCCCCCAGCACGTCGAGGTTCGGCCCCCCGCCCGGCAACCCGAAAAGGATGGTGGCCCCCGCTGCGGCCAAGGCCCCAGCCAAACGGTCAGCCAGATCAGGGTGCGTCTCGGTCATGGCAGTATCCAACCAGCTTCGCCCTGCCGGTTCCGCCCGCCCACCCCGCAACGCGCCATACACCCGGTGGGCCACACACCCCCGCTGATGCGCCACGCACCGGGTGCGCCACGCACCGGGTGCGCCACGGCGGGGCGGAGCCGTCGCGTCCGGTCACAGGCGGCCAACGGCTTTGGCGTCGAGGTAGGCGTCGCCCAGGGCGGTGGCGAAGCGGGCCGGCTCGGCGTCGATGACCACGGCCCCCTGGCCCCGCAGACGGGCCGAAAGCTCCTCCCGTCGGCTCAGGGTGGCGATGGCCGAAGCCCGCAGGAAGGCACCGTCGGTGTCGGCGGTGGTGTGGGTGGTCCAATGGCCCAGATCGGGGTCGCGCACGGCGGCCACCACCACCATATGGGTGCGGATCAGCAGCGGCAGCACCGGCAACAGGAACTGGTCCACCGCCTCGGGCACCAGCTCGGTGGCCAGCACCAGCAGGCTGCGCCGCCGGTGATGGGCCAGCACGTGGGTGACGACGTTGCGGTAGTTCGACTCGGTCAGCGCCGGCTCCAGGTCGAACAGCTGCTCGGTGATCTGGGCCCGCTGGGAGCGCCGGGCCGACGGCTCGATGGTCACCCTCACATCGAGATCGAAGGCCACCAGCCCCATGCGGTCGCCGAGCCCCGTGGCCAACTCGGCCAGCAGCATGGCCCCGTCCATGGCGTACTCCATGCGGGGCAGCCCGTCGACCCGCCCGGCCATGGTGCGGCCCGAGTCGAGGAGGAACAGCACGGTCTGGTTGCGCTCGGCCCGGTAGGTACGCACGATCGGGCGCTGGGAGCGGGCGGTGGCCGACCAGTCGATCCGGCGGGTCTCGTCGTCGGGCGTCAGCTCCCGCAGTGAGTCGAACTCGGTGCCCCCGCCCCGGCCCCGGGCCGAGCGCAGCCCCACCTCCAGGATCCGGGCCCGGCGCAGGCTCAGCTCGGCCTCCCGGGCCGAGCGGAACGGTGGCAGGACCTTGAGGCTGCCGGGCAGGCTCCGGGCCTGCTGCTTGTGCACCAGGCCGAGGGGTCCCGACGTGCGCACCACGAGCTGGTCGGGGGTGAACCGGCCCCGGCGGTGGGGCCGCATCTCCACCGTGACCCGGGCCGACCCGCGGGCCGGCAGTCGCACCATCACCCGGCGGGCGGCGGCGTGCAGCGACGGCGGGAGCTGGTCGGCCAGCCACACCCGCCGGGCCGACCCCCAACGCCGGCGGGAGGCCGACGACACCTCCCAGGTGATGGTGGCCGGCTGGTCGAGGATGACGGCCCGGGGATGCTGGCGCTCCACCGCCACCGCCCCCGGTGGCGGGGCGGCCAACCCGTCGAGCACGGCCGCCGCCACCAGCACCAGGTTCGCCAACACGAACCCGGCGTCGAGGGCCAGCCCGCCCAGGCGGACCAGGCCCAGGTCCGGCAGCAGGGCCAGGGGCACGGCGGCCACCGCCACCGCCACCGCCAGCCGGGGGGCCGGCAGGGGCACCGTCACGGCGCCGGGACCTGCCCCAGCACGCCGTCGAGCACCTTGTCGGCGTCGATCCCCTCGATCTCCAGCTCGGGCCGCACCTGCACCCGGTGGCGCAGGGTGGGCTTGGCCACCGTCTTCACCTCGTCGGGCGTCACGAAATCCCGCCCCGACAGCCAGGCCCAGGCCTTGGCCGTCTTGAGCAGGGCCACCGCCCCCCGGGGCGACACCCCGAGCGACAGCGACGGCGAGTGGCGGGTGGCCCGCACCAGCTCGATCACGTAGCGCAGCACGGGGTCTTCCACCCGCATGGCGGCCACCTGGCGTTGGGCGGCGGCCAGGATGGCGGGGTCGGCCACCATCCGCACCCCGGCCGCCACCGGATCGTGGGGGTCGAGACCGAGGTGGTGGCGACGGATCACCTCCAGCTCCTGATCGGCCGTGGGGTAGTCGACGAGGAGCTTCACCAGGAACCGGTCCAGCTGGGCCTCGGGCAGGGGGTAGGTGCCCTCGTACTCGATCGGGTTCTGGGTGGCGATCACGACGAAGGGGTCGGGCAACGGCCGGGAGGAGCCGTCGATCGACACCTGGTGCTCCTCCATGGCCTCCAGGAGCGCGGCCTGGGTCTTGGGCGGGGTCCGGTTGATCTCGTCGGCCAGGAGCATGTTGGTGAACACCGGTCCGGGCCGGAAGCGGAACTGGCCCTGATCGAACACCATCTGGCCCACCACGTCGGACGGCATCAGGTCGGGGGTGAACTGCACCCGGGTGGTGCGAAGGCTCATGGAGGCGGCCAACGACTTGACCAGCAGGGTCTTGGCCACGCCGGGCACCCCTTCCAGCAGCACGTGGCCGCCGGCCAGGAAGGCGCACAGCACACCCGACAGCACTGGCAGCTGGCCGACCACCACCTTGGCCACCTCGTCCCGCACGGCCACGAACGAGGCCCTCGAGTCGACAGGTTCCACCGGGGGCGGGGTGTCGGTGCCGGTCGGGAAGTCGGTGCTCACAGATGCTCTCCTCTGGAGGGGGCGGCGGCGGTTTCCCTGCCGGCGGTGGCCGTCAGGGCGAAGGCCTGGTTGACGGCGTCGATGTCGGCCACGAGCCCGGCCAGCTCGCCGCCGGTGCCGGCCGGGGGCCCGGCGAGGGCCCGGGCCACCCGCTCGGGGTCCAGCCCGGCCAGGGCGGCGGCTCGGCCGGCCAGCTCGGCCGTGGGCGTCTCGGGCGACACCTTCAGCTGGCGTCGCAGGCGCTGCTCCAGATCCCGGCGCAGCACGTCGGACGCCTCGGGCACGGCGCCGCTGCGGCGCCGGAGCTCGCCCGTGGCCCGCACCAGCAGCGAGGCCGGCAGCTCCACCGGCTGGGGCTCGGGCACCGGGTGCCCGAAGCGGCGGATTCGCCACACCACGAACAGAGCGAACGCCGCCCCCAGCTGCCAGGCCACCCACATGGTCCAGGAGGGGACGAGGTCGCCGAGCTGGCGGGATCCGGGCGAGACCAGCGGCCCGTACAGCACACTCACCGGGTCGTCGGCGCCCTCGGGGGCCAGGAGGTTCACGGCCAGGACGGCGTTGTCGGCCTCGTCGAGGAACTGGTTGGTCAAGGGGTCGGCCCCACCGAGGGCCACCACCCGGCCCCGGCCCTGGGGGCTCACCTGGAGGTAGTCGCCGGCGGTACCGAAACAGCCGTGGGCGGCCACGAATTCGGTGGCCCCGTCGGGCCCCGGCCGCACCGGCGCCGGCCCGGCCGGGGATGACCTGACCGGTCGGTACAGGCGGAACTCGTCGCCGTCGAGGTCGAGCCCGTCGAGGCCGGGCAGAGGGCAGGGACCGGCCTCCACGTCGGTCACGGCCACGCCATCGCCAGCGCCCAGACCGGGGGCGAAGGGGGAGAACGGATCGGCCACCACCAGCGTGCCCCCGTGGCCCACCCAAGTGCTGAGCGTGCGGCGCTGGTCGACGGTAAGGCGGTCGTCGAGCACCAGCACGGTGGCGGTCCGGTCGGCCGGCAGGCCCCGCTCCACCGGCGTACCGGTCTCGTCGAGTAGGGCCAGCAGGGCGGCGGTGCCGGTGGTGTTGGTGGCATCGGGGTCGAGCGGGTCGCCGTCGCGGCGCTGGCGGCCGGAGAGCAGGCCGATGCCGAGCAGGAGCACGGCCAGCACCGCCCAGAACGCAGTGGCCCGACGGTTCACGCCTGCGGCTCCGCCAGCCGCCGGTCGGCCGAGGCGACGGCCTCGCTGTCGTCGGCGGCCGCCGGGCGGCCTCCGAACCACACGAGCTCGTAGCGGTCGGTCACCCCGTCGAACACCGCCACCTGCTCCGGTCGGGGGCCGGCGCCCCGGGCGAAGGCGGCGCGGTGCTCGCCGCTGGTAGTCGACTCCGCCGACGGCAACACCTCGCGATCGGCCAGGCCGGTGGTGAGGGCGTGGTAGCGGGCGTGGACGGCCTCGCCCCAGCGGCCGGCGGCCTCGGCCTCGGCCGCCCGGGCCAGCCACTGGGCCCGGCCGGCCTGCGGGGCCGACTCGTGGGTCACCGAGGCCCGGGGGCGGCGCAGGTCGCCCGAGCGAGGGAACACCTTCCAGGCGATGTAGCCGATGGCGGCCAAGGCCACGAGCAGCACGATGTAACCCAGGTAGTAGCCGCCGTTGCCGGAATGGCCGACGAGCGGGCCGAGCACCTGACCCAGGCGTTCGCTCAGCCAGTCCACGGCCCGCTCCACCAGGCCCGGTGTCGCTTCCCGATACTCCGGGCGGGCCAGGATGTCGTCGGCCGCCTGGCGGATTTCCTCCGGAGTCATGCGGTGTCGGCGCGGTATGACGCTTCGCCTCCGGCGAAGTGCCGCTGGATGCGGCGGTCCAGGTCGAGCCCCTCGGTGCGGAACCGGAGGTCCAGGTAGGCCAGGCACATGGCCGCCCCGGTCACCGGCACCAGGATGAGCGAGGTGATGGTGTTGGAGGCGGCGAGCAGGGGCCAGGCCCGGTCGGGCCCCACGAACACCGCCACCGCCCCCGGCAGGGTCCCCACCGCCTGGCCCACGCCGTACTGCACCGCGAACAGCAGGAGGGTGAGGCCGATGAGGGGGCCGGGCCGGCGCCGCGCCAGCTCGGCCGACCGGCGCACCGCCGCCACCGGCCCCAGGCCCTCGATGGCCAGGACCGGCGAGGTGAGCGAGCACAGCACGATGGCGACCAGGCCCGGGAGGCCGAGGAGGAGGAAGCCGACGCCCTCCAGCAGGTGGACGATCACGAACGACCCGGCCAGTGCGGGCAGGCGGCGGGCGGTGAAACGCAGGGCGTCGAGGGCCGACAGGTCCTGGCCGTCGAGCCAGCCCACCACCACCAGGCTCACCGCCACCCCGCCGGCCGCCGTCACCGCCAGGCCGAGGCCCCGGGTGAGGACGAACAGCAGATCGTAGGCAGCGAACGGGCTGGTGGTACCGGTGCCGGCGGCCGGATCGTTCAACAGGTCGCCGAACGACGACCCGCCGAGGTCGTCGCGGGAGGCCCACGCCTGGAGCAGGGCCACCGGCAGCACCAGGCCGGCCACGATCCCCACGATCACCCGGGTCCGCTGGCGCAGGACGGCGAACGAGCCGTCGAGCAGGTCGAGCACCCCGAGGGGTCCTTCGCTGATGGGGACGACGGTCCGGGCGGGCACGGGGGACATTCTTCCCCGAACCGGCTCCGAAGGGCAGTCAACCGGGTGCGAAGATGGCCCGATGGAGCGGTTCCGGCCCGACACCTATGGCGAATCGTTCGCCGAGGTCTACGACGAGTGGTACCAGGGCGTGAGCGACGCCGAGGCGGTGGCCTCCTTCGTGGCCGCCCGGGCCGGGGCCGGGCCGGTGCTGGAGCTGGGGGTGGGGACGGGCCGGCTGGCCGCCCCCCTGCTGGCCCGAGGTCGGGCCGTGGTGGGGCTCGATGCCTCGGCTGCCATGCTGGCCCGCTGCCGTGACCGGGGCCTGGAGGGCTCCGGGTTGCGCCTAGTGCGGGCCGACATGGCCGCCCTCCCCTTCCGAGGACCGGTGGGGGCAGTGCTAATCGGGTTCAACACCCTGTTCAACCTGGTCCACGCCGAGGCCCAGCGGTCGCTGTTCGCCCAGGCGGCGGCGGTGTTGGGGCCGGGCGGGGTGCTGGTGGTGGAGGCCAACCAGACCGACGCCCTGGCCGGCGGGCCCGCACGGTGGATCGGCCCGTCCTCGATGAGGGCGGCGGAGGCGGCCGACGGGCCGGCCCGGGCCGGCACCGGCCGGTCCGGGGCGGTGACGGTGGTGGCCACGGAGCTGGATCGGGAGGCGCAGGTGATCGTGGGCCAGCACGTAGAGGTGGGGCCCGGTGGCGTGCGGTTCCGACCCTGGCGCCTCCGGTGGGCCACCACCGACCAGATCGACGGCTTCGCCCGGGCCGCCGGCCTCGTGCTGGCCGAGCGCCACGGGGGGTGGAGCGGCGAGGTGTGGGCTCCCGGGGGC
>Ga0224510_10002505_pt1 | contig 10978 bp, 8 predicted proteins | sample SF_May12_sed_USG_FD_170161 | JGI IMG/M metagenome (GOLD analysis project Ga0224510, IMG submission 170161) | Sediment microbial communities from San Francisco Bay, California, United States - SF_May12_sed_USGS_4_1 | ecosystem: Environmental > Aquatic > Marine > Sediment | place: USA: California... | reverse complement strand
GCATCCGGCCATCATGCCAGATGTCTTGACCATCAAAACAGCCCCGTCTCTGTCGAGAGACCGACATTTCTCATGCGGTTTTCACCCACTCGCCAGGACGAAGAGCCTATTTTTCTTCATCTATTTTCTCCCCACACCCTGGCGAGCACCTTCCGGTCCAAAGGTTAGGGTTTCAACGCTTCTGCTCTATCGGATACCATCGCCACTTCCTCAGTCCACCCGGGGCCATACTTTGGGGATGATCCCAATTTCAAGGAAAGCAGTATAAGGTTCTGCCTAAAGCAGCGAAGCCACCTTATGAAAGGACAGCCTGCCTGGCTTTTACGGGAAAGCCTCAGGAGGGCACAGCCTTACCGGTACGCTCGACACAGTTCACTCATCCACATCTTATTCAGACAGCAATAGAGCTTGCCTACCTTAATACTGGCTGATATGTTTTTTTATAAGCGTGGGGCGCGTGATTCGTAATTCCCATCATCCTCTGGATATATGTTTTAATAATTGGCAAAACTTGCTCCATTGCTTGTACTAAATGCCTTCGTTTGTGTTTTAATAGCAAATTGCTATTTTCAATTTCTTGGGCTTCAACTATAAAGTCACTAATGTCGGAATCGAAAGATAATTGGATAGCATGGCAAAAAACCATATTGTCTTTTAATGGGAAAAGGGTTGGCTTTGTAACCGACAAATCTATCTCATGGACAGAGATGCCATGCACGTGTTTGATTATTTGCTCATCTTCCTTTTGTAATTGAGCCAATGTAGCCTTTTCCGTGTTTGCCTTGTGCCTATATTCAACAATCTCTTTGTTTAGTTCCTTGACTAGAGCTCTAAGCAAGTCAGAATATTTCTCTTCCATCGGTAAACTTACCCGAATAATCACACCATCAACCTCAAGAGTTAATTCACTATCTAGCCGTTTGAAGAACTCGGAAGCACATGACGCAGTTGCAACCTCATTTCTTTTGCCATACCTTTTCCCTAGATTACGCAAACGGTGCTTTAGTTCTTCTACAACGTTTTGATTTGCAAATATCTCTTCAATACTTGAATGATGAACGGTAATCGCTGTTTTTAATCCAGTGCCATTTTTAGATATGAACTCTTTCAATATATCTCTTATTACTTCCCTTTCCTTGGCATGCAACACAATGGTTTCTATTTTTATTTTAAGCTTTTGAATCGTCTTTTCAAGGCCGATTATTTGAGAAGCTATTTCTTCATGTATATATACCGGTTCTATATGTCGGTTTAGATATTCAAAATGCTGATCGACATTACTTTTATGCAATCTCAAAGGTGAGTTTAACAAATCCCACAAATTCTCTTCATTCTTTGGATTGCCATTGTCACCCGTGACTAAATTTATCGTGTCGTGAACTATGTTTCCTTTGAAGGATAAGTCTGTAAAACCAATAAAGCCATTTTTGTTTTTGTGCCAACTTTGCATATGCCATAAATAGATCGCCAAATCGCATATGTTGGAATATTTATTCAAAAAACCTTTGTCTTCGTCTTGAATCCCGCGTAACAAAATTCTGTTTACTCGTTTTCCTTCTGTTAAATGGTCGTCCTGCTTGGTCCTTACATGAAAATCGAATTTGCTTAAATCTACGCCACGAGCGGCCATTCGTTTTTTCACGAGTTGCAAGATTTGTGGGCCCACATATGTGTAACGCACATGGGCACCTAAGAAACTATCGCCATCATAATTCGTTGGGAAAAATCTTTTGAATTCTGGAGGTAGATTAGCGCTGTATTCTATGAACCAGGACTTTAAGTGGTTCTCTTCCTCAAGCTGCAAATCCGCAAATGGCAATCTTAAGACTTGCAAACCGTTATCGGACACCATTGTTGATCTTCTTTGTGTTGCGGCATAAATTTCATCATAGAACTCTCTACACAGTTCTTCCGCTATTCCGACATTCCATTCTCTATGAGTTAATCCTGGTTGTTTGCCTAAGTCATGTACGGCTAAAAACCAGGGGAAAGTCTCATCATACATGAGTGAAAATCCGGCATTAGACCCCGCTATCATTGTTCCAGTGATATGCGAATAATATGGGGCCTTTTGAAGAATATAATTTAATACTTCTTTTCGTAACCCGGGATTATTTTTCAAGGTTGGTTTATCTAATAATCTGGTGGCCCAGGTTTCAAGTATGCAGGCACCACCGGTGACAAGTGGGCAACAATCGGTCTCTAGGAGATTCGCACTTATAATATTGGCTCGCATGATATCAGGACCATATTGCTCAATGAGTGCGCTCAACTTATTCGCATCTAACTCGGCTAATAAGAATGGCTTAGGCACATCAGAAAAGTAGCCTTCTATAAGTTTAGGGTCTGTCACAACTTCACCTGAACTTCGCAAATCATATGCTGCTCGTGCATGTTTTGCCGCATTGAACAGCGATGCTACCCTCCTAGACCCAATGGTAGATGGGTCCTTTTGGCCAACGTTAAATGCGGCTCGAATAGCATCGTTAACCGCGATATACCGATGTACAGATGTTTTGAGGTTACAATTCATCTCTTCTGTGTTCCTTAAGTGATTGAATATTTAGGCACATTTTCATCGTTAGCCATTCCAACATTACATAGCTTCTGATGCCAAGTGCAACCGACAAAAGATATGGGGTGTTTAATGCTCCCTATTTGTCAAGCGGCCACGAACTGAGTGCTGTGGTTGATGACGTTGGTCCCGTTTCGAGACAACTCTTAACTAGAACCTATCTCAAAATAGTTGACGGCACGAACGGCCCGTTCTATAAGTCCCCTTCATGCTGCGGGTACGCGACGATCAATGGGAGCGGGTTCCTGACAGTCGCCCCGGCCGTCAACCGATCCCGACTCGCGCCCTCTTGGAAGCAGTCCTCTGGATTCTGAACACCGGCGCGCAGTGGCACTTCCTGCCGCAGTGCTATCCGAATGACAAAAAGGTCCATCGTCGCTTCCAACAGTGGTGTCAACAAGAGGTCCTGCGCGAGGTGCTGACCCAGTTGGCGAACACCCTGCGCGACGACGGGGTGCTCGACGAACGGGAGAGTTTCATCGATGCCACGTTCGCCGCCGCCAAGGGCGGCGGCGAGGCCGTCGGCCTCACGAAACGCGGGAAGGACGTGAAGATTCTGGCGATTGTCGATCGGCACGGGTTCCCCCTCTCCGCCAGTACGCATGCGGCCAATCATCATGAAGTCACCGTGATCCAACTCAGTTTCGACTTCTAGATGCTGGAGGCGAACCCCGAGCATCTCATTGGCGACCGAGCCTATGACAGCGATAGCCTCGATGACGACCTCAAGCACGACGGCGTCAACATGATTGCACCCCATCGCTCGACCCGGAAACTGAAGACCCAGGATGGTCGCCACTTACGTCGATACGAACGGCGCTGGCTCGTCGAACGGTTCTTGGCCTGGCTCCAGTGGAAACGACGGCTCCTGATCCGCTGGGAGTACGACGCCACCAATTTTCTTGGGTTTGTCCAGCTCGCCTGCATCACGATGCTTCTGAAACAATTTTGAGATAGGTTCTAGAGCAGACGACTTCTTGACCTCTCCTAACCTCTCCCCGAAAACTAGACCGCTGAAAGCTGGGAATCTGATACCTCCCGCAGCCCCGTTAAGGCCGCCTGCTCAACAAATTCCCGGGGGGTGAGCTCCCCCAGTGAACCATGCGGCCGGTGCTCATTGTAATCGATCCGCCACGCTTCAATCTTCTGTCGGGCATCATGCAGCGAGATAAACACGTTTGCATTTAAACATTCATCACGAAACCGCCCGTTGAAACTCTCAATCACCGCATTCTCCACGGGTTTGCCAGGCCGAATAAAATCGAGCTTGACGCCATGCGCATACGCCCAGGCATCCAACGTCTTCGACGCAAATTCGCTTCCGTTGTCTACCGTGATCATGCATGGATACCCATGCTGCTTCACCACTCGTTCCAGCGCTGCCACCACCTTAGTCCCGGTCAGTGTGAAATCGACTTTTATTAATGGGCTGGGCCGACTCCAGTTATCCACGGCGGTGAGCGTCCGAAACCGTCGACCATCGAGCAACGTGTCGGCCACAAAATCCATGCTCCACCGTTCATTCATCTGACTCGGGGACGGTGGCACGACCCTCAGGTGACTGGCGCGTTTCCGACGGCGTGAGAGTCGCACGGCCAGCCCTTCTTCACGATAGAGCCGATGCACTCGCTTCCGGTTAATCCGCCAGCCCTCGCGGCGCAGCATCACGTGAAGCCTGAGATAGCCGAAGCAGGGACGGGCTTGGGCTAATTCGCGCAACCGTCTCCGCAGAACAACGTCATCTCGTCGGTGGTGCCGATAATACCAGGAGGCCCGATTCAACCGAAGCAGCCCACACGCTCGTCCCACCGCGATGGTATTTTTCCCTAGCACATCCCGCACAAGGTCAAGCTTGCGCGTGGGCATCAGGGCTTTTTTTCAAGTACCTCTGGAATGATCACCTTAGAAGGATCACCTTAATTGAGCGTCAGGTCGGTTACCAGCTGTTTCAGCTTGCAATTCTCCTATTCGAGCTGCCGCAACCGCCGAATCTCGGCAATCGCCATTTGGCCACATCGCTTTCGCCACACATACGTAGGTGGCTTCGCTGATGCCACCATACCCTAAGCTATCTAGCCATAGGCCTACAACTAGGGTGATTGCTTGAACGAGATGAGCATTCTACTAGAGACATAGGTTGGGCTTGATCAAGGAAGAGACATATTGAGGCGAACGTTGCTTAGAAGACCTGCACGATGAAGCACTTCAGATACCGCGTCTCCGGCATGCTGGCGAGGATGGGGTGGTCGGCGCTTTGGCCTCGTTGTTCGATCAGCCGGATATCGCGCTTGGCGTCGCGCGCTGCGAGGCGGATGCTCTTCCAGAGATCTGCTTCAGAGACGGGATGGGAGCAGGAGCTCGTCACCAGAAATCCTTCCGGCTTCAGTAGCTTCAAGGCCAAGAGATTAACATCCTTATACCCAGTCAAGGCACCGGCCAAGGCCTGTTGGCTGCGCGCGAAGGCCGGAGGATCGAGAATCACCAGATCATAGTGTCGCCCCGCCTTTACCAGCTTGCGCATCTCCTCAAAGGCATCGGCCTGGCGATAGGTGCAGCGATCCGCGACGTTGTTCATCGTGGCGTGCGTTTTCGCCATGGCCAGTGTGTCTTGACTGACATCGAGGCCCTCGACCGATACGGCACCGGCAAGCGCGGCATGAATGCCGAAGGCGCCGGTATGGCAGAATACTTCCAATACGTCGGCTCCTGTCGCGAGCTTGGCTGCCGCCAACCGATTATCCCGTTGATCGCAAAACCACCCGGTCTTTTGCCCTCGTTCCACATCGACGAGAAACTTCGCAGCCCCTTCGTGAATCTCAACTTGTGTCGAGCCGCTGCCGCAGAGAAACCTCCGTTCAAGTGGCAATCCTTCAAGTTGTCGGCTCTTCGCCTCGTTCCGTAGATAGACCCTTGTCAGATTCAATTCCTTCTTCAGCACGTCGGCCAAGAGTTCTTTCCGGCTATCCATGCCAAAGGATAAGCACTGCATGACCAGTAGCTGATCGTACCGATCCACGATCAACCCCGGCAGTCGATCGCCTTCAGCATAGATCAGCCGATAGGCGTTGGACTGCGTGACGACTCGCTGTCGGAGACGGATCGCCTGCTGGATTCTTCCCCGCCAGAACGTCTCATCGATTGGCTCATCCTCGAACGTCAGAAGACGGACTCGGATTTTCGAGGACGGGTTATAGAGACCACGGCCATAGAATTGCCCGGCGGCGGTCAGCACGTCGACCAGGTCTCCGGCCGCTGCGTGACCGACGAGCGGTCCGACATGCCCAGCAAAGAGCCAGAGAGGCCGCCCCTCCGGGACGCGGAGTGACGTGAGGCGAACGTGGGCCATCGATGTCATAATCTGTTCCCCCATAACATGGCGTCTCGAACGGTGTGCGTAACGGGTCACATGCTGGCTGTCGTCAACTCGAGCGCCACACGCTCATTGCTTGACGAACCTCGGCCAGTATGTTTTCCTGAGGATGAAGCATTTCACTGTCTCTGTGAGGATAAAGAAGAATGGGCGACAAAGCCACTATTGGTTCTGCCGTATTAGACCGACTGCATCGCCTCGGGGTTCGCCATATCTTCGGCATTCCCGGTGACTATGTCCTCTCCCTCTATCAACTGATCGAAGCCTCACCGATCAAACATGTTGGAACGACGCGAGAAGATTGCGCCGGCTTTGCAGCGGACGCCTATGCCAGGATCAACAGCATCGGGGCCGTCTGCGTCACCTATTGTGTCGGCGGGCTCAATACCGTCAACGCCATTGCCTGTGCCTACGCGGAACGCTCGCCGGTGGTTTTACTGACCGGTTCACCGGGCCTGTCTGAACGGACCCGTACACCGTACCTGCATCATATGGTTCGAGATTTTTCCACCCAACGAGAAGTGTTCGAGCGGATGACGGTGGCCGCCGTGACATTGGACGATCCCCTGACCGCCGAACGTGAGATGGATCAGGCCTTCGCTGCACTGCTCCGCTATCGCCGTCCCATTTATATCGAAATCCCCAGAGACATGGTCCACTGCCCCCTGACACATGGCATGAAGCCGATCTGCCTGGAGGATACACCGAGCGACCCAGCTGCGTTAGAAGAAGCCCTCAGTGAAGTCCGGATCATGCTGGCCTCGGCAAAACGGCCGGCTATGCTCGTCGGCGCCGAAGTCGGCCGCTTCGGGCTACAGGACGACCTAGCACGCTTGGTCGAGCGTCTCAACATTCCCATCGCCTCGACCTTGCTCGGCAAATCGATCATTCGGGAAGATCATCCGCTCTATGTGGGCGTGTACGGGGGACTCATCGGCCGAGAAGAAGTACAACAGTTCATCAATGACTCCGATTGTCTGTTGATCCTGGGATCCATTTTGTCCGACGTAGAGGACCTGGATGCACGATCACCCTTGCTGTCTGAAGGACGAACCATTCATGCGACGGCTGACCGTGTCGCCATCAAACACCACCGATATGAATCGATCAGGTTCCAGGATTTTGTCCAGGGCCTGGTACGATCTCCGCTTCCCTCGTTTTCTCATGCTCCGCGCTCGCTTCCCACTTGGGCCGTCACGACCTCCTCGGTTCTGGACTTGGATGCGCCGGTCACACTGGAGGGACTGTTCCGACATCTGGATACCGCCCTCACCGAAAAGACCGTCGTCATTGCCGACGTCGGCGAATCGCTCTTCGCAGCAGCCGATCTACATGTGCGTCATCGGTTTGAGTTTCTGTCTCCGGCCTACTACACGTCGATGGGCTTCGCCGTCCCGGCCGCCTTAGGAGCTTCGTTCGCCGACCCTAGTTTACGACCCATTGTCCTGGTGGGAGACGGAGCGTTTCAAATGACTGGAACCGAGTTAGCCAGCTGCGTGCGCTATGGGCAAGCCCCGATTGTCATAGTATTGAATAACCGAGGCTATTCGACAGAACGAGAGATTTTGGAAGGCCCTTTCAACGATGTGCATGAATGGCAGTATGAGCGTGTGTGCGGGTTGATCGGCGGCGGGAAAGGTTCTCGGGTGAACACGCAGAGAGAATTCGAACAGGGTCTTGCTGCCGCCTTTGCAGATGGAAGCCAGCTTCACATTCTCAACGTCCTGTTGAGCTCAAACGACCGTTCCCCTGGCATGGTGCGATTGGCACGTCGTCTCGGGAAGAAACTGTCGACAGACAAGCCATAGGGAAAATCCTCCATCCCTGCCTGTTTTTCCCTACACTCCATCAGGAGTCCTTCACAAATCCTCGGACACCTCCGAGCGAACCGACGGAAGTCACAGGATTTATTCACGATCGATGATGGCATACCCCCTGCACTTTCCTCCAGCTTGTATTAGAATGGGCCGGGTGCCACTCCTCCAAACCCACCCTGGCTTTACGCGCGAGCGGCTTTCAGCAATAATCAGGGATGTGCAGAAAGGATATCGTGTCCGACTTTTATCAAAATGGTGTGGTGACCGTCCTCCACCGTCTCGGTCGGTCGAACACGGCGCAACTGGAGGAGGAGCTTGAACGGTACGCGAAGACGACTCCGATCGCCTTGGTTCTTCCCTCACTCTATGCGGAACTGGAGCGGCCAGCCCTGAAGGGAATCGTCGAGACACTGAGCAAGGTTCGCTATATCAATGAAATCGTCATCTCACTGGATCAGGCTTCCGCACTGGAGTTCCGACTCGCCAAGCAATTCTTCTCCCCGCTGCCCCAGCGAGTCCGCGTCATCTGGAACGACGGACCGAGGATCCAGGCGCTCCTGAACACGCTGGTCTCGCAAGAAATCGATATCGGACTCCAAGGCAAGGGACGCGGATGTTGGACGGCCTATGGCTACGTACTGGCGAGGGGACAAAGTCAGGTCATCGCCCTGCATGACTGCGACATTGTGAGTTACGACCGTCAATACCTGGCGCGTCTCTGCTATCCCGTGGCGAATCCGAACCTCGCCTACGAATTTTGCAAGGGGTTTTACAGTCGGGTGACGGACCGCATGCATGGCAGGGTGACACGCCTCTTTATCACGCCCTTGATCCGTGGCCTCCAGCTGTTGGTTGGCCCTCATGCCCTCCTCTCGTTTCTGGACAGTTTCCGATACCCACTTGCAGGTGAATTCGCCATGGTGCGGGACCTGGCGTGGATCAACCGAATTCCCGGCGATTGGGGGTTGGAGATCGGCGTACTGGCCGAGGTGTACCGCAATTGTGCGCTCCGGCGCATCTGCCAAGTGGACATCGCGGATGCCTACGAACACAAACACCAGACGCTGTCGACACACAATCCGGATGCCGGCTTGTTAAAAATGTGCGTCGACATTACCAAATCTCTCTTTCGCAACTTGGCCAGCGAAGGGTTGGTTCTTTCGGAAAGCACACTCAAGACGTTGCGAGCCACGTACCTTCAAGCCGCCCAAGAAGCCATCAGTCGTTACGAAAATGATGCCGCGATCAACAGTCTCCGCTTTGACCGCCATGAAGAACGCCAGGCGGTAGAGATCTTCCTTCGTGGAATGACGTTGGCAACGGCCAGCTTTCTCGAAGATCCGCTCGGCGTTCCCATGATCTCGAATTGGAGCCGTGTGACCCATGCCGTACCGGATATGTTCCAACGGCTCATAGATGCCGTTGAACAAGACCATGCATGGAGTCCCACAGCCGACACACCGCAGCTGGTCTCATAAACAACTTCCTACTCACGAGAGAACCATGACGTCAAGCTGGGAACAGACATTACTCGGACCTGTGGCTGCCCTCGGAGAATACGTCCTCGCGATCTTGCCTCATCTCCTGTCCATGATCATTCTCCTACTTGCCGGCCTTGGTGTAGCGTGGGGTATCGGCCATCTCATGGAACGGCTGCTTCGCATCATCGGTTTGGATCACATCTGCGGTCGCATCGGTCTCGCGGCGGTGCTCCTGAGAGGGGGCATTAAAGCTGATCCATCCTACATCATTGGCCGTATCACGTATTGGCTCATCGTGATGTTCGCCATCACGGCTTCGCTCGGCGCGCTCAAGGTGACACCGATCAATGACGCTGCCCGCTCGTTGTTGTCCTATCTTCCGCATGTGATCACTGCCACCGTCATTGGTATCGCCGGCTATCTCATCTCGAATTTTGTCTCTCAGGCCGTTCTTATCGCCGCGGTCAATGCAGGCATACCGCCAGCTCAGTGGGTCGCTATTGGAACACGATGGGGTATTCAGTTATTGGCGATCGCCATGGCACTCGAACAACTCGGGATTGCCCGGCATATCGTCGTCGTTGGATTCGGCATTAGCTGGGGAGGTCTTGTGCTGGCTGCTGCTCTTGCCGTAGGGTTGGGGGGACAGGAGCTGGCAAAGGATTTCTTGGAACGCCGTCTGGGTGTGCATTCCCGGGCGCAGAGCAACGAAGATTTATGACATCTTTAACGCCTATGTCACAGTTCCTATTGTTCACAGACCTGGACGGTTCGCTCTTAGACAGCAACACGTACTCGTTCGACGAAGCGAAGCCGGCGCTCGATGTGCTTCGCTCGAAGAACATTCCGGTCATTTTGGTCTCGGGAAAGACTCGCGCCGAGATCGAACCGCTTCGAGAACAATTGGACCACCAGGCCCCTTTTATCGTCGAAAACGGAGCGGCAGTGTATGTCCCCGTCGAGATCTTTGACTTCCTCCCGGAACGATCACGCCGCCGTTCCGCGTATCATGTCATCGAGTTAGGCACGCCCTATGCCCTCCTCCGCGACGTATTGAGGCAAATTGAAGAGGCGGTGGGGACCCCACTCCGAGGGTTCGGCGATCTTTCGGTCGATGAGGTCATGGCGACGACGGGGCTTTCGCGTGAAGATGCACTACGGGCCATGCTTCGGGAGTTCGATGAACCATTCTTAGTCAGCGGACCTCCGAAGCTGATCGAGGAAATCTGTCGTCAAATTGTCACTCGCGGGTTGAACTGGACGAGAGGCGGACGGTTCTTTCATTTGACCGGAAATAACGACAAAGGGCGGGCCGCTAACATTCTTCTCCGCTGCTACAAGCGACAAGGACGAGAACGCGACCTGCCGGATCTCGAAACTATCGGCATCGGTGATAGCCTGAACGACCTTCCTCTGTTACTCGCGGTTGATCATCCCGTATTGGTGAAAAAGCCTGACGGATCGTATGATCCGGACATCAATCTCCCAAACCTCATCCGTGCGCCAGACATCGGTCCTGCCGGATGGAACCGGGCTGTTCTCGACCTTCTTCAGCAAGCCTCGGAGGAGGCGACGTCTGGGCGGCCAGTCAATCTCAGAACCAGCTGAGCACGGGACAGTCTAAAGCCATCGATACTGCTAGGAGCCTGTCCGATATTGATCGCCCCCCTCTTGCAGAGAATCTCCAGATGGGCTATCAGCTGTTCTACCCGACCCATGCCATGGAGGCCCCTTG
>Ga0224510_10002503_pt1 | contig 10990 bp, 14 predicted proteins | sample SF_May12_sed_USG_FD_170161 | JGI IMG/M metagenome (GOLD analysis project Ga0224510, IMG submission 170161) | Sediment microbial communities from San Francisco Bay, California, United States - SF_May12_sed_USGS_4_1 | ecosystem: Environmental > Aquatic > Marine > Sediment | place: USA: California... | reverse complement strand
GGTCACGACCGTGGCGCCAAGGTCGTCGCACGCGCGCTGCGCGATGCGGGATTCGAAGTCGTCTACACGGGGCTCCATCAAACCCCCGACATGATCGCAGTGGCGGCCATCCAGGAAGACGTCGACGCGGTGGGCCTTTCGATCATGTCGGGCGCACACAACACGTTGTTTCCTGCGGTGCTCGACGCTCTGTCGGCCCGCGGCGCCGATGACATCCTCGTGTTCGGCGGCGGCATCGTTCCGGAGAAGGACGCCGAATCTCTCCTCGCCAAAGGCGTTGGTGCGATCTTCACCCCTGGCGCGCCGCTGCAGGAGATTGTCGAATGGATTCGCCACAACGTGAGACCGAGATCTCTCGAAGGGTAAAAACGACTCGTCAGCGGCCGATTTCGGGCAAGCCGTGGCCCGGTACCACGATCGTCTTCAGGTACGCAGCGTAGTCGAAGAGGTCGCTGTGCTGCGTGTTGTGGCAGGTCATGCAGGTGGACTCAGGCGTGTTCCGAAGGATGCCGACCTCGGGGTTCTTCGCGTGTGCCGCACCGGGTCCGTGACAGCTTTCGCACCCGACGTTGACCAGAGCGCCGTTCAGATTGTGGGTGACCGTCGAGCCTCCCGGTTTCCCGTAGCCGGTGACATGACATCCCACGCAGTCGAGGTTGAACTCCTTGTTCCGTTCCTGAAGCGTTAGATACGCGTGCCCATGCGCGTGACTGCGCCACCAGGCATACGCCGCCTGATGGCATCCGCTACAGGCCGCCGAACCGACGTACGCGATGTCCTCTGGCCCGAGGGCGAGGGGCTCGAGATCGGACAACGCAATCCGGTTTGCTTCATTGACGACCTTGTCGTGCTCACGCATGAGCTTCGCGACTTGCTCATCCTTCGGCGCCTGCTTCGGGAGAGGCACCCAGTGTGCGGCAAACGCATTACCGACCGCTTGCATCGCCGGGGCATCGAGCGCCCGTCGCGCCTTCGCGAGATGCGCCAAACGCTCCCGCTGCGCTTCGAGATCGGTGGGGTCCACGTCCGAAGAGCGCTCCCAGGCCGCGATTTTGGCCGACAGCGCAGCGATCTGCTGATCGAGTTGCGTCGCGCGCTCGGAACGCGACCACTCGCTCCGGTCCACGAACTGCCCGACTTTCTTCTTCCGGTAGACATCGACGACGGTGACCCCTCGACCCTGACGGCCCGCATGAAGCACCCAGGCCTTTCCCGCTTCGCGGGGAGGAATCGCCTGGTCCTCGTCGAGCCCACCTTCGATCACGAAGTCGACACCCTCGATCGCGCCGATTCGATTGGCTTCGCGCCGCGACCCGTCGACCAGCGCGATGGTCAACTCCGTGTCGGCCTCTGCCGCGGCGATGGCGGCGCGAACCGCATCCCGATCGGCCCCGGGGCGAACGCCGACGACTGCAAGGCGAAGCGCTCCGGCGTCGGTTCGCAGCACCTCGACCTCGGTCTTCATCGCCAGCCAGGGGAAGGCCGACGCGGCGCGAAGGGCGTCGAGCACCGCGGACGGCTGGGCTCGATCGCGTCGGCCCGGCAAGACGGCGGTGACATCCAAGCGATTGAGAATTGCGGCGAGCGTCGTCGCGTTTCGGTTTGCCTGGTCGACGCGTGCCGGCTCGAGGTCTGCGGTGTCGAAGAACACGTCACCGGCGATCAGGAAAAAGACCGGCACCGAGCCCTCCCGAAGCGATCGGATCTGGGCCGCCAGACGATCGATCCCCCCAAGCGGGTTGCTCGTGCAGCCGCAGGGCTCGAGGTATCCATCGAGATCGGTCACGACAGCGATGCGGAGGTCTGGTGTCTCGGCGCCCCCGGGGCCGTCCTTTGGCTGACCCCGGCTGCAGCCGACCCACAGGGTCAGGACCCCGACGACAAGCAAGCATCGCATTCCTCTCCTTCTAGCGCCCGGGAGCCCGACCGCAAAAAACCTTCGTCGGGCGGCGGCTTGACGCAACCTCGGCCTGTGACTAACTTCCGGCGTCTTTCGGGTGGGCACGACCCGCCGCTTACGAGGAATCCATGGTCAAGGTTCGACTGTCACGCGCCGGGGCAAAGAAGCGCCCCTACTACTACATCGTCGTCACCGACAAGGAAAAGGCTCGCGATGGGCGCTTCATCGAGCAGATCGGCACCTACGATCCCAGCCGCCCCATCGAGGACGCCACCGTCGATTATCCCAGGCTCGACTATTGGGTAGGTGTGGGTGCGCAGATCAGCGATCGAGTGGCCAACGTGATCAAGGAGCACCGAAAGGTCGCCGCCGCCTCGGCAGCTCAGGCCTGAGGCAAGCCAAGACATGGCCGGAGACAAACTGAAAGACCTGATCGCGTACATCGCGAGCTCGCTCGTCGACGATCCCGATGCAGTCGAAGTGAACGTCGTCGAAGAGGACCGGGCGGTCGTGCTCGAGCTCACCGTCGCGCCCGATGATCTCGGGAAGGTGATCGGCAAAGAGGGTCGCACCGCTCGCGCCATGCGGACGCTTCTTGCTGCTACCTCGGCACGCCTGCGCAAGCGCGCGATTCTCGACATCCTGGAGTAACCGCTGCGCGGCGAGGTGGCCGGAGCCTGTGCGCCAGGGAGCGAACCATGCTCCTCAGGACGTGGTATGAACCCGAGCTGTGACCGAGGATGCCGAGCCGGTTTCCTGGATCGAGCTTGGAGTCGTCGCGCGACCGCACGGCGTGACCGGCGAGATCCGGGTTCACGTCTTCAACCCAAAGTCGACCCTGCTACAAGAGCTAGGGGAGGTCGTCCTCATCGGGAACGATGAGGAGCCCGTGCTCGTGGAGGTGGTGGCCTCGCGGCCGGGTCCAAAAGCGCTGCTCATGCGGCTCTCCGGCGTGAGCTCCCTCGAAGAGGCCGAAGCGTTGCGTGGCTTCGCGCTTTGCGTCCCCCGCGAAGCGCTGCCCGAGCTCGAAGACGGGGAGTACTACCATGCCGACTTGGTCGGGCTCGAAGCGGTCGAAGGATCGGAGTCGATCGGCGAGGTCGTCGAGGTCATCGATTATCCGAGCATCGAATGCTTGAAGATCGAATGCCCCGATGGCTTCCTCGAAGTGCCGATGCTCCCTCGATGGCTCGATCGGGTGGACATCGAAGGCGGCAAGGTGCACCTCAAAGACGTCGAGGACATTCCCCTGCAGAAGCGTCGCTGATGCGATTCGAGATCGTCACACTATTTCCAGAGCTCTTCGAGGTGCTCCATGCCGGTCTCCTCGGCAAGGCATGGGACGCCGGTACGGTCGAGGTGCAGGTCGTGACGCCCCGCGAGTTCGCCACCGATCGTCATCGCACGGTCGACGACTCTCCTTATGGCGGTGGCAGCGGGATGGTCCTGATGCCCGGCCCGTTCGCGGAGGCGTTGGAGCACCTCGACGATGCGCGCGGGGACGCGCCCACCCATCGCGTCCTCCTCACGCCGCAGGGCGCTCGATTCTCGCAGGCCCACGCCCGGCGCTTCTCCCTGCTGACCTGCATGACGCTTGTCTGCGGCCGCTACGAAGGCTTCGATGAACGCATTCGTGGGCTCGTCGACGAGGAGGTCTCGCTGGGCGACTTCGTCTTGCTCGGCGGGGAGGTCGCGGCGCTCGCAGTCATCGAAGCGACCGCACGCCTGCTGCCCGGTGTGCTCGGCAACGAGCAATCGTACGCCGAGGAATCCTACGCGGAAGGGTTGCTCGAGTACCCCCAATACACGAGGCCGGAGGAGTTTCGCGGCCAACAGGTGCCCGAGATCCTGCGTTCGGGAAACCACGGGGCGATCGCCCGCTGGCGGCGGAAGGAATCGCTCAGGCGGACGCTCGAGCGCAGGCCGGACCTGCTCGAGAAGGCCGACCTGACCGACGAGGATCGCAAGCTCCTCGAGGAGGTCCGCACCGACCGAAAATGACCCCGTGAAGCCGCCGCTTGCACCGGCCACGGGGCTTGTCCCGCGCTGCCAGCCCAATTTGACCCCCTTTTCGCCGCGTGCTACCCACCGGCTCCCTTTTGGGGGAAGGCTTGGCGATGAGCGGTAACGTTCCAGAAATCGATGCGATCGAGAAAGCTCAGATGCGTGAGCGACCCGGGTTTCGGGTCGGCGACACCGTGAACGTCCACTTCCGCATTCGGGAAGGGGACAAGGAGCGCATCCAGGTCTTCAAAGGGGTGGTAATCCGCAAGACCGGAGGCGGCGCGGGCGCGACCTTCACGGTTCGCAAAGTGTCGGCCGGCATCGGCGTCGAGCGTATCTTTCCGATCCATTCGCCGCGAATCGAGCTGATCGAAATCGTTGCACGTGGGCACGTCCGCCAGTCGCGCCTCTATTACCTTCGCGGTTTGCGCGGCAAGAAGGCCCGTCTGCGCGAGAGCCAACGCCAAACCAGCGAGGAGTGAGGCCTCAGGGCTCTCGAACCGTCAACGTAGACTCCCGGAAGCCGTTGGTCCCAGGCCGGTGGACCCAGAGACGGCGATCGACGATCTCACCGTCCATCACGCTCACGACGATGTAGGCGCACGGCCACATCAGCTGCCCTCCGTTCGCGAACGTGGCAGCGTCCTCGTCGGAGAAGTAGGCACCCGCATCACAGTGGGAATGGTAGATCACCTTCACCGGCCTGCCTTCCGCTTGGCCCTTTTCGAAGGTCCGTGCGGCGCGTAGCTCGTTGATCTTGAAGTACGTGGTCGAAGTCCTCGGGAACGTCACCGGATCGAGCCGATGGTACTTGTCCGCCTCGTTTTCCTCACGCTGGACCGCATCGAGAAGCGCGGGCCTGTGCGCGGGGCCGAGGACGAAGCCGCAGCACTCGCTCGGGTAACATTCGACCGCGTGCTGCTCGATGTCATCCATCGCGGCTCTCTCGATCTCGAGCTCGCCTGAGATCCACGGAAACGGCTCACCACTCATAGTGCTTCTCCCACTTCATCGGCGCGAAGTACCGGTCCCCTCGATCGCATGCAATCGCAACGATGCAGCGCGCCTCGGGGCGCTTGGCGACTTCGAGCGCTGCCGCAACGTTGGCGCCGGTCGAGTGCCCGACGTGCAGGCCCTCCTCGGCAGCCAGCCGATCCGACATGTCCCAGCCTGCATCGGTCCCGATCGGTAGAATCTCGTCCGGAACCGCGGGGTCGTAAATCTCTGGCACGAGCGAGCTCGCCATGTGCTTGAGCCCCTCGAGGCCGTGAAGCGCCTCCGCCGGCTCGACCGCGATCGACTCGACCTTGCGAGAGTGCTCGCGGAGGCGTCGCGTCGTGCCCATGCAGGTCCCGCTCGTCCCGAGCCCGGCCACGAAATGCGTGATCTCGTCGCCGACCTGCTCGAGGACCTCGCGGCCGGTGCCGAGGTAGTGGGCTCGTGGGTTCGACGGATTCGCGTACTGGTCGGAATAGAAATAACGGTCCGGGTTCTCCGCGACCAGCTTGCGCACCATTCGAATGGCCCCGTCCGACCCCTCCATCGGATCGCTGTAGATGATCTCGGTCCCAAACGCTTGGGTGATGTCCTTGCGCGCTTGGGAAACGTTCGACGGCATCACGAGCTGGACCTGGTAGCCGAGTGCTGCGCCGAACAAGCTGTAGGCCACGCCGGTGTTGCCGCTCGTCGCGTCGATCAGGATCCGGTCGCTCGTGAGCCGGCCGTCTTCGATGGCATCGAGCATCATCTGCAGCGCGGGGCGGTCCTTGACCGAGCCGCCGGGGTTCGCGTACTCGAGCTTGAGGTAGATCTTCGTGCCGGGCGCGTCCTTTTCGAGCGCCCGCAGCCGGACCATGGGGGTATTGCCCACCGCCTCGATGATCGACTCCATTTTGCGGAAGCGCATCAACCCTCGACACTGAGCCTTAGCTCGGCCGGAAGCTCGCTCGCAACGGCGATCCCGAGGACCTCTTTCAGGTGCTCCACGGCCGAAAATGCACCCATGATCGCCGCAGCCGGCTCCCGCAGCTCTGCTGAGCCCGCAAACCGCATCACGGCGCTCGCTGTCGGGACGTGGACCGTCGCACCGCGCTCGTGCACCGGGCAGCCCGCCCGCTTCAAGTACTCTGCGGCGACCGCGCGAGCTTCCGCGTCGCCCTCCGCGCCACAGTGAAACTCGGTGGCGAGCAGGCGCTCCTGCCCCGACTCGCCGATTTCGCCGAGAAGAAGCTGACGCGCGTAACGACGCCGTGCTGCGGCGTCGAGGCTCACCGTGAGGCCCCGCCCGCGATCGCCGGAACGATGCTGAGGGTATCGCCCTCCTTGAGCGCCGTCTCGAGGTTGTCGAGGAAGCGAATGTCCTCGTCGTTCGCGTAGATGTTCACGAAACGACGCACGCCTTTTTCGTCGCACAGCCGATCTTTCATCCCGGGATGGTTGGCTTCGAGGTGATCGATCACCTCCGCTACCGTGGCACCGTCCACGGCAACCTCGTCTGCTCCGCCGGTCAGGGTTCGGAGCGGGGTTGGAATGCGTACCGTCACAGACATGTTCGTTCCTTTCTGAGTGTTAACAGATGCGAGCTTGGATCATGCGGCGCAAGCCGCCGTGTATCGCTCCGTTCGCAGGTCCTGAATCTCCCCGCTACAGAGCGGGCAATCGTTCCGACGCCGGACGAACGTTTTGCGAAGCGCGCCCCGGAGCGCGTCGTAGTGCCACAGCTCCCCGCCGGGACGTTCACCGCGCAGAACGCGAAGCGCCAAAGCCGCCTCGAGCCCTCCGAGCACCCCGACGACGGGCCCGACCACACCTGCGTCGGCGCACGTCTCGATTCGACCTTGGGGGATGTCCTCGAAGAGGCAACGAAGACAGGCCGAGTCGGGGAGGGCGCACAACGCCCATCCAGACCATCTCACCGCCCCGGCCTGGATCGCTGGCACGCCACACAAATGCGCTGCGTCCGCGACGAGAAATTTCGTCGCCAAGTTGTCCGCGCCCTCGACCACCAAGGTGTGCTCCAACAAGAGATCGATCGCCGTGCTCGGCACGAACCTGCCCTCGACGCCAGAGACCGAAAGCGCCGGAGACAGCTCGCGAAGCACGCGCATGGCGCGGTCGATCTTGGAAAGCCCGACGTCCGCGGTCGTGTAGAGTGTCTGGCGATGAAGATTGCTCTCGTCGACCACGTCGTCGTCGACCACGGTGATGTGCTCGACGCCGCTTCGGGCTAGCAGCCGAAGGACTGGCGATCCGAGACCGCCTGCGCCGACGACCAGAACACGGCGCGCCGACGTCACTTGAAGTACTCCCCCAAGCTGAAATAGCGCTCGCCCGTATCGCAGAGAATGGTCACCACGGTCTGCTCGGGCCCTAGCCGTTTGGCAACCTCGATGGCGGCCCACACGTTCGCCCCTGCACTGATGCCGAGGAGGAGCCCTTCGTCGGTGGCGAGCGCAAGCTTGGTATCCCACGCGTCTTGGTCACTCACGCCGATCACTTCATCGACGACCTCACCGTGATAGTTCGCCGGGATGAAGCCGGCATTCAGCCCTTGAATCTTCGTAGGTCCGGGCGGCCCGCCGGCAAGCACCGGGCTCGCGGCTGGCTCGACGGCGAAGACGTTCGTCGCCGGATTGCGAGCCTTGAGCGCTTCGCCGACACCGCTGACCGTTCCGCCGGTGCCAACCGCGGCAACGAACGCGTCGATGGTCTGTCCCTCGAACGCGCGCAGCAGCTCCCGGGCGGTGGTTCGCATGTGGATGCCCGGATTGGCCGGATTCGAAAACTGCTCGGGCATGAATGCCCCGCGGTCTTCTACGATACGACGCGCGGCCTCCATCGCTCCCTCCATCACCCGGTCGGGCTCGGTGAGAACGATCTCGACGCCGTACGCCTCGAGCAAGGCGCGCCGCTCGAGCGACATGCTCGCAGGCATCGTGAGGACGAGCTTGTATCCCTTCCGCGCACACACCAGCGCCAGCCCAATCCCGGTGTTGCCGCTGGTCGGCTCGACGATGGTGTCGCCGGGCTTCAGCCTCTCTTCTGCCTCCGCAGCCTCGATCATCGCCAGGCAGATCCGGTCTTTGACGGAGCCACCGGGGTTGAGGTGCTCGCACTTGCCCCAAATCGTCGCCCCGCCTGCAGGCGAGAGCTTGCGCAAGCGAACCACCGGCGTTTCACCGATGAGATCGAGGACGCTTTCGACGACGGGTGCCGGCATCAGATCGAATACACGTAACGTCGAGGAGGCGTTCGGCTCAGGCCGTGTGCGTCGCCTCGATCACACAGATCTTGGATCGTGAATGCGTCGAAGCACGCCTCGATGTTACCGGAGAGCTCCGAGAACACGTTGTCCGTCACCACCTGGCTGGTCTCGTCGCCGCCGCCATTCCCGTCGGTGCCGGCCAGCAGGATAGGCCCCTCGAGGGCGCGTACGATGTCGCCGAGCCGAATGTCGTCGGGATCCATGGCAAGCGCGTAGCCACCCCGGGGTCCGCGCTTCGAGGTCACCAAGCCGGCGCGCTTGAGATCCTGGAAGATCTGCTCGAGGAACCGCGGAGGAATCGCCTGGCGCTTGGAGATGTCCTTGATCTGCGTGGCCTTGCCACCGCTGTGAAACGCGATGTCGAAGATGGCGCGGACACCGTATCGGCCTTTGTTCGAGAGCTTCACCGGAGTGGGATCTATGGGTTCCCACATCGGAATTGTCAAGAATATCTATTCGGCCGGTGTGACCCGCGCGGTTCCGTCGTCTCGACCGCCTCGCTCGGGCTCGGATGCGCCAGGCAGGCCACGGCCGACGTGGAGCGCGGCGCGCTCGAGGATCGCTTCACACAGGTCGCCGAAGTCGTAGCCAGCGCCTGCCGCGATCTTTGGGAGCAGGGAGGTAGGAGTCATCCCGGGAAGCGTGTTCACCTCGAGCACGTATTCGTTTTCGTCCGCGGTCACCAGGAGGTCGACCCGGGTCGCGCCGCTCGCGCCGACGGCGTAAACGGCCCGCTCCGCGAGGTTCAACACGCCCTGGTAGCGTGTGGGGGAAAGGCGTGCCGGGAAGTGATACTCGCTCTGTCCTTGCTGATACTTCGATTTGTAATCGTAAAAACCGCCCTTGGGCTCGATCTCGATCGCGCCGAGCGCATGTCCGTCGAGCAACCCAACCGCGACCTCCCGGCCGCGAATCAGGCGCTCTACGAGGATCCATTCGTCGAAGCGAGCGGCGTCTTCGCATCGCTCTCGTAGCTCCGCGAGGCTCCCAGCCGCCCCCGCCCCCACGCTCGATCCACCGCTCCGCGGCTTGACGAAGCTTGGAAACCCAAACGAGCTGTGGATCTGCTCCAAGCGATCGAGATCGCCGCATGGAACGACGTAGTACGAGGGCGTGGGCACGTTGTAGAGCCGGAAGAGCTCCTTGCTCTTGAGCTTGTCCATCGCGAGCGCGCTCGGCAGCACCCCGGAGCCGGTGTAGGGGATCCCCATCGTTTCGAGCATGCCCTGAATGCAGCCATCTTCGCCGTAGGTCCCGTGCAACGCGATCACCGCGACCTCGATGGTCGTTTGCCTAAGGACTCGGTCGATATCCGAGTCGACGAACACCTTTTGAACCCGATACCCCCGCGCCCGCAGCGCCTCGAACATCGCTTCTCCGGTCTTCAGCGAAATGTCGCGCTCTGCGCTGACGCCTCCGAGCAGGATCCCGATCTCTTTTTGCTTCATCCAACTCTCCTCGACGCGCTTCCTATGCGAAGACCGGGCCAACGCCTTTTCGGCTGAAAAACGCTGCGAGTGGCGGACAGACCCGTGTCTCGCGTGCCACAGCCCCGGCGCCCGTCTGACACGAAAGACCGCTGCTCATGCCCGTTCGGGTCTAACAGCGGCGATCGGGCAGAGCCAAGTTCCTCGCAACGGCGCCGTATGGCCTCAGCGACGCTCGAAGTCAAATCCGGCAGGATTTGGGGCCCAAGGCCGCCTCGGTCCTCGCCGTGCAGCGCAAACCGAGCGTTTGGTGCCTTTTCTCTGCGCCGTTTCATTGCCTCGACCCGATGTGGGTGGTAACGGGTACCCTACGAAGGGTCCCTCGACCCGAAAACCAACTTCAACAACCGCTTTTGTCCGGTCGGAGTGCGAACGAGCATGGCTGAAAGCCCCCTGGGCAACGGAGCAGCACGCGGGTGGAGCGAATCAACGCTCCCCGTCTTTACTTCTCCGCAGCCGTTCGACATCGCCCACCGGAGTGACAGGAACGACAACAAACATGACATTCACGGAAGCAGCCGTGGAGGTTCTCCGCATCGCCGGCAAGCCCCTCCACTACAAGAAAATCACCGAAATCGCGATCGAGCGAAACCTCCTGTCGCACGTCGGTAAGACCCCCGAAACCACGATGAGCTCGAGGCTCGCCACGATGGTCAAAAAGGACCGTGGCGACGCGCCGATCCTCAAGGTCAAGCCAGGCGTATTTGCCCTGCGCGAGTTCCCGAAGGTGGTGGTGGAGGAGGACGACGACACAACCTCCGACAGCGACGCCCCCGAGGCGTTCGACCTCGAGGAGTCGGCCGAAGACGAACCGGGCTTCGCCGTCGACGACGCGGAGGACGAAGACGAAGAGGACGAACCGGAGCTCCCTGCGCATGAGCTGCCCGGCGCCCACGTCTTTCCCCGCGAAGACGATGACGACGAGTTGATTCTGGCGAACCTCGACGAAGATTCACGCGAGGGACGCAAATCGAGCCGCAAGCGCCGACCCCGGCGCCGTAGGGATCGCGACGTCGAGAGCGGGCCGAGCGCGGAGGCGCGGCCCGAGCGTCGGCCCGTGCCTCACAACAGGCCGCAACGGGAGCCCCAAGCTCCGGCCACGCGCGTAGCGGAGGCAGGTGAGCCGGTCGGGCGGGATCTGTCCGACGCCATCGAGACCGCGCTACGCAATGGCAGCCGCCAGCCGAGAACCTTCGTGCAAGTTGCCGAGGCGCTGATCGACTCGGGGCGTCTCGCTGGAACCCCAGGACTGCTCGGGCCGACCTTGGCTGCCGCGGTCCGAGGCGACAATGCCAAGCGGCGGGCATCGGGCGGACGCCCGCGCTTTAGGGCCGC
>Ga0224510_10002502_pt1 | contig 10993 bp, 9 predicted proteins | sample SF_May12_sed_USG_FD_170161 | JGI IMG/M metagenome (GOLD analysis project Ga0224510, IMG submission 170161) | Sediment microbial communities from San Francisco Bay, California, United States - SF_May12_sed_USGS_4_1 | ecosystem: Environmental > Aquatic > Marine > Sediment | place: USA: California... | reverse complement strand
TTCCTGATGTTCATCGGCCCGTGGGACCAGGGCGGCCCCTGGAACCCGACCGGCATCGAGGGGATCCAGCGCTTCCTGTCGCGCGTCTGGGCGGTCGCCCAGGCCTCGGGCGGCGGTGGGGCCGACGAGAGCGCAGCGCAGCCGTTGCGACGGGCCGCGCATCGGACCATCCGCGACGTCGGCATCGACTACGAGGCGTTCCACTTCAACACCGCGCTCTCCAAGCTGATGGAGCTGACCAACGCCCTCGGTCGGGCACGGGATGACGGCCTGGCCGGGACCGATGCGTACGGCAAGACGGTCGAGACGCTGCTGCTCCTGCTGGCGCCGATCGCGCCGCACATCGCCGAGGAGCTGTGGACGCGCCGCGGCCGTCCGTATTCGATCCACCAGCAGCCGTGGCCGGACTTCGATCCGGCGCTGGCCGCGGCCGAAGTGATCGAGCTGCCGGTGCAGGTCGACGGAAAGCTGCGCGACAAGCTGGTGGTGGCGCCGGGCACGCCCGCCGTTGAGATCGAGCGGCTGGCCCTGGCATCCGAGGCCGTGCAGCGCTACCTGAAGGGGCGGGCGCCGCGGCGCGTGATCCAGGTGCCCGGCAAGATGGTGAACATCGTCACCCCTGGCGACTGACCCCACAATGGGTGCCAGGCAGTTGATCGCTGAGGGCCGCGAAGCCGAGATCTTTGCCTGGGAGCCGGGCAGGGTCCTCAAGTTGTACCGAAGCCCGTCCGACACCGCCCGGGCCGAGTGGGAGGAAGCCGCGACCGCCGCCGTTGCCGGAGCCGGCGGGCCGGCACCGCGGCCATTCGGACTCGTCTCCGTCGATGGGCGCCCCGGCCTCGTGCTCGAGCGCGTGGACGGGGTGGATCTCGTGGTGACCATGGGACGCCGGCCCTGGACAGTGCCCTCGGCGGGCACGGCCATGGGCCGAGCGCACGCTGCCCTCCACGGGATCAGCGCACCGGACTCCCTGTCCGGCACGCGGGCGATGCTCGAACGCCGCATCCGCGGAGCGGACGCGCCGGTCGCCTGGCGTGACGCAGCGCTGCACCTGCTCGAGCGGCTCCCGGATGGCGACCGCCTCTCCCACAACGACCTGCATGCCCAGAACGTGCTGCTCACCGAGCGGGGCGCCGTGGTGATCGACTGGCCCGGCGCGACGCGCGGTGACCCGGCCGCCGACGTTGCGCGCAGCCTCCTCCTCTTCGCCGTCGGCAAGCCGCTCCCGAGCACCCCGCTGAGAGTCCGCGTGCTCGCTCCCCCCGCGACGAGCGTCTTCCGACGGCGATATCTCGGCGCCTACCGCGGAGTGCGACCGCTCGACGAAGCGGCGGTCCGGTCCTGGCTGCTCCCGCATGCCATCGCTCGCCTGGTCGAGGGCATTCCCGGAGAGCGCGCGCGCCTCGAACGGCTGGTGCGCCGGCTGCTCCGCCGGGCGTCCCGGCCGGGCGGATATTGAGTCGGTGGTAATCGGTCTGTAAGGACCCGACCGCTAGCCTTCATCCCCTGCTTCCGGGGCCCGGCGTCGAGTGCCCGGGCGCCGAGCCCCGGACAGGCCATCGCCCCGCTCGCCTCCCGTGCGGAGCTCACATGACTTTGGTGGACCGTCTCGCCATCGGCACGCTGGCGGCTGCGTTGGCCGTCATGGGTCTGGGCGTATGGCTCGCCATCGGACCGGTTCTCCCCGCGGAGCCGGCCACCGATCTGTTCGACCCGTTCGGCTCGGTATCAGCCGCGCCGAGCACCGGCCCGCCGGGGACACTCGTGGTGGACGTCGAGGGCGGCGTGCTGCGGCCGGGCGTCGTCGAACTGCCGAGCGGTTCCCGAATCGCCGACGCCATCCGGGTGGCCGGCGGGTATTCGCGGGACGCCGACCTTGCCGCTGCCGCGGCGGCGGTGAATCTCGCGGCGCTTGTCACCGACGGTCAACAGATCTTCGTGCCCGTGCTCGGCGGTTCCGGTCCGGGTGCTTCGGCGAGCACGGACGGCGGTGCCGGGTCCGGTCTGGTGAATCTGAACACCGCCTCGCCGGAGGCGCTGGACGCCCTGCCCGGCGTCGGGCCGGTCACGGTGCAGAAGATCGTCGCGGCCCGTACCGAGCAACGGTTCCGCTCGCTTGATGAACTGGTGACGCGGAAGGTGATGACCAGTTCCCAGCTGGAGAAGGTCCGCGACCTCGTCACGCTGGGCTAGGGCGCCCTCCGGGACCTGATGCACCTTGCACTGCCCGCGACGCTCGCCGGAGTAGCCGCCGGGATCCTCATGGCCGATGCCGGGCTCGGCCCGGTCGCCTTCGTCCTTGCCATCCTCGGCGTCGGAATTGCCGGGGCGGCGCTGCTCATCGGCAGGCCTGCGGCGGCCGTGCCACTGACCGCCGTTGTGCTTGGGCTGGTGGTCGGCGGCTTGCGAGGAGCGGCGTTGCCGATGCCGACAGGCGCAGGCAGCGTCTCCGGGCTGGTCGGCCGTGGCGAGATCCAGATCGCCGGTCGCGTGACCGACGACCCGCGACCGCGTGCGGGGACAGAGCAGGTCGTGCTGGACCGGGTGGTCGTCCGGATCGGCGACGGACGGACCTGGCAGGTGGATGGGCGCCTGCTGGCATGGCTGCCGCGCTCCGTGTCGCCTCTCGTCTCCGACACCGTCGTCTTTCGCGCAGCGGTCGAGGCGCCCGAGGCGTTCGACGGCTTCGACTATCCCGCCTATCTCGCCCGCCAGGGGATCGGCGGGATCGCGCGGACGCGGGCCGCGCACGTCCTGCCGGCTTCAGGCACCGACCTGGCGCGACTCGCGGCCGAGCTGCGGCAGGCGCTGCTGCGCGGTCTCAACGCCGTGATCCCCGAGCCGGAAGCGGCTCTCGGCGCCGGCATCCTGCTCGGTGTCCGGTCCAGCATCGCTCCGCAGGTCCAGGACGCCTTCGCCGCCGCTGGGCTCACTCACGTGGTGGCAATCTCCGGCTGGAATATCGCCATCGTCGCGGCCCTCGTTGCTGCAGCGGCACGGCCGCTCGAGCGGCGACGCGGCGGCCGCTTCTCGGCTGCCGTTGCGGCCGGCATGACGGTCACCGGGTACGTGCTGCTGACTGGCGCATCGCCGTCGGTCGTCCGCGCCGCGCTGATGGCGGCCGCGATGCTGGTCGCCCGCCTCGGCGGTTCGCGGGCTCACGCCGCATCGGCGCTGGCGCTGGCGGCACTGCTCATGCTGCTGGCCGCGCCATCGGTCCTATGGGACGTCGGCTTTCAGCTGTCCGGGTTGGCGACCGCCGGTCTCATCTGGTTCGCCGCGCCGCTCGAGGCGCGATTCGCGCGCTGGCCCGCCTGGGTTCGCGAACCGATGGCACTCACGCTCGCCGCGCAGCTGACGACCCTGCCGATCGTGGTCGGCAACTTCGAACGGCTCTCGCTCGTGTCGCCGCTGGCCAATGTCGTGGTCGTCCCGATCGTTCCGCTGGTGATGCTGGCGTGCGCGGTCGTGGCCCCACTCGGCGCGCTCGACGCCGCAGTACACGTTCCGCTGGTCAGCGATGCGGCGCTGCTTGTCACTGGCGGGAGTGCGTGGCTGACGCTGCGCGCGATGATCGTGGCCGGCCAGATTGCCGCGGCGATTCCGCTCGCGTCCATCTCGGTCAGCGCGCCGCCGGTGTTCGCGGCGGCCTGGTATCCCGCACTCTGGTGGACGGCGCGGCGCCGTGGACCGTCCGTGCCGGAGGCTCCTGCGGGTCCGGTTGCCGCCCGTCCGGTCCGGGAACCTCGGGGCGCGATGCGTTACCGGCTGCGGGCCGCAGCCGCAACAACCGCGACCCGGGTGGCGCGCCCCACTGCTCTCGCGGGAGGCCTTGGATCACTCCTCGCCGTCACCGCGCTCGTCGGACTGCCGGACGGGCGGCTCCACGTTGTCGCGCTCGACATCGGGCAAGGGGACGCGATCCTGGTGCGCGCTCCGTCGGGGGCGACCCTGCTCGTCGATGGCGGCCCGGACCCGGAGCTGCTTCTGCGGCGCATGGGCGAGTGGCTGCCCTGGTGGCAGCGACGGATCGACGTCGTGCTGCTCACCCACCCGCACGAGGACCACGTGGCGGGCCTGGTCGCGGTCCTCGAGCGATTCCGGGTCGGTCTCATTGTCGAACCCGGGCGCGACTACCCGAATCCCACGTACGACCGATTCGTCGCCCTGGCTCAGGCCGAGCCGCGCGCCGCGTACGCCCTCGCGCGCGCGGGCCAGGTCGTGCACCTCGATGCGACCAGCGCGCTATCCATCATGTATCCGTCTCCGGCAGACGCGGCGGCGCCGCTCCCCGAAGGAGACATCAACAACGGATCGATCGTGGCTGAGCTTGGAAGTGGCGGCTTCAGCGCGCTGCTCACCGGCGACGCCGAGGCGCCCGTCGAAAAGACACTCCTGGCGCGCGGCGAGGTCCGTGCCGTCGACCTGTTGAAGATCGGCCATCACGGATCGACCTCGAGCGGCGATGCCGCCTTCCTGGCGGCTCTGCATCCGCGGGTGGCGCTGATCTCGGTCGGCGCCGGCAACGACTACGGCCACCCGCATGCCGCGACGCTGGAGCATCTCGCAGCGATCGGGGGCCTCGAGGTACACCGGACCGATCTCGAGGGGAGCGTGGAGGTGATCACTGACGGCACCTTCTACCGCGTGTTGACCGCTGCGGGGGCCGGAGCCTGGCGGCTCACCGGCTCGGATGGGGCACGTGCGGGTCGCGTCCGGCCACCAACCGGCGACGGGACGGGTAGCATCGGTCCATGGCTGTGCCCACCCTCGCCGAGGCCGCGGAGTTCCTCGAGTCGTTCGACCTGCCGGACGGGATCGTGGTCCACGCGCGCGGCGTCAGCCGCGTGGCGGCCGAGGCGGCGCGCCGGCTGGTCGCGGCCGGTGTGGAGGCGGATCCGCACCTCGTCGAGGTCGCCGCCCTGCTGCATGACATCGACAAGCCGGTCACGCGGGAATCCGGCGAGGAGCACGGCACGCTGGCCGCCGAATGGCTGACCGAGCGCGGCTGGGGCGAGCTGGCGGCGCCGGTCGCCGCGCACCCGGTCACCTGCCTGCTCGACGCGGGGCGCTTCCCCGCCGGCTGGGCATCGGTGGCGGTCTCGGTCGCTGACCGCCACGTGGCGCAGGAGTTCGTGACCATCGACCAGCGGATCGACGACCAGGCGACCCGCTATCCGCGATACCGCGCATCGCTCGATGCGGCGCGGTCGCCGGCGCATGCCCTGGAGGCGGTCCTCGCCGCGGCGGCGGGGATGAGCGTCGACGACCTCGTGGCGCGCCTGCGTGCGGCCTGGACGGCGGGCGCGGCCCGATGACCGCCTCGCTGCTTCTCGTCCACGGGGACGACTCGCTCGGCATCGACCAGGCGCTGGCGGCGTTTGCGGATCGGTCAGGCGTTGTCGGTCGCGCCGAGATCGTTGCCGAGCGAACGCCCGACGAGCCGGCGATCGACCGGGCGAGGCTGGAATCGGCCTCGGTCGGCCTGTTCGGGGCGCGACTCGCGATCCTGCGGCAGCCGCTGCGCGCCGCGGGCCGCTCAACCACCGCGTCGGACAAGCTCCTCTCGCTGGTCGAGTCGCTGCCGGACGGCGGCGCGCTGGCGCTCGCCGAGCTTCGGCCCTCGCGGGACGCGGGGAAGCCGCCCGCCCTGCTGAAGCGCCTCGCCGACGCGGTGATCGCGCGCGGGGGCACGGTCGAGGAGCGAATTGCGCCGCGCCGGGCGGAGATGAGCGGCTGGATCCGTGCGCACGCCGGTCGGCTTGGCATCGAGATCGAGCCGCGCGCCGCGGCGTTGCTGGCCGAGCGGGTGGGCGGGGCCGCCTGGGAGAGCGACATCGAGCGCGGCGAGCAGACCCGCGTCGCCGATAGTGAGCTGCGGAAGCTGGCGACCTATGCCCTCGGGAGGCCGGTAACCGCCGCCGACGTCGAGGCGCTCGTCACCGATACGAAGCCGGCGAGCCTGTTCGCCATCACCAACGCCATCGACCGTCGGGAGCCCGACGCAGCCGCGAAGGCCGTCGAGCGGGCGATCGCCGAGGGGCAGCCGGTGCTGCGCATCATGGCCTCGCTGGCCGGTCGCGTCGCGGATCTGATCGTGGCGCGCGACCTGGCGGCCGCTCGCGCACCTGCGGCCGAACTGACGCGCCGAGTGGCGCGGGGCAACGCGCGCATGGCGAGCCACATCGTCGAGGCTGCCGGGCGCTACAGCGCGGTAGAGCTGGAGGCCATGCTGCGGGGACTGTTCGAGGCGGACCTGGCAATCAAGTCGAACACGATGGCCGAGGAAGCGGCACTGGTGGCGTGGATCGGCGAGCATCTGCTCGGCACGCGGCGCACCGGCGGGTGAAGCGGGGCGACTGAGCCGCGCCGGTGGCGGGCTCGGGAACGGTCTAGGCGGCCCCCGCCCGCAGGACCCGGTCGCTCTGGATGGCGAAGGTGCACTGCGAATCGCCCAGACCCAGAATCCCGATCAACTGCCGGTCCACGTAGAGCTGGCGACACGGGATGCACAGGGCGCCGGGGATTGCGAAGAAGAGCCGCTCATCGGAGCCGCCTTCGCGGAAGGTGGTGTCGAAGACGCTCGTCAGCAGACTGCCGCCGCAGAATTGGCAGGACGACTGCTCGCCAGCCGTCGTCGCCGTCTCGGTGGCGGGGACAGCTGGGCGATACGGTGCCGGGCTCGACCCAGGATCGGGATCGGGCTCAGGATCGGACGCAAAGCTGTCGCGGTAGTCAGCCATGCGCCGAGGATGGGATCCCAGTCCGGTCACCTCAATAGGAGGACGGGGTACCCGCGACTGGTACCCCGGCAGTACCCCCGAGGCTGTCGCGTGACGCGGAGGCGAAGGCGTCAGACGACGCGGACCACCTGGGTGGCGTTGCTCCAGAGTCGCTCGAGGCCGTAGAACTCGCGCTCTTCGGGAGCAAAGACGTGCACGATCACGCTCCCGTAGTCGAGGAGCACCCAGCGTGCGGCGCCCTTCCCCTCGGCACCGAGCGCGCGGATTCCATCGTCGCGGAGTGCGCCCACGATCGCGTTGGCAAGCAGCTGGACCTGCCGGTCGGTGCGGCCGCTGCAGATCACGAAGTAGTCGGCCATGGTCGTCACTTCGGCGGTGCGCAACATCACGACGTCGACGGCCTTGCGGTCACTGGCGAGCTCGACGATCCGATGCGCGAGGTCGGCCGGCTCGATTCGGGGCGCGGGCTCAACCACCGGTTCCACCTGCTCCGCCTGTTGCGCTTCTCCGCTGCCTGCCAGATCGTCCTCCGCCTGCTTCACCGACCTGCCCGCTCGGCGTGTCACGAACGCTCCGAGCGGCGGTACATGCCGCGATCCTGAATGAACTCCTCCACGGCCCTCGGCACAAGGTAGCGGATGGAGCGTCCCGACGCCACGCGCCGCCTGATGGCGGAGCTGCTGATGTCGAGCGATGGGCCGCTGAGCAGGTGGATGCGGCGGGCCGCGGCACCGAACCGCTGTACGAGGGAGCGTCGTTCTGGGAGCGGCGTGCCGGGCCGCGGTCCGACCGCCCACTCGGCGAGATCGAGCAGCCGGTCCGGCTCGCGCCAGGTGTCGATCGCGGAAAGCTGGTCGGCGGCCATGATCAGCACCAGCTGCACCTCCCCGCCATAGGTCGCCTGAAGCTCGGCGACCGAGTCGACGGTGTACGAGGGGCCGGACCGCTCCATCTCGATCAGCGACACCTCCAGCAACGGATCTGCGGAGATGGCCAGGCGCGTCATCAGCACCCGATCCGCGGCATTGCTGATTCGCCGGGCACCCTTGTGCGGCGGGCGCGCTGCAGGCATGAGCAGCACCCGATCGAGACCGAGCTCGTCGGCGGCCAGGTTGGCAAGCCAGAGGTGCCCGACATGGGGCGGGTCAAAGGTGCCGCCGAGAACGCCGATGCGCCGAACCGCACCGGTCTCCTGCCGACGAGCGGCCGGATCGGAGGTCGGGCGCGACGCGTCACGCGCCGGGGCTTTTGGCGCAACGCGAGCCGGTGCTGCGGCGCTCACCAGTCGTCCCCCCACTCGAGCTCGGTCGGCCCGATGCGCACAAGGGTACCGGCGCGCGCGCCCTGTCGGCGGAGCTCAGCGTCGATCCCCATCCGCTCCAGCGTGCGCTGGAAACGCTCCCGCGACTCGTCGTTCTCGAAGTCGGTTCGGGCCGCGGTCCGCTCGACCCGGCGCCCGAGGACACGCAGCGCCTCGTCTTCGGCGATCACCTGCCAGCCCGACTCGAGCGGATCGAAGCGGTGAACCCGCATCTCGACCGGAGGCGGGTTCTCGGAGGCCTGGGTCACCGCGTCACCCAGCGCCGCGTCGATGGCCCGGCGCAGCTCATCGAGCCCGGTGCCATCGTGCGCCGAGACGGCAATCGGCTCGTATCCGTCGGCCCGCAACGCCGCGCGCACGGACGGCCACGCCTCGGCCGCCGCAGGGATGTCCTGCTTGGTGACCACCATCGGCATCGGTCGCTCGAGCAGCGCGGGGTCGTGCTCGCCAAGCTCCTCGGCGACCTGGCGCCATTCCGAGGCCGGGTCGGCCTCGGAGCCGTTCACGACCGCCACGAGCACGCGGGTTCGTTCCGCGTGGCGCAGGAACCCGTGACCCAGGCCGCGACCCTCTGACGCGCCCTCTATCAGGCCGGGGAGGTCCGCGATCACTGCCGCCCGCTCGTCATCGAGCGCGATCACGCCCAGGTTCGGGCTGATCGTGGTGAAGGCATAGGCGCCGACCTTCGGGGTCGCCGCGGTGAGGGCGGCGAGCAGGGTCGACTTGCCGGCGTTGGGAGCGCCGACCAGGCCGATATCGGCGATCAGCTTCAGTTCAAGGTCGAGCCAGTGCGATTCGCCGGGCTCCCCCTTCTCGGCGTGGGTGGGCGCGCGGTGGGTGGGCGTTGCGAAGTGCACGTTGCCGCGGCCGCCGCGACGGCCCGCGGCGACCACCAGTCGCTCGCCGGGAGCGAGCAGCTCGCCGAGCCACTCGCCGGGACCCTCACCAGCATCTGCAGCGGGCAGCCGGCGCACCACGGTGCCAGGCGGGACCGACAGGACGATGTCGGGTGCGTTGCGCCCGTGCGATCGGCGCCCCGAGCCCCGACCGCCAGGACGCGCACGATGGTGGGGATGCTGGCGGAGATCGCCCAGGGTGGTCTGCCCCGCATCGGCCACGAGGATCACGTCGCCGCCCTTGCCGCCGTCGCCGCCGTCGGGACCCCCCCGCGGAACGTGCGCTTCGCGGCGGAACGAGGATGCTCCATCGCCGCCGGCGCCGGATTCGACAAAGATGCGGACGTGGTCAGCGAACATCGGAACTCGATGATAGCAACGGCTCGACCCAGGTCCGGAGGAGGCGCCGGTGCGCGGCCGGCGAGCGGATCGGTCTAGAGGTAGCGCAAGGGGTTGATGAAGACCCCGTTGACGAGGACCGCGAAGTGCACGTGTGGCCCGGTGCAGTTGCCGGTGCAGCCGACCGCGGCGATGGTCTGGCCTGCCGTCACGACTGCTCCGGCCTGGACCGCCATGGATCCGAGGTGGTTGTAGACGGTCTGGACGCCGTTGCCATGATCGATCTGGACCACGTAGCCGCCACCGTTGTTGCGCCAGCCGGACCACGTGACCGTGCCGTCGGCCGCGGCGATCACCGGACTGCCCGCCGACTTGGCGATATCGATGGCGAGGTGGTACGACGAGTAGTACTGGCTGATCTTGCCGCCCGGCACCGGCCACAGGAGCATGCCGTTCCCGACGATCGGCGCCGGCGCGGCGGCGACCGCCTTGTAGACGGGCGGAGCCGGCGGGGCGACCGGTGTGGGCAGCGGCGTCGGATCGGGCTCATACCGCGTGGACCTGCGGGAGAGCTCCGGCTCGTCGGCGACTGGATCCGGCACGAGGTCGAAACTGACCGAACGGGCCACGAAGGCCTCCCCGTCCGCGCCGCGGGCGACCCCGATCAGGTTGAAGGGAAACCCACGATCAAAGGCTGCATCGGCCCCACCGATGGCCCGCAGGCCGAGGGCGGCGCTCAACACCACAAGGCCGACGACGGCGAGGTGCGCGAGGGCTCTCGACGGTGGGCGCGAGTCGGTCGAACGGCGCATTCGCAACCGTTGATCAGGCAATAGGGACGCTCCCGCGGGTCAGTACTGGTTCTCTATGTGCCCGACCCCGCTGCATACCCTCCCGATTCCCGGCGCCGAGGAATCGGCCGAAGTCGTGCGGGCGGATGCTAGCAGCGCCCGTCAAGCCGGGTCAAATGCGGCGAGCGTGTCAGGAAGCCGCGAGTGCCAGCTGCAGCGGCGCCACCCCTCGATCGGTCCATGCCCCCGACGCATCGGCCAGCGTGATCCACAACACCTGGCGCGCCGCGATGTCTCGGATCGCCAGCGTGACGCGAAGCTCAACCGATTCCCCAGGAGCAAGTGGCGGCACGGCCACACCGAGCGACTCGAGAGCCTCGGGCGCCGAGCGCAGGTACGGCTGATCGGTGGCCGACCAGCCGCCCAGGAACTGGAGGCCACTCGGCCAGGCTTCCGTCCCGGTGTTGGTTAGCCGTATCGGCAGCCCATCGGGCAATGCGACGCCGTCCAGGGCCGATGACCAGTACGGGGGACCGAGCCCGTCAACCGCCTCCGCGATGCCGCCGGCCGAGCCGCCGGGAATCAGGGCGTCGTAGCGGACGGAGATCGGTCGGTCGGCCAGGTAGCCGGCAAGCCCGTCGAAGATGCCCGCGGCGGCAGCAGCCTGCCCCGCGGCACTTCCGAGCAGATCGTGCTCGGCAGCGAGGGTGATGGAGCCAACCTCGGTCAGGACGCCCGGCATCAGGATGCCGCGGGTCGGCTGCTTGCGCGGATCGGGCCGCTCCTCGGTGGGCACGAACAGCGGCGCGCCGATGATGTAGAAGTTCACCGGCTCGACGCCGCGATCCTGCCGTTCGTAGGTGGCGACTCCGTCGAGCGCATCCACCACGCCATCCTGCACCA
>Ga0224510_10002501_pt1 | contig 10993 bp, 8 predicted proteins | sample SF_May12_sed_USG_FD_170161 | JGI IMG/M metagenome (GOLD analysis project Ga0224510, IMG submission 170161) | Sediment microbial communities from San Francisco Bay, California, United States - SF_May12_sed_USGS_4_1 | ecosystem: Environmental > Aquatic > Marine > Sediment | place: USA: California... | reverse complement strand
CGATCGGCACGCAGATCCTCGTCGCGGAAACAGCGAACGATCTGGTAGTAACGATCCAGGCCCGACATCATCAACAGCTGCTTGAATATCTGCGGCGACTGCGGCAATGCGAAAAACTTTCCGGGATGCGTGCGACTCGGCACGATGTAGTCGCGAGCGCCTTCCGGCGTGGCGCGGGTCAGCATTGGCGTTTCGACATCGACGAATCCGTTGTCGTCGAGGTACTTGCGCATCGCGCGCGTCACGCTGTGGCGCAGGCGAAGATTTCCGAGCATCTGCTCACGGCGCAGGTCGAGGTATCGATATTTCAACCGCAGTTCTTCATTAGCCAGTTCATCGTGATGAAAGGGCGGCGTTTCCGAGTCATTCAAGGTTGTCAGCGACTTCGCCAGCACTTCGATGCGCCCGGTCTTCATGTTCGGATTGACCGTGCCGTCCGGGCGCTTCCGCACCGTTCCTTTGACATGCAGTACGTACTCGCTGCGAATGCGCTCGGCTTCGGCGAAGATTTCGGGCCGATCGGGATCGAACACGACCTGTAACAGGCCCTCACGGTCCCTCAGGTCGATGAAGATCACGCCGCCATGATCCCGGCGGCGATGCACCCACCCGGCAACGGAAATTTCCTGGCCGATCAGGGATTCGTCGATCTGTCCGCAATAGTGGCTGCGCATGCTGAATTCTGGCTTCGAGGGCTGAAAAAGAGGCGGAATGTTACGTTTTGCCCGTGGTCGCTGCAAGGCACAGGCCCTTCGGCAGCTTCAGGCCCCGGTCTTTTTGTCCGGACCGGGCATGACCAGCGGCAGTTCGCCGATCTGGTCATCCCGCCATTGCGGCACGACCACGCCGAGCGATATAACCATCTTGAGCGCCTCATCGACGCTCATATCCAGCTCGATGACATCTCTCCTGGGAACCATCAGGATGAATCCCGAAGTCGGGTTTGGCGTGGTCGGCAGGAACACGCAGATCACTTCCTCCGCGGTCTTGGCCTGCACTTCCTGCAGTTGCGATGCAGTCTGGAAGGCAAAGCTGTACAGGCCCTTGCGCGGGTATTCGATCAGCAGCACTTTCTTGAAAGATTGTTCAGAGTCTGAAAACACCACTTCCGAGAATTTTTTGACGGCCGTATAGATCGTACGCACGATCGGGATACGCACCAGCAGGGATTCCCAGAGATTCACCGCGGAACGTCCAACGATGTTCGCTGCCAGCAGTCCGGTCAGGATCAATACCAGCACCGTCAGTAACAAGCCCAACCCCGGGATCGGGAATCCGAGGTAGGTCTCGGGCAGGAACTCCTTCGGCACGAACTTCAGGTTCTTGTCCATCAGTTCCAGCAGGAACTTCAGAACTATGAAGGTCACGCTGAGGGGTAGCCAGACCAGCAGGCCTGCAACCAGATAGCGACGAAGACGTTTCATTCGGTGGGCAGCCTTATTCGGACTTGCTTGCAGTGGATTTACTTTCCGCAGTTTTGCTCGGCGCCGGCTTGGGATCGGCACTTTTGTCGATGGACTTGGCAGCACCCTTTTCGCCGGCTGCCTTGCCGCCGGCTGCCTTGTCGCCGCCGGCCTTGCTACTGTCCGGCGATGCACTCGATTCCGACTTGTCACCGACCGGTGCGGCATCGCCGTCGCCTTTGGCGAGATTTCGCTGTCCGTCTTTCTTGAAATCCGTTTCGTACCAGCCGGCACCCTTTAGCCTGAATCGCGGCGCCGATACCAGCCGCTTCAATTCAGGCTTGCCGCATGCCGGGCAATCGACCAACGGATCGTCGCTCATTTTCTGCAGCGCATCCAGCGTGTGTTCGCATTCGTTGCAAGCATACTCGTAGATCGGCACGCAGTTGTCTCCGTATATCTTGTTGATTAACAGTGAAATTCGGACCAATGCCCGCGGCGCATTATAAGAGCATCACGCCGCGTTCTGAAACTCCAGCTGATCGTCGGCAACATCGACCTCGATGGTATCGCCCGGTTTGAATTTGCCCTGCAGGATCTCCTGCGCCAGCGGATTCTCGACCTGCTGCTGAATCGCACGCTTCAGCGGCCTCGCACCGTACACCGGATCGAAGCCGGATGCAGCGAGTTTGTCACGCGCGGCATCCGTCAGCACGATTACCATATCGCGATCGGCCAGCCGTTTTTGCAGGTACCCGAGCTGGATGTCGACGATCTGGCGAATATGACTGCGACCCAACGGATGAAAGACGACGACATCGTCGACGCGATTGATGAATTCCGGTCGAAAATGCTGCGACACAACCTCCATGACCGCCAGCTTCATCGCAGCGTAATTCTGCTCTCCCGCCATTTCCTGGATCATCTGTGAACCGAGATTCGAGGTCATCACAATTACCGTGTTGCGAAAATCGACGGTGCGGCCCTGCCCGTCAGTCAGCCGGCCATCATCGAGAACCTGCAGCAAGACGTTGAATACATCCGGGTGCGCTTTTTCGATTTCATCCAACAGGATGACCGAATAAGGCCGGCGACGCACGGCCTCGGTCAGATAGCCGCCTTCTTCATAACCGACATATCCGGGCGGCGCGCCGATCAGGCGAGCAACCGAGTGCTTTTCCATGAACTCGGACATATCGAGTCGCACCATCGCGTCGTCGGTGTCGAAGAGGAAACCGGCCAGAGCCTTGGTCAACTCCGTCTTGCCGACGCCGGTGGGCCCCAGGAACAGGAATGATCCGATCGGTCGACGTGGATCCGAGAGGCCGGCACGCGAGCGACGAATGGCATTGGCAACCGCAGTGACTGCCTCGTCCTGACCGACGACGCGCTTTTGCACGATGCTCTCCATCTGCAGCAGCTTGTCCTTCTCACCTTCCAGCATCTTGGAGACCGGAATGCCGGTCCATTTCGAAACAATTTCGGCTACTTCCTCTTCCGTGACGTTGTTGCGCAGCAAAGTGGTTTCCCTGGACTCCGCTTTCATTGCCTCGGCCAGCTGCTTTTCGAGTTCCGGGATGCGGCCGTATTGCAACTCGGACATGCGCGTCAGGTCGCCGGCACGGTGAGCCGTTTCCAGTTCCAGCTTGGTGCGTTCCAGTTCTTCCTTGATGTGTGCCGCACCCTGCATGGCCGCTTTCTCGGATTTCCAGATTTCTTCGAGATCGGAATACTGCCGCTCGAGATCGGCAAGCTGCGACTCGATGTCGTCGAGGCGTTTTTTCGACGCTTCGTCCGATTCTTTTTTCAATGCCTCGCGTTCGATCTTCAGCTGGATGATGCGACGTTCCAGCCGGTCGAGCGACTCGGGCTTCGAATCGATCTCGATGCGAATGCGCGACGCCGCCTCGTCGATCAGGTCAATGGCTTTGTCCGGCAATTGCCGGTCGCTGATATAGCGGTGCGACAGGGTTGCCGCGGCAACAATCGCCGGATCGGTTATCTCAACGCCATGATGCACTTCGTAGCGTTCTTTCAGTCCGCGCAAGATCGCGATCGTGTCCTCGACCGTCGGTTCGTTAACCAGCACTTTCTGGAAACGCCGTTCGAGCGCAGCGTCTTTTTCGAGGTACTTGCGGTACTCGTCGAGCGTCGTTGCGCCGACGCAATGCAATTCGCCGCGCGCGAGTGCCGGTTTCAGCATGTTGCCGGCATCCATCGAGCCTTCGGCTTTGCCGGCACCGACCATCGTGTGCAGTTCGTCGATGAACAGGATGATCTGGCCTTCCTGCTTGGCCAGGTCGTTCAGCACGGCTTTGAGTCGTTCTTCGAATTCGCCGCGAAATTTTGCGCCGGCAATCAATGCGCCCATGTCCAGCGACAGGATGCGCTTGTTGCGCAGCCCGTCGGGAATTTCATTGTTGACGATACGTTGCGCCAGCCCTTCGATAATTGCCGTCTTGCCAACGCCAGGCTCGCCGATCAGTACGGGGTTGTTCTTGGTGCGACGTTGCAGAATCTGGATGGTGCGGCGGATTTCGTCATCGCGACCGACGATCGGGTCGAGCTTTCCCTGCTCTGCCCTTTCGGTCAGGTCGATCGTGTATTTCTCCAACGCCTGCCGGGTGTCTTCGGCATTCGGATCATTGACCTGCTGCCCGCCGCGCAGTTCGTCCACTGCTTTTTCGATCGCGCCGCGGACGGCGCCGGCCTGTTTCAGCACGCTGGCGAGCGGCGATTTGTCGTCGAGCGCGGCGAGTACGAACAGCTCGCTCGAGATGTACTGATCATTGCGTTTCTGCGCCAGCTTGTCGGTCAGGTTCAGCAGCTTGCCGAGCTCGTTGCCGATGTGCACTTCGCCGCCGGTGCCCTCCACCTTCGGCAGCCGATCCAAAGCGACGCCCAACTGGGAACGCAACAGGTTGACGTTGACGCCGGACTTGGTGAGCAGACCCCTGACAGAGCCGCCCTGCTGATCGAGTAGTGCGACCAGCAGGTGAACCGGCTCGATAAATTGATGGTCCTGGCCAACGGCCAGCGACTGGGCTTCGGCCAGCGCCATTTGAAATTTGCTTGTCAGCTTATCCATTCTCATTGCGGGTACCCGGGAAGAATTTGTTCGACTGCGAAGGAAATAGCGCCGGATCGGCTTATTTCAAGCGGCATTTCGAAAAACGAAACTGCACATCCGGCCGCATTCCCCGTCCCTGCGGTAGGAAAAGAACCGCGCCGAATCAGCGTAAGTGCACAGGCCGCCACCATAGATCCGGAGAACTCCGGCTGCCGCGAGCCGCTGCCTCGCAAGGCCGTAAAGGTCTGCCTGCCAGCGTCCGCGATCGTTGCGGAGGAAATGCGCCGCGGCAGCCGGTTCCAGGTCGCAAAACTGCTCCCGAACCTCGGAACCGACCTCGAAGGCCAACTGGGAGATCGCCGGGCCCAGCCACGCGATAATCCGCTCGGCCGGCGATTGCATTGCCAAAACCGTGTTCTCGAGCACACCGGCGGCCAGCCCGCGCCAGCCGGCATGCGCAGCCGCTACCTCGTCGTCTGCGGTCGACGCAAACAATACCGGAAGACAATCGGCGGTCAACACGGCGGCGACTGCGCCCTTTTCCCGGCACAGCATTGCGTCCGCCTCAAGCGGAGGATTGGCGGGTTTCGTATCGACGCAAACCGTCGAACCGTGCACCTGGCTGAGCCAGGTCGGTTCCGCTGGCAATGCACATTCCTTCAGGAAGCGCCGGCGGTTCGCCGCAACGTGCCCGCTTTGATCACCGACGTGCGCTGCCAGGTTCAGCGATGCGAACGGTCCTTCGCTGACACCGCCGGATCGCAGTGTTGTGCCGGCTACGACACCGGGTGGCGCCGGCCAGTCGGCCTTCAGCCAGTCAGTCATCATGCCCCGGACGCGTCCGAATCCGCGCCAAGAACTTCCAGCAGCTGCCGGAAATCGGCGGGCGGATCCACACTGACGTCAACCGGCAATTCGCTGACCGGATGCGCAAAAACGAGACGATGCGCGTGCAGGGCCTGTCGGCGGAACTTGCGCAGGGTCTCGATGAGCATCTCGCTCGCGCCGCGCGGCAGTGCCAGGCGCCCGCCATAGGTCGCGTCCCCGACCAACGGGTGCCGTCGGTACGCCATGTGAACGCGTATCTGGTGGGTCCTGCCAGTCTCCAGCTCGACGCTTATATAGGTATGCGCCCTGAAGCGCCTGATCACCCGATAGTGCGTCACGGCCGGTTTGCCGCTCTCACGTACGGCCATTTTGCGGCGATCCACCGGATGCCGTCCGATTGGCTCGTCGATTCTGCCGCCACCGGTCAGCGCCCCGTTGCAGACGGCAATATAATGTCGCGATACGGCCCTGTCGGCGAGTCGGCGAACGAGTGCCGTGTGCGCCGTCAGCGTCTTGGCAACGAGCAACAAGCCGCTGGTGTCCTTGTCCAGACGGTGCACGATGCCGGCCCTCGGCAACTCGACCAGCCGCGGAACTCGATACAACAGGCCGTTCATCAGCGTGCCGCGCGTATTGCCGGCGCCCGGGTGCACGACCAGTCCGGACGGCTTGTTGATGATCAGCAGGTGATCGTCCTCGAAAACCGACTGCAGCTCGACAGGCTCAGGCAGGCTGACAACTGCCGGCTCGGCCACGGCGGTCAGCTCGATCAGCTCGCCTCCTCCCATAGGGTCCCTTGGCTTGCGCGCGGCCCCGTCGACCAGGACCTGGCCTTGCAGAATCCACTCCTTTAGCCGGCTCCTGGAATACTCCGGAAACATCCGGGCCATCGCCTGGTCCAACCGATGGCCAGCCAGGCTGGCCGGTACCGTCTGGCTCAAGGACAGTTCTGTTTTGGCGTTGCTCATGCGGACTGATCGAAAGCTCGGGGCGAATCGCTGCCGGGGTGGCGGCAGAGTAGTTTACGGTATACTGCCGCAGCTGGCTCGACTCGTGGGTTCGAATCACCGCCCCCGGTCCAGACATCAGCCGTTCAAGCATTCAATAACAGGTTTACATGAAAAACGTAATGCAAAGCCTAGCTGCATTATCTGCCGCTGCCGTGCTTCAATCCGCCAGCCTGCGCCTTATGAGTTCGTTGCGCATTTGCGTAATGGCGTTCGCTGCGACATTGATGCTCGGCGGCTGCGCCGGGAACGAGGCCGAGGAAGATGCGTTTGTTCGCGATATTGCACAGGCCTACGAGAAAGCTCAGCAATCTTTGAACAATGGCAATTACCGTCGCGCGATTCAGATTTACGAAGCTTTGCAGGCTCGATTCCCGTTTAGCGAATTCGCGACGCAGATCCAGCTCGAACTCGCCTACGCGTACTACAAAGCCGGCCAGAAGGAACAGGCCATTGACGCTTCTGATACGTTCGTCAGGGAGAACCCGACGCATCCGCGCGTCGACTATGCCCTGTACGTCAAGGGATTGACCTATTTCGATCAGGACGTCGGCTCGCTGGAGAAACTGTTCCGCCGTACCGGACAGAATCGCCCACCGGTCGACGCGCAGCTTTCTTTCTCGACATTTAAACGCCTGGTAGAACGCTATCCCGCGAGTCCTTATGCGCAGGATAGCCGACAACGCATGATCTATCTGAAGAACCGATTGGCCGCGTACGAAAACAGCGTTGCACGCTATTACATCAAGCGCGGCGCATATGTCGCCGCGGCTAACCGCGCCAAGACCGCGCTTGAGGAATATCACGGAGCCGACAGCGGTGCAGAGTCGCTGCAGCTGCTGATCCAGGCTTACGACAAACTGGGCATGACTGAACTGGCTGCCGATGCGCGCAAGGTATTGCGCGAGAATTTTCCGGACGAACGATCGTAAGTTGCGTGCCGTAGTCGCCTAACCCCAAAGAAGCAAAAAAGGGGCCGGATACATTTTTCATCGCGATGAAAAATGTATCCGGCCCCTTTTTTTGCGACTAGGCCCCTTTTTGCAACTACTCCGGGAACGTGTATCTCGAAGTAATCGGATAACGCCAGTCACGGCCGAATGCCCTGCCACTGATTCGAATTCCCGGAGGCGCCTGGCGTCGCTTGTACTCGTTGGTTTTGACCAACTGCAGCACCCGGATGACCACATCGCGATCGAATCCTCGTGCCGTAATTTCATCCACCGACAGGTCTTCCTCTATGAACGCCTCTAGAATCGGATCGAGCACCCCGTAGTCCGGCAATGAATCGCTGTCTTTCTGGTTCGGCCTTAGTTCTGCGGACGGCGGACGGCTGATAACCCGTTCAGGTATGACTTCGCCCAACGTATTGCGGTAACGCGCGAGCCGATACACCAGCGACTTGCTGCAATCCTTGATCGGCGCAAATCCGCCGGCCATGTCGCCGTAAAGCGTCGCGTACCCGACGGCCATCTCGCTCTTGTTGCCGGTGGTCAGCAACATACGACCGGTCTTGTTCGAGATCGCCATCAGCAACAGTCCACGACTTCTGGCCTGGATATTCTCTTCGGTTACGTCAACCGGCCGGCCCTCGAAAATCGGCTTCAGCTGCCGCAGCACCGCCTCGTAAATCGGCTCGATCGGGATGACGTCATATCGAACACCGAGCGACTTGGCCTGTTTGGCCGCATCTTCCTGGCTCATCGTCGACGTATAGCGAAATGGCATCATTACGGCGCGCACTCGTTCCGCACCCAGCGCATCGCAGGCGACGGTCAGAATCAGCGCAGAATCGATGCCTCCGGACAGCCCCAGTACAACGCCGGGAAACGTGTGCTTGTCGACATAGTCACGTGTGCCGCAAACGAGCGCTTCGTAAACGCTTTTCTCGGTCGGCAGGATCGGGCAAATCTCACCCGGCAGCGGGACGATGCCGGATGCCTTGGCCTCGAGTACAACCCTGTAGAGTCCTTCACTGAACGGGGGCGCACGAAACTGTACTTCGCCGTCCGCATTCATCGTGAACGAACCACCGTCGAAGACCAGCTCGTCCTGGCCGCCGACGAGGTTCAGATAGACCGCGGGAATTCCTGTTTCCCGGACCCTGCTGCGGACGACCTCCTCGCGGTATTCCTGGCTACCCAATTCGTAAGGCGATCCGTTGATTGCGACGATGACTTCCGCGCCCGCCGATCGACTGGCCGCGGCCGGCCCTTTTTTCCAGACGTCTTCGCAGATATTCAGGCCAACGCGTACTCCTTTCAGTCTGAATACGGCGGCATTCCTGCCTGCCTTGAAGTAACGCTGTTCATCGAATACACGGTAATTCGGCAAGAGGTGCTTGCGATAGGTGGCAAGTACCTTGCCATTGTGAAACACAGCACAGGCGTTGTAGATGTCGTCATCGACGTACTCCGGATATCCGAAGAGCACGGCAATGTCGCGAACGGACTCGCGAATGGTCTCGATTGCCTTCGCCACTCGCCTCCGCAGACCCGTATGAAACAACAGGTCCTCGGGCGGGTAGCCACACACGGCGAGTTCGGGGAAGACGACCAGATCGGCCTGCATTTCATCACGGGCGCGTTCGGCATATTCAAGAATACGCGCCGTGTTTCCCGCGACATCACCCACCACCAGGTCCAGCTGGGCAAGCGCGACGATGATTTTATCGTTCAATGCGAAAACACACTCGTGCAGTTGTTATGGTTCGGGGTCAGCGTTTGAGCAATTCCTGCATCTTGCTGCCCAATTCGGCAGGCGATCTCACCGTTGCGACTCCGGCCGCATCCAGCGCCTTGAATTTGTCTGCGGCCGTTCCCTTGCCGCCGGCAACAATTGCGCCGGCATGGCCCATTCGCTTGCCCGGGGGTGCTGTGACGCCGGCGATGTATGCAACGACCGGCTTGCTGAGTTCGGATTTTATGTACTCGGCCGCTGCTTCCTCGTCGGTGCCGCCGATTTCGCCTACCATCACGACGCCGGCCGTTTCGGGATCTGCCTCAAACAGCTCCAGACAATCGATGAAATTCATGCCACGCACCGGATCGCCGCCAATGCCGATGCAGGTACTTTGACCGAGTCCGTTTTGCGTGGTCTGGTAAACCGCCTCGTAGGTCAATGTTCCGGATCTGGACACGACACCGATCTTGCCTTTCTGATGAATGAAACCCGGCATGATGCCAATCTTGCATTCATCCGGCGTAATGATGCCCGGGCAATTCGGACCGATCAGCCGGGTCTTGTAACTACGCAATGCCGACTTGACCTTGACCATGTCCAGTACCGGAATGCCCTCGGTGATGCAGACAATAAGTTCAACTCCGGAATCCGCGGCTTCGAGGATCGCGTCGGCCGCAAACGGTGCCGGCACGTAGATCATGCTGACGTCGGCGCCGGTTTCGCGAACCGCCTCGCGCATGGTATTGAATACCGGTACACCAATGTGAATTTCGCCGCCACGTCCTGGCGTAACGCCGGCAACCACGTTGGTTCCGTACTCGATACACTGCGTCGTATGGAACGACCCCTGATTGCCGGTAATGCCCTGACAGACAATCTTGCTGTTCTTGTTAACCAGAATGCTCATTGGATTCCCTGATTCTTACTTGGTCGACGCACGGACGACTTTTTTCGCCGCGTCAGTGAGGTCTTTTGCCGCGATGATGTCCAGGCCGCTGGCAGCGAGCAATTCCCGTCCCTTGTCGACGTTGGTGCCTTCCAGGCGCACGACGACCGGCACGCTGACGCCGACTTCCTTGACTGCCGAAATGATGCCCTCTGCGATCAGATCACAACGCACGATGCCACCGAAAATGTTCACGAGAATGGCTCGTACATTTTCGTTGGAAAGTATCAGCTTGAATGCCGCGGATACGCGTTCACTGGTAGCACCGCCGCCGACATCCAGGAAATTCGCCGGTTCGCCGCCATGTAACTTGATCAGGTCCATCGTTGCCATCGCCAACCCGGCACCATTCACCATGCAGGCGATGTCGCCGTCCAGTGAGACGTAATTCAGGTCGTGTTGCGCTGCCTTGCGTTCCGTTGCGTCCTCCTGGCTTGCGTCGCGTAGCTCCACGAGTTTCGGCTGGCGGAACAGCGCGTTATCCTCGATGTTGATTTTGCCGTCGAGTGCGACGACATCACCGGCCTTGGTTACTATCAGCGGATTGATTTCGACCAGGCTCGCATCACTTTCCTGGTAGAGCCGGTAAAGACGCGCGATAAGATCCGCGAACTGGCGACTCTGCTTCTTGTCCAGGCCAAGTCCAAATGAAAGCTGGCGCGCCTGGTAAGGTTGCAAACCGGCGTCAGGCGAAATAGCCACCGTGAATATTTGCTCCGGGCTTTCTTCCGCAACTTTCTCAATGTCCATACCGCCAGCGGCTGAAGCAATGAACGCCACCCGGCTAAGCTCGCGATCGACCAGCATGCTGAGATAAAGCTCGCGATCGATGTCAGAGCCGGCTTCGACATACACGACATTGACCGGAAGACCCTCCGGGCCCGACTGATGGGTAACCAGCTGCTTGCCCAGCATGTCCTCGGCATAGCGTCTTACTTCGTCCGACGATCGCGCCAGCTTTACGCCGCCGGCCTTACCGCGGCCACCGGCATGTACCTGCGCCTTGACGACCCAAAGCTCGCCGCCAAGCTTCTTGGCGGCGCTGACCGCCTCGGCT
>Ga0224510_10002500_pt1 | contig 10993 bp, 8 predicted proteins | sample SF_May12_sed_USG_FD_170161 | JGI IMG/M metagenome (GOLD analysis project Ga0224510, IMG submission 170161) | Sediment microbial communities from San Francisco Bay, California, United States - SF_May12_sed_USGS_4_1 | ecosystem: Environmental > Aquatic > Marine > Sediment | place: USA: California... | reverse complement strand
ACTCGACCCCATCACCCGCAAGCCTTCCCATATCGCCGGAGTCCCACCCGATTACTTTAGCGCCACCGGGCAACGTTGGGGCAATCCACTTTACAGATGGAACGACCCTGACGCTTCCATTGAAAATCAGCTTTACGATTGGTGGGCCAAACGGCTGCGAGCAACCTTTTCACAGGTTGATGCGGTACGCATTGATCATTTCCGGGGTTTTGAATCATACTGGCGCATCAGGGCCGAGGAAAAAACGGCGATTAACGGCACCTGGGTGAAAGGGCCGGGCCTGAATTTTTTCCGAGAGATGGAAAAAAGAGTTGGCAAACTACCTATCATCGCCGAGGATTTGGGCATCATCACCCCCGAAGTGGAGGAACTGCGTGATACCTTAGAATTTCCAGGAATGAAGATCCTACTTTTTGCTTTTGATGGTCACGTTGAAAACCCCTATCTGCCCTACAATCATATCCAAAATTGCGTGGTCTACACCGGAACCCACGACAACGACACCGTATTGGGCTGGTATATGAGCCCGGAGGTGGCAGAAGATGAAAAAAAAAGAGCCCGGGCCCATGCCAACCGTGCGGACTCGCAATCCACCGCCATCAACGATGATTTCATCCACCTCGCCCTTTCCTCGCCTGCTCGTTTATCCATCCTGCCCCTGCAGGATATTTTGGGATTCGGAAATGATTGCCGAATGAACACCCCCAGCACCATGGGGAACAACTGGAGCTGGCGCTGCGCTCCCAGATTTCTCTCCTCGGCAAACGGCGCTCGCCTGCGCGAACGCACCGAGTTTTTCGGCAGACTGCAACATATAAAATTTCCTAGCAATAACCAAGATGAGGACCTTGATGCAAGCCCTGCTTCTCAGCTGTAGCCCTCGCAAGGGAGGAAACACCGAAACCCTGCTGCGCCAAGTGGCGGAAGGCTTACGAGAAACGGGCGCGGAGAGCGAACTGATCCGGATCGGTGAGCACGACATCAGCCCCTGCATTGCCTGTGGCGGGTGCGACGCCACCGGTATCTGCGTACTGGGAGATGAAATGACCCTTCTCTATGACAAAATCGATGGCGCCGACTTCCTGATTATCGGCTCACCAATCTATTTTTACGGTATCACCGCCCAGGGCAAGGCAATGATCGATCGATGCCAGGCCATGTGGTCGCGCAAATACAAGCTTGGCCATGCAAGGAAAAAAGGAATCGGAGCGGGCTACCTAGTCAGCGTAGCCGCCTCTAAGGGCGACAAAATATTTGACGGCGCCATCCTCACCGCCCGTTACGGCCTGGACGCCATGAACTTTGACTACCGGGGCGAACTTCTGGTGCGGGGGGTGGACGGCAAAGGTGCAATCGCTTCCATGAACGGGGAATTAAAACGGGCTCGCGAATTCGGTCGCGCCATCGGCTCCCCTCCCGCTAACCACACGTAACATTTTTTCAAACTCTCGCTTGACAACCCATCTTGTTTCGCGTATAAGGTTGCACATCGCAAGGCCCCATCGTCTAGCGGTCAGGACGTTGGCCTCTCACGCCGAAAACAGGGGTTCGATTCCCCTTGGGGTCACCAGAAATTCCGGGAAGTTAGAGCACAATCTAACTTCCCGTTTTTTTTACGTGTAACCTCTGCGTGTAAATCACTTTTCCTCTGGCTTCCGGGTTGATTTTGTCTCGGTTAGCAACTCCATCGTTTCTTCAAGATCGTTATTTATCTTTTGGATATATCTTTCTGTTGTTGTAGCGCGTCGCGACCTACGGACTTGTTTGTCGCGAGGTTTGGGTTTGTTAATGCAGGTCATTAAACCGGGTTTTGAGGTGGTTTTCAAGGGTGGTTTAATGACCTTTTCATGACCTGTTTTTTTAGTTGGTGATGATGAGTTCGGTGCGTGTTTTGGCGCGGCCGTTTTGGGTGGTGGTGACCGAGTATTTCAGGGTGGCCTCCTCAATGGTGAACCGCTTGAAGATTTGGCGGACCTCGGGGTGGTCGTTGATGGTCATGAGGAATCTGCCTTTGATCGTTGCCAGTTGGTTGGCCAGATCAAGAAAATCCTGCTCCACGAAGTTGTGCTTATAGCCGGGTATCTCATAATACGGCGGGTCGAGGAAGAAGAGGGTGTGCGGCCGGTCGTATCTCTTAATCAGCTCCTTGTAGTCCATGCATTCGATCGTTACCCGTGCCAGCCGTTCCCAGGCTGCTTCCAGGGTTGATTCCAACGCCAAAAAATTAAGCCTCGGGGCGTGGGTGGTGGCGGTGCCGAAGGTCTGGCCAACACTCTTGCCGCCGAAGGCCGTCTTTTGCAGGTAGAGATAGCGGGCAGCCCTCTGGATGTCGGTGAGGGTGTCCGGGTTTACCTCCCTCTCGCGCCTGAACTCATCGCGGGAGATCAGCGAGTATTTGAACTGGCGGTGCAGCTCTTCCGGGTGATGTTTGATTACCCGGTACAGGGTCACCAGATCGCGGTCGAGATCGTTAAGGACCTCGGCATGGGACGGCTCCTTGCGGAACAGGACATGCGCCCCGCCCGCGAAGACCTCCACGTAACAGCCGTGATCCGGAAATTTGCTGATAATCGTTTTTGCCAGTCTGTTTTTGCCTCCAAAATATGGAATAAAACTCCCCATACATTTTCCTTTGCGTGATTGCAGGTTATCTGCTAGACAAACGCCCGAGCCACAAAGCTTGGGACTATAGCGGGAGAACCTGCGGACCTCCTTCCGTGTTCGCGGCACGGCTTGAGTGGTTCGGGGGTGTTGTGACCACCCCCAGTCCCATTTCATCAGGCCAGGGTCGGCCAGGTTATACTGCTTGCCGGGTCGAAGGCCTCCAGCTCCGCCTCGGTGCGGGCCGGATTCTGTACCCAGGCGATGTTGACGGCGGCGGTTGCCTCCAGCGCCTCGATGTATTCGACTACCGCCTCCTGGGCGTTGAGGTAAGCGAGATCGCTCGGGCTTGCCGTACCTTTTAGCTCCTTGCGGAGCAGGCGGATGGATTTGGCCAGGGCCTTGCGCTTGGCGCGCGGGTCGCTGCTGGTCGCGGCATCCACGCGGGTGTTGGCCTCATCTTCGATGGCCAGGGAGACCTTGGCCATCAGCTCATCCAGGCTGTACGCCGGGCCCGGGGTGTTGCCCTCGGCGAGCCAGGCTTGATATCGCTGCCAATCCGCGTTGTATGGATTGGCGGGGATATGCGCCCCGGTTTCCGTATTAACGATAAATTCATCGCTATCACTTCGTTTGTACATGCTCTCTTTTCCCCAAAAAAGTTATGGCCTTGCAATGGCCACTATATGACAATGAACATGTCCTACTGTGTTAATGTTCTGGGAGTTACCGACCCTGCCAATACTTTCCGATATGGAGATGCCTCCCATGGTTAGATCCGCCGCATCGGACATACAATACGCTTTACCTACCGCCCCGGTTACAGGGGAATAGGTATAAAGCGTTGGTACAACGCGCATGGTCACGGGAAACACAACATTAACCCAAAACTTGGACGAGCCGGTTTCAAAGGAATAGTACAAAATACTCCCGACGTTTGTTACTGTTCCCGGGGCATTGGATTGAAGATAAGTTTTATAGTACTGTCTTTGACACTTAGCCAACTCCTCACCGTGTGACATCCGCCGCGCAGGCGTGCGCAAACTTCCCACCTCGACCTTGAGATCTTTAAACTTTGCGCTGCCGGAAAGTTTAATGACCGGCCAGGTCTTGGTGCCCACGTCGAGCTCAAAGGTCAGCGAGCCCACACTGCCGGTCAGACTGCCGATCTGGGTCAGCGTCCCGAGAGACGAGCTGCTGTCAGCCCCGCCCGCTGAAACGGTGAGGCTTCCGGCATCGGTGACCTCGGCGGACACGGTCACCGTCACCCCGTCCAGATCCGCGCGGTCCGCCAGGATCTGCAGCAAATCGGTCACCGTGTAGGTGCCGTCCCCGTTGTTGGTGATCTTGCCGTTGACCGTGTCGCTAAACCAGCCATCCAGCAGATATTTATACGCCGTGCCGATGGCGGTGCCGAAGGTGTAGACGTCCTGGTTGACCTGAAAAGCTGGGTTGAGCAGGAGATTGTCATGCACCGCCTCCGGCTCCGCCATGGCCCGCAGATCGGCAATTCCGGAGATCGCGGTTTCGGTGGCGTCAACCAGCGCCAGGGGGACGTAATCCCCGGAGGGTTGCACGGTGGCGGCATGGACCACGCCCGCATTATCGACATAGATCCAATTGAGCTTGATCTCCCCAGGCGCTCCCGCCGGGCTCACCGCTACACTGGAGGCAGTGATCGTGAAACGGTTTCCGGCCTCATCAACCACCCCAGCCGCATAGTTGGCGGTCAACCCGCCGCCATCGCTCACCGCCAAGCCGGTAATGACCTGATTGTTGCGCAGCATGGCTGCCACCACGAAATCGAGAATCGCCTTGGCATCGTCCTCTTCATCCTTCCAATCCGCCTGCCCCAATGCGGGCTTGCGGAGTCGTAACATAGTTGAATAGGTCGTCATCGCATCACCCGTTAATGGTCAGATACCAGGTCAGGGTCAGGCTATCGCCTTCACCCTTGTTTTTGACCGCAAAAACAGACCGGCATAACATGGTCCCGGCCGACGGCGAGTTAAAAATCCCGGCCTCGGTAATGGCTCCGGTCCCATCCCCGGCGGCCCAGTCGCAGACGTAAATCACCTTGTTGGCATCCGCGTCGGTGCCCTGGGTGACTGAGGTCAGGGCGTTGCGGTCAATCTCGGATTGTAGCGCGGTGTTCGAGGCGTCCACCAAAGTGGTGCCGGTACCCACCGCCATATAGCCCATGGCCGCCTGGGTCTTGCTGCTGAGCTGGTTGGCGATGTGGGCACGCCCGGTGGTCACCACCAGATTGGGCGCGACTTCATCAAGGATTATTTCGCCCTTAGCATTGCGCACCACAAAGTGAATACGTCCTGTTACTTTGACTCGGCCGTAAAGCAACCCGGAACTCACCGCCTTGAAGTTGGACCATGACGCACAGGCGATCCTTGCCAGCGCCAAACCATCAAGGACTTTTCCCCAAAGATCAAGGACTTTTCCCCAAAGTTTTCGTAAAATATTCATCGTAACTCCCCTTTATCGGTTAGTAAAAAATCTTGCCCGGCGGCGATATCGCGCCCGCAAAACGGGCATCTCCTCTCCACCGGCTTGGGCCGTCCGCCAACCGGCGCCAGGTTGGCGATCTCGATCCCTTCCCCGATCTTACGCACATAAAAACAGTGCATCCGGCAATGGCCGCAATAGACCTTGGGAGCCGCAGTGAGAACCATCCGGAGCTGATCGCCGGTCACGCATTGCATCAACATTTAGCGACCATACGGGCTGAGTCCATACCCGCTCCCCATGGCCGGATTTCCATAGCCATCGCTGAACAACAACTCCTCTCCGGCCGTAACCTCCTCGCTAAGACCAACCTTTAGCGCTACCAGCAACTCATCAAGCAGCCCTGCCTCATCGTCCCTCGGCCCGATCCACAGAGCCACGCCGCCATAACCGTGCTCGCCGTACCCTCCGCCGCCATATCCGATATCCCTCCAGATGATGAGCCGGTCCCAAGCCGTAACCCCGTCAAAGAGATCAAGCTGCAGCTCGCAGCTCAACGCATCCCCGGTGGTGATTCCATCGACCACATCCGTCCGGATAACCCACTCGGACGCCAGCGCTTCAGCCACGCTGACCGCGTCGCTCGTCGGGAGTTCAATCAGGATCTTCAACAGATCGACCGGTTGTACCCCGTCGGCCAGCTCAAGGTATTTGCCCAAGACCCCGATCAAGGAATCGATAGCACTCACCCCATTGTTGAGGGTCAGCGACTTGAGGAGGTAGAACCAGTTGATCGCCTTGATCCTGATCCTATTTATCCGGCGGCCCTTGCCCGAACCGAAAACCCGATCTGCGGAGAGAATCTCCATGGGAGTCTTGCGCATCTGGTTGAAGCCCGAGGAGGTCACCTGGAGGTGATCGCCGCGCTCCAGGTCGAACTGATCGAGATAGGCCAGAAACTCATAAATGGTCGAAGGGGTTGAAAGGGCAGCGAGATAAAAATCGGCTAAAGAGGCGGCCTGATCGCCATCTGCCACCAGATCGAACAACCAGCGGTCAGCGTTGGCATGTTCGCCGTGTTTTTGGATCGAGAGGTTATCGCGTACGCTCACCGAGCCGGTGTAGGCCTCCCGGCCGGTTTCGGCTGCGGTATGATCCCGGCCGTAAAAAAGCTCCACCACATTGACCAGGGCATCAACGCGGGTCCGCCGAGCCGTTAGGGAACGCAAGGCGAGATTATCCGGCAGGAGCAAGCGGTCGCCAGACCAGTCGGCCTGAATGTCGCGCACCCGCAGCTTGGCCAGCCCCGCCGACCACATAAAGCGGGCGCGGCTTTGCAGACAGATCTTTTTGATCGCCTCCCGCACGGTCAGGGAGCCGGGTAAAATCCCATCAAGAGCGTAGCCCAGGGAGTCGAACCGCGCCCCGGCCGCATTAAAGGATGCCGTGTCCACCAGTTCAGCGGGCAGGTCCGCCTTACCGGTCAGCAAGGTTTTGATCACCGTGTCCGGCCGGTTGCTTGGAAGAACGCCGCCCACCACCTCAGCGCTCACCTCATCGGAAAAGACCCTGGTGCGCGCCCGGTACTCCACCTCGAAATACATGTGGGGGATGAAGATCTTGACGTCGTCGGTGGTGCCGATGTAGCGCAGCTGCACATCCCGTCCGGTGTACCAGGCCCAAGTGACGCTGACGAAATCGGTCAAATCAAACTTGTCGATAATGGTCCTGGTGGGGGTCTGTTTGCTGAGGATCTCCAAAGGGCGATTGTCGGTGAGCAGCTTTTGAACGTCATCTTTGTCCTTGATCGGCAATCCCTTGATATCGTTTTGGGTGTATGAGACATCGCCGGACTGATTGATGTAAGCGGACACGGCTGTGGTCCGGGAATCGGTGAGGGAGACCTTGGCGTCGTATTTGATGAGGGGGTTGATAATTTTAATACTGATACTGCCATTGTTTACATACAGATACATGTATACTTTCACCCAGTAATTTTGATTACTGGCGATATATGGCCATGAGCCGCCATTGATGGTCAGCGTGCCGGAAAAATCCGGTGGCAGATCATTGAAGGTGACGGTTTGCCCCCACTCGGTTACGACTTTGATGTAGTAGATTTGAGCGGTTCCGGTATAGGTGGAGACAATGTTGAGATTGATCACCGAGGATGTGGCGGTATGGTACAGGTTGTTAAACCAGATCGTGGCCAGGAGTTCATCGGAAACACCGCCTCCGGAAGAGGAGAACCCATAGGGACCATAGCTGCCGTATTCCGAATTGCCAGCCCGTCCTTCTGAGGCTGCCAACGGATGATCATGGCTCGGGTTATTGGTCCCGATCCATGGATCGGCAAAGGGGTGGTCATGCTGGCCGCCGGTCTCGTGGTCGTGGGGATGGTCGATATCCACCTCTGCCTTGAGCACCAGATTGTCATCGGAACTCGGCCGGCTCAAGTTGCCGATCACGTTCGCCCCCTCCACCCACACCTCGACGTGATCGTTGAGATAGTAGTTGGTCTCCCAGTGGTGAACCACCAGACGAGCGCGGACGATCTGCCCCAGATTGACATTGGCGTTGACCTGGACCAAGGCCAACACCGGATAATTCCGGCTGATCATCGCCGAGGAGGTGTTGGCGTCCTCATCAAAGGCGTTATGGGGTTGAAAGGCGGTGTTGCCCGGGCCCACGTCGTCAAAGGTGACGTTTTCCAAAGAGGAGGACGGCGCGAACTGCACTGAATAGGGTTTCTGATTAAAGGTAATCCGGGCCGGGTTGCTCGCAGCGTTCACGCTATAGATAGAGGCGGGGGCGGGATATCCGGCCACCTTGACATTGGTGATCGATTGGAGCGGGCCCTGGCCGACGAGATAGGTATGGTCGAAGATCCTCTGGATAACCGGCGCACCATCGGAGTGGTCCGCCTTCTCGGTGGAGCGGTAGCCGCGAATGGAGGCGGTGAAGGCCGAAGCGGTGCGGGCGGAGTAATAGATGTGCTCTTCGTCGATCTGAATTTCACCTGCCGCTGGAAAGCCCAACTCGTTGAGGTTCTCGCGCACCGCAATGGTGATCGAGGAACTGATGATGGAGCCGTCCAGGGTGGCTTGGGGTGCGGTTTTGGCGCACACCGTTTTGACCTGGCCGGGCGCGCCGAGTATCATATCGATGGTCTTGCCGAGATGGGCCTCCAAGGCATAAGGCCACTCATCACGGGTGAGCACCATGCCAATGCGGGCGTCGTAGCGCATGCCGATGGACACCAAATCCAGCTTGAGGAGTCGGGAATTTTCGTCGAACTCGATTGGGTCCTGCACCACCAGCCGGTCAAGCAATGCCTTGTCCGCATCGGTCAGACCGTCGAACCATTGATAGAGGTCGACATCGACGTTTTCCGGGTCCTCACCCAGGAAGTGATCGGAGAAGGGTTTGTTCCCGCCGTTCCACAGGGTGATGGTCATTTGGCGGATGCCGCCGGTCACCTCGCTCTCCGGGTCTCCGGCCTCGGTGAGTTCGCCCCAATCTTCAACGAGCGGCTGATAGGTGATCCCGCCCAGGGTGATTTCCTGATCGGAGAGGAAGACATCCCCCGCCTCGAAATGAAAGACCAGGAGCTGGCGCGGTTTGCGGCTGGCGGAGCTCATGGCGGCGAGGAAGCCTGCGGTCAGGTCGGATCTCATCCCACCACCTCCAGGAGGAGTTCGCCGCCGTAGCGCTGGTAGCTGGTTTGTTTGAAGTCGAGCGGGTTGGTGCGCATGATGACCTGCATGCTCGCCTCGTCCTCGTCGTAGTAGGTGAACACGTGGAGCGAGCCCTCGCACACGGTGTCAAACCACGCGACAAGGGCGTCGTAATCGGCCTTGGGCAGGTTTTTGAAGGTAATGGGCCGGGTGCGGATATTGACCCCGAGGTCCTCGCGCTGCAGGGTGCCGCCCGCGGTGCGGTCCACCACCTGGAGGCGCTCGCGGGGGGCGGCGGTCGGGTATTGGATGCCGCGTGAAAACTGGAGCTCGGAGGCACCGAGTACAAACCTGGGGTGCGCCATCAGCTCCGGCTCTCCCGGCGCCGTTGCTCATCGATTACGTTGTTGACGTCTGACCTGCTCATCTTGGCGTTGAAATTGTAGTTGTTGATGGTGGTACCGCTTTGGTTGCCTTGACTGCTTTCATTATCAACCCGCTCAATGAACTCATCAGTGGTTTCATTGAAGGGGTCATACTTCTTCTCCTGCTCGCTTTCGCCGGTCCCGGCATCGGAACCGGCACGGGCGACACCCGAGGCCCGTTGCAGCTCCTGAAACTTGCTGATCAGAGAGTCAACGCCGTAGCTCACCGCCGAACCGTCAAAGGAGGCCGAAAGGTGCATGTTGTAGCCGTCGAGCTGCTCGGCCTTGATGCCGATCTCATCAAGACGCTCGGTGACCTGCACCTGCAGCTCGTTGAACTCATCCACCAGGGTGCGGCTCTGGGCCTGCAAACTATCCATGTATTGCCCGGCGGCTGCTTCGCCCTTGGACCAGGCTTCCGTGGAGAGCTTGCCCAACTGCTCGTAGAGCCACTCTTCGACCTGCAGGGTGTCGGCTCCCGCCTTCTCCCAATCCGAGGCCTTCTTGATCAGCTTGTTGGATTCCTGCTGGAAGTAGGCCTCCGCCCCGAACCCGGCCTCCTTGTACATCTCTTCGATCAGGGATTGCTGGGCGTTGGCGGCCTTCTTCTCATCTTCGATGAATTTCTTTTTCTGGTCCTCCAGCTTCTTTTGAGCCTCGGCCAAGGCTTCGGCGGCCGCTTTTTGCTCCCGCAGTCCCTTGTTGTAGGTCCCGATTGCATCACCGCCCGCTTTCCAGGTGGCGCTCATGGTGTCGGCAGTTTCCTGCAAATGCTTGATGCCCACGTTGGCAGCAAGATGGGCATTGTCACTTACATTTTTCAGACCATTGGAAAAGCTGTCCAACGCCTTGCGGCCTTTTGTAAAAAACCTGCCGACCAAAGGAATTTTTTCACCTAACCCAACGACTTTGGAACCTGTTTTTGCTAAAATTGATTCGAGTTTGAAGTAGTATTCAATCACCTTGTTGAACACGACACCGATACCGGTGAAGCCCATCTCCACGCCCATGACCACATAGAGCAAGAGATTGCCCGCGACCTGCATGCCATTTTGCGCGCTTGCCTTCCAGCGCTCCAACTTGTCGGCGGCGGTATCGGTCTGGTTTCCCATCTTGGCGAGCAGCTCATCGCCCGCCTTGAGGGTAGCGTTCAGGAATGCCTGCTTGCGCTCCATGTCGTTGAGCTGGGCCGAGGTCTTGCCGATGGACTCGGCGTAGTCTTTATTGGCCTTGTCGACGTCCAGGATAATCCCCAGGTTGTCGAGGATCATTTTGGACTGTCTCGCCGAGGCCAGGGTGATATCGTTAAACGCCTGGGTTATGGTCTGGCCGGTCTGCTTGGCGGTGCCGCGCGCGATCTTCATGAGGCCGACGATGGAGGTGGGGTCAAGCCCCATCATCATGGCGGTACCGGCGGATTTGATCAGCTCGGCATCGGCAACGGTCTCCCCGCTCATCCGTTTAAGATCGGCGATCATCTTATTGGCCGACACCCCATAGCTCGCGGCCAGATTGCTGAAGGCCACCTCCTCCTGCTTGGCCTTGGCCGAGGAGTTGATCAACTCCCAGGCTCCCCGCAGGGCCATGAGCACCCCCATGACCTCGACCCAGGCACCCTTGACCGAGGCCCACCCCGTCTTGATCCGACCGGTTATGCCTTGATTTTTCTGGTCGATATCATCCAGGGCGTTCTTGGTATTGCCCGCGAATTCGCGGATGCGCACACTGCCCTTGTCATCGACATAGATTTCAATCGCGACTTTGGCGTTGGCGTTGGGGGTCGACATGGTAGCGGGTTACCTCGTGGTGGATGGCCGTCACCAGACGGCG
>Ga0224510_10002499_pt1 | contig 10997 bp, 11 predicted proteins | sample SF_May12_sed_USG_FD_170161 | JGI IMG/M metagenome (GOLD analysis project Ga0224510, IMG submission 170161) | Sediment microbial communities from San Francisco Bay, California, United States - SF_May12_sed_USGS_4_1 | ecosystem: Environmental > Aquatic > Marine > Sediment | place: USA: California... | reverse complement strand
GCATTGGGCGGACGCGGGCCGGGCGCGTGCGTCCTCGAGTTCAGCGACGACGTCCGCGCGTTGCGCAACGCCGGCATCGCGGTGGTGTTCGCCGCCGGCAACGATGGCCCCGCGCCGCGCACGAGCAGCAGCCCCGGCAACAACCCCGGCGTGCTGTCCGCAGGCCCGGTGGACCGCGACATGGCGATCGCGCGCCAGGCCAGCCGCGGCCCGTCGTCGTGCGATGGTGCGGTGTTTCCGCGGCTGGTGGCGCCCGGGGTGAACGTGCGCACGGCCGATCTCTCGCACGGCGGCGTGCCGTCGTACGCGACGGTGTCGGGCAGCTCGCTGGCCGCGCCGCATGTCGCGGGCGTGCTGGCCCTGCTCGCGGGAGCGTTCCCGTCGGCGTCGGTGGCCGATCTGGAGGATGCGCTGGTTCGCGGCGCGAACGACCTCGGTGACGCCGGCGCCGACAACACCTATGGATACGGGTTTACAGACGCGCTGGCGTCGTACAAGCTCCTGCTGCAATCGATCGGGGCCACCGGATCGAGCCGTCAATGATGTCGATCAGGGAGACGATGATGAAGAAGATGAGAGTTCGGTCCGCTCACGGCGTGCTGGCGGCTGCCTGCATCGCCATGGGCGCGCTGCTGGCGCCCGCGGTCGGGCACGCGCACGACGGCAAGGCGCACGCCCAGTGGGAAGGCACCGGCGACTACCAGCGCACCGTGCGCCCGTATGCCGTGCCCGACGTGGTGCTCACCGACGCCGACGCGCGCCCCGTGCGATTGCGCGAGCTGCTGGCGGGCAGCGACCCGGTGATGATGAACTTCGTGTTCACCACCTGCGGCACGATCTGCCCGGTGATGGTCAAGGTGTTCGCCGACGTGCCGGCCGCGCTGGGTGCACAGGCCGCAAACCTGCGACTGATCTCGATATCGATCGATCCGGACAACGACACGCCGGCCCAGCTGAAGACGTACGCGAAGGCGATCGGTGCCGGCGAGCGCTGGAAATTCCTGACCGGGCGCGTGCAGGACATCAAGACCGTCCAGATGGCGTTCGACAGCTATCGCGGCGACAAGATGAACCACGAACCGCTGACGCTGATGCGGCAGGCGCCCGGCAAGCCGTGGATCCGCATCGACGGATTCGCGACGCCCGACGAGCTGGTTCGTGAGTACCGCAAGGTCGTGCTGCAGTGAGGTCGCACGCGGCGATGAGGGCGGGGATGTGGCTGCGCGCTGCAAGCGTTGCGCTGAGCGTTCTGGGTTGCCCGGCAATCGTGGGGAACACGGCTTGGGCGCAACCGGCGGCAGCCGTCCTGTCTGGCGACGATGCGGCCCGGCTGCTGCTCGGCCAGCGCATCTACCGCGAGGGCATCGGCGCGTCCGGCGCACCGCTGAAGGCAGTCGGCGCGGCGCAGACGGCCCTCTCCGGCAAGGATGCGGCGTGTTCGATCTGCCACCGCAGGAGCGGCTATGGCACGGCCGAGGGCAAGTTCGTGATCCGGCCGATCATCGGCCCCGCGTTGCTGGCGGAGCAGACGGTGCCCGTGCACACACCGCGCGTGAAGGCGCGCGTGGGAGTCAGCCAGCGACCGGCCTACACCGAGCCGCTGCTGGCGCGCGCCGTTCGCGCGGGGCTCGATGCGTCGGGCAAGCCGCTCGATCCGGTGATGCCTCGATATGCATTGAACGATGAGGAGATGCGGGCACTGTCGGCCTATCTCTTCTCGTTGTCGGCGCAGCCCTCGCCCGGTGTCGACGAAGAGGAGATGCACTTCGCCACCGTGATCCAGCCTGGCGTGGCACCCGAGCGACGGCGCGCGATGATCGACGTGATGCAGGCGTTCGTGAGGGACAAGGGAGCGAACGTACGCTCGGACGACCGGCGGCGCGAGGCCGGCAACATGCGGATGTACCGCTCGTACCGCAAGTGGGTGCTGCATGAGTGGGTTCTCAGTGGTCCCAGCGAAACCTGGGACGCGCAGCTGGAGGCCTACTATCGCAAGCAGCCGGTGTTTGCCCTTGTGGGGGGTATCGGGAGCGCGAACTGGGCACCGATCCATGCCTTCTGCGAGCGACTGGAAGTCCCCAGCGTGTTCGCGCAAGCCGATGTGCCCGTGGTGAGCGGCACGAACAACTACAACTTCTATTTGTCCAGGGGTGTCGCGCTCGAGGCGGAGGTGCTGGCCCGCTACCTGCGCGATCAGCCTGGTTCCGGAAAGATCGTCCAGGTGTTCCGTCGCGACGACGCCGGTTCGACCGCGGCGGCCACACTGCGCAAGGCGCTGGCGACGCCAGCGGCCCCGACGCTCGAGGACCGCACACTCGACGGCCAGGCCGACGACGCGTTCTGGAGCACGGTGGTCGCCGGCAACCCCGCGGCGGTCGTGCTGTGGCTCGGTGCTGCAGACCTCAAACAGGCGGCCCGGCCACTGGCCCGCGCGTCCGGCATCCCGCTGTACCTGTCATTCGAACTGCTTGACGGCAAGCTCCCCGACGCCGCCCTCACGGCCGGCGGCAACGCCCGCTGGGTGTATCCGTCCGACTTGCCGCCGCGGCGCGAGGCACGCCTGCTGCGCAGCAAGGTGTGGTTTCACAACAAGGGCATCGCGATCACCGACGAGGCGGTGCAGATCAACGCGCTGTTCGCGATGACGGTCGTCAGCGACGTGGTGGGGCACATCATGGACAGCTTCTCGCGCGACTACTTCGTCGAGCGCCTCGAGCACGTGGTCGGGCAGACGCCGATGCCGTCGCTGTACCCGCAGGTCAGCCTCGGCCCGGGCCAGCGTTTCGCCGCCAAGGGCAGCACCATCGTGCAGCTGCCGGACACCGACAAGCAGTTGCCCAAGGCGCTGTCGCCCTGGATCGTTCCATAGCGCAGGCGGCGGGGCGCCGCGTCAGGCGATCTGGCTTTCGCCGGAGGGGTTGTTCATCAGCCTGGAGATCGCAAAGGGGCGTTCGATCAACCCGAGTTCGACCGCCATCAGCGTCAGTTCAGCGGCATTGCGCAGGCCGAGCTTTTGCATCAGCGTGGCGCGGTGCTTCTCGACGGTCTTGGGGCTGAGGCTGAGGAACTCTGCCGCGGTCCGGTTGGTGCGGCCTTCGGCGATGAGCTGCAGGATGCTGCGCTCGCGGCGGGTCAGGGCGTCGAGCCGCGACGACTTCGCACCGTTGCCGGCGGGATAGAGGAAGCTCTGAACGACATGGGCCGAGACATCCGGGCTGAGGTAGTTCTTGCCCTTGGCGACCGATCGGATGGCCATCAGCAGCTCGTCGAGCGAGGCGTCCTTGAGCACGTAGCCGTCGGCGCCAGCGCGCAGCGACTCGCGCACGTAGTCTTCCGTCTTGAACGACGTGAGGATCATGACCTTGACGTCAGGCTGGCGCCGCTTGATCTGCTGCAGGATCTCGAGGCCGCTCGCATCGACGAGCGCGATGTCCATCAGCACCACATGGGGATCGCAGTTGAGCGAGGACTGCATCGCCTCCCTGCCGCTGGACGCGTGGGCGACGATCTGGAACTCATCGTGCGCCGAGATCAGCGCGGCAAGCCCGAGGCGGAAGAGGGTGTTGTTGTCGACGAGGACGAGACGGATGCTCATGAGTGTGTCCGGTTGACCGGCCTTTTTCGATCGGGTGGCGCAATGCCAGTGTCTGGCGTGTCGCCGTCGGCGTGATTCACGAGGATGGGTCGGCCCGTGGCCGATACCGCGAAGGTCCAGTCGCGGTAGGTCTTGAGCCCTTCGAAGAACTGGTAGCCGCGGGCAAAGCCCGCCTGCTTGATGGGTTCCTTGTCGGAGACGCTGTACACGCCGGCGATGCGGTTGCCCACGTGAAGCACGCCCCACTCGGCACCGCCGGTCACGGGGTCCGGATAGGGGCGCCTGAGGTGGCGCACCGGCACGGGGTAGCGGTCGTCCTCGAGAAGATCCGCAAGGCTGGCCGGCAGCACGCGCGGGCTCCCCGGCGGCGCGCCGAAGTAGTAGCGCTGGATCGCCTGTCGGTACTGGTCGCCGACGAAGAGCAGCTCCTGCTCCTGGGCGCGCTGGCGTGCCAGCGACCAGACGTCGACGGCGGCCATCAGCGCAATGCCGCCCAGCGCCAGTGCGAGGAGCAGTGCCAGCAGGACGACTCCGCCCTGCGGCCGGCGTGGTCGCGTTCGACGGAATGCGGGTCGAGACCTGGCCACCTACTTCTCCGCCACCGTGGGGCCCGCGCTCTTCCCCGCGGGCTGGATGTCGTAGACGGCACCCAGGCTCGGGTCCTGGGGCGCGATGACGACCCAATCGGCCTTCTCCGAAACGGGGTCGACCGGCACCTGGCGCAGGTACCGCTTGGCAACGAGGTCGTCGAGGGAATCCGGATACTTACCCTGATCGCCGAAGTACTTGTCGATGGCGTCACGCAGTGACGCGACGTTCTGCTGCTGCACGTTCAGCCGCCCGTTGTCGATGGTCGAGAAGTAGCGCGGTACCGCCAGCGTCAGCAGCAGGGCGATCAGCGTCATCACGACCAGCATCTCGATCAGCGTGAAGCCGCGCCGCAGCGCCTGGTTGCTCGAAGCGACGGATTGCAGGGACAGGCGCATCACACGGGACTCACCAGGTGTTGTAGGCCGTGCCGTCGAGGGCGAGCTTCGAGGACATCGAAGAAACATCGAACACATCGGCGCCGGGCTGGGGATCGTCGAACGTCGTCGCATAGGCACGCGTCGCCCAGGTCTGCGCGGCGGGGACGCGGGGGTCGGGGAAGAAGGGGTCTCGCGGGAGCTGACGCAGGATGACGATGCGCTGTGGCGCCTCCTCGGCGTTCGTCACGCCGCTGCGCTTGCCGGCGATCTCCAGAGGTTGCGTCAAGACTTCGAGCGACGGCGGATATCCCGATTCGCCGGCGGCTTTCGGCAGGACGCCGCCGTCGGCGGCGGCCTTGTACGCGTCCAGCCCGGCGCGGATCGTACGCAGGGCCTGGCGCAGTTCGGTCTCCTTGAACCGTGTGCTCGTCACCTCGTACAGCGGCAGCGCGACGAGCGCGAGCATACCCACGATGGCCAGCGTGATCACCAGCTCGATCAGCGTGAAGCCGACCTGGCGCGATGCGCGCGGGAACTTCTTCACTGCGGCGCCTTGGGTTCTTCGGCCGGCGGTTGGGCCGCTGGCGCTTCGGGGGCAGCCTCCCCGGTCGGCGCAGCCGGCGCCGCAGCAGCCCGCGCAGCCGGCGCAGGCTCCGGACGTGAAGCCGGCGTGCCGACCGTGCCCACGGAAGTGCGGGTGGGCAAGCGCGGCACGACCGGCCTTGCGCCCGCGACAGGCGGTGCGACGCCGCCACTGGCCTGTCCACTGGCCTGTCCACTGGCGGAACCCACCGGGTCGAGTTGAAGGGCGCGCTCGCGCACGCTGCCTTCCGTACCCGAGAACACGGAGCGCACCGACGCGTCGAGGACCGCCGGCGGACGCACGATCCGCGGCGTGATCGAGAGCACGACCTCGGTTTTCTTGTCGGTGCCGCTGTTGTTGCCGAACAGCCGGCCGACCACGGGCAGATGTCCCACGCCCGGCACGCGGGCGGATGCGTTGCGGTCCTCGGCGGAAATCAGGCCGCCCAGGATCTGCGTTTCGCCATCGCGCAGGCGTACCACAGTCTGTGCGTTGCGCGTGCCGATCTGGTAGGCCAGAGAGCCGTTGGGCCCAGCGATTTCCTTGACGATGCTGCTGACTTCCAGGCTGATGCGGATGCCCACCTCCTGGTCGGAATAGATCTGGGGTTCGAACTCGAGCTTGAGGCCGACATCCTGGTACTGCACCGAACCGGTGACGACGCCGCCTCCGGTATTGGTCGGCGTGACGGTGTTGGTGATGATCGGCACGCGGTCGCCGATCAGGATGCGCGCCTTTTCCTTGTTGCGCGCGCGGATCCGCGGGCTGGCGAGCAGGTTGGCGTCGGAGTCCTCGAGCCTGAAATTGATGCCCACCCCGAGCGGCGACACGATGAGGTCGTTGCGCGTGAGCGCCTTGAGCGCACCGATCGTGTTGGCGCTGGTGGGCGTCGAGATACTGAACTTGGTCGGCGGCTCGATCCCGAGGTTGGACAGCCTGTCATGCGACACCTCGAGCACCTCGACCTCGAGCATCACCTCGGATTCGGGCACGTCGTGCGCGGCGATGACTTTGGACGCCACGGCGATGGCGTCGGCGGTGTCGCGCATCACCAACGTGCCGCTGCGCTCGTCGACCGAGATGTCCTTGACCTTCAGCACGGTCTTGAGCAGGGTCTGCAGGTACTTGACGTCGATGTTGGTGACCTGGAAGGTGCGCACCTGCAGGTCCTGGTACTCCTTCTGCTTGGCCGCCGTGGCCGGGTAGATGAACAGCGTGTTGGCGTTGAGCGATCGCTTCTCGAGTTGGTTCTGCAGCAGGATCAGGTCGACCGTGTCCTCGACCGCCGCGTCCTTGACGAAGATCGTGGTCTTGAGGTCGGCGCGCACGTCGCGGTCGAGGATCACGTTCAGGCCCGTGGTGCGCGACAGCGCCTCGAAGACCATGCGCAGGTTGGCGTCGCGGAACTGCAGCGTCACCGGCTTGTTCATGATCGACTGCGCGGCGGCTTGCGCCGCACGCGCCTGGCGCGCCTTCTCGACATGCTCGGAAATCGCCGCAGCCTGCCGCTTGGCCGCCGCGTTCGAGGGGTTGTCGGCCAGCGCGGCGTCCACGCGTTCCTGCGCGGCCGCGACGTTGCCCTCGCGCAGCAGCCGCTCGGATTCAGCGAGCAGCACGGCGCTGCGCGCATCGAGTTCGAGCCCCCGCTGGCCCCGGCGTGCGCGTTCGTTGGACGGATCGATCTTGACGGCCTTGGCATACAGCTCGGCCGCCTCGGCGGACTTGCCCAAGCGCCGCGCGTCCTCGGCGCTCTCGACCAGTTCGCGGCCGTACGACTGGGTCGCGTTGAGCAGATCGATGCGGTATTCCGAGTTCGTCGGCGCGAGGCGGTTGGCCTCTCGCAACTTGGCGATCGCGGCATCGCGCTGGCCGTTGGCCAGCAGCTTCATGCCTTCGTCGTGGACCTGCATGCCGGCGCAGCCGCCCAGCAGCAGCGCCAGCGCCAGTGCGGTCAGGCGCGGGCGGGCCCACCGGTGTTGGGGTGATTTCACTTCGTGCTCCCTGAAACGCTGAGCGTCTGCTTGATGTTGGTGGGCAGGTGGGTCATGACAATGCCGTTCGCACTGAGTGAGTCGATGCGGTAGGTGCTGTTGTCGAGCGTGTCGCCGGCCGACACGACGAGCAGCGCTTCGCCCTTGGCCAGGAACGCCGCGGGCTTGTCGGTGCCGCGCTCGACCATGCCGACGAAGGTGAACGGCAGCGGCGGGGCCACGGGTGGCGCGGGCGGAGCCGGGGGCGCGGGCGGCGGCGGCGGCGGGGGAGGTGGCGGCGGGGGCAGCCAGCTCAGACGCGCGAACAGGTCGCCCGTGGCCTTGGGGATCGACCGTGCGCGGTCGGCCAGCGACAGCGGCTCGTCGCCTCTGGTGGCAGGGGCCGCAGCGCTCGCCGCGGACGCAGCAGCGACCGCCGCCGACGCGGCCGCTACAGGGGCGCTTGCCGCATCGGCAACGGCCGCCGCGGAGGTGGCGGCCACGGGAGCGCTCGCTGCGTTGACGACGACCGCACTGGCCGCGGCGACCGGCGTGCGTGGCACGGCCGCGGCCGAGGGCGCGGCGGCGATCGTCGGGAGCACGGCCTGGACGACCTCGGCCTGCGCGACGCGCTGTGTGCGCGAGAACTGCGCGCTCGCATAGAACGCGCCGAGCCCGGCGCAGCCCACGAACAGCCATCTCATGGTTTTCGGCAGTCCGGTCATGAGGGACTCCGGTAGACGAAAGTGAACCGGATCACGGCGTCGAGCACGCCGGTACCGGCGTCGTTGCGGGCCAGGCGCAGGTCGTCCATCGACACGTGCGGCAGCGTCGTCAGCACGTCGGCGGTGAACGCCTTGATGGCCCCGTATTCGTTGCGCACCGGGAAGGTGGCGGTGAACGACACGAGCGGCGTGTTCGGCTCGGCCTTGAGCACGTACTCGCCCTTGGGCAGGTTCACGTTGTAGCGCCGCGCGGCGGCAAACACCTGCTCGAGGTCGTCGGCGTTGTGCGTGATCTCGGGGAAGGTGCTCACGAACTCGCCGACCTGCTCGCTGCTCGACATGGGGCGCCGCACGGCCTGGCCCTTGCGCGAGATCTCGTCGGCGCGCGAGACCAGCATCGCGCGCAGTTCGTCGGAATGGCGCGCGAAGCCCGGGATCGACACGCCCACCGTGAGCGCAACCGCCATCAGCGCGATGGCAACGACGCCGGTGGCGCCGATCCGGCGCGTCGCGCGCCGCCAGAGCCGAAGTGCGATCTGGTTCATTGCGCCGCTCCCCAGGTGCCGTTGACCTGGAACCGCACCGGCGCGCCCGGCGCCTGCTGCTGCACCTGGTGCGAAGCCAGCACCACCGACGACAGGCGGGGCTCGCGTTGCAGCGCGCTCAGGTACGCGAGCATGTCCTGCGCCGTCTTCGCTTCGGCGACGATGCGGATGCTGCGCTTGGACACCGACGGCTCGATCGACAGCACCGCGACGGACGGCACCGGCACCGACTCGAGCGACTCCAGCAGATCGCCCCAGGGTGTCATCAGGCTCTGGCTGACCTTGCGCACGGCGCGCGTGCGCGCGATCTCCTTCGGGTCGGTGGACGCCGGCTTGGTGGCGCTCGTCGGGGTGGCGTCGCGGCGCGCGTCCACCGCGGCCAGCGTGTCCGACAGGCGCGCATTGGTGGCCACCACGTTCGACAGCTCGAACGCACCGCCGGCCAGCGCGACGGCCGCGACGACGAGCAGGAGCATGCCCACGCGCGGCGGCCGGTGCGCGGCGGTGGCGAAGTCGAGGTGCAGGCGCTCGGGCTTCATGCGGCAGTCGCGTCGCGGTTCAGGACGGTCCAGCGCGAGGACACCTTGTTGCGGGCCCATCCCGGCGCCACCAGCACGCAGTCCGATGCGGCCGCAGGGTCGAGGCCGACGCTGGCCAGCAGGCGGGTCAGGCGGATGTCGAGCAGCGGCTCCTTGACGGGGCGGCCGTCGGCCACGGCGCGGGCCAGCTTGCTCGTGTCGTCGTTCGCATCGACCCGGGGCAGCGCGCCGTTGACCCAGGCGCCGCTGCTGATGGCGGCCACCGCGCCCTTGTCCACGCACGCGATCACCGCGTCGTGCCCGGACACGACCGCGAAGACCGAGGTGTCGCGCTTGACGGCCGCGGCATGGCGGTTCCATTGCAGGCAGAAGTCGGGCTCGATGCTCGACAGGTGCAGGCCATGCCGCCCAGCCGCTTCCGACAGCAGGCGCAGGTACTCGTGCGCGATCGCGCCGATCAGCAGGTGCTTGCCGTCGCGCTGCAGCTGCCAGCGGATCTCGTGCGCCGGCGCGGCATCGCCGAGCAGCTCGGTCATGCAGGCCGCGGCGACCGATTGCAGCTGCGCGTCGCTGTTGCCGGCGAAGTCGCCGTTGGCGACATCGAACACCATCAGCGCATCGGCCCACTCGACTTCGAGCCGCGCACCGCGCAGCGGCGCGGTCTTGGCGAGTTCGGCGAACACGGCATCGATGGCCGGCGCCAGCGCGGCGGCCTGGGCGGCCACGGCACCGGCCTTGGCGGCGGCCGGCGCGCTGGCCGCCTGGCCCGTGCGCGCGAGCACCCTGGGCCGCAGACCGCGGCGCACCAGGTTGCCGCTGGCCACGTGCGGCGTCACGCGCAGCCGCACGACCTTACTCCACGGGAGTGACACGATTGATCTCCTCCACGGTGGTTTCGCCGGACAGCGCGAGCGCGACCGCGGCGTCGCGCAGGCTGGTGAAGCCGGCATCGCGCGCCGACTGGCGGATCTGCGACAGCGGCGCGCGCTGCACCAGCTGGTCGCGCAGCGTGTCGCTCATCGGCAGCGTCTCGGCGATCGCGCGGCGGCCCTTGTAGCCGGTGCCGCGGCAGTGCGCGCAGCCCATGCCGCGCTTGAAGGTGGCGGCGGCCACGCGCTGCGGCGCCAGGCCGCTGCGCGCGAGGACCTCGGGCGCGACCGTGCACGGCGCGGCGCATTCCGGGCAGTTCATGCGCAGCAGCCGCTGCGCGACGATGCCGTTCAACGCCGCCACCAGGCTGTAGCTGTCCACGCCCATGTTGGCGAAGCGGCCGATGACGTCGAACACGTTGTTGGCGTGCACCGTGGTGAACACCTGGTGGCCGGTCAACGCGGCCTGCACCGCGATCTGCGCGGTCTCGGCATCGCGGATCTCGCCGACCATGATCTTGTCGGGGTCGTGGCGCAGGATCGAACGCAGGCCGCGCGCGAAGGTCAGCCCCTTCTTCTCGTTAACCGGGATCTGCAGCACGCCGGGCAGCTGGTACTCGATCGGGTCCTCGATCGTGACGATCTTGTCCAGGCCGGTGTTGATCTCCGAGAGCGCCGCATACAGCGTCGTCGTCTTGCCGCTGCCGGTGGGCCCGGTGACGAGCAGCAGGCCATAGGGCATCAGCGCGGCGTCGCGGATGAAATCGAGCACGCGCGTGTCGAAGCCGAGCGTCTCCAGGCGCAGGGCCTGGAACTGTCCGGTCAGGTGCTTGCGGTCGAGCACGCGCAGCACCGCGTCCTCGCCGAACAGGTTGGGCATGATCGAGACGCGAAAGTCGATGTCGCGCCCGTCGACCACGACCTGGAAGCGGCCGTCCTGCGGGATGCGGCGCTCGGCGATGTCGAGCTCGGAGACCACCTTGATGCGCGAGATGGCCTGGTTGGCGATGTCCAGGCTGTCGATCTGCTTGACGACCTCGAGCACGCCGTCGAGCCGGTACTTGATGACCATGCCGCCGGGCTGCGTCTCGAGGTGGATGTCGCTGGCGCCGGTGTGCAGCGCGTCGTACAGGGTGGAGTCGACCAGACGCACCACCGGGCTCTCGGTGGCGTCGATGTTCGAGATCGAGATTGCCAGGCCGC
>Ga0224510_10002498_pt1 | contig 10997 bp, 19 predicted proteins | sample SF_May12_sed_USG_FD_170161 | JGI IMG/M metagenome (GOLD analysis project Ga0224510, IMG submission 170161) | Sediment microbial communities from San Francisco Bay, California, United States - SF_May12_sed_USGS_4_1 | ecosystem: Environmental > Aquatic > Marine > Sediment | place: USA: California... | reverse complement strand
GCCCGGAGACACATCGTGCGATCCTTGACCCCGCGACGCGCGGTGTCGAGTTAGACGTCGCCGTCGACCGGCCGAACGTCGGCGTGTGGGAATCGGGCTACTGGCGTTCGGTCGAGTACGTCATCGACGGGGCGTCCATCGCTGTGAGAACGACGATGGACGCAGGATTCGACCCATACGCCCAGTTCGCTGCCCTTGTCGACTCCCTCACCGTCACCGATGTCGACTCGGCGCTCGCGGTGGTGGACACCCGAGGCAGGCAACTTCCTCGTGTACGAGAAACCGCAGGCGTCATGATCTCGATCGAAGGTTCCCCTACCATCGATGAGGCGGTGCGGATCGGGGAAAGCATCGGCTAGAACGCGTCCGGTCGGAGGCCAACGCCGATCTCCAAACCGGCGACACGACGCACATCTCGTCGAGTGATCGGCACGATCGCGTGCGATGGGGGTGATCTCGTTGCGTCTATGGCGTATTCGTGGCATAGTTGTGGCATGGCCAGAGTCAGAGTCAGCACGACGGTGGACGAGTCGCTGCTCGAGGAAGCGCGGCGATTGCGATCTGAGAGCAACGATGCCGCCCTGCTCGATGAGGCGCTCGCTGCGCTCCTCGCCCGACATCGCGCCGCCCAGATCGACGCCGCTTACACGGCGTACGACGCTCATCCGATTGACGAGCCCGATGAGTGGGGTGACCTCGCCTCGTTCCGCGAAGCTGCCGGGTTGTCGTGAGCGCCCTGCCCGCCCGGGGTGAGGTCTGGTGGTGTGAGTTACCCGAGGTCGCTCGCCGACCTGTCGTGGTGTTGACCCGGGATGTCGCAATTCCAAGACTGCGGCGAACGGTCATCGCCCCATGTACGACCACCATCCGCGGGTTGCCAAGTGAAGTCCTTCTCGAGCCGTCTGAGGATCCCATCCCCCTGGCCTCAGCGGTGAATCTCGACTCGATAGAGAGCGTCGCCCTCGGAACACTCACGCAGCGGTTGGGACGTCTCAGCGATCAGCGGATGCGCCAGATCTGCGCAGCCTTCAACGTCGCCGTTGGCTGTGTCGGCTGACTGGGCAATGGCGGCCACGCCGATCGGCACGTCGTACTCGGGTGGTTCACTGCGTTCGATAGATATCTCGGCGGTGCACGACACGGAGCACGATGACTTCTCGCCCGCCGGTCGTCGTCGATGCGGTAGAGGATGCATCGGACACTCCACACCCCCTCCAACTCGTCACGAAGTGCCACTCCCACCTGTCGCGGGTTGTCGAGCAGCGGGCCCGTGATGAAGTCGATGACGGCGTACGCCACAGTTTCAGGGAGTGTCTCGCGGATCGCCCGAGCTGCTGGCGCGGTTACCGCGATCTCGTACCGGGATTCGGTCACCAGGGCCGAAGCGCTCTGACAGCGTCGACCCCGCGCACTACGTCGCCCTCCAGATAGGCGCGATGGGCCTCGTTGGGCGAGAGATGCCTGGGCCGCAGGATGATCGGTGATGACGCAAACCAACCGGTGGTAGAACCGCAGGTCTGCGAGTAATCGCGGGAGAACGCCGAGGTCACGGACCCCGCCGGCACGGAACTTGTAATCAGCAGGTCGTGGGTTCGAGTCCCACCGCCAGCTCAAGACATCCCTGATCAGGGTGCTTGCGTGTCGACCGACCCTTTTTGCCGGGCTCTTGTCTAGAGGTTGGTATGCCTTGACCGCCGCCGGTGCGAGGCCAGTGTGGATCGCCACTATGCGGCTGAAGTGTCCTTTCAGCTGGCCTCTCCGGAGGGTCCGGCTCAAAGGTATCGGCGAGGACCGACGATCGACGTGCTCGCTCCTGAAGGCCTCGGCGACTGCACCGACCTGACCACCACCCCGCCCGGTCGGACCCTACAAGTTCCCGGCGGGAGCCGGTTCGGGAGTTGATCAGGGACTCGGGTCGGGAAGCCTCGTGAGGACGTCATTGACCCGCTCGTAGATCGACTCGGGGAGCGGGTTCAGCAGGCCGTTCATCCGGTACCTGCCATCGAGGAGGCCCCACGTGAAGATCTCGGCTGCGTACTCCCTTCCCTGCCCGCCCCACGGCCCTTCGTCCGGCATGCGAAGTCCCAAAAGGTGGAGGAGATCGGTCTTCGTCGAGTTGTCCGCCCGGCTCGATGTAGGCGTGGGCAACTTCGTGCCACAACATCCGAGCCCGAATGATGCGCCCAATCCTCTCGTCACCACGGGGATAGCACACCTCCACTACCGGTTGAGTGTCAGACGCCCGGTAGAGGCCGGCGTGACCTTGCCACCGGGCATCTTCGGCATGAAACTGAATCAGGACGTCCTCGACAGGTACGACACCGACGCCGAGCACCCCAGCATCCATGGGACCTACCTCGCGGTCAACGTCCTTTACGCCACCATCTTCGGAGAGAGCCCGGAAGGTCTGACCTACCGACCCGAAGGCATCACCCAAGCGGACGGAGAATTCCTCCAGCGGGTTGCGTGGGGGGCCGTGACGGAGGACCAAGCGCCGTAGCGACTGACACGGGTACGTCGATGATGGGTGCCCGGGGCTCCGAATCATTCCGGCCCAGGTTCCACGAATTGGTCACATGCGCACTCGAGCGCTCTCCGCCCCTAGGCGCTTGTTTGGGCGGGTCCGAAAAGAGTCCGTGCGCCGACCCCATGGGTTCCGGGGTCCAACGTGTCTCATGCGCCGTTGGATGGAGCGGTGTCGGCGGGGCAGGGCACCCTTGCGAGACCGCGTGTGAGATCGACTCCGGTCCGTCGTCGGCGCCCGGCGTGAAAGCATCGAGTGGAGCGCCACTCATCATGGCGCTCCACGGAGTTGGTACGTCAGGCGCCGAAGGCCTCCTCGAAGGCGACTCGCAACTCAGGGGTGGAGAGCCCGGAGAACCCGCAGTAGTTGACCGTGCCGTCGGTGGCCGTGATCAGATACTGGCTTCCCTGAACGAATTCGATCCCGTCGATCAGTGCTAGCAGCCCGGCAGGGGCGGCGAGTTCCACCACGGCGGCGCCGGCACCGGCGAACCAGTGGTCCACGCTCAGTGTGACCCTGTCGTCTCCGACCTCGGTGACCGTGCCTTCGAATGCCACCGGCATCTGGGCTAGGAAGTCGGTGTCGAAGGCGATGCACGACGCCATCGAGTTGGACTCTCCCAACGAGAGGGCGAGTGGTTGGGACACCACGGTTGTCGGGGTCGAGGAGCCACCGAGCAGGCCGGGAAGGGTTGCGAGTGCCGCGATGGCGACGACTGCGGCCGCGGCCGCATACCACTTGACCGCGATAGGTCTCTCGTCCTGTGTTGTCATGATTGCCTCCATTTGTTGTCGGGATGGCGGATGTACCGGAACCCGTGGGGGCATCGGGTCGAGCTTGCGGATCCGATCTCGCAGTTCGTCGTTCATGGTCTTGCTCCCGCGTTTCCATCCCTGTTGTGTCCACCAGCCACGTGATTCTGTCGCGTGAGTTCTGCTGCCAGCTTCTTCTTCACGCGTGCAAGCCGGAGACTCACCGCATTGGCCGTGGTTTCCAACACAACGGCGATCTCGCGGGGTTCGAGGCCCTCCCACGCCCACAGCGTGACCAGTTCGTGTTCTGACTCCGAAAGCGTCGCGAGCGCCTGCGCCAGATCGGAGTCGTCGTCGTGTCCGTGAACTGCAGGCTCGGATTCCAGGCGCTTGGCCAGACGAAGGCGGCGTTGGGTAGAGCGGCGGTGATTGGCAAGTGCCCGGCGGGCGACTCCGTAACACCACGGCAGCGGAGCAGGTTCGGGGATCGAGTCGAGCCGGCGCCACAGCGTCAACAGAACGTCACTCATCACCTCGTCGGCGGAGTGCATGTCGGTGCGCCGTCGAAGGTACCGCATGAGCGGATCGTGGACTTGGGCGACCAAGGCTTCGAAGCGCGCCTCGCCATCGTTCATGGCCGATTCGACGTAGCCGGGTCGCGTCGGGTTCCCTGGCCCGCTGAACGTGTAGCGTCGACGGTGACGGGCGGTCGGTGTGCACGAGGAGGTACTCGTGGGATCACTCGATGGGAAAGTGGCAATCATCAGCGGGGCCGGGTCCCGGGGCGGGCAGGGTGAGGCCGAGGCGCGGTTGTTCGCGACCGAAGGGGCGAGGGTTGTGATCGGTGATCTGGTTTCGTCCGAAGGGGCCGGTATCGCGTCGGAGATCGGTAACGCAGCGCGATTCCTCACCCTCGACGTCACCGATGCGGGAGCGTGGGCGGCACTGGTCGCAGACACGCTCGACGAGTGGGGGGCCGTCGACATCCTCGTCAATAACGCCGGTGTGTGGCTCGACAAAGGCTTGCTCGACACGAGTCCCGAGGAGTATCGGAAGGTCGTCGAAGTCAACCAGGTCGGCGTCTTCCTGGGCATGGCGGCTGTGGCTCCGACAATGTGTGCTCGGGGATCGGGCTCAATCGTCAACATCTCCTCGACCGCCGGGCTCAAAGGTGGCGGCATGCCGCACGCATACGCCGCCTCGAAGTGGGCGGTGCGGGGGATGACGAGGGCCGCCGCATCCGAACTCGCTCCCAAGGGCGTGAGAGTGAATGCGGTATGCCCGGGCGTCATCGACACGCCGATGATCGAGGGCGGGCGGGCGAACGTGGAGCGTCTGGCCGGTTTCGTGCCTTTGGGGAGGGTGGGAAGTCCGGAGGAGGTGGCGGCCCTGGTGCTGTTTCTCGCTGGTGACGCCGCGAGTTACCTGACGGGGGCCGAGATCGTCATCGACGGCGCCATCACGGCTTGATCCCATCGGTTGATGCCCCCCAAATCGTCGAGGCGGCTCAACCGACGTCCGCTCGATGCCGATGGTATGGCGAAGCCTTTTCTCAGTGGGGGTGTATTCATGGCCATCCGAAAGTCCCTTGCCTGCCTCGCCGTCCTCGTGGCGGCCTGCGGCGGCGCCGATATCGAAACATCAGGTACCAACGACCCGGTGACCCAAGACCCGGTGACCACGGTTGTGGCAACGACGGTCGCCGATCAAGCGACGGTCTCGACCACAACCACAACCGTGGGTACAACGACCAGCGAAGCCGCCCCCACGACCATCGAGGCCACGCCCTCGGAGGGCCTGGACGCGATCGTCGCTCGCATCGATCAGGCTGAACCCCTCCAATCGGCTCGAGTCGAAGGTTCGATCTCGATTCTTGGGATGGAGGGTGCCCAGGGACTCGGCGAGTTCACCATCCCCTTCTCGACCTCGTTCGACAACGCGTCGGGCAACTCATCGTTCCTCATCGACATGGGAGCGATGGCTGGTGCCGTCGAGGCCGATCCCGATGACCCATTCGCGGGCATGGCGGCGGCCATGTTCACCACCATGGAGCTGCGCCAGGTCGGAGACCAGGCATATGTGAAGATGGGATTCCTGACGGCGCTGTTGGGGTCGGAAACGGAATGGATCGCCATGTCGGCCGACGAGGCCGGCGACTTCTCGTCGAGCATGGAGATGGCCGAGTCCGATCCCACCGATGCTCAACCAATACCGCGAGGCCGATGCCGTGGTGGAGGAGCTCGGCACCGAGACCGTCAATGGTGTGGACACCACCCACTTCCGTGTGGTCGTGGACGCCGAGGCCTGGGCCCAGACGCTCGATCCCGCAGAGCGTGCAGAACTCGAAGAGAACGGTCCGCTCCCGGGTGGCGAACTCCCGATGGATCTCTGGATCTCCGAGGATGGCCACCTCGTGCGGATGGTGATGGAGATCGACGGATCGACAGTCGAAGCCCCGCCCGGCGAGGCCTTCGAACGCATGGTGATGACCTACGACGTGTTCGACATCAATCAGCCCGTGGTCATCGAACCGCCGGCCGAGTACACGGATATCGAAGACCTCGAGGGTGGGTTCTCACTCGGCGACGGCTGAGCCGCATCGCGAAATCCCAGCCTCGGACCGATGTGTCGATAGCCTGTGCGGGATCATGTTGTCCCAATCGGATCGGCGCATTCTGGACTTCGAACGCGGCTGGTTTCTCCAACCGGAGCCCAAAGACCGGTCGATCACCGACGTCCTCGGGCTCTCACCATCCGACTACTACTCGAGACTCCGTGAGCTACTGGGGGACCCGGAGGCGATGTCGTACGACCCGCTGACGATTCGCCGACTGCGGAGGATGGTGGGGGCCGCGTGACGAGGGGCCGTCACGCGGCGGGCGGCACCTTCCCGCGCGACCTGGTCATCACCGTCGTCGGGATCATTGTGGTTGGCGCGATCGTCTTCACGCTCCTCTGGGTCGGCTCATCCCTGACGGGTGGCGGCGATGACGCCGTCGTCGCTTCGTCGACGACCGTGACCTCCATCCCGGCCGAAGCCCCCGCCTCCACCGCGGCCGGCTCAGAATCGTCCACCGCCACTACGACGATCCCCCAGTCGTCCACCACTCTCGATGTCGTCGAAGCCCGGCCCACTTCCGACGTCGTCGTTCAGGTGTTGAATGCGGTCGGGACCACGGGTCTTGCAGCCGAGGTGACGGCGACGCTTCAGGAAGCCGGGTACGAGACGGTCCCGCCCGACGACTACGAACCGTTGCTGTCGCGGTCGAGGGTCCTGTTCAGAGACGGGTACGGGCCGGAAGCGTTCGAACTGGCCGCGCTGTTTCCCGACGCCGAAGTCGGCCAGAGTCCCGACGTACCTGATGGCGTGGATATTCTCGTCCTCATCGGGACGACCTTCGAGGACGAGTGAGCCGCCATTCAGAACCCCAGAGCGGGTGGGCTCTGGTGGCCGGAGGGCTGGCGCTGGTCGTAGGAGCGGGCATCGGGCTTGGTGTTGCCGGCCGAATCCTCTCTCCGTCCATCTGGCTCGACATCGTGGCCTTGTGGCCCGTGGCCGCCGTGGGTTTGATCGCCACTCCCATCGTGTGGTTGGCGGCCGGCAGGCAACCGCGCCACCTCGCCATCGCCGGACTGAGCTTGTTCACGTGGCTCGTTCTCGGCTTCGGGCTCCACTTGTCGGGAGGTGAGGGCCTTCCGGTGGCCGAAGCGGTGATCAACGGTCCGGACGCAGCCTCGTTGGACGCGGGGAGACTGTTGATCGATCTCGACGGTGGCACCGTGGTCCTCGACGCGGCCGACGTGTCCTCCTACCGGGTTTCACCGCTGCGGGCGGGAGGCACGATCGGGGTGGCGTCCGTGCTCGAACAAGTACGCGGATCGGTGCTCACGGTCGCCGCAGTGCCCCGTGAGGATGCCGGCCTGTACCGTTTTCGTGGATGGCTGGTGGAGCTCGGAGATGCGCTTCGGTGGTCGGTCGAGATGGCCGCGGGAACGCTCGACGTCGATCTGGACGGCACCCCTGTGTCGTTCGTCCGATTGGCCGCCGTGGAACGGTCACGCGTCCACATCGGCACGACCGATGAGCCGGCGGAGCTCGTGCTCGAGGGTGACTTCATCGTGGTCGCCGATGCGGAGGCGGCGGTGTCGGTCACCGGTGAGGCATCGGTGCCGTCGGCGTGGTCGACCCGGCCCGGCGGTGCGGATGCGCCGGTGGCCGGAACGGGCTGGTCGATCGTGGTGGAGGAAGGGGCGACGGTTGAGATCAGGCTCGGTTGACGTGCCCGGGACTTGACATCCACCCTGGGTACACTCGCCGCATGGTCGATTTCACCGCTACCGAGCGAGTGCGACGCATCGCTCTGATCATCTGGGCGACCATCGGGGCGCTGGTTGTGGTGGCCGCGGTCATGTGGGTTGCATCCCAAGTGAGGATCATCTGGCTTCCGCTCGTGTTCGCCGCCGGCCTGGTGGTCTTGCTCGATCCGATCGTGCGGGCATTGGAAAGGATCGCGGTACCGCGGGTCCTCGGCGTGTTGTTCGGGTTCTTGGTCGTGGCGGCGATCCTCGCCGCGATCGGTGTGCTGGTGGTTCCCGCCGTACGAACGCAGGCAGCCGATTTCGGATCGGCACTACCCGGTCTCTACGACCAGACCGTCGCCTGGCTGCGCGACGTGGGCGACCAGTTTGGGCTGGATCTCGGTCCCGTTTGGACGTCGGAGACGATTCGGGAATGGATCCAGGACCCGGCCAATCAGAGTGCGCTCCAAGAGCTCATCGGTGGGTTCGGGTCCGGGGCCGGCAAGTTGTTGCGAGGCATCACCGAAACGGTGGCGGTGGTCGGCTTGGCCCCAATACTGGCCTTCTACCTGCTTGTCGACCTTCCCCGCAGCCGCCGGCTCTTTCTCGAACTGACCCCACCGAGCATCCGTGACGAAGTGGCGTATGTGTCGAAGCAGGTCGGGGCGGCACTTGGCGCTTTCGTGCGGGGACAGCTGTTGGTGGCATTCGTCGTGGGAACCCTTTCGGCGGTTGCGCTGTGGTTCTTCGACCTTCCCTTCTGGCTGATCATCGGGATCGCTACCGGACTCTTGAATCTCATCCCGTTCGTCGGACCGTTCTTCGGTGCGGTCCTGGCGGCGACGGTCGCCCTCGTCGAGGGGAGACCGGGCGTCGCCGTCATCATCGTGGTGGTCTTCACCCTCATCCAACAGATCGACAACCACATCATCACCCCGATGATCCAGCGGGCCCGAGTCAGGCTGTCGCCGCTGGTGATCGTGATCGCGCTCTTGGCCGGCGGTTCCATCGCAGGGTTGTTGGGGGTGGTGGTGGCAGTGCCTACGGTGACGGTGCTGAGGATTCTCCTCGGGCACATGTGGCGGACGCGGGTGTTGGGCGAGTCCTGGGTCGAGGCAACCGAGAAGATGATCGAGACGACCGAACCATCCGAGCGATTGCTCGCTGTTCAGCAGAGGCGCCGAGCCGCTCAGGATCGGTTGTTCGACACCGCGGAGCTGGGTCCGTCGGAAGCGGACTCGATTCCTGTGCCGTCGCCGAGTGACGGCCTCTGACCGTGACTGCGATCGAAGAACTGGCTGGGAGCGATTCCTACCGGGCGGTGGCGGAAGGACGGGTGCTGGACCTCGTGGATGGTGGCGTGATCCTCGACCGGACCGTGTTCTATGCCCGCGGGGGCGGGCAGCCCGGAGACACGGGTTCCATCCGGTGGGACGGCGGCGAGGTCGCCGTGGTCGATACCGTGCGGCAAGGTGGTCGTCTCGTTCACATCGTGGAGTCGAGTGATCTACCCGAGCCGGGCGTCGCCGTGGAGGGCATGATCGACTGGGACCGTAGGTATCGCCTGATGCGCACCCATACCGCCCTGCACGCCCTCTCGGGTGTTGTGTTCCGGGACTTCGGGGCGAAGGTCACGGGCGGCAACATGGAGCCTGGGGTGGCGCGAATGGACTTCGAGTTGGATTCGATTTCGGTCGAATTCGGTCGAGAGGTCGAGGAGAGGCTGAACGCCGAGTTGGCGGCCGGCTATCCGACCGAGATCCTGTCGATGCCCCGTGACGTCGCCTTGTTGGACCCGGACCTGATCCGGACGAAGGTGAACCTGATCCCTGAATGGGTCGAGGAGATCCGTGTGGTCGACATCGTTGGTCTCGATCGCCAAGCCGATGGTGGGACCCACGTCCGTTCCACCCTCGAGGTCGGTCGGATTCGTGTGGTCAAGACCGAATCGAAGGGCAAGTCGAACAAGCGGATGCGCATCGAATTGGAGGCGTGACCGTTCGGTTACCGAAGATGCCGGGCCCGGCTGCCATGATTGTGGCCTACGTTTGGGCGTGTACGAGGTGTACGCGTATGCACAGGTGGTCTGCCCTGGTGGCTAGTGGATATTCGGATGTGGGTGGCGCGCTCCGAGTTGGATTGGTCGGGGCGTACCGCGGTCATGTGCTCCGGGTGGCACGCACCCGGGGTGCGGAAGGGGTTCCTGGCTTGGATGAAGCGATCGAACGAGGTGCTGCCTGGCTGGAGGCGGAACTCTCAGCGCTCTTGGGATCGGCGTTTCCGGCTCAACGGCGCGGACCCTTGGAGGTCTTCCAGGAGGCCATGCGATTTCCGACCGAAGCTCTCGCCGGATCCGGTGTGCTCCCGATCTCTCGGGACGAGGCCACTATGAACGCACTGCCGGGAGACGTGTACGGTTTCGCCCCGTCGTCATCCTCCGAACTCGGCGAGGATGTCTGGCGGCTACACATGGCGTGGGGCGCCGCCAAGGCGGCGGCGATGCAGGGCAGGTGAACGACCGATGGCTATCACCGGGTTCTGGTATCTCCGGCACGCTACGGACGACGAGGTCGCCCGGCTTCGCGGCCCAATCGACGACTTCGTTGCCCAGCTTCGCAACGACGCCGGGGTTCAGGAGGTGATGGCGGCATGGCACGGATGGCCGTCGCGCGTTCACGGATTTGGCCCGAACCGCCAACTCGACCGGCTCAACCGGCTGTTCCTTGGCGCCTTCCTCGCCGCCAACCCGGGCGAGAACGCCTTCCTGGCGTGCTCCCGCGACGACATCGACGACCAGACCTGGGATGTGGGCAGAGGCTTGCCACCTGAACACTGTGAGGCGCTCTTTGCGCACACGGAGCGGTTCCCACCTTTGTCGCTCCTGTTCATCGGGATCGGGCCGGAACGGGCATCGTGGCTGCCGGGTGCGATGGGCAACTTCGCGCTGTCATCGGCAGAGCTCGCCGAGCAGGCAGAACACATCCGCAGGGCGCATGCGATGGCGCCTGCCGAGCGGACCGATGCCATCAGACGGATGAGCACATGGCTCGAGGTGGGGAGCGCCTACTCGTTCAACACGAGCCAGATGTTGGAGGCAATCCCGGCCGTTGTGGGACCTGCGCTCATGGCCGGCAAGGGTTTGTTGTCGGTCAGCGTGGCGATGTGATCCGAGTTCCGGCCGTCACGACCGCGGCGATCCCGGTGAGGACTACCCCGACCCCGGCCATTTGAACGGCGCCCGCTCGTTCGCCGAAGATGATCCGGCCCCACACCAGCGTGAGCGTGGGCTGCAGCAGGATCGCGAACGACGTCACGGCCGCCGACAGCCGTGGGAGCGCATGGCTGATGGCGAGCCAACCGACGACTTGGGGGCCGAGCCCGAGCAGGACGAGCCATCCCAGTGTGGCCGGGGACGGGGTGAG
>Ga0224510_10002496_pt1 | contig 11000 bp, 9 predicted proteins | sample SF_May12_sed_USG_FD_170161 | JGI IMG/M metagenome (GOLD analysis project Ga0224510, IMG submission 170161) | Sediment microbial communities from San Francisco Bay, California, United States - SF_May12_sed_USGS_4_1 | ecosystem: Environmental > Aquatic > Marine > Sediment | place: USA: California... | reverse complement strand
ATTACCTTAGCTTGAGTGTACTGAGACTCAACAACGCGAGGAGAATGGCAATAATCCACAAGCGCACCACGACCTTTGGCTCTTCCCACCCTTTCATTTCAAAGTGATGATGGATGGGGGCCATGAGAAAGATCCGCTTGCCTCGCGATTTGAATGACGCAACTTGAAAAATCACCGACACAGCCTCAATGACAAAGACGCCGCCGACCAATAACAACAACAATTCGTGCTTGCTGATCACCGCTACTGTCCCTAGAGCCGCCCCAAGCGGGAGGGAACCCACATCACCCATGAACACTGTGGCCGGGTAAGTATTGAACCAGAGAAACCCAAGGCTTGACCCCAGGATCGCTGCAGTAAACACCGCCAATTCTCCCGCACCATCGATGTGAGGAATGAGGAGATAGTCAGACATCAATCGGTGGCCCGTGACATACGCGACGACGGTATACGCTAACGCAGCGATCATCACGGGCCCAATGGCGAGTCCATCCAATCCATCAGTGAGATTGACTGCATTGGAGCTCCCGACGATGACCAGAATGGCAAAGACGACATAAAACCACCCCAAATCCGGCATGAAATTCTTGAAGAATGGCACGCTGAGTTTCGTGTCGTATCCAGGTAACGCGTATAATGTCAGCGCAATCACAAGAGCAACGGCTATTTGCGCTGTGAACTTTTGTGCGGCTGATAAGCCCTTGGACCGTGCTTTAATGAATTTGAGGTAGTCATCCGCAAAACCGATGGCGCAAAACCCCAGCGTGGCCATAAGGACCAGCCAGATATGAGGCCGTGAAATATCGGCCCATAACAATGTCGAGAGCGTGACCGCAAAGATAATGAGAATCCCACCCATTGTGGGTGTCCCACTCTTAGCCAAATGTCGCTTTGGGCCGTCGTCCCGCACCTGTTGACCCAACTTAATCTCTTGGAGCTTTCGGATCACCCACGGCGCGAGCACAAATGCGATCAGAAATGCAGTCACAGCGGCGTAGATGATGCGAAAGCTCTGATAGCGAAAGACGTTCAGAAAAGAGAATTCCTTATGGAATGGATACAGCCAGATATACAGCATAATATGGGCGTCCTACGAAGCCTTCTTCGCTATGCGCTTGACTCCCTGGAGTGCGTCTGCGACAAGCTCTAATCGCATTCCGCGCGACGCTTTGATCAGCACAACATCACCAGGTTTGACGATGGCCTTCACGGCGACGGCGGCGGCTTGAGCATCCGAGACCTCGACGATGTGCGCAGGATCCAATCCCCCCTGTTGAGCCCCCCGCGCAAGGCTTCGCCCTAAGATGCCGCACGCGACCAATCGATCGATACCGTGACACGCCACAAATCCGCCGACCTCTTCATGCATGTGGGCGGCATCTGGTCCAAGCTCCAGCATATCCCCCAGGACCGCAATCGTTCTCCGATTCTCGCCTGCCTGCGCCAGGAGCTCCACAGCCGCTTTCATAGAAGCCGGGTTTGCATTGTAACAATCGATGATCAGCTTGACGCCGTGACTGACAAGAATCTGTGAGCGCATCGATGCAGGGCGAAACCGCGACAGCCCTTGAGCGATCACGGATCCTGGCAAGCCCAGCACTGTACCGATCGCTCCTGCAGCAAGCGCATTGGTGACGTTGTGTGCGCCTTGGACTCGAAGATGAACTATCGTGGGGCGAATCTTCCCTGGAAGCTGAAGATGAAAGATCGTCCCATTTCGTCCATCTGATTTTATATTCGTCGCGCGGACGTCGGCTTTCACCGAAAATCCAAACGACACCACTCGACAGCGAGTTCTCGCGGCAAGATAGTCAAAATACGAATCATCGGCATTGAGAATTGCCGTTCCATCCGCTGGGAGGAAGTCGAGCAATTCGGCCTTGGCCTGGGCAGAGGCATCCATGTTCCCAAAAAACTCCAGATGATCCGGTCCGATATTCGTGATGATGCCGATCGTCGGTCGAGCGATTTCGCACAGGCTGGAGGTTTGGCCGAGATTGTCGACCCCCATTTCGATGACCGCTCCCTCATGCCCCTTATTAAGACGGAAGAGCGTGTGAGGAACTCCCAACCGATTGTTCAGGTTGCCTTCCGTCTTAAGGGTTTTCCAGCGCTGCCCCATAACGCTCGCGACCATTTCCTTTGTCGTCGTCTTTCCGTTACTTCCCGTGACCGCCACGACGGGAATGCGAAACTTGCTTCGGTGATACGCTGCCAGCTGCTGGTAGGACCACAAGGGATCTCGCACACCAAGAATAAACGGCACCCCTCGCTTCATGCTCCGCTTGAGCGACAGTCTGGTCACATCATATGAATCGCTGACAACCGCTCCCAGTGCTCCGCGCGACAGTGCCAACGCCACAAAGTCATGTCCATCGAATCGATCCCCCCGCATAGCCAGAAAGAGATCACCCCGTCGAAGAGTCCTGGTATCGAGGCTAATGTGACGGATAGGCTGCTTAGTCCATTCAGCCATGTCACCAGCCAACACTCGAGCACTGATGACTTCCCGCAATTCTGCGACGGTAAACAATGCCATCTGATCGCTTCCCTGCACGAGCTAACCCGTATAGCCTCGACTTACACCCGAATTCCGAGTCGCTGAATCGCACTGCGTGCCACTTCACGATCGTCGAAATGGAGCTTTTCCGTCCCTACGATTTGGTAGTCTTCATGCCCCTTGCCGGCAATCAATACCATATCCGTACCACGAGCCTCTTTCACCGCTTCTTCAATCGCTTGCCGCCGATCAGCTATTTTGCGGTACTGCACGTGTGGCCGCTGTTGTAAGGCCTGAACCACCCCACCTTCTACCTGGTCGAGAATGGCCTGAGGGTCCTCAGTTCTTGGGTTGTCGGAGGTCAATATGACCACGTCACTATAGCGAACCGCCACAGCTCCCATCTTCGGCCGCTTTCCTCGATCACGATCTCCCCCACACCCAAACACTGTGATGATCCGACCTACCTTCAGAGCCTCTGCCGCAGTCAACAAACGCACTAAAGCATCTTCCGTATGAGCGTAATCCACAACCACTGTAAATGGCTGTCCCGCCATAACACGCTCAAATCGACCGGGCACGTTGAGCACGTTCCCCACAGCGTGACGAATGTGGTCAGGAGTCGCTCCTTCATGAAGCGCAACCCCAATGGCAGCTAACAAATTGTAGACATTGTGCTCACCCACAAGGTGGCTCTCGATGAAAAAGTTTCCAACAGGAGTAGCCGCTGTAAAGGTCGTTCCCTGATTCGATAAACGCACTTCTTCGGCACGAAGATCCGCCTTGGCCTTCAAGGCATAGGTCCAAACAGGAACAGGACTTTGTTCAACAATCCGATGGCCAAACGGATCATCAACATTGATGATCGCCCGCTTGTTCGCCTCACGTCCTCCCGCCAACCCCGTAAACAATCGTAACTTTGCCTGGAAGTACTCTTCCATTGTCTTATGAAAATCGAGGTGATCCTGGGTGAGGTTTGAAAAGACCGCCACATCGTATTCACATCCACTTGTGCGATCCTGCGCTAAGGCATGTGAAGACACCTCCATCACCGCAGTGGTACACTCTGCGGCGACCATCTGGGCCAGTAAGCGCTGTAATTCGAGCGCACCGGGAGTCGTATGCGTTGCCGGCGTCGTCGTCGAGCCGATTTGATAGGCCACTGTTCCAATCAACCCCACGTGCTGACCTAGTCCTTCCAAGAGCGCCTTGCAGATATAGGTGGTGGTCGTTTTACCGTTTGTCCCAGTCACGCCAATCATGCGAATCCGAGTCGACGGGTCGCCGTAATACCGACTCCCGAGAAGTCCGAGCGCCTTCCTTGAATCGTCCACTCTGACAAACGGAATGGAGACCTCATTCACCGGCTCCTGCACGACCAATGCACCCGCACCTCCCTTCATTGCCGCTGAAACGAAGTGGTGCCCATCAACACGTTCACCTTTTACAGCCACAAATAAACTTCGCGGCGAGACGGTCCGTGAATCATCGGTGATGGCATTTACGGAGAGCCCGAGATCTCCATGCCGTTCCAAAATTCTCACACGGCCATCGAGCGCGTGAAGTATGGTTGCGAAGGTCATCTGCATTGACAAAGTGGGATCAGTAGTTTGGCATTGCCATCGCCAGCGTGACTGGCCTATCCGTTGATACATTTAAATAACTTAACACCTGCTCGCCGATACTGCTGAATACCGGAGCAGCCAGACTCCCTCCCGATGCGCTCTTATCTTTAGGTCCGTCAATGATCACAATCATGGCGAGTCGCGGGTTGTCCGCAGGGACATAGCCCACAAAGGATGTTACAAAGCGCGAGCTCGAATAGCGGTGCGTGTTCAGATCGATCTGCTGGGCCGTGCCAGTTTTACCTGCTACCCGAAATCCAGGGATCGCCGCCCTTGTTCCAGTGCCATGCGTGACAACACCTTCAAGAATCTTTGTGACGCTACGGGCAGTGTCTGGAGAGATGACACGCCGTTTCACCTGAGGAGCTACCCGCTTCAACAGATGACCATCGGCATCTCGGATCTCAGATACCACGTACGGCTTCATTAATATCCCTTCGTTAGCGAGGGCTGCAAACGCCGACACCATTTGAATCGGCGTCACCCCTATTTCTTGCCCCATTGAAATCGAAGCAATGGAGCGGCGGCCCCAGGCTTTTGGATTCTTGACGAGCCCCACCCCTTCGCCCGGAAGATCAATCTCAGTTCGCTGGCCAAAACCGAATGCCTCGAGATATCGATAGAGTCGCGGCCCTCCCAATGCCATACCGGTCTTGGCCGCTCCGATGTTGCTGGACTTCTCAATGACCTGCGCAAAGGACACCCATCCTAACTTTTCATGATCGTGAATCACGGTGTTTGCGACGGTCATACGGCCATGCTCTCCAAACACCATCGTCGTCGGCTTCATCGCCCCCTCTTCAAGAGCCGCTGCTGCGATCATGGCCTTCATCGTTGATCCTGGTTCATAGGCGTCCGTGATCGCTGTGTTTTGCAAGCGCCCCTTCTTCAGCACCGATAAGGCATTCGGATCGAACGCTGGGCTGACCGCCATCGCCAACACCGCTCCACTCTGAGGGTCAAGCACAATCACTGATCCAGATTTGGCCTGAGCCTGGCTAACAGCGGATTCCAACTCCTTTTCCGCTATATACTGGACGACCTCATCGATCGTGAGCGCAAGTTGATGGCCAGATATTGGGCTCCTTTCCGCCAAGCTCTTTGGGAAGACCGTCCGACCCAAGGCGTCTCGCTGCAACACCATCATCCGCTTCTCGCCGCGTAAGTACGATTCGTAGCGGTACTCCACCCCCTCCAACCCTTCTCCATCCATCCCCGCAACCCCCAAGACATGTGCGAGAAGGGGGCCTTTGGGATAGAACCGTCGCCCCTCCATGACAACACCAATTCCGTCAAGCGACAAGCGATCGAGACGACGGCCCTGCTCCGGATCCATCTTTCGGGCCAACCACACGAAGCTCCGCTCCTGGCGAAGCTTCCTCTCTAGTTCGTCAAGCTTCACAGGCAGAACAGACGACAGTTGACGAGCAGTCTTTGCTGGGCTTGCCAACGTTGTAGGGATGCCAAACACGGAGGGCACCTCCATGTTCATGGCTAAAACCTTGCCATGTCGATCGACAATCGTGCCACGTGGCCCTTCAAGGGAGACTGTCTTTTCATGCTGTCGACCCGCCCTAGCTGACAGCTCCTCCGCCTGCAAGACCTGCAACGTCGCCAGCCGGAACATCACCAAACCAAATCCGGCTAACAACACCACTAACAGCGCGTAGCGACGAAGGCGAGACCCTGAATCGGCCACTAGTCTCTCCTGCTGGGAAGATAGTTCTTGGCGACTCGCACAACCGTCGGTGCAATGTCTGCAGATGGCGTTGCACTCGGCCTGGACTGAACCATGATTACTTGACCTTGCTGAGGCAGGCTCATCCCGAGTTTTTCAGTCGCCAACTTTGCGATTCTGTTGGAGGCACTCAGGGAGGAAAACTTGACCCGTAACTCATCGCGTTGACGCTCCAATACAGTTTTGTCGCGCTTTAATCGTTCGATCTGATAGCCGACCCGCACCATATCCACTCGCTCCCACACAAACACAAACACGAGACACACCCCGAGGAGAACCGTCAAGATCTTCATGAAAGCTCCAATCGTGGTTGACGTTCGGCGACCCGCAATTTGGCACTTCGCGACCTTGGATTTGACTCATACTCTTCTCTGGATGGCAGAATGGGCTTCTTCGTAAGCAACGCCAGCTTGGGGTCAATCTGTTGGGCGAGGGACTTAAATGTATGCTTGACGGCACGATCTTCAAGGGAATGAAACGAGATCGCGCAGATTTTCCCACCTTCCGACAATACGTCGACCGCATCTCGTAACGAGGGCTCGAGGCTCTCTAGCTCCTGATTGACTGCCATACGAATAGCTTGGAAGGTCCGCGTTGCACAATGAATCCGCCCGTGGCGATGAGCAGCCGGCACAGCCCGAACCACGACAGACACGAGTTGGCCTGTGGTCTCGATTCGATTGCGTTGCCTTTCCTGCACGATGGCTCGCGCAATCCGCCGCGCATATCGTTCTTCACCATACTGAAAAATGATGTCCGCGAGATCGTGCTCCTCCGTACTGTTCACCAAATCCGCAGCAGTCTTTCCGGTCGATTGATCCATACGCATGTCCAGCGGACCATCAAGCTGAAAGCTAAATCCTCGCGTTGCGTCATTGAGCTGCGGAGAAGAAACCCCAAAATCGAAGAGCACACCGTCAACTGTTGAGACGCCTACATCCGCCAGGTACCGTTTCAAATCGCGATGATTTCCCTGGCGTAACACCACATGATCTCCAAATCGAATCAATCGCTGCCGAGAGTACTCAATTGCTTGAGCGTCTCGATCCAAGCCTATGACTTTCGTCCCAGCTGGGCTGGAGGCAAGAAGCAATTCTGCATGCCCACCATACCCCACCGAGCAATCCAGAATCGTAATTGGCCGCCCTGAAACGAGCCAATTACAGACTTCCTTGCCAAACACTGGAACATGCAGAATCCATTCAGCAATAGTATTCACCCACTATCTTCCACTCCACCCCACTTTTTCGAAGTATACTCTCGCCTTCTTTGTTGTCAACTGTATTTTCAGCAACTTATGAAGTCTTCCGAACCAACCAAGAAATGGAGAGGTTGTGCCCGGGAAAGTGGTGACTTTTCGGCCGGTCCGCCCTTCAATTGCATCATCTTAGACCCTCTCCGAGTACCCCGGCCCTTCCGAGCCTTCCAACTCTTGATGTTTCGTTGACTTCCAGAGATTTGAATCGGAGAATGCTTCTATGCGGAAGGCTCTTACACTCAGTCTATGCCGAAGTTGTGTTCTCGCGCTCAGCGGCTTGCTGCTCACTCTCCAAGAGATCGGCGCGAAGGACTTCAATCCCGACAACCCACTCAATCAACCGGCACCGATCTATTGGTGCTCAAGCAAAACTCCTGACCAGCAGATTTCAACAAAAAGAGGCTCAGGTTGTGAGCCCCTCTACGATCAATCGGCTGTGGACAGATTCAGGGAGAAAGCCCGCCAGAAGGGCTTCGATCTTCCTGGTCGCGACCCGATAAAGATCGTAGAATTACAAAATGCCGCCTCGAAATTTTCAGGTCGTTACCGAACGTTCGTCTCGTGCTGCTTGACTGATAACGATGCCCCCGAACACATCGTTGATCTCATCGATGAGGCGAACCACGTGCTCAAAGCCGTACAACAAAAAGGCATCTACAATTCCGCAGGATTCGGGATCGGTAGTAGAGCCGATGGGAGTCCCGGCACTGGGCCGGGCAACGGAAGTGGAAACGGTGGATTAGGTGGCGGACCAGGGGTAGCCCCAAAACTCGGAACATTTGCCCGCCAATATACTCTCAGCGAAATCGTTGGAACGATCGCGCGTGCACGTGAAGACCTCTTTCGACTGCAGGAACGGTTAGACAAGTTAACCGAGGCGCAGAAGCAGCTGGACCAAGTCGATTACGAAAGCAGCGGCCGGGTCAGATTGGAGATCCAAGACGAGCAAGACGCCATCAAAAGGGAGTTCAAGGCCAAGAAGCCGCCATCATCAGCTCCGACGGGAATGGAAATTCAAGACACCACCTTGCGTTCACGAATCGGAGGAGACATTGAGGACACCAGACTGAAGGCCAACTTCGGTGCGGACATTGGAGCCTCAGTTTCCCCTTACAGCAATGTGAATGAATCGCTCCGCCCACGCAGAGGGGAGGATGTACACGACAGCAATATTCCCCATCGTCCCGGAACGGACATCCAGGATACCTCCATGCCCAGCAGCACCGGCTTTGAAGTCGACAACGCGCAAAATCGTGAAGGCACTTCCACCGTTCCAAAACGTGGAGTTGGTGCTGCCATCGGCGATTCCGATTTGAACAGCCAGAAGCGATAACCTTTACACCTTCCCTCCAATCGCCGGCATCGGCTCCCACGTCTCTCCCGCATTCTTGCTACGATACAATCCGCTCCCATTCGTACCGGCATAGAACACCTTCGGATCTGTGGCACTCTGTGCGATGGCCCTCACATTGGTCGTCGCTAATCCGCTATTGATCAGCTGCCACGTCTCACCACCATCTTCGCTCCGATGCACGCCATTCCGCCCTGTAATGTAAAGCACCCCTTGACGGGTTTGATCGAGCACCATTGCGATGATCATCTGATCCTCAAGCGACGTTCCGACTCGCGTCCATGCCTGGGCTGCATCGGTCGTCTTGTACAATCCACTCAGCGTAGCGGCATAGACTGTATCGGGCGCGTATGGATCAACGAGAATCGAGGTCACATTCAGTGCCCGTGATGTTTTCAACATGTCTGGGGGAACCAGGCCATTGTTCACTTTCTCCCAATGGCCGGCCTGATCAATCGACTTATAGACACCGCCGCTGGTTCCTGCGTAGAGAATGGACGGCCTGGTCGGATCCATAGCCAATGTCACAACCATCAGCACTTCCTTCATCCCCTCCATTCGCTTTGTCCATTGCTCGCCCCCATTTTTGGTTTCGAACACACCCATCGTTGTGGCGAGAAAAATGTGCTGCGCGTCGCCCGGGTCGAATATGAACTGATTCACCACTGAAGTAATCGTCGCGTCATCCAGCCCTGAACGCATCGATACCCAGCGCTGTCCCCCGTCGTGACTCTTATAGACCGCATCTCCCTTCGTTCCCGCATACACCGTCGCAGGATACGTCGGATCGATCGCCATCGAAATGACGCGAGAATAGCTCATTCCCTGGGATAGATTCGTCCATGTCTGCGCACCATCGCGAGTCTTATAGATATAGTCGTTCGTCGCGACGTAGATGATATCGGGATTCTTCGGATGGAGCTGGATGAGAACAATCGGGTCGCTGCGATTGCAGCCGGCAAACGATAGGGCGACGAAGAGGAGACACAGCAGAATCTTCATGATGTTGACGCAGGCCACACACGCACTACCTATAGTTCGTAAACTGCAAATCGATTCCGAAATCTTTTCCCTTCAAGAATGTAATCGCCGACTGCAGCTCGTCTTTGCTCTTCCCCAGCACTCGCACTTGCTCGCCTTGGATTTGCGCTTGGACTTTCAACTTCGAATCTTTGACCGCCTTGGTAATCTCCTTCGCCTTGTCTGACGCCAGGCCACTCTGAATCTTGGCCACTTGCCGCACGGTTCCACTCAATGCCGGTTCCACAGCACCGTAGTCGAAGGCCTTCAACGACACGCCGCGCTTCACACACTTCGCCTTGATGATCTCCTGAACCGCTTTCAGCTTATAGTCGTCATCCGATACCACGACCAGCTCCTTTTCCTTCTCCTTCAGCGTAATGTCCGTCTTCGTGTCCTTGAAGTCGAAGCGTTGCTTAATTTCTTTCGTCGCCTGATCCAGCGCATTCTTCAGCTCCTGCATATTCACTTCAGACACGACATCGAATGAAAACTGATCAGCCATGTGTCACCCTCTCCTCTTTCAGCTTATGCCCAACCTACGGATGTTCAAAAAGGTCTTCCAGCAAGGCCGCAGCGAGCGAAGGGGCGAGGCATACGTTGTCTGGTATGTTGAGCCCCTGAGCGATGCGAGAACGCAGCTGGAAGCCTTTTTCAACATCCGTTAACAGCACCCGGTTCCGTGCGGCAGCTTAAACCCCTTCTCGTTATTACAATCGATCGCTGTCTGGATCCGCCCCGCCGTCCCCCCACCCGCCATCACGACGACTTCACTCGACGTAAACGGCTTCTTCAAGACCACGTAGCCATACCACTGTCTGATACCATCGCTCAAGACAATCAGGCCCAACACCGCCACCAATGCCACCAACACGGCATCCAGGTAGAGAGCAAAGGCCTGCCCTGCCGCCAACGTCCCTGCTTTCTTCAGGAACATCCAAAACATTTCATAGGATCCAGTCAATGTAATCATGCCGACAAAGAGCATCGGCAGTGCCGTCACCCAGAGATAGGAGGTTTTCCACATCTTGATCAGCACCGTGGTTCCAATGCAGAGCGCCAACATCCCGAGCAGCTGATTTGCTGCACCGAACATCGGCCAGATGGTTGAAATGCTTCCCGTCCCGATCAAATACGCCCATGCCCCGACCACCAAACCACTGCTCACGACAACCCCTGGAATCCAGTTGATCCGCCGAAATGGGGTATAGACCTTGCCGGCCATCTCTTGAATGAGGTAACGCCCCACACGAGTCCCCGTATCAATTGTCGTGAGAATGAACAGCGCCTCAAATACTAACGCGAATTGATACCAGTAGGCCATCAGGCCTGCCATGCCGGGTAACGCTGAAAAGATCGATGCCATCCCAACCGCGAGAGAGACTGCTCCGCCTGGGCGCCCTGCCACATCCACCTCCACCATCTGGGATAGTTCGGCAATCTTCGACGGTGCAAAGCCCAGTGCCGATAATGCTTCTTCGCCTAACGTTGTATTGATCGCGAGATAG
>Ga0224510_10002493_pt1 | contig 11003 bp, 8 predicted proteins | sample SF_May12_sed_USG_FD_170161 | JGI IMG/M metagenome (GOLD analysis project Ga0224510, IMG submission 170161) | Sediment microbial communities from San Francisco Bay, California, United States - SF_May12_sed_USGS_4_1 | ecosystem: Environmental > Aquatic > Marine > Sediment | place: USA: California... | reverse complement strand
AATATTTCTTTTAGCTTTCAGACAATGTGCTTGGCTTCGTTTGTTTTTTTCTGTGCACTCTCTTTGTTTCTTGCGCAAGACGTTTCATGGGGATTGAGGAAGTTAATATTTATTTTTTCGTTTGTCCCGCTTTATTTTGTGGTGAGTGATGCGGAGTTGAAGACGGAGCACTTGTTAGAAATAGGAAAAGCGCTAATATTTGGAGGATTTTTGTCTGCGGTAGTGGGAATCTTTCAATTTGCGGCACAATTTTTTGTGGGAGTTTCAACTCTGTTTGTTTTTTGGGCAAAAACCTCAGCATTTTTTTTGGGAAACGCATTTTCAGGAGCTGTGCTAAAAAACAATAGTTGGCTGGTTAATCTAGGAGGAGAAACGGTTTTTCGAGTTACTTCATTTTTTCCGGATCCTCATATTGCTGCCTTTTATTTCGGAATGTTGGCACCAGTGGCCTTGGGATTTTTCTTTGTATGTGAAGATAAAAAACAAAAAAAGATGTATCTTTTTGCATTTTTGACCATTATTTTGGCTGATGCACTAACATTTTCAAGGGGAGGATACATGGGTATTTTTTCCGGACTACTGTTTTTCGGATTATTTTTCTTGAAAGATTTGCCAATAGAAAAAGCCAAGAAAATATTAATGGTAATAGGAGTTATTATTGTGATAACAATTGCCATTGAACCAATCAGAAGTAGAATTATTTCCAGCTTTAACATACAAGAAGGCTCAAATAGTGCACGAATTGAAACATGGCGACAATCAATAGATGTCTTGAAGGATAATTATCTAACAGGAGTAGGATTGGGAAATTATGCCTTGGAAGTGAAGCCAACAGCAGCATGGAGAGAACCCATATATTCACACAATCTGTATTTGGATATTTGGGCTGAGACAGGCTTTTTTGGCTTTATTTCGTGGGTGATGTTAATGGGATTTTCAATATTCTCCTTGGTGCGCACATTTTTCTTGAAAAGAAATGCGGTTTTTTTGGGAGTTGCGTCCGGAATTATTGTTTTTTGTGCACATTCATTGTTTGAAACAGCACTGTTTTCTGTGCATGTGCTAGCAATACTGATGATATTTGTTGGAATTAGCGCAACAAAGATGAATGAAGTGATCAAAAAGAGTGAAAAGTAAAAATATGAAAAAAACAAAGATATACATGAAAATATTGCTAGGAGCAGCTGTTTTTTTGACACCCACATATCTAATTCGTTTTGATGTGATGGGCATCCCAACAAATATGTGGGAGTTGTTACTGGGAGCAATTTTTTTAATGTGGTTGAAGGAGGATTTTTCTAAGAAAAAATTGAAAATATGGTGGGAAGATGTGAAAAAAAATCAATATTTTTTTCCAATAACATTGATTTTGGTGGGAACAACAGTCTCAACACTGGCAGCGAAAGACATGGAAGCAAGTCTGGGAATTGTGAAAGGTTGGTTTGTAATGCCGTTATTACTTGCTCTCGTGATAGCAAAAAAAATAAAAATCAACAAAGATCGAGAGTGGATATTGAGCGCCATGGTTCTTTCGGCAACAATCGTTGCAGTCATTGCAATCACCTACTATATGTATGGTTATTTGACGTATGATGGACGCCTGAGAGCTTTTTGGGAGTCGCCTAATCATCTGGCTATGTATCTTGCACCCGGCTCAATTTTGAGCTTTTGGAATGTTTTTTTGAAAAATAATAAGAAGGAAAAAATATGGAAAGTTGTTCTTTGGAGTGGAGCATTTGCTCTAATTGCAACTTCAATTTATCTTACAAAATCTTACGCTACATGGATGGCAATTTTTGTCAGTGTTGGAGTGATGGGATACCTAAAGCATAAGAAAAATAAAACAGCACTACTTCAAGGGGCAGCAGTATTGATTTTTGCAATAGGAATAATCTTTGTTTTTCAAATACAACAGGATAAATTCACTCAGTTGATAAAATTTGAAGAAAGATCATCACTTTCTTCACGGATCATGATTTGGAAAGCGAGTACTAAAATAATCCAAGACAATTGGTTTTTTGGAATAGGTCCGGGTAATTTTCAAGCCAGTTATTTGGAATATCAAAAACATTTTCCTCCTTATTTGGAGTGGGCTGTGCCACAACCCCACAACCTTTTTTTGGCATTTTGGCTTCAGTCTGGCTTGGTGGGCTTGGTGGGCTTTCTTTGGCTTCTGCTTGTTTGGACTAAGAGTGTTCTAAAAAAAATAAAAGGAGATGCGAATAATCACATCCCATATTTTTTACTGGGTATTATGGTATATTTTCTGATTCACGGTTTGGTAGACACAACTTACTGGAAAAATGATTTGGCAATAATGTTCTGGACAGTTTTTGTGCTGATTTAAGCAAGATCTCGGAGTAATTAAAGAGAAATTCTATAGAGGCTATTGTTATGACGATTCACAAAGAAGAGAATATCTTCACTCGGAGATAAAAACAAATTAGAAGCATCAATGGATTCTTTTATTTCCTCTAATTCAACTAGGCGGTTTTTTTCTCCAGTTTTTGTGTTTATTTTCCAAAAAGTGTCTTTAGTGAGTATTTTTTTGTTGAGATAATCATTAGGCATTATGGCGTCAGTGGGAACATTGGAAGGCATTGCGCAAAAAACAGTAATATTATCATTTGACCAAACACACTTTGAAACCAGAGTAGGACTTTTGAGATCTATAACTTCCTCTCCGTGTTGACCAGAAACACTTAATATCAGTGAGTTGTTTTCAACAAAGCTTGAAAGTAATCCGTTTCCATTGGGAGACCATAAATAATCACTTCCTTTTCTGTTTTCAAATAAAGTGATTTTTTCTCCATCAAGAGGATTGATAATAGTTAAAGCGGATGCAACAAATTTATCCGGATAATTCCAAAAAGAAATTAAGGAACTTTGCGGGATTGGAGCAATAGAAACTTTTTTGTAAGCTAAGTCTGAAATTTTTTGCCACTCCTCTCCGGAAATGGCGGCCATGTTGATGCTCCGTTCTTTTGTGGCGGGATCAAAATATTTATAGATTATTTTATTGTCAACATTGCTCCAAACAGCAAAGTCAATGTTATCTTTTAGTTTTGTGGTGACTTGTTCTTTGCGATTATATTGGAACAATCCGCTACTATTTGAAAAAAGAAAAAATTTTGTGCTGGGAGACCACCAAAGATTATTAAGAGAAAGAGTATTTTTTTCAGATATTTCAGTGACAAGAGAGCTGTCAAAAGAAATTGACTTTAAAACGTCATCAGAATTGTCATAGAAAAGCACTCTGCTCCCAGTGTCATCAACCGTTGGCGATGAAATCGAATTTTGAGACAAGCGATGAATTTTTTCTAGCTCAAAAGTGGTTTTTTTTGGAACAGAAGTTTTTTTCGGAATCAAATTAGATAAGGACACAGAGCCTTCAAAGACGAATTGATAGGCGATAAAAAAGATCAACACAATAATCAAAGCGACAATTGAAAAGATAAACAATTTTTTCATGACAAGTTTAAAATAATTCGATTAACTCCTGGAAGGTCTTCCGAAAGACAATACTAAACTAGGTATGAAGAGAAACATTAAAGTCGTGAGCAGAAGACGCAGAAGAAAAATAGTTTGACCGGGTAAGGCTGAAAAAATATTTGCAAGCATCTTATTTTTTCCTTGAGACACAACAGGATTTTCACCCATTGTGACAGAGATAGAGTCTTTCATGGTTACTTCTGCAGAAGAAAATTGAGAAACATTCCAATTGGTGCGTAAATCTTTTCTGGCTGCATTGCTTTGCATATAATCTGCAGTAGCAGAAATTTGAACACGACTACCGGTAGGATATTGCGAACTTGATAATGTGATGCTTGTTCCTGTTTCTTCTCGGGTAACGCCATTGACGGTCCACTCTACTTTTGGAAGAGGATTCATCCAAGATGGATTGAGCTGAGCAACTACAGTAACATCTCCTCCGGTGCTATTATATTTATTCTTACTTACATCATCAACGGTTTCACCATCGAGTCCAGTATAGGTTCCTCGAAATTTTGGAGATGCGCCAGAAGAAACCCCTAATTTCATACTGGGATTGATAATCTTAATTATTCGTTCTGTGGTCATACTTTCATTAGTCTCTATGTTATTGGCGGTGACACTAATTCTATAGGTGTCTCCAACACTTCCCACTATAGGAAAGTTGATCGTATTGCCTTGCTTTGATCCTTGAACAACATCCTGTCCTCCTTGTTTGAAATTAGCGGCTTTTCCATTGATAAGCCAAGCAAAGTTTTTGAAGTCTCCTTGTAGAGAAGCGGTGAGAATTTGATTGTTTAGTGCAGTGCAAATCGTTTGATCTTCGCATATTGCACTACCGGAAGTATTGGATTTGAAAATGATACCATTATTGGAACCCGAGTTTATCCTAATAATTGTGGAAGCATTTCCTTTTTTGGCTACATTTGACTGATTAAACTCCTCTACATTAACGGTTATGCGGAGATAGTCATCCAATTCAGGTAAATTCAAATTCATTTTCAAAGTTTCCAGACCGAGTCCTTCCAGATAAGTTATTCCAGCAGCTTTTCTGAACGCAGGATCATTTGAAATTTCTGTCCAATTGTCATTATTCAACGAAAGTTGAGATCCTTGTTCAATGGTCCATTTATAATAAATTTGATTATCATTAGTTTCTGAGTTTACAAGCGAGGAGTTAACAATGAGCAAATCGCCACTCTTGCCTGAAGAGTTATTTCGAGGGTTGGTGGGGCTGTAAGAAAGTTCGACATCAAGTTTTTTTGGTTGAGTTCCATCTAGAGGATCAACCCAATTATATTTCAAGCATTTTTCTAAGTCGAAATTAGCAGCAGGAATCGTAACAGGCAAATCCATTATGGTTACCATGTAAGGCTGCTTATTTTTGAGACCACATTCTGTTCCAGGAACATCAAAATTATTTTTTGGAAGAGCCCACATTACCATATAGCCCCCATCAAAATATTTGGTTGATATTGTAGATTGACCTTCAACAACCAAGCCTACACGATCTCCTTTATTATATATCCAGCTGAATGTGTCCAATCCTATTCCAGCTACACTGGCTTCATCGTTAATTCCATCATCATTAGTATCTGGATCTTGTGGATTGGTTCCCCAAAATTCTTCTTCTTCGTCAGTAAACTCCCCATCTCCCGTAGTGAAATGTGGGGCGTGTGGAAAAAGGTGAGTACAAATTGAGCTTTCACCTTCATAGTCTCCTGGATCGTCTTCTCCCACTTGCTCTCCTGTTTTTACTCCGCATACTCCATTATTTGCAGCAGTGTCATCCTCGCAAAAAACACACACGGAACAGCCAGGGGTTCTTGCAAGAGGAATTTTGACCAGCAAAGTATCTCTTTGTCCAAACCAAAGCAAGTTGTTATCTATTGCCATAGCAGAACAGGTGTCTGTGATGGTGTATTCTTCCTCGCAAGTTTTGACAGTGGCTGTTGTCACTCCTTCTCCACAAATCTCACAACCTGCCACATTAAAGTCATAAATTCCTCTTTCTCCATAGTCCGGATTATCTGATTCGGGAGGTATGTTTTCTGAAGAAACGTTTCCGGGAATAATTTCATAATACAAGCCATCCTCGTAATCTTTAGCATAGCATCTGAAACCACTTTCCGGCTCCCTGACGCCTAGTCCCCCAAAAGGCAAATTAGTTTTATCATTTTTTCCATCAGTTGCCTCATTTTTCAATTCGGCGACACCGTCATTATCATCATCGGCACTTCCATTATATTCTGTGCCACTAGAACTCCATCCTCCATTAGCAGCGATTCTCATGGCTTCAATCTTATAATCATCCATGTCAATTTTTCCGTCTTTGTCCCAGTCAGTATTATCCGCATCGTTTTCATGTTTCAAATACCAAGTGAAATACAAAGCATCAGTAGTGACATCTTTAAAATTAGAAGCATAAGCGGTAGCAGTGATTTTCTCCCCAACCTTGGGATTGGTAGGATTGAAATATAGATCTACTTGCGGATCTTTGTTTTTTGCCTTGGTGACATTCATCAGCTCCGTTAGAAACTCTGTTCCTTCTCCGGAAATATGAAGCTCTTCCATGGCAATCTCTAATCCAGGACTCACAATATCCAAAATTGCACTTGCAATGCCTTCAGTTACTCCAAAATCTAAAGAAAGAGCATGTGCAGCTGGAGCTGTATATAAATTAAGAAGTGAAAAAATTGCAACAACCGCAAATATTTTTTTATAAAAATTCATAATAAATGATACATTATGCGAAAAGAGCCAGCTTTCAATGCCAACGGTTCGTAATTTTCGCAAAAAAAACTAGTTAGAGAAAAATAACTTCATTATACTTAATTCTATCACAATAATTGAAATCCATGAAAAAAATGATGAATATAAAATAGATTTACTGTTAAATGCGATTATTCCAGCTGAAAGAGACAGAAGTGCTTGTGTGGCAAAAGACCAATTTAACTTACCAGACAAAAGAAGAAGTGCTAAAAACATCACAAACTGCAAAAAGATAGCAAAATATTTTTTTTGAAAAATATTTTGGAAATAGAACATGACAAACCCACGAAAGAAAAAATCAACCAACACAAAAGCTATTCCAAAAGAAATTTCTCGCATAACAAATAAATCAAAATATTTACTAACATAAAATAAATCTCGGTAATCTTTTGAAACATTTTCAAATCTGGAGAGCAAGAGAATGAAAAGAGCAACAAAAACAAGAGAAATTGCTCCCCAAAGAAATCCTTTTTTGTAATCTCCCATACCAAGCCCAAAGTCAGAGACATTTTTTTTGAGTATCAGTTTGATGTATAGAATTGGAACAAGAAAAAGAAAGGTCAGTGATGACATGATTTCTTGAAAAGATCCTTTAGTAGGAAAAGAATAAAACAGAACAAGACAAGCAAGCATCGCTGCTGAAGTCACAAATAATTCTTTTTTATTGATATTTGTTGATAACATAGGTTTGTAATTTATTAATTAATATTGCCCCACGAGTTCGTTGTAATCATTCTCAGACTCAGCCTTAAGATCAGGGATTTTTTGTTCGACATCAATCAGTTCTTTTTTTGCTTCCCTGGCCTCTTTGGCAGAAGCGCGCCATGCCAAGATTGTTCCAATTGTGGTCCAAGGAAGGATCTCTATTATTGGTATGCAGTCAAGACCAAGCAACACTAGGAGAATAATTTTGATAAAAAGCTTTTTTTTCCATAAACCCCTTCCGAACATTGCGATAACGATAATAACGGTAATACAAGCGCTTAGAATAGTTCCTATAAACGGGAGAAGATCACTAAAATCGCTCAAAATAGATAGGGAAAGAATAAACATAAAGGCTATATTGTCATGATCATTTATTTTTTTTCTAAGTAAAACTCCTAATTTAGTTGATTCCCAAAGAGCTTTTAGTAATCTTGCATTCTCTGCTGCACTAACGATTTTACCAGCTCCACCAGCAACTTCTTGAGTAGTTGCTTGCATTCTGGCAAGATTTAGATTGCTCTTGTTGAGGTCATATTGATCCGCGAGATATTGAGAGGCATCCGCCATTTCAGAAATTGCAGCTCCTCTTTGCCCACCTTTCCACAAAGCAGCTGTTTTTTGAGCGGATTGTTTGGTTTTTCCGATGTTGGACTGAGCCTTTTCAATTTCTGACTGAAGAGATTGCACGTTCAAGCGAGCCTTGTTGAGGCCCTGTTTGTAGTTTGGGTTGTATGTTGCTGTCGCCATTCTATTTTTTTGAAAGAAGGCTTAGTGGGCGCAAGGATTGTTTTTTTGACTAAAACATTCCTGTGTCCTCTTCCTCTTCCAGTTCTTTCTTAGCCTCTTCAATTTCCAACAATTGCCTTGGGTCAGAAGTAATGATCTGATCTTCGCTGTAAGACGCAATAATCTTGATTGCAGCATGTTTGTTTCCAGCAAAAAAGATTCCTTCTCCAACATTGCTTTCAAGTAGGAGGAATTTTTCTTGCGCAGTCAAATAGAAGGTGTCAACAACGGTGTCAATTGCCGCTGGAGATTGCTTGAGAAGAAGTTGAAGTGAGGAGTTGGTGACAATAGGTTTTCCATATCTCGAACTCATGAAGTCATTGATGTCTTGAGTGATGGTGGTGAGACCTGTGTAGTATTTTCGGCATCTCTTGGCAATTCCAAAGAGAAAGGATGCTGCGTCTTCATGTTGCATCATGACCCAAGCCTCGTCTACCACCACCATTCTTTTTCTGAGATCAGATCTCATTTCATTCCAGATATACTGCAAAACCATGTACATGGCTACTGGACGAAGTTCACTTTCAAGATCTCTGATGTTGAACACAACCAAGTTGGCTCCTTTGGTGATGATATTTGTAGGTTGATTGATAAATCCGGAAAAAATTCCTTCAGTGTATCTTTCAAGTCGGGCCGCAAGGGATTCGGAACCTTCCATGTTTCGAAGAACCTCATATAAGTCAGACATGGTCGGGAATGACTCCGGGGTGAGTGAGTTGAAGTTTGTTTGTGCAGAGATGTCTCTGATGGAATACACCTCATGAATTGCCTTGTCCAAAACTGAATCTTCTTCTGGAGTGACGCTCCCAAGCATAATGTGAAGAAGTCCAATGATGCTTGCAATGTTGTTCCTGAGCACATCAGCAGGATCTTCACCCTCACCCACCTTGGGAATATCAAAGGGATTCAAATGTGACTTGGAATTAAGCGAAATCTTGATAAACGACCCCCCGACGGTATTACAAAGATGTTGATATTCATTTTCTGGGTCAATAATAATAACATTTGTATCCATCATGAGAGATCGGAGCACTTCAAGCTTGATTGCATAACTTTTTCCTGCACCAGACTTAGCAAAAACCACCATATTAGCATTTTCCATGGCAAACCTGTCAAAAAGAACCAAGCTGTTATTGTGTCGATTGATTCCATACAGAATTCCTTGATTTGAGGACAAGTCAGCTGAAACAAAAGGAAAAGTTGTTGATAGTGGTGAAGTGTTTAAGCTATTAGACGCATTTAGAGAATCTTCTCCTAGTGGAATTGTTGAAAGAAATCCTTGTTCAACTCTGAAATCAGCAGGTTTAACATACACCAATTGAGCTTCAAGAATTGCCTCAATTTCTTGAATGATGCTGTTTACTTCTTCTTTCGAATCACCAAAGGCGGTGAGATAGATTCCTGTTTTGAAAAACTTTTCTGTGCCTTCTTGAAGGCGTGTGCGCAACTCCTCAACATTTTGATAGGCTGATTCAAGCATTGGATTTCTGACCTTTCCAGAGGAAGCCTCCATATTGATTCTGGATTGCACCTGTGTGGATGTTTTTTGAAGATCTTTCAAAACATCATTAGTGTCCATTGGGTGAATAAAAATGGAGATATTGATTGGAAAATCAATGTTGATAATAGGAGAAAACCAATTGGTATTAAGAAATTTCGGAAAAGCCATGACAAAAATAGTCCGAGCGCTGATGTCTCCGATTTCAATGTGGCTCGGTGAAATTTTCACTGCTGATGGAGCAATGAGATCCTTGATTGTGGCTAGGCCTTGTTGATAGATTTCCTGGCTTTGCATTATTGGATCAGTGGGCAGTGCTTTTTGTTTGTCTTTTCCTATTTTGAACATATTTTGTTTTTGTATAAAATAAATTACTGAATTTCAACGTCCTCTAGATTTCCCAAAATACTCTTACCTTCCAGTGAAGGATTATAAGATGAATAGAGAAGTTCAATGATTTCTTCTGTGTTAAGAGTGGTTGATTTTAACTCAAGCCTGGAAAGACCAGAAGCTACTTGGGTAACTCTTTGCCAAAGTTGGGTTTTATATGTTTCAAATAATTCAGATTTTTCAGTTAGCACCTGTTTTGGATTCATGGCGCTAAAAAGCTTCCCTATCATTCCTTCACTTTTGCTTTCTATGGGATAGAAAGGTACCACGACATAGAAGTATCGAGACATGATCTGAGCAACATCCGCTAAATTTTTGATGAAAGCGGAATATTCAGCAATTTGCATTTTGACAAGATCATTGGTAGATACTTTTTCTTTTTTGCGCAGAAACTCGATATAGTTGTTGATGTCTAATTTTCGAGACTGAATGAGAATTTGCACTGGAAAATCAAGGGAATTCAAAAAACTTTGATATCCGGAAATGATACCTTCTTGTTTTTCAGGAGACTCTAAGTCGAAATTGATTGACGAAACAAGCAGAATTGCTCGAAGAGACCCATTTTTCAGCACAATGGTGTCATTCTTGATTTCAGACACATCAACATATTTCTGTGAGCTCATAGCACCTGATTTGTTTTGATTGGCATGCATTAATTCCATTTGTTTTTTTGTGTTTGTTAATTTTTGGTTATTTTTTGAATAAGCGACTAGCGAAGGCGAGATTTTTCATCGAGAATTTGTGCAAGATTGGAAAGTTCTTCCCCACTAGGAAGCTTTTTAGACACTACAGGCGCTGTCACTATTTTTTTTGCGGGAGCCTTTTTGCGTTCCAATATTCCTTCTCTTTTCCATACATATATTTTGGGTCTGAAAGAAAATAGAGCAACAAACATAAGTACTTTTATTAGTGGTTGTCCGTAGGGCTTATAGAACGCAAGAGCGAAAAACAGGATGGCTACAGGAATGGCAACAACAATGAAGGAGCTTCTTTCCAAAAATCCATACAACGGAAACAAAACAGCAACCATTCCAATCATCCACAAAATTTCTTTCCATCCAAGAGGACCAATGATTTTGTCTTCAATATCAACAAATTGTGGAACATTAAACATCATAACTTTTAATTCCTAGATTTTTTATATAAAACTAATTAGCTTATTTTTCCTCTGGAAACTTGTGTGGAGCATCGAATTTAATTCCTGTGATATTACTGGTATCAAGATGCTCTCCATTTTCTTCATGGAAATTGCTTCCCAATTCCATAGCACTTCCACTTGATCTACTGATTCGAGAGTTAACTGGAGTAGTAATCGGAGCATTTTGTGAAACCTTAGGAGGCATGGGAGCGTTTTGTGAAA
>Ga0224510_10002492_pt1 | contig 11004 bp, 8 predicted proteins | sample SF_May12_sed_USG_FD_170161 | JGI IMG/M metagenome (GOLD analysis project Ga0224510, IMG submission 170161) | Sediment microbial communities from San Francisco Bay, California, United States - SF_May12_sed_USGS_4_1 | ecosystem: Environmental > Aquatic > Marine > Sediment | place: USA: California... | reverse complement strand
TCCGGGTTCCTTGGGTACGCCGCCGGCGTACGCCGCCGGCTCCCAGCCGGGCCTTTCGTCGGCCTGTGGATTGCAGGGGGACAACCGGTGGACGGTCGGTGAACATCTGGGGACTACGGAGAAATGCTGGGGACAACCGTGGGGATTGCCACAAAGTCCTTGACCTGGGAAAACACATGTTGAAGGATCTACCTCAGGCACCCGGCAGCGACGGATGACCAGCTGAAGGAACAGGGGCGGAACGAGCCGGGCAACCGGGTCCAACCGCCACAAGATCCGACAGAGGGATTCCCCCGTGCATCGGGTGCCCGGCAGGAACCATCCCCCCGGGGGACCTCATGAGCGGCGGCCGGCGGCTAAACGTCGGAAAGTGAGTGAGACCCCCAACATGCATCCGGAGCAGCGGCACACCGGCCGCCTTCGGGTCAACGGAAACTGCCCGCCGGCTTTCGGCCGACGGGCAGTTGGCAAACTATCGAGCGAGCACAGTATCCCTGAGCAGATCGATAGTGGTGGATTCCGGCCGACCCTTCGACGCCCCCGAGGCGGCGGCAGCACGTGTCGTCACCCGGGGGCGTCGCTCGTTCTCCAACCTCGTCCGTTCTGCGTCACGTTTTCTGCGAATCCCGTGGAGAACGTGACGCGGTTCGCCGGTGAGAGGCGGTCTCCGTGGCGCAGTTGGACCGGGACGTCGACTCCGTGTCATGGGTCGGCTAGAAGCCGACCTCGCGGAACAGGTCCAGCATGGCCTCCCAGGAGCGCTGGTTGGTGAGTTCGTGGTATTCGATGCCGGGAACGCCGAGGGCGCCCGCGTCGGGGTTGGTGAAGCTGTGGGCGGCACCTCCGTACAGGTTCATCCGCCAGTCGACGCCGCCGGCCCGCATCTCGGCCTCGAAGTCCATCCGCTGCTGGGGCGGGATCAGCGGGTCCTCGGCCCCGATGCACACCAGCACCTTGCCGGTGATCGCCGAAGCGTCGTCGGGCCGGGTGGTAGCCAGACCGGAATGGAAGCCCACCACGGCGGCCAACGGGGCGCCGCCCCGGGCCAGCTCGAGGGCCATGGTGCCGCCGAAGCAGTGGCCGATGGCGGCCAGCTTCGAGCCGTCGGTGCGGTCGCAGCCGGTGAGCACGTCGAGCCCGGCCTGACCCAGGGCCCGGGTCTTGAGCGGGTCGCCCATGAGCGGGCCCAGCCGCTCCATCACGGCCGGCATGCCGTCGAGACGCTTGCCGTCGCCGATGTAGTCGAGGGCGAAGGTGACATAGCCCTGCTCCTCGGTGAGGCGGAGGGCCCGGGCCTTGGCGTTAGCGTCGATGCCGGGGCCCTCGTGGGCCACGAGGATGCCGGGCGCCTTGCCGCTGCCGTCGGGCACGGCGAGCTGGCCCACCAGCCGCTGGCCGGCACACTCGTACTCGATCTCCGAGATGTCCACCATTGGATCTCCCCCTGGGTTGTCGTCGTTGGGCGGAAAGGCCGGAACCTAGCAGTCCCGCTGGCGTTCGGGGTAGGCGAGGATGGCGAGGGCGGAGAACAGGTAGCCGCCGCCGATCAGCAGCCACACGTGACGGAACGAGGCCACCGACTCGGTGGTGCGGTCACCCAGCAGGGCCACGGCGATGGCCACGCCGATGGCCCCGACGAGGCGGCGGATCGTCTGGAACACTGCGTTGGCCCCAGCCAGCGACGCCTCGGGCAGGCCGGACAGGGCGGCGTTGGTCACCACGATGCCCACCATCCCGGCCCCCACCCCGAAGGCCAGCAGCCCCGCGGCGTACCAGGCCCACAGGTGGGGCTGGGCGCCCACCCCCATCGCCCAGATCCCCATGCCGGTGGCCGAGAGCAGGCCCCCCGCCACCAGCACCGCGCGGTAGCCGTGGGAGTCAGACCACCGCCCCACCGGGATCGACACGAAGCTGGCCACCATGCCGGCCGCCACCGCCGACCCACCCACCAGGGCCGAGTAGCCCCACACGTTCACCAGGAACAGGGGTGTGGTGAGGAACCAGGCCATGATCGCCATCTGGGTGCCGGCCTGCGACAGGTTGGCCACGGCGAACGGCCGGTGGCGGAACAGGCCCAGGTCCACCAGGGGCGACGCCGCCCGCAGGCACCGCTCCAGGAACAGTCCGGTCAACACCACGGCGGCGGCCGAGCTGGCCGTCACCCCCCGGCTGGTCCAGCCCCAGCGGGGACCCTGGAGGATGGCGAAGGTGACGAGGGCGATGGCGGCGGTACCGGCCACCGTGCCCACGAGGTCGATACGGCCGGTGGCGTCGGGGTCCCGGTGCTCGCTCAGGTGGCGGCGGCCCAGTAGCAGCGTGGCCGCCGCCAGGGGCACGTTCAACAGGAAGGCGGGGCGCCACCCGATCGACTCGATGGCCACGGCCCCCAACGTCGGCCCGGCGGCGGCGCCGGCACTGGAGATCGTGCCCCAGACACCGATGGCCAGGCCCCGCCGATGGGGCGGGAACTCCGGGAGGATGAGCGCGATGGCGGTGGACGTGATCATGGCCGCCCCCGCCCCCTGCACCAGGCGGGCCCCGATCAGGACCGTCGGGTTGGGGGCGGCGGCGGTGACGGCCGACACCAGCCCGAAGACGGCAGCCCCGGCGAGGAAGATGCGGCGCCGGCCGTAGCGGTCGGCCAGCCTGCCGGCCACCAGCAGCAGAGCGGCCGAGGCGATGGCGTTGCCCGACGACACCCAGGCCAGCGTGGAGCGGGGGGTGTCTGCGAACTCGCGCTCGATGAACGGGAAGGCGACGTTGGCCGCCATCGTGTCGAGGATGATGCCGAAGGTGCCGGCAGACACCACCGCCAGCGCCACCCAGGCGGCTCGCAGCGACCGGCGATCGGCGTGGGCGTCGTCGCCGTCGGGCGGCGCCGGGTCGAGGGCGTCGAGGGTCACGTCGGCGAACCTAGCCGGCTGGCCTGGCCGAATGCCTCTTGCCGCCGCCACGGCGGCTGCGCCCGTGGGGCGCCCCTCGGTAACCCTGGTGGTCGACGCCGCCACTCTCCTGGAGGGCGAGGTGCACGAGGCGACCGTGTGCGAGACCGACGGCGGCTTGCCGGTGCCGGTGCCCAGGGCCCGGCGCTGCGCCTGCGGCGCCGTGATCCCCAAGGTCGTGATCGACGAGCGAGGGGGGTGCCGCATCGGTCTCCACCCACCACGGGCGCACGAGCTCGGCGTAGGGTGTGGCCGATGGCCCCCGCAGCGCCGCACCCCGACCCAGGTGTTGTCGGGGTACGCCTTGCCGGCGCCCCGGACCGGCCACCTGCAAGAGGACGGCGTCGGCAGCGCAGCAGCTGACCAGGAACCGTGAGGGCGAAGTCGGCGCCGAGGGGTGGTGCTCAGCCCCGGTCCTCGTCGGCGCCGCCATGCACGTAGGCCCAGCCGAATCGGCCCTTGATGCACAGGTGGCCGTTGGTGACCTCGTGATCGGCCGGGGAGGTGACCTTCACGATCCGCTCGTCCTGCACATGGAGCTCGAGGTTGCAGCCCACCCCGCAGTAGGAGCACACGGTGCGGGTGACCGACTGCTCCTCGGGCCGCCAGTTGCCGGCCTGGCGTAGGTCGAACTCGGTCTTGAACTGCAGGGCGTTGGTGGGGCACACGGCCACGCAGTTGCCGCAGTACACGCAAGCCGACTCGGGCAGCGGTGTGTCGTACTCGGTGCGGATCCGGGCCCCGAAACCCCGGCCGGCCACGGCGATGGCGAAGGTGTGCTGGGCATCGTCGCCGCAGGCCTCCACACAGCGGTAGCACAGCACGCACCGGTCGTAGTCCCGGATGTACAGCTCGTCCTGCACCCGCAGCGGCTCGTCCATCGTGGCCGGGGCCGGCCCGTAGCGGGTCGGGTCGGCACCGTAGCGGGCCATCCAGGGGTCGAGCTGGGGCGCCTGGTCGAGCTCGACGCCAGAGCCGAGGAACTCGAGCACCATCTTGCGGCTGTGGCGCACCCGTTCGGAGTCGGTGTGCACCACCATGCCCTCCTCGGCGGGCCGGGAGCACGACGGCACCAAGGTGCGCGAGCCCTCCAGCTCCACCACGCACACCCGGCACACGTTCACCGGCGTGAGGTTGGGGGCGTAGCAGATTGTGGGGGTGTCGACCCCAGCCGCGGTGCAGGCGTTGAGCACGGTGGCCCCCGCCGGCACCTGCACCGCCTGCCCATCGACGGTGATGGTGATGGTCACCGGGGTCTCGCTCATGGCTGTCCTCTGATCAGGCCCAGGGCCAGGGCCGAGCGCACGGCGGTGGCCGCAGTGTGTCCCAGGCCGCAGATCGAGGCGTCCTTCATGGCCCGGTCGATCTCCTCCAGCAGCCCCGCCGACGGACCGCCCGCCGCCTCCAGCAGCTCATGCTGACGGGTGGTGCCCACCCGGCACGGCACGCACTGGCCGCAGCTCTCGTGGCGGAAAAAGTGGGCGATGCGGCGCACCACGTCGGTTATGTCCACCGAGTCGTCGAACACCACCACCACGCCCGACCCCAGCGACACTCCGGCAGCCCGGGCCCCCTCGAACGTGAGGGGCACGCTGAGCTGGTCGGGCCCTACGAAGCTGCCGGCGGCCCCGCCCACCAGCACGGCCCGCAGCCGGCCCGAGCCGGCGACGCCGCCGGCCAGGTCCACCAGGTCACCCAGGGTCGCGCCGAACGGCACCTCGTACAGCCCGGGCCGGGCCACCCGGCCCGACAGGCAGAACAGCTTGGTGCCGGTGGACCCCTCGGTACCGATAGCGGCGTAGGCGGCACCGCCGTCGAGCAGGATGCCGGGCACGTTGGCCAGCGTCTCGGGGTTGTTGATCACGGTGGGCCGGTTGAACAGCCCGTGGGTGACGGGGAACGGCGGCTTCTGGCGGGGCTCCCCCCGGAATCCCTCGAGGGAGTTGAACAGGGCCGTCTCCTCGCCGCAGATGTAGGCCCCGGCCCCCCGGCGCAACTCGATGTCGAAGCTGAAGCTGGACCCGGCTGTCCGCTCCCCCAGGAATCCGGCCTCCCGGGCCTGGGCCACGGCGTTCGTCAGGCGCTCGGCGGCCAGGGGGTACTCGCCTCGCAAGTAGATCCAGCCCTTGGCCGCGCCGGTGGCGAACCCGGCGATCGTTACCGCCTCGATGACGGCGAAGGGGTCGTTCTCCAACAGGATCCGGTCCTTGAACGTGCCCGGCTCCGACTCGTCGGCATTGACCACGATGTGCTTGGGCTGCCCGGGGGCGTCGGCCACGGCCCGCCACTTGGTGCCGGTGGGGAAGGCGGCCCCGCCCCGGCCCATCAGCTTCGACGCCTCCAGCTCGGCGATCACACCGTCGGCGCTGAGGGTAAACGCCTTCGTCAGCGCCCGGTAGCCGCCGGAGCCGACGTAGGCCTCCAGGCGGGTGGGGTCGACAACACCCACCCGCCGCAGCAGGCGCAGGGTGGGATTGCCGGCCTGGGGCACCAGGGGCGGGTCGGCGTCGGCCGGGGTGTGGTCGGGCCGGCCCCGGCCCTGCACGAAGCAGGCCACCGGCCGCTCGCACTGGCCCAGGCATGGGCTCTCCTGCACGGGCCGGCCTTCGGCGCGGGCGGCGGCGATGACCTCGCCCGCCCTCTCGATCCGGCACGCCGGGTCCACGCAGACGTGCAGCACGTCCCGGTCGTGGCCGGGGTCGTCGACCCGGAACAGGTCGTAGAAGGTGGCCACGCCGTAGGCCTCGGCCGGCGGCACCTGCAGGGCGTCGCAGATGTGGTTGAGGCCGCCGGGGCTGATCCACCCCGAGATGTGCTGGAGGGCGTGGAGCGCCGGCAGCAGCAGGTGGCGGCGCTCGTTGCGCCGGGCGGTGCCGCCCACCACCAGCCGTTCGGACGGGGCGAGCACGGCCGGGCCCAGCTCGGCGTCGATCACCGCGTCGATGGCCGCCGCCTCGGCCTCGGTGGCCCGCTCCGGGCCCAGGTGGATGTCGGTCACGGGTGCCTAGTCAATCGGATCTATGCGAATGGCCGCCGCCTTGAACTCCGCGGTGCCGGAGAGGGGGTCCCAGGTGTCGTTGGTGATGACGTTGAGGTCGACCAGCTCGGGGAAGTGGAACGTGGTGAACGTGAGGCCGGCCGGCAGGTCGGGCTGGAAGCGCACCGCCATGCTCACCGACCCCCGGGGCGACGACACCCGCACCCGCTCGCCGTCGGCGATCCCGAGGCGGGCGGCGTCGGCCGGGTTGACGTCGAGGGCGTCGCCGTAGCGGATGGGCGAGGCGAACCCGTCGGACTGGACGCCCGTGTTGTAGGAGTCGAGCGCCCGGCCGGTGGTGAGCCGGAGGGGGAACTCGTCGGTCAGCTCCTCGGTGGGCCCGGCGTGGTGGACCACGCTGAACGGGGCCGGGTCCCGGCCCCCCAGGTCCGCCTCCCACAACCAGCCGTGGAGGAAGGGGCTGCCGGGATGATCCTCGCTGGGGCAGGGCCACTGCAGGCCTCCTTCGGCCTCCAGACGTTCCCAGGTCATCCCCCGATGGAGCGGCGACAGGCCCCGCAGCTCCTCCCACAGGTCGTGGGCGGTGGGCTTGCCCCAGTCGGCCCCCATGGCGTTGGCCACGTCGGTGAGGATGTCGATGTCGTGGCGGGCCTCCCCCGGTGGCGGTACGGCGGCCCGTACCCGCTGCACCCGGCGCTCGCTGGAGGTGACCGTCCCGTCCGACTCGGCCCAGGCCACCGAGGCCGGGAACACCACGTCGGCCAGCTCGGCGGTGCGGGTGAGGAAGATGTCCTGCACGATCAGCAGGTCGAGGTCGGCCAGCAGCTTGCGGGTGTGGCCCACGTCGGCCTCGGAGTCGGCCGGGTTCTCCCCGATGCAGTAGACGGCCCGCAGGTCGCCCCGGGCCATGGCCTCGAACATGAGCGTGAGGTGCAGGCCGGGCTCGGGCGGTACAGGGCGACCGTAGACGGCCTCGAAGCGGGCCCGGGCGTCGGGGTCGGCCACGTCGGCGAAGCCGGGCAGCTTGTTGGGCAGGGCCCCCATGTCGCCTCCGCCCTGCACGTTGTTCTGACCCCGAAGCGGCACCAGACCCGAGCCCCACCGGCCCACATGGCCCGTGAGCAGGGCCAGGTTGCACAGCGACAGTACATTGTTCACGCCGTTGTGGTGCTCGGTGATGCCCAGCGTCCACAGGATCTGGGCCTTGTCGGCCTGGGCGTAGGCCTCGGCCATCTCGGCGATGGCGGCCGCCGGCACGCCGGTGATCCGCTCGGCCTCGTCGAGCGTGTACGACTCGACGGCCGCCGCGAACTCGGCGAAGCCGGTGGTGGAGTGCTCGATGAACGCGGTGTCGTGCCAGTTGTTGGCGATGATGTGGCGGGCCATGGCGTTGGCCAGGGCGATGTCGGTGCCCACGTCGATCCCGAGCCAGGCGTCGGCAAACCGGGCCGACGACGTGCGCCGGGGATCGACGGCGAACATCCGGGCCCCGTTGTCGAGGCCCTGCAGCACATGGTGGAAGAAGATGGGGTGGGCCTCACGGGCGTTGGAACCCCACAACAGGATGACGTCGGCCTCGTGGATCTCCTGGTAGGAGCACGTGCCGCCCCCCGCTCCGAACACTGTCGCCAGACCGACGACGGATGGAGCGTGTCAAGTGCGGTTGCAGGAGTCGATGTTGTTGGAGCCGACAACGGACCGGGCGAAGCGCTGAGCGGCGTAGTTCACCTCGTTGGTGGCCTTGGAGCAGCTGAACAGCCCGAACGCCTGGGGGCCGTGCTCGGCCACCACCCGCTGGAGGCCGGTGGCGGCCCGTTCGATCGCTTCGTCCCACGTGGCCCGCCGCAGCTCGCTCCCCTCCCGCACCAACGGATGGGTGAGCCGAGGCCGGGCCGATGCCCGGTCGCGCCGTCGCTTCTGTTCGGACGTGTCGATCGCCGTCATGCCGGCGATGGTACCGCTGGCTCCAAACGACCGACTGATCCTCCACTCCCCCAGCTAACTTGGGCCGCAATGCGATGGTCGAAGCTCTTCATCCCCACCCTTCGAGACGCGCCGGCCGATGCCGAGGCTCCGAGCCACGCCCTGCTCGTTCGGGGCGGGTTCATACGCCAGCTCCACGCCGGGCACTACTCGATGCTGCCGCTGGGGTGGAAGGTGCACCAGAAGGTGGCGGCCATCGTGCGCCAGGAGATGGACGCCATCGGCGGCCAGGAGTTCTCGCTGCCCACGATGCACCCCGCCAGCATCTGGAAGCAGTCGGGCCGGTGGGACACGATGGGCGAGATCATGTTCCGCCTGAAGGACCGGCGGGACAGCGACCTGGCCCTCGGCATCACCCATGAGGAGATATTCGCCTTCGTGGCCACCGAGCTCAGCTCGTACCGGGAGCTGCCCCAGCTGTGGTACCAGGTGCAGACGAAGTTCCGAGATGAGGCCCGCCCCAAGGCCGGCCTGCTCCGGGTGCGGGAGTTCGCCATGAAGGACTCCTATTCCTTCGACATCGACTGGGCCGGCCTCGACGCCGCCTTCGAGGCCCACCACGCCGCCTACACCCGGATCTTCTCCCGCCTCGGGTTGCCGGCCTTCCCGGTGGAGGCCTCCAGCGGGGCCATGGGGGGCAACGCCTCCACTGAGTTCATGGTGCCCTGCGCCTCGGGCGAGGACGACGTGGTCCACTGCCCCAACTGCGACTACGCCGGCAACATCGAGCGGGCCACCTCCGCCCTGCCTCCGGTGGCCGACGACGCTCCCCCGGCCGAGCCCGAGCGGTTCCCCACCCCCGGGGTGCGCACGATCGCCGACCTCGAGACCTTCGAGGGCGGGGCGCCAGCCAACCGCCAGATCAAGACGCTGGTCATGATCGTCGACTCCGAGGTGACTCTGGCCCTGCTGCGGGGCGACCACCAGCTCAACGAGCAGAAGCTGATCGACGCCACCGGGGCGGTGAAGCTCCGCCCGGCCGAGGCGGCCGAGACCCTGGCCGCCCTGGGGGCCAATCCCGGCTCGCTGGGCGCCGTCGGTGTCAGCGGCATCTGCATCGTGGCCGACGAGGCCCTGCGGGGCCGCACCAACATGACCACCGGAGCCAACACCGACGACTTCCACTACCGGGGCGTCGACATGGAGCGAGACATCACGGTCACCCACTGGGCCGACCTGCGCCAGGTGAATGTCGGCGAAGCCTGCCCCAAGTGCGGCCGTGAGCTGGAGCTGCTGCGCTGCGTGGAGACTGGCCATATCTTCAAGCTGGGCACGGTGTACGCCGAGAAGCTGGGTGTGATGGTGACCGACGCCGAGGGCCGCCAGCAGCCGGTGGTGATGGGCAGCTACGGCATCGGCATCGGGCGCAACATGGCCACCGTGGCCGAGACCCACCACGACGACAAGGGCCTCATCTGGCCGGTGTCGATCGCCCCCTACGAGGTGGTGCTCACCGCGGTGGCGGTCAACGACACCACGCTGGCGGCGGCCGAGCGCCTGTACGACGGCCTACGGGCGCGGGGCATCGACGTGCTGCTCGACGACCGCGACACGAGGGCCGGGGTGAAGTTCGCCGATGCCGAGCTGATCGGTATCCCCTACCGGGTCACGCTGGGACCCAAGGCGCTGGCCGCTGGCGAGGTGGAGCTCACCACCCGCGCCACCGGCACCACCGAGCGGGTGGCAGTCGACGCCCTGGTCGACCAGCTCGCCCCCACCGTCACCGCCCAGCGCTGATCCCAGCCCCGGTCGGTCGCCCCCGGCCTCATTTCTGTGCGACCGCTTCGCCGCCCAGCTGGGCTGAATCCCTCGATAGACCGAACACCGGAAACGCAAATCGGCTGTACTGGCTGGTCTATGCCGAACGTCATCGAAGCCGCCGGCCTGACCAAGCGCTACGGAGGGGTCACCGCCCTCGACCGGCTGGACCTGACCGTGGCCGAGGGAACCGTGCTCGGCCTGCTCGGCCCGAACGGGGCAGGCAAGACCACCGCCGTGTCCATCCTCACCACGTTGATCGAGCCCGACAGCGGTACCGCCACCGTGGCCGGGGCCGACCTCATCCGCCAGCCGGGGGAGGTCCGGCGCCGGATCGGGCTGTCGGGCCAGTACGCCGCGGTCGACGAGCACCTCACCGGCTACGAGAACCTCGACATGATCGGGCGGCTCTACCGGATGGGCCGGCGCCCGGCCCGGGAGCGGGCCCGGGAGCTATTGGAGCGCTTCGACCTGGTGGAGGCGGGCGACCGCCCGGTGAAGACGTACTCCGGCGGCATGCGACGCCGCCTCGACCTGGCCGGCGCGCTGGTGGCGGCCCCGCCGGTGCTGTTTCTCGACGAACCCACCACCGGCCTCGACCCCCGCAGCCGGATCGACCTGTGGGGCATCATCACCGAGCTGGTGTCCCAAGGCTCCACCCTGCTGCTCACCACCCAGTACCTCGACGAGGCCGACCAGTTGGCGAACGAGATCCTCGTCATCGACCACGGGCGGGCCATCGCCCGGGGGACGGCCGACGAGATAAAGGGCATGGTGGGCGGCGAGCGGATCGAGGTGACCGTGGCCGATCCCGACTCGGCCGAGAAGGCCCGGTCGGTCCTGGCCCCGTTCGCCACCGGCCGGATCGAGAGCCACGGCGGGCGGGCCACCACGCTGGTGGTGCCGATCACGGGCGGGGCCCCGGTGCTGACCCAGGCCCTGCGGGCCCTCGACGGCGACGGGATCGGGCTGCGGGACGTGATGTTGCGCCGCCCCACGCTCGACGACGCCTTCCTCGCCCTGACCGGGCACGGCACCGAAGACGGGGAGACCGGCGATGAGTGAGCTGCTGGCATCGGTGGGTGACGGGTTGGTGATCGCCAAGCGGAACCTGATCAAGGTCCGGCGGGTGCCCGAGACCCTGGTGTTCGTGCTGATCTCGCCGATCATGTTCGTGCTGCTGTTCGCCTACGTGTTCGGCAGCGCCATCGAGATCCCGGGCAGCTCCTACCGGGAATTCCTGATCGGCGGGATCTTCGCCCAGACGATCGTGTTCGGGGCCACGTTCACCGGGGCCGGGCTGGCCGAGGACATGCAGAAGGG
>Ga0224510_10002491_pt1 | contig 11004 bp, 9 predicted proteins | sample SF_May12_sed_USG_FD_170161 | JGI IMG/M metagenome (GOLD analysis project Ga0224510, IMG submission 170161) | Sediment microbial communities from San Francisco Bay, California, United States - SF_May12_sed_USGS_4_1 | ecosystem: Environmental > Aquatic > Marine > Sediment | place: USA: California... | reverse complement strand
GCCGCACGATGGTCTCGATCAGGTCGTCGGTCGAGTCGACGTCGAGGCAGATCGGGAACGCGTCGACCTGTCCGAACTCCTTGAACAGCAGCGCCTTGCCCTCCATCACGGGCATGGCCGCCTTGGGTCCGATGTCGCCGAGGCCGAGCACGGCGGTTCCGTCGGTGACGATGGCGACGGTGTTCTTGCGGATCGTGTGGGTGTCGGCCATCGACTCGTCGGCGGCGATGGCACGGCAGACCCGGGCCACACCGGGCGTGTAGGCCATCGACAGGTCGTCCCTGTCGCCCACCGGGAACAGCGGCAGGACCTCGATCTTGCCGCCCTCGTGCATGCGAAACGTCCGGTCGTAACTGTCGAGGAGTTCGACGCCGTCGACCGAGCCGGACACGGCCACGAGCCTCTCCTGATGTTCGACGCTGGAGCAGTTCACCACGATGTCGCGCTCGAGAATCGGGCCCTTGGCCACGAAGCCCTCGATGGCGAAGATGTTGCCACCCGCCTCGCCAATGGCGACGGCCAGGCGACCGAGCACGCCGGGTCGATTGTCGAGGCGGACACGAAGGTTGACCGAGTACTGCGCTCCAGTGGTTCCACTCATAGGTCTGCCAACATACCGGCCCATGACCTACAGTTGTCACACGACGACCGCGGGGACGCGGCAATCGAAGAGGAGGATCGGAATGGAGCGTCATGACAACGCCGATGGGGCCGCCATGGCAGCGGCGGACCCCGATCTGTACACCACCAAGGGGAGGGTGAAGAAGTCCGTCTACGAGGCCGAGCTGGCCCGCCTGCAGGAGGAGTTCGTGAAGCTCCAACGCTATGTGTCGGCCACGGGGCTCAAGGTGCTGATCATCTTCGAGGGGCGCGGATCGGCGGGCAAGGGTGGAGTGATCAAGCGGATCACGGAGCGCACATCACCCCGGATCGTCAAGGTTGTCGCGCTGCCGAAGCCGACCGAGCGGGAACAAACCCAGTGGTACTTCCAACGTTATGTCGAGCACCTTCCGGCCGGTGGTGAGATCGTGCTGTTCGACCGGTCGTGGTACAACCGCGCCAACGTCGAGTGGGTGATGGGGTTCTGCTCCGAGGCGGAGCACCGGGAGTTCCTGCGCAGCTGCCCCGAGTTCGAGCGCATGCTCGTCCGATCCGGCATCATCCTGCTGAAGTACTGGTTCTCTGTGAGCTACGAGGAACAGCGGAATCGGTTCGAGTCCAGGAACAAGGAACCGTTGAAGCGGTGGAAGCTGTCGGACATGGACTTGGCCGAACACCGGCTGTACGTCGACTACTCGGAAGCGAAGGACGTCACCTTCCAGTACACCGACACCAAGCAGGCCCCCTGGTATGTCGTGCCGTCCGACGACAAGCGCTCCGCCCGATTGAACTGCATGAGCCACATCCTGTCGATGATCGACTACGAGGACATGCTCCCCGACCCGATCGAGCTGCCGGAGAAGGAGGAACGTCCCTACATTCGGCCGCCGATGGGTGAGCAGACATTCGTGCCGTCCCGCTGGTAGCGGCGACCCGACCACCTCCCGCTCTCCGCTTCCTCCGCCTACATCCGCTTCAGCAGGTCCGTTTTCTTGGCCTCGAATTCGGCGTCGCTGATGATCCCCTTGGACCGGAGGTCGGCGAGCCGCTCGATCTGATCGGGAATCGACAGGGCCACAGGCTCCCCGCCGTCGCCGAGGTTGCGACCGACCCGGTCGAACTTGCGGTTCTCGTTGCCTTCCATCTGGCGGTAGATCTCGTTCTGGACGTTGAGCGGCTTGCGCACGTTGCCGAACGCCTGCTGCCCCTTTTCGCCCGCCGATTCGACGACGAGTTCGCCGGCCCCCAGCATCCGCTCGAACAGGCTCTGGCGGAAGAACACCGTGTTGATGCGTTCCAGCGGGATCTCGATGCCGCTGCGGGTGAGGACCCCGGAGCGGTTGATCAGCCGGTCGGTGGTCAGCACGAAGTTGGTCGTGGTCCACACCAAATACCGGGCGACGAACCAGAGCAGCACGAAGACGATCAACGCCGCGGCCATGATCGAGACCACAGGGTACCCATCGAAGAACACCAGGGCCATGAGCCCGAGCACGACGGCGCCGAGCAGCGCCACGGTCTGCGGGGCGAAGAACCACCAATGCGGGTGAAGGTCGAGGACGACCTTCTCTCCTTCGTTGAGCTGTTCCCGGGGAAAGGTCACGGTCAAACAGCGTAGTACCCCGGACCGGACCTGAGGTCGTTTGTTCCGACCGAAACAAACGGATCCGCTACGGACCGAACCTAGTCACCGCTGGTTTCCGTGGCGTCCATGTCGCGGTGGTTCCGCTCCTCGATTTGATCGTCAGCCACCGGCGAAGGCGAACACCATTTCGCGACGTTCGGCCCTTGGCCGAGCACGCCGAAATGGGACACGTTCAGGGCGTGAGCAGTTCGGCGACGTCATCGCCGCGTTGTCTCGCAAGGTCGTTGCGTGGATCCTGGTCGACCTGATTCGTCCCACCGCCGGTTCCGTCTCAGTGCTGGGGCACCAGCCTCAGCGGGCCGGCCCTGGGCTGCGGGCCGTAACGGATACCTTCCGGTCTATTGGTATCGGCACTGAGCGACGAGTCAAGGCGTCTAGGGACCTTGGCCTCTGGGGAGCCCAGGAGGTCGAGTGTCACACTGACTCAATGGCCCCTGGCAGATCCCCGGAACTCGGCAGGATGGACCGGCCCATCCGTTGCCCCGGATGCTGCACGACGTGGCGCTACGAGCTGGCGTTTGTCTGGCCGGTTCATGACCCCGACTTCGAGGGCTGACCAGCGGTGGCCGAAGACGGACACGCCGGTCAGGGTGCCGTTCATCGGCACCGATTCACAGGGACGAACCAGACTGCGGCAGCGTCGACGCCCGATCGCGCCGACCCGATCATCGAGTTGCGGCAGCTTCGCAAGACCTATCGTCGCCGCGGCGCAGCCGATCTGGTGGCGGTCGACGACCTGACGCTGAGGTTGGGCCACGCCGGCACCGTGCACGGCCTCCTCGGACCCAACGGGTCGGGCAAGACAACCACCATCCGTTGCCTCCTCGGTCTCATCCGCCCCACCCGGGGAACAGCTACGGTCTTCGGGGCCGACGCAAGCCGTGAGTTTCATCGGGTTGCCCATCGAGTAGGTGCACTCGTGGAAAACCCCAAGATGTTCCCGAACTTCAGTGCCCGCAAAAACCTGTCGCTCCTGGCCAGGCTGGGTGGCATCGCTCAGTCGGAGGTCGACCGCGTTCTTGACGTCGTCGGACTCGCCGGCCGGGAACACGACAGCTTCGCCGCCTACTCCCTGGGGATGAAGCAACGGTTGGCAATTGCCGCCGCCCTACTCAAAGACCCCGATCTGTTGGTTCTCGACGAGCCGGCGTCCGGCCTCGACCCGGCGGGGATCGCGGAGATGCGGCGGTTGATCCGGCAGATCGCCGACGACGGCCGGGCCGTGATCGTCTCGAGCCATCAACTCGTCGAGATGGAACAGGTCTGCGACGATGTGACGATCATCAACGGCGGCCGCCTGGTGGAGACCGGGTCGCTCAACCAGATTCAGAATTTCGCCGGGAGCGACCGGCTGCTGGCCACCATCGATGACCGGGAGGCGGCCATCTCGGTACTGGCCGGGGCCGGAATCATGGCCCATCCCCGCCCTGATCCCCAAGAAATGGTGGTCGATTTCGACGTTGGCCGATCGGCCGACGTCAACCGGGTGTTGGCCGAGAACGGCCTTTATTTGAGCGGCCTGCGCTCGGAACGAGCCACCCTGGAATCGGCCTTCCTGAACCTCACCGAGGAGCCTCCCCCACCGGAGCCTAATCCCGGTCGAACTCCGGCACAGCCCGATCCCGAACGGGCCCGAGCGACGAGGTCCGGGCCATGATGAATCTGTTGATTGCGGAATCCGAGCGGCTATGGGCTCGTCGGATGACCCGGTTCTTCCCGGCCTTGTTGGCGGTCCTGATGATCGCGGGGATCGTCATCGCCTACTTCGTCATCGACAACGACGCCGACAACAGACCGGACTTCCTGACCGATATGGCCGGTGGCATCGAGGCCACGACCATGCTGGGACCTGTCGCCAGCCTCCTACCGATCATGGCGTACGTGATCGCCGCTTCGTTCATCGGGGCCGACATCAAGACCGGCATGGTGGAACAGATCTTGACCTGGGAACCCCGTCGAATCCGCTTCATAGCCGCCAGGATGGCCGTGTCTGGACTGACCATCTCGATCCTGGCCGCACTGCTGGCCGTCATTCTGATCGCACTCCTGTACGGCCTGGCTGCGGCCACCGGCACCACCGGCGGACTGACCACCGAGTTCTGGGGCAACGTGGCGGTCAGCGTGTTGCGAACCGGCTTGGCCGCCGCTTTGTTCAGTGTCTTCGGGCTCGGAATAACCGCCCTGGTGTACAACTCCGTCGGGTCGATCGTCGGCTTCGTCATCTACTGGTTCATCCTCGAGAACTTCCTTGTTTCCGCCTTCCTGCCCCGGGTGGCGGTGTACCTCCCCATAGCCAACGCCTCCTCATTCGCCAGCGGGGCCGATGTCCAGCGAATAGAGGGCAGTGTGTTCGGCGACTTCGAGCTGATCGACGAGCACTCCTACCTGACCGCGGGGTTGATCCTGGTGGCGTGGACCGGCGTCGCCGCCGTCGCCGGGGCCATTGCCTTCTGGCGGCGGGACATCAACTGACCACCGATGGCCGTGATGGAGCCCCTCCTTATGGTCGTGATGCTGTGTTGTGTGGTCGGTGCCGCGCTGCTGTCGATGGCCGAGGTGTCGATCGTCCGGGTTCGGCGCAGCGAGATCCTCGTCGAGGCCCGGTCCGGTCACCCGCGGGCTGAGACGCTGCTGGAACTGATCGATGACCTACCCGTTGTGCTGAACACGATCCTGGCCGCGGTGCTGCTGCTCCAGATGTCGGCCGCCACCATCGGCGGGTATCTGGCCGGTCGTCGGCTCGGGGGCCTCGGGGTCACCATCGCCACGGTCGCCCTGACGATGATCCTCTTCGTGTACGCCGAGGCGATTCCCAAGACCTACGCGGTCAAGGATCCCCGATCGATGGCACTGCGGCTCACACCCGCTTTGAAGGTCCTCGTCGTCGGCTCGAAGCCGGCCATGGGGGCCCTGATTCGGTTGGCCAATCTGCAGTCTTCGGGCTCGAGTGCAACGCTCGGTGCCCTGACCGAGGACGAGTTGCGGGCCCTGGCCCGGGAGTCCGCTGAAGCCGGCCAGATCGCCACGGACGACGCATCGCTGGTCGACCGGTCATTCGAGTTCAACGACAGTTGCGCCGGCGACGTGCTGGTGCCGCGGAGTCAGATCGCGGCGGCACAGGTCGACCATGAGGTTCTCGACGTGATGACCCGGGCCATCGCCCTCGGCCATCGACGACTACCGGTGTACCGGGACGACCTGGACGACATCGTCGGGGTGGTGAGGCTTCGTGACCTGGCCGCTGTCGCCCGCTCAGCGCCACGTTCGGCGGTCGGTTCGATCATGACGGATGTCCTTCGATGCACCGCGACCGAGCCCATCGCCCTCCTGCTTCGGCGAATGCAGGCCAGTGGCCGATGGTTGGCCGTGGTGACCTCCGAGCACGGCGAGACGGTTGGGCTGGTCACCGTCGAGGACCTCGTGGCCGAGTTGGTCGGCGAGATCACCGACGATCGGGATCAACAGGGTCTACCGGAAACCAATGTCTGACGGTCCTGTCCAACCCTGAGCATCCTCGCCGACAGGGTCCGAAGTCCCGATGTCACCCCACCGGGACCTTTGACCCTCCTCAGCGATCGAGTGACGATCGACGCTTGATCGAGAAGGGCGAGAAGAACGGAGCACGAACCATGGGCCGAACAGCAACGCACCAAGCCCACGATCGGCTGATGGCCGACCCAGAGCGGGCGATCGCCCCGCTGGCCAAGGGGCGGTGACGGTGAAGGTACTCGTCTGCTACCACTCCGATGACGGCCAGACGGCCAAAGTCGCCGGCCGAATCAGCGCCGTCCTGATCGATAAAGGCTGCACGGTCGACGTGGCCACGGCCGAGGACAACCCGTCACCGGCCGACTACGACGGGATCATCTTCGGTGACTCGATCCATGCCGGCCGGCACAGTCGATCGTTGCGCCGTTGGATCGCCCGCCACGAGGACGAGCTCGACCCGCTCCCAAAAGCTCTGTTCCAGGTCAGCCTCACCTCTTCCAAGGATGACGACGAAAGCGTGGCCGAAGCCCATCGGCTCGTTCAACAGCTACTGGACACCACGCGTGTCGAACCCGACCTCGTCGGTCTGTTCGCCGGAGCCCTCGTTTATACCCGCTACGGGTGGCTGAAGCGAACGATGATGAGTCGAATCGCCCGGGCAGAGGACGGCGACGCTGACACCTCGAAGGACTACGAGTACACCGACTGGGAAGCCGTGGAACAGTTCGCCGCCGACGCCGTCTCCATCTTCGCCACCACCGGCTGACACCTAGACGGAAGGAACCCCGTCTCGACACAAGGACCAGCGATGACTGAGCGTCCATGCGCACTGCGCCTCATGCGGGTGAGCGGGATCGACGTGTTCGTGCATTGCTCGTGGCTCGGCCTCATTGGTCTCATCGTCCTCGGTTTCTGGGGACGGTTCAGCTCGGAGTTCCCCGATCTCGACTGGTTCGCCACGGCAGGGCTATCGCTGGCCGGAGCCGTCCTCTTCATTGGGTCGGTGCTGGCGCACGAGCTCGCTCACTCGCTGATGGCTCGACGGCACCACATCGACGTGAGGGGCATTACGCTGTACCTCTTCGGCGGCGTCAGCGAGGCCGACCCATCGAGTCGATCGGCCGGTGACGAGTTCGCCATCGCGATCGTCGGCCCCGTCACCAGCATTGTGGTCGCCGCTGTCCTGGGAGCCGCTTCGGCGGTGGTCGGCACTGGTGACGAACCGCTCCCCGACCTGCTGAGGTACCTGGCTGTCGTCAACCTGATTGTGGCGCTGTTCAACATGGCTCCCGGTCTGCCGCTCGACGGTGGAAGGGTGGTCCGGTCGATCGTGTGGGCCGTTTCCGGCGACTTCGAACGGGCCACGCGCTGGGCCACGGCGTCCGGGGTGGGTCTCGGCTACCTGCTCATCGGCATCGGTGTCGGCAGCCTCTGGCGCGGGGAGCTCGCCGGTCTTTGGCTCGTCGTCATCGGCTGGATCGCCTCGCAGTCGGCGCTGCGGGGAGAATCGCAGGAGCGGTGGCGCGCTCCATTCCGGGGCTTGACGGCAGGCGATGTCATGTCGTCGCCCGTCGTATCGATACCGTCGGACACATTGGTGGCCACGGCGGCGGACGCCTACTTCGGCCGTTGGGACCACACGGTCTTTCCCGTGGTCGACGGGGAGACCCCGTTGGGACTTCTGACGGTCGCGGCCGTGCGGGACATCGCGGATGAGGCACGACAGGACACGACCGTCGGATCGCTGGCCGCCGCTCTTCCACCCACCCTGGTCGCCGACCCGGATACGCCGATGCTCGACGTTGTTGTCGCGCTGTCAAAGCGAGCCGACGGCAAGAGCCGGGCCCTGGTCCTGGACGACGGCGCGCTCGTTGGCATCATCTCTCCCGCCGATGTTCTTCGCCGATCAAGGCGGGTCGGATCGGGTGCAACCGGCCACGTTACAGCGGAGGCTGATGGCCTCGAGCGACCAGGAAACGGTTGACGACCATCAGAACGAGTTGCACAAGGCCGATCGTGACCGCCAGCGCCCCCACAATCACCGCCGTGGTACGAAGCGGGGGAAGGGGAAGCGCATAGAAGTCCGAAACGGGCGACGGGACGACGGCCAACCCGAAGCCGGTGGCAAGCAGCACGAAGAGTCCTGCGGTATACCGGTTCAGCGGTCGAACGAGACGGTACAGAATCCACAGGCCGGTCAGCGTCAGGGTGAGAACAGCGGCGGTACGAGCCTGATCCAGATCGGCGTCGGCCAGCGGCGATCGGGCGGCCCCATAGGCCGCGAAGGTGGTCGAAGCCGCCAACACACCGGCCGGGACGGCGAAACGCATGACCCGGCTGAGGAATCCGGGACGACATGGTTCGTTCGAGGACCGGAAGCTGAGGGCGAACGCAGGTACGCCAATGGTGACCGCGGCCACCAGGCTGAGGTGGCGGGGCAGGAACGGGAACGGAACCGCGGACACCCCAACCGCCACGATGAGCAGCGCCGCGTAGACCGTCTTGGTGATGAACAGCGCCGAGACGCGCTCCATGTTGGCGATGACCCGCCGGCCTTCCGCCACCACCCCGGGAAGGCGGTCGAATCGACCGTCGACCAACACGAGTTGGGCCGCCGACTTCGTGGCCGACGTCGCAGTGTTCATCGCAATTCCGATATCAGCGGCCTTGAGCGACGGGATGTCGTTCACGCCGTCGCCGGTCATGGCCACGGTGTGACCGCGGGCCTGGAAGAGCCGGACCAGATCGCGCTTTTGCTCGGGTAGCACCCGTCCGTACACGGTCGTCTCCGCCGGAATGGTCTCCAGATCGGGTTCCGTCCGCATATCGACGTAGTAATCAGCACCGACCAGACCGAGCTCTCCGGCGACCGCGGCCACCGTTCTGGGGTTGTCCCCGGAGATGACCTTCACCTCCACGTTCTGTCTGCGGAAGTACATCATGGTCTCGGCTGCGTCAGGGCGGACCTCCTCCTTCAGCGCCACCAGGCCGAGCGGCCTCATCCCCACGGGAAGCTCCGGGCCGGCGAGCGACTCGTCGGCTCCGGCCAAGAGCAGGACTCGCCGAGCCTGGGCTGTCAACTCATCGACGCGGTTTCGAACGAGGGCCTGGGATTCGACCGAGCAGTCGACGCTCATGGCATCGAGCAGAACCTCTGGCGCACCGAGTATCCAGGTGCCGTGCCCGCCAAACTCGGCGCCGCTCCACTTCCGCACCGATGAGAACGGCACGGTGCCGATGGTGGCCCAGCCCGGATCCTCGTCGGCGACGGCGGAGCGAAGCGCGTCGACCGTGGCGCTACGAGCCGAGTCGATCCCAGCCAAGGCCGCCAGACCGGCCCGAACATCCGATTCACCATCGCTGTCGACTGCTTCGATGCTGTCGACGGCCAGATTTCCGGTGGTCAACGTTCCGGTCTTGTCGACACAGAGCAGGTCGATTCGAGCCAGGCCTTCCACCGAGGGCAGTTCCTGAACAATGACCTGAGCCTTGGCCAGCCGGACAACCGCCACCGCGAGAGCCATGCTGACGAGCAGGACGAGGCCTTGGGGTACCAGGGAAATGACTCCGGCCACGGTGGAGATCATGGCATCGCTCAAGCCGGCGTCGCCCTGGAGTTGGCTCCAGAGAAGAACGGCGGACAGGAACGGCAGGATCCAGCCGACGACGCGTAGGAGTCGATCAACGCCGACCCGCAGCTCGGATTCAGTCAGTACGAAGGTCTTGGCCTCCCGGGTCAGCTGCTGGACCCAGCTGTCGGCACCGACCCGGGTGGCCTCGGCGTCGGCGGTGCCGGCGACCACAAAGCTGCCGCTCAGGACCTCGGCGCCGACCGGCTTGCTCACCGGCTCCGACTCCCCGGTCAAGGCCGATTCGTCGACCTCCAGCCCCTCCGACCCGACCACCGTGCCGTCGACGGGAATCTGGTCGCCGATCTCGAGCCGTATGACATCGCCCAGCACGACGTCGCCGGGACTGACCGTGACCGCCTGTCCGTCCCGGTACACGCCGATCGACGGGACGATCAGCACCCGGAGGGCATCGAGGCTCCGCTTGGCCCGCACCTCCTGCACGATCCCGATCAAGCTGTTGATCACCATGACGAAGGCAAACAGCGCGTCGACCGGAGAGCCGAATACCAACACGACAACCATCAGGCCCGTGATGATGGCGTTGAACCGGGTCAACACGTTGGCTCTGACGATCCCGGCCAGCGATCGGCCGGTGCTTTCCTCGACCTCGTTGCCCAGGCCGGCGGAGGCGCGGCGAGCGGCCTCCGCCGAACTCAACCCGATCGCCGGCACAACCGCGGTCATGCCTTTCCCGTCGCTTCGCACATCGAGCCGGTCGACCTACCGGCCTCGCCAGGCGACGAGCGTGGCAGGGACAGTAGTGTTGGCCCCCACCGCCAGGCCGGAGTTCCGGGTCTCCTCGATCGTGTCGATCGCCATGGTTTCTCCTTGGTGTCCACTGCGGAGCGCCGCCCTTCGCATCCTCGCGTCTCCTCCGTCGGCGGCGAAGGGCCGAAAGGCCCTTCGAGGAGCCGCGGGCGGCCCGACCTGCCACGACCGAAGGTGTCATTGGACCCTACAGATCCAGGCCCCGCCCAGCGTAGGTTCGAGAGTGACTAATTGCGAGGAGGCCGAACATGGATCAGGTGGTCGAGAACGGACAGATGTGTTGGGTTGACCTATCGGCGGTCGACCTCGATACCGCCGTCGAATTCTATGGAAACTTGTTTGGTTGGACGATGACGACCAGCGAGAGCCCGATGGGCCACTACGTCGTTGGATCGGTTGGCGACCGTGAGGTGGCGGGGATGATGGCCCAGCCAACGGATTCGGCCGGCTCACCGTCGATGTGGACGACCTTCTTCTTTGTGGACGATCTCGATGACACGATCACCAAGATCGTGTCAGCCGGCGGCCGCCTACTGGCCGAGCCGTTCGAAATTCCCGGAGGGGCACGGGTCAGCGTCGTCGCCGATCACGGTGGGGCGATGTTCGCTCTGATCTCCGTCCAGCTGCAACCCGGCCCGTACTTGTCAACCGTCATCGGGGCGGTCAGCTGGGTGGAGTTGATGACCCGACACCCCGACGAGGCAATGGCGTTCTACCGCGATGTATTCGGGTGGGCAGCCACGACCGAAGACACCGGTGGCACCGCCTACACGGTCTTCAGCCTCGGGGTGACGCAAGTTGCCGGGATGATTCCGACGCCTGCCGATGTGGCGGACGATGTGCCCGACAATTGGTCGGTGTACTTCACCA